>Ga0137298_10209_pt1 | contig 55061 bp, 54 predicted proteins | sample RamsorincwithD2O_2_FD_97182 | JGI IMG/M metagenome (GOLD analysis project Ga0137298, IMG submission 97182) | Mouse cecal microbial communities from Vienna, Austria - Glucosamine amended with D2O | ecosystem: Host-associated > Mammals > Digestive system > Large intestine > Cecum | place: Austria...
TTACAAAGCCCGTTCCGCCGAAAAATACGGAATCGAAACATTGGGTCTTTTCGGTAGCGTGGCTCGTGGTGAACAGAATGAGAAGAGTGACATCGATGTGTTTATTAAGTTGAGAAAAACAAGTTATTACACATTGATGGATATAAAAGATGATTTAGAACAAGTTTTCAGGCAAAAAGTCGATTTAATAACCTTGCATGAAACAATGCGTGCTTTGTTTCGGCGTAAAATAGAACAGGATGCAATTTATCTTTAAGGATCAAATAACAGATAAGCTTCTTTTTGTTATACAAAGAGTTGAATTGGCATTGAAACGAACTTCCGATGTTGCAAACTGCGATGATTTGCTTCGTACTCCGGAGGGTGTCGATTTATTTGATGCAACTTGCATGAGAATACAGACTATCGGTGAGACATTGAAACAAATAGATACTGAAACAAAGGAGAAGTTGCTGGTCTATTATCCGGGAATTCCCTGGCGCAAGATTTTTTGCCATGCGAAATATTATTTCTCATGAATATTTGTCTGTTGACCCGGAGATTATAACCGATATCGTTAAACATAATTTATCCCCTCTGCTTGTCGTTCTTTACCGCATCCAGGATGACTTAAATGCCGGGAAACATGATGCTATCTTTGGATAAAAGTAGCTGATTTGTAAAGTCTATATTACAAAATGGTAGGGTTTTGTGTTAACGGCATGGAAAAGTATAATTATTACTGAAAAATTTCCTTAATTCGGTATGTACTATGAAAATTTGTATTACTTTTGTACCGCGATTAACAAGGCGAGGGAGCAGCAAGTAAAAACAAAGATGAGTTGCCTTGTGTTTTAACATCGAGTAGAGAGAAAAAGTTATATAAAGTCAATCAATTAAATTAATTTCAAGATGGCTACATTAGATTTAAGCAAGTACGGAATTAAAGATGTGAAGGAAATCATTCACAATCCGTCTTACGATGTTCTGTTCGCAGAAGAAACAAAACCGGGTTTGGAAGGCTTTGAAAAAGGTCAGGTGACTGAACTGGGTGCTGTAAACGTGATGACTGGTGTTTACACAGGTCGTTCTCCTAAAGATAAATTTTTCGTAAAGAACGAAGCCAGCGAAGATTCAGTATGGTGGACTTCTGAAGAATATAAAAACGATAACAAGCCTTGTTCTGAAGAAGCTTGGGCTGATCTGAAAGCTAAAGCTGTAAAAGAATTGTCTGGCAAACGTTTGTTCGTTGTCGATACTTTCTGCGGCGCTAACGAAGCAACTCGTCTGAAAGTTCGTTTCATCATGGAAGTAGCATGGCAGGCACATTTCGTAACTAACATGTTCATCCGCCCGACAGCTGAAGAACTGGCTAACTACGGAGAACCTGATTTCGTTTCTTTCAACGCTGCTAAGGCTAAAGTTGAAAACTTCAAGGAATTAGGCTTGAACTCTGAAACAGCTACTGTTTTCAACCTGAAAACTAAAGAACAGGTGATCCTGAACACTTGGTACGGTGGTGAAATGAAGAAGGGTATCTTCTCTATCATGAACTATCTGAACCCGTTGCGTGGTATCGCTTCTATGCACTGTTCCGCTAACACGGATAAGGAAGGTACAAGCTCTGCTATCTTCTTCGGTTTGTCTGGTACAGGTAAGACTACTTTGTCTACTGACCCGAAACGTCTGTTGATCGGTGACGACGAACACGGATGGGACAACGAAGGTGTGTTCAACTACGAAGGTGGTTGCTACGCTAAGGTTATCAACCTGGACAAAGAAAGTGAACCGGATATCTACAACGCTATCAAACGTGACGCTCTTCTTGAAAACGTTACAGTTGCTGCTGACGGTACAATCGACTTCGCTGATAAGAGCGTAACAGAAAACACACGTGTTTCTTACCCGATCTATCATATCGAAAACATCGTTAAGCCGATTTCTAAAGGCCCGCACGCAAAACAGGTTATCTTCTTGTCTGCTGATGCATTCGGCGTATTGCCTCCGGTATCTATCCTGAACGCTGAACAGACTCAGTACTACTTCTTGTCTGGTTTTACAGCTAAATTGGCTGGTACGGAACGTGGTATCACTGAACCGACTCCGACATTCTCTGCTTGCTTCGGTGCTGCTTTCTTGTCACTGCACCCGACAAAATATGGCGAAGAATTGGTTAAGAAGATGGAAATGACCGGTGCTAAGGCTTATTTGGTTAACACGGGTTGGAACGGTACTGGCAAACGTATCTCTATCAAAGATACAAGAGGTATCATCGATGCTATCTTAGACGGTTCTATCGACAAAGCTCCGACAAAAGTTATCCCGTACTTCGATTTCGTTGTACCGACAGAATTGCCGGGTGTCGATCCGAAGATCTTAGATCCGCGCGATACATATGCTGATCCTGCACAGTGGGATGAAAAAGCAAAAGATCTGGCTGGCCGTTTCATCAAGAACTTCGCTAAGTTCACAGGTAACGAAGCTGGTAAGAAATTGGTTGCTGCTGGTCCGAAGTTGTAATCATATACATAACGACTATAAAAGCGCAGGACTTCGGTTCTGCGCTTTTTTTATATATATACATTAATTTTAGCATAATTGTTAGGATGTTTTAAAATCTATTCTTATCTTTACCCCAAATTATCTGTTAATGTGGGATATGAGGTATAACATGATTAGACATTTATTACTGGTCGTAGGGATTATCGTGTCTTTGTCATCGTGTGGCGGAGATATTGCTTACCGGATAGAGGGCAAACTTACCAATCTGGAGGATCAGACCTTATATGCCGTTTTCGAAAATGAAGATATAAAAGTTGTAGATACGGTGACTTGCGGGAAGCCGGGTGAATTCTTGATCGAACGGAAACAAGGGGATTTCAGGGAAGTGACGATTTTCTTTGCCGATAAGATGCATTGGGTTACGGCTTATCTGGAAAAAGGAGAGAAGGTGACGATTACCGGAGATGCTAATTATCCTGCCATGTTGCGTGTCAAAGGAGGGCGGATCAACGATCGTCTTTCCGCGATAAAAAAAGAAATGGCTCCTTTGTTGAAGGAACAGGCCGATCTGATCCACCAACTGAATAAGAAGAATAAGAATAAGGAAAATGTTAACAGCTCAATAGAGGATACGGATGTTGCCTCACGTTTGGCAAATGTGAACCACCTGTTGAGCGAAGAGGCTGCTGCCGCTATTAAGAAATATCCGGATGAAGAGGCTTCCGTCATATTGATACAACATTATTTTAACCATCCTGACGATACCCGGCAAATGGATGAACTGCTTGCCGTGTTGAGTCCGAAGCTGAATGATTTCTATCTGGTGCGGAAACTACAGGAATATAGTGCCCGGGCAAAAAGGACGGCTTTGGGTGCTGAAGCGCCTGGTTTTAATGTGAAGAACATATACGGAACTCCTGTCAGCCTGGATTCTTTTCCCAAGAAATATTTACTGCTTGCTTTTACGGCTCCCTGGTGTGATATGTGCCAGACGGAAGACTTGTATCTGGATGAAGTGGCAATGAAATATCCGAAAGAAAAGGTGGAGATGTTGCTGATCAGCTTAGATGACGATCAGGCCGAAGTACGGAAGGTGATAGCAAAAGATAGCATCGACTGGAATTTGGTAACCGATTCTGCCGGACAGGCGGCTATGCTGGTCGATCTATATAATGTAAGTGCTTTGCCCCGTTGTTTCCTGATCGATGAAGATGGGAAGATTATCCTGAAAACGGATAATGGGATCGAGATAAAGCAGATGTTGGAAAAACTGATTGATTTATGATTTCAGATTTATGATTTATCTAATGTCACTGTTCGTAAATCATAATAATCCGGCCTCATAAATCATAAATTATAAATCATAAATCTTTAACTATGTTGGTCAAATCTTATGCTGCCGCCGTGCAGGGTATATCGGCAACGGTCGTTACGATCGAAGTGAATTGCACAAAAGGTATTCAATTCTTTTTAGTAGGACTGCCGGATGTGGCTGTCCGTGAAAGTCATGAGCGCATTATCTCAGCTCTTCAGGTTAGTGGCTATAAGTTTCCCCGTAACCGTATTGTGATCAATATGGCGCCTGCCGATATCCGGAAGGAAGGTTCGTCGTATGATCTCCCGCTTGCAATCGGTATTCTGGCGGCCGCCGGAGAGTTGGAAGCCTCCCGGTTGGATCAGTATATGATGATGGGAGAGCTTTCGTTAGACGGTAGCTTGAAGCCGGTAAAGGGAATACTCCCGATCGCAATCAAGGCGCGTGAAGAAGGATTCAAAGGCTTTATCGTTCCCGAACAGAATGCGCGCGAGGCTGCAGTTGTCAACAATCTGGAGGTTTATGGCGTTTCGACTATTAAAGAAGTGATTGAGTTTATTGCGGGAAAACGGAGTTTGGAACCGACGGTTGTCAATACCCGCGAAGAGTTTTATGCTCGGCAGCTTCAGTTTGAAGCGGATTTCTCGGATGTGCGCGGGCAGGAGAATGTGAAGCGTGCGTTGGAAGTTGCCGCCGCCGGCAGCCACAACCTGATTCTGATCGGTCCGCCGGGGAGCGGTAAGTCGATGCTTGCCAAACGTCTTCCTTCCATCTTGCCGCCTTTTACCTTGCAAGAGTCGCTGGAAACAACCAAAATACATTCGGTTGCCGGCAAGATCGGCCTGAACACTTCCTTGATGACGCAACGCCCTTTCCGTTCGCCACATCACACGATTTCGAATGTGGCAATGGTCGGGGGAGGCGCTTTCCCGCAGCCGGGAGAGATCAGTCTGGCACATAACGGAATCTTGTTCCTGGATGAATTGCCTGAATTTAACCGGAGCGTGCTCGAAGTCATGCGCCAACCTTTGGAAGACCGGACGATAACGGTTTCGCGTGCCCGCTTCTCGGTCGATTATCCGGCCAACTTTATGCTGGTTGCTTCCATGAATCCTTGTCCTTGCGGATATTATAATCATCCCGACCGCCCCTGCCTCTGCTCTCCGGGTGCCGTTCAGAAATATATGAATCGCGTTTCCGGTCCTCTGCTGGACCGGATCGACATACAGGTGGAAGTCGTACCGGTTCCTTTTGAGAAGATATCGGAACAACGTCCTTCCGAATGTAGCGAAGCGATACGCGAGCGTGTGATGAAAGCCCGTGCCATCCAGGAAAAACGCTTTGCCGGGCATGACGGCATTTATAGCAATGCTCAGATGACCTCCAAGCTGCTTCATGAATACGCAGTGCCCGATGCTGCCGGCCTGTCTTTGCTGAAGGTCGCCATGCAGCGTCTCAATCTTTCTGCCCGTGCCTACGACCGCATCCTGAAAGTCTCCCGTACGATTGCCGATCTGGAAGCCTCCCCGGATATCGAAGCGCGTCATTTGGCGGAAGCAATCAACTACCGGAACTTAGACCGGGAGACATGGGGAACGTGAGAATAGACAGGAGGGATGTTTTTTTCCAGAGAATATTTCCATTTCTTTTGAGGAATATATCAATTATTTAAAAGAAAATAAAAAAGAGAATATCACAAAAATCTACATACCGATAAAATAGACGAAATCATGGAAAATAATTTATCTAAATACATAACTCTAACAGAAGAGAATATAGACAAAGAGCATATCTGCTGCGCATTCTCTGACAAATAATGCTTGGCAGGCTATGAGTTAAAAAAAGAATGGCTAACGAAGGAATTTGCTAATGGCTATGTTTTCAGACGGCTTGATGTACGAGCCAAGGTTTTTATTGAATATGTTCCTGCTGAATATGCGTGGCTTCCGGTTACTGCTCCCAATTATTTAATGGTTAATTGTTTTTGGGTTTCAGGGCAGTATAAAGGTCAAGGGCATGGATATAATTTGCTTCAATCTGTGATTGGAGATGCAAAAAAGCAACAGAAAAATGGATTGGTTACTGTTGTAGGTACAAAAAAGAACCATTTCATGAGTGATACGAAATGGTTATTGCAACATGGCTTTAAGGAAATAGAAAAACTTCCAAATGGATTTTCATTGTTGGTGATGAGTTTTCATGAGAATAGTGCGGTCCCAAATTTTAATGATTGCGTCAAAAGTGGAGAATGCCCTGACAAACAGGGAATAGTGGTTTATTATTCCAATCGTTGCCCATATACGGATTATTATGTAAATGGAATGTTGCGTGTTCTTGCACAAGAAAGAAATATTCCTTTGAAAGTAATTCCATTGATTCACCTATGGCTCTGCCGGATTTCCAGTTAGCTTCAAGGACTTCTAGCTTGGTATTGAATTGGGGCTGTTTGCCGTTAATCGAGTACCCCTTTTTGCTATTTGGGAGAAAAAAGAAATCCCCGATAATGCTTGATTATCAGGGATTTGCTTGATTTTTCTTTTGTTTTCAGTGATCCGCCTGGGGTTCGAACCCAGGACCCCATCCTTAAAAGGGATGTGCTCTACCTGCTGAGCTAGCGAATCATCCGGTGCGTTACTTCTGTAATGCGGGTGCAAAGGTAAGGCTTTTTTTTATATATGCAATAGTTGATGCGACTTTTTTTACTCTTGGGAGGCTGTTTTTTTCTTTTGAGACTTTGATAACTCGTGCTTCTCTACGAGAGATTGATCTTCTTCCATGAGTATAAAACGTTTATAATAAGAGAGAAAGAGGGTCGTTAAGGGAAGAGCGATGATTAAACCGATAAAGCCTAATAAAGTGCCCCATATTGATAAAGAAAGAAGGATGATGGCAGGATTCAGGCCCATAGCTTTCCCCATAATACGGGGGGTGAGATATAGGTCTTGTATACATTGTACGACGCCAAGGACAAGAATTCCCAATCCGAAGACTATCCAGAAGTTTTCTCCCGTCTCTGCAGATTTAAGGAGACTCAGCAGAATCATCGGAATAATGCCGATCGCTTGCATATAAGGAATGAGATTGAGGACACCGATGAATAGCCCCAGGATAACAGCCAGCGGGAAACCGACAATTTTAAACCCGATGGCTAACAGGACACCGACGCAAAGAGCAATCAGCGACTGCCCGCGGAAATACCGGTTCATGCTGTATTCCACATCATCTGCCAGCCCTTGAACAAAGGGGCGGTAACGTTCGGGGATCAGGTGGATCCAACCATTTGCAATCCGTTCGTAGTCCAGCAGGATGAAGATAAAATAGAGAAAGATCACAAACACGATCGTGATGCTGAAGAGGATAGAGAAGGTATTGGTCAGTACGACCCACAATTTAGGCGCGATCTGTTTAACCGCCTTCTCTATATTTTCTTTGCTCAAGAGTTGTGCCAGTTGGTCCGGGTCGATATTCTTTTCCAGGTATTCCGCCCACGATTGGGGGATCATCGGGATATGTCCGTAGCCGCTGTTATGCTCCTGCATCAGCTCCAAAGTCTTGTTTACCTCCTGGGTAACGGAGGGGACGATGACGACACCGGCCAGTGATAACACCAGGAGAGTCGAAACAAGAACTGCCAGGATCGCTAACAGGCGGCTTTTCAACTTCATCTTATACTGAAAAAACTTGACGAAGGGTTGCATCATATAAGCCAGCAGCCAGGCAATCAGGAAAGGCAACAAAGCATTGCGCAGGACAGCGATCAGATAGATGATGCCGCTGATAACAGCCAGGCCGAACAGAATACGTGCCACCCTGTCGAATGTGAATGGTTTATCAAATAATGGGTTCATATTAAATTCTTATCTTTGTGGGCAAAGATAATGCAAACCGAGAGCAGAATAACATGAACAAGTTCATTTTTTATGCCGAGGTGCCGTTATCTTCGCCTTTGTGGCAAAGATAGAATAAAGTCGAATAGAAAGGATGATACGAAACAAAATATTACCGCTTTGTCTGCTGATTTGCATCCATTGGGTCGCCGATGCGCAGACTCCCGTCCCCGTTAAACGGTTATTGCAGTCCCCTTATATGCGGGGAGCTTCTTTTTCCCTGATAGTGAGAGATGTGCAGGAGGGCAAAACGGTCTACAGTTACGATACGGACCGGTTGCAGTCACCCGCTTCGGTATTGAAAACGGTTGCCACGGCGACAGCCCTCGAGATATTGGGAGAAGACTACCGTTATCCGACCACGCTGGAATATAATGGGACATTGAAAGACGGGACGTTGCAGGGGAACCTCTATATTAAAGGTAGCGGCGATCCCTCCTTAGGCTCTTCGCATTTTGCGCCGGAGCAGAACAAGTTCCTGGCCACCTGGATAGCTGCCTTGCAGAAGGCCGGCATCAGGCATGTAACAGGTTCTGTCATATCCGACGAAAGCATCTTCGACACCGAAGGGGCGTCCATCAAATGGCTCCGCGAAGATATGGGGAACTACTATGCTCCCGGAAGTTACGGTCTTTCCGTCTTCGACAACATGTATAAGTTATCGTTGCAAACGGGGGCTGCCGGGACACGGCCGGTCCTGAAGGGGACGGAGCCGGATATCCCCTTTATCCGGTTTAAGAACTACCTTAAAGCTGCCCCGGTCTCTTCGGACAGCGCTTATATTATCGGTGCTCCGCTCGATGACGTGCGGTATCTGTACGGAGTCCTGCCGGCAAACCGCGAGGCGTATGTGCTGAAAGGGGATATTCCCGATCCCGCCTTGTATTTGGCACGCTATCTGACGACTCAGCTTCAGCAGAAAGGAATCCGGGTGGATGGCGCTCCTTCCTGCTACCGTATCGAGGCGGAAGAGAACCGGTGGAAGAAAGGGGAAAGGCAGGAGATTGTCACGACCTATTCGCCCACCCTCAGGGAGATCGCAAGCGTGTGCAACCATGTCAGCCATAACCTCTATGCGGACGCCCTGCTCAAAACGGTCGGGCTGCAATACAAACCGCGTAGGAACGAGGTGGTCTCTTCGTTCGGCCGCGGTGTGCGGGTGGTGAAAGAATATTGGGAGAAGAAAGGGCTGAATGTATTCCCGCTCCGGATGAACGACGGTAGCGGGTTGGCTCCGGCGGATAAGGTGTCGGCCGGCTTTATGGGAGAATTGCTTGTCTATATGGCAACGGAGTCTGCCGTTTCGGATGCCTTCATCGCCTCTCTGCCGCAGGCCGGGGTGGAAGGGTCTGTGCGCAATTTCCTGAAAGGTTCGAAGTTGCAAGGGAAAGCCCGCCTGAAAAGCGGAGGCATTACGGGTGTCAGAAGCTATGCCGGCTATATTACGAAAGACGGAAAGACGTATGCGGTAGCCGTTTTCTCCAATAACTACTCCTGCCCGATGAGTCAAATGACAAGGCTTTTAGAACAGTTGTTGCTGCAACTGTTCTAAAGCAGTTGAAAGGTGAAAGTTGAAAGTTTGGCTTCGCGTTTGTATTCATAACTTTCAACTTTCAACTTTCACCTTTCACCTTTCAACTCTCACCTCTCACCTCTCACGTCAGTAGCGACCGCTGAGTGAGGAACTCGATAAATTTCTGTTTGTAATTGTCGGAGATCGGGATGTATTCTTTTCCGAACACGATCCGGTTGCGTTCGATCACCTTGATCTTTTCAGGTTGTACGATGAAGGAACGGTGCACGCGGATAAAGCGGCTCGCCGGCAGCATCTCCTCCAGCGACTTCATGCTCATCAGCGAAAGGATGGGGTGCGGTTCGTCCTCGATAAATATCTTGACATAATCTTTCAGCCCTTCGATGTAGAGAATCTTGCGCAGTTCGACCTGCACTAACTTATATTCGGTCTTGATGAAGATCGATTCGATCTCCGTCGTCGTCGTCGCTTGCATATGTTCATGCCATTGCAACGCCTTGTTGGCCGCCTTTAGGAAATCCGGGTAAGCGATCGGTTTCAGGAGATAGTCGAGCGCGTTCACCTTGTAGCTGTCGAGCGCATACTGTTCGAAAGCCGTCGTAAATATGATACGGGTATCCGCCTCTAATATTCGCGAAAATTCCATGCCGCTCAACTCCGGCATCTGTATATCGAGGAAGAGCAGGTCCACCGGTTGGGCGCTCAACACGGGCAATGCCTCGAGGGCGCTGTTGAACTTCGCCGTGAGGCGGAGGAACGAGGTCTTGCCCACATAACTTTCCAGCAGGCTGATGGCCAGTGGTTCATCATCAATGATCGCACACGTTAACGTCATAACAGGTTGTATTAATGTACCAGACAAAAATACAACAAATCCTTATGTCTGCAACTCTAACAGGCAAACATATTCATCCCCTTCCTGCCCGTACGTGAAAATATGATGTGCCGGGTAGAGCAATTTCAACCGCCGGCTGAGGTTCTGCAGCCCGATGCCGGAGCCGCTCTTGTCCTGTCCGATGTCTTTCGGAAAATGGCTATTGCGGATGGAGCAGACGATCCGCATCCCCTCCTGGTGGATCTTCAGGTCGATGAAAGAGGGTTTGTTATGGCTCACCCCATGCTTGAAAGCATTCTCGATGAGGGAGATGAAGAGCAGGGGCGCCACCTGGGTATCGGGCGTAGCAGCCGATATGTCGGTCGTCAGCTTCACATGTTCCGGCAGGCGGATGCGCATCAGCTCCACATAGTTGCGGATGAAGTCGAGCTCCTTTTCCAACGGGACCATCGGCTGGCTGCTGTCATAAAGCACGTAGCGCAGCAGGCGGCTCAGGTCGTGCACGGCCTCCTGTGCCCTCTCCGGGCTGAAAGCGATCAGGCTGTAGATGTTATTCAGCGTGTTGAAGAGGAAATGCGGGTTCAACTGGCTCTTCAGGTTCTGCAATTCCGCTTCGGCGCGGCTTTTTTCCAACTCCCGGCGCGACGATTCCATCTCGTACCAGCTTCCCGTCATCTTGATGGCGACGCTCAGCCCTGCCACCAGCATATACAGCATGGCGTTCACCATAAAGAAGCCGACGGTCTCCTGCCATTCCTTTTCCGGCTTCGGATGCTTCCATTCGGGATGCGGGAGCAGTTCGAACATCAGGTGGACGGCTCCCATTGCAACGGCGATCAACACGACATTGCAAAGGATGTATTTCCAGGGATGCTTCGAGAACAGGAAATGATCGATCAGGGCGAAATAGTTGACATAGAATACAAACATGAACGACAGCGGGACGATCACGGAGCGAACGTAGCTCAGAACTGTCACCGTCTGCGACTCGCGTCCGGTGAAGAAGAACGGCAGCCCGAAGAGGATCGCCCAGGCTGCGATATGGATCAGTTTCCCCATGCCTTTGAAGGGGGCGGCCGGTAATGTGTGCATTGTCTCTGTTGTTTCCATTTCTGCAAAGATACTGTTTATTCTATAGTAAGAGAAGCGATGGATATAAATGAAGCATTGTATCTCCATCGGATGCCGGTAAGCAATGCGTGCAGGAGAAGGAGATGCTTACCGCCTGCTACTCGTAGCGTATAGCCTCTATCGGGTCGAGTTGTGCCGCCTTCTTGGCCGGATACCATCCGAAGAATACGCCGGTGACGGTACATACGGCGAACGACAGGACAACGCTCCAGGGCTGGATGAAGATCGGAAAGTGGGCGACCCCGTTCACGACAAGGGCCGCGCCCACTCCAAAGACTACACCTATCAAACCGCCTGTCACACTGATCAGGATGGACTCGATCAGGAATTGTGCCAGGATGTCGATGCCTTTAGCCCCGATGCTCATGCGGAGGCCGATCTCATGTGTACGCTCGGTGACGCTGACGTACATGATGTTCATAATTCCTATGCCGCCTACGAGAAGCGAAATACCCGCCACAGCCGCCAACAGCACGGTCATCATATCCGTAGTGCTTGTCAACATCGTGCTCAACTCCTGCTGGCTACGGATGGTAAAATCATCATCGTCACTTTCCTTCAACTTATGGTTGCGGCGGAGTATTTCGGTAATCTCGTCGATGGCCTGGTCGGTGTATTCCTCCTTGAGGGCCGAACAGGTTATGCCTTGCAGATGGGTGATGGCCAGGACCTTTTTCTGAATAGTTGTGTATGGAGCTAAGATTAGGTCGTCCTGGTCCATTCCCATGCTGTTGTATCCTTTGCTTTCCAGCACGCCTACGATGCGGAACGGCAGACTCTTGAATCGTATCACTTTGCCTATCGGGTTTTCCCCGTTCGGGAAAAGGTTGTCGACGACGGTTTTGCCGACGATGCAGACTTTGGCGGCCGTCTGGATGTCCTGCTCGGAGAACATCTCGCCGTCGTCTACTTTATAACGGCGTATCTCGAGATAGTCGGGACTGATGCCGTAGACGGTGGTCGGGGCGTTGTTGGCGCCGTAGATCGCCTGCCCGCTGCTGTTGACCGAGGGTGAGACGGCGGAGACGTAGCGTGTCTCGTCTACTATATTTTCATAATCGAGCAGCTTCAGGGTCTCCATAGCGGAGGCATCCTGACGGACACCGCCACGCACGTCGGCGCCCGGATGTATCATGATCATGTTGGAACCCATCTCGCTGATCTGTGCCTGTATGCTTCGCTTCGAGCCTTGCCCGATGGCGAGCATCGTGATCACGGAGGCTACGCCGATGATGATGCCGAGCATCGTCAGGAAACCGCGCATCTTGTTGTTGGCGAGCGCCCGGACGGCTATTTTTATTAGGTTTGTACCGTTCATTGTTTTTGTTGTTTATATGTTACTTTTTAAACACCTTCGCCTCCTTTCGCTTCTATCGGATGATTCCGGTATTCGCATAAAGGGGCACCCACGGAAGGGCGGCAAGGTGCATAACCTTATATTCATTTAATATCGATTAAATGATCAATCATCGTTCTTCGGCAATCGTGCCAAAGCATCCGCCGCGTTCAGGATATTCTCGTTGACCGTGTCGGAGGTGACATGCCCGTCACGCAGCGTGATGTTGCGGCTGCTGTACTGGGCGATCTCCGGGTTGTGGGTCACGAATATGATGGTACGTCCTTCGGCATGGAGCTTCTGGAACAGTACCAGTATCTCGAACGAGGTGCGGGTGTCGAGGTTTCCGGTCGCTTCGTCGGCGAGGATTACGGCTGGATCGTTCACTAATGCCCGGGCGATGGCGACGCGTTGCATCTGTCCGCCGGACATCTGGTTGCTCTTGTGCATCAGGCGGTCGCCCAGTCCGACGGCTACCAGCGATTCGACTGCTTTTTGGTGGCGGGCGGAGGCGCTATAGTTCGGATTGTACATCAGGGGAAGTTCCACGTTCTCCACTGCAGTGGTCTTGGGGAGCAGGTTGTAACTCTGAAAGACGAATCCGATCTTGCGGTTGCGCAGGGTGGCACGGGAGTTCTTCCCCATCGTGCGGACCGATGTGCCGTCGAGGTAATACTCCCCGCTCGTCGGCGTGTCGAGGCAACCTAACGTGTTCAGCAAGGTGCTCTTTCCGGAACCGGATGTCCCCATGATGGTGACAAACTCGCCTTCGTAGATCGTGAAGGAGACGCCACGCAGGGCATGGACCGTTTCGTCTCCGACCTTGAAGTCACGTTTGATGTTATCTAATTTGATTATCTCTTTCATATTGTTGTACTCCTTGTTTGGGAGGGCAGGTTTGGAACCTGCCCCTACTTGGCGTTCTTTTTGTTCTTATTACTTCCCGGAGGGCCTGGCATGAACGGGCTTCTTTCCGTTCCGGATTCGGCGGTCGGGGTTACGGAGGAGGCTTCGAGGTCGACTGCCAGCTCTTCACCTTCGGAAAGGCCGTCGGTGATCTCGATCATGTTTCCGCTGGTGGAACCGACGGTGACGGCTTTCGGCTTCAATTCCTGTCCGTTCCTGATCCATACGAGGCGTTTTCCGGCAGGGGCTTCCGTCCCGGCTTCGGTGACGATGTAGCCCAGTTGGGCGAGTATCTCAGCGTCCGGCACGAAGCGGAGCGATTTGGTCGGGACTGTCAGCACGTTGTCACGTTCCAGGGTGAAGATCGTCACGTTGGCGGTCAGGCGCGGCTTCAGTTTCAGGTCGGGATTCTCGGCAGATATCACCACCTCGTAGGTAACGACCGTCGAGGTCGAGGTGCTGGCGGAACTGCTGCTTTCGCTGTCGCCGAGGCGGATCTGGGTGACTGTCCCTTCGAATACGTCGTTCGGATAGGCGTCGACGGTGAAGGAGACGCGTTGCCCGTTCTCCACGTTGCCTATATCGGCTTCATCCACGTCGGCGATCACCTGCATCTTGGTCAGGTCGGCTGCGATCGTGAACAAGGTCGGGGTCTCGAAGCCGGCGGCCACTGTCTGTCCCTCTTCAACGGCGCGGTTGATGACGACACCGTCGATCGGGCTGGTGATGGTCGCATATTCGAGGTTGCGGTTCACTTTGACCATTGCCGCCTGGTTCTGTTCGTAGGCGGCTTTTGCCTTCTCGTAGTTGTAGGTGGAAGTTTCATAGTCCGAGTCACTGATCAGCTTCTTTTCGAAGAGGATCTTGTTACGGGCGTAGTTCTTCTGCTGGTACTCGTATTCGCTCTTGCTGCTTGCCAGCTGTGCCTGGGCGGAGGCGAGTTCGGCTTTCAGGTTGACCTTGTCCATTTCGGCGATCAACTGTCCGGCTTTGACCACGTCGTTGTAGTCTGCATACAACTTGTCGATGATGCCGGACACCTGCGTGCCGACTTCGACTTCCGTTACCGGTTCGACCGTACCGGTTGCCGTTACCGTGTTCGAGATGGAACTACGGCCCACTTTGGCGGTTTCGAGCCGGATACCGCCTTTCGACGTTTTGCCTGTGAAGAGCCAGATGCCGCCTGCCACAACCAGTACGCCTACTATACCGATGATAAGTTTCTTCTTGTTCATATCTTTATCTGTTTTTATTTCTTCTTTGATACCGGTCCCTTTTGTGGGGTCCCTGCCGGAGTGACTCGAAGCAGGGACCGAAACAAAAAGAGAGTGAATATATTCATTAGTGTTTCACTCCTAATGCGTGATTCAGAACAAATTGATCTCTTCTCCCTGGTAGAAGCGCAACAAGCCAGCGTTCAGGATGGCCGTGTATTTGGCCTGGAGCGTCTCTTGTTGTGCACTCAGGAGGTTGTTTTTCTCTGTGAGCAACTCCACCGTGTTCTTCATGCCGACGTTGAACTGTTCGCTGACGAGGGAGTAGCTGGTTTCCGTACTCTTCAACTTCCGGGCGGCTGCCACGTATTGCTGTTGTGCGCTGTTGGCGGCCAGCCAGAGGTTTTCGATGGTCTTATAGAGTGTCTTCTGATTATCTAACAGGTCTAATTGGCTGGTCTGCTTTTGCAGTTTGGCCTTGTTGATGGAGCTTTTCGTCTGCCGTTTGTCGAAGATGGGGATGCTGAGGGTCAGTCCCAGCGAGTTGTTCCAGTTTTGCTTGACCTGTTCGCTGAAGCTGAAGTCGCTACCGTTGGCATTCGTGCTACCGATACCTGCGCTGAGGCTTAGGGTCGGGAGGTAGCCTGCGCGAGCCATCTTGATACTCAGGTCGGAGGTCTCCACGTTCAGCTTTCCGGCTTCTATTTCGGGACGGAGGCTGAGGGCGGTGTTGTAGACGTCGTCCTTTGCCGGGAGCGGGATCAACACGTTGCTGTCGCCCAGCTGGGGCATTTCGAGGTTCATTTCGAAGTCTCCGTCCAGTTCGAGGAGTTGTTTCAATTGCAATTTGTAATCCTGCAGGGTGGCTTCGGAGGTTACCAACTGGTAGTTGTCGCTGCTGACCTGTGCCTCCAGTTGGGCGAGGTCGCTCGAGGCGATGCTACCGACGTTGAACAGTTCCTGTCCCCGTTCGTATTGCTTCTGGCTCACTTCCAGTGTCGACCGGTTCACCTTGACGGCTTCGGCGGAGTAGAGGATTTGCACGTACAACTGGGTGATATTCTCCTCGATGGAGTTTTCGCTTTCGTCTACGCTCAGTTCGGCGATGCGGTTGTTCAGCTTTTGCTGCTTGACGGTGTTTACCCGTTTGCTGCCGTTATAGACGGTCCAGTTGGCGTCGATGCCATAGCTGCCGTTGTACGAAGTCTTGCTTTCGCTTGTCGTGATGTTATCGCCGCTGATGATGGTTCCGCTTGCGCTGTTCGGGCGGTTGACAACGCGCTGGCTGATGTTCCCGCTCAGGGAGGGCAGGAAGTCCGCCTTGGCTGTCTTTACGTCTTCTTGCGCACTTTCGACACTGATGCGGTTCCGCTGGATAGTGATGTTATGCTCCAACGCATAATCGATGCAATCGCGAAGCGTCCATTGCTTGGGTGCGTCTTCCTCCGCTTTCATCCCGGCGGGCAGGAGGAGCAGGCAGGAGAGGAGTATGGAAGAAATCTGTTTCATGATGCTTTCGTTTTGTAACCTGACAATCTTTTTACCTTTTTACGAAAGCAAAACTACAACGGGATGAAAACCTGCACAACCGGATTAGAAAAAGAGGAGTGTTTCCTCGACAAAAGGGGAATTTCTATCGATGAAAGGAATTACCAGTAGAGGGCAATTCCGGCGATACCTGCCAGAATAATCATCAATATCGGATTGATCTTGAACTTCCAGGTGAGGATGAATGCACTTCCGAAGATCAGGAAGCTTTTATAGTCGATGAAGTTCTCGCTGTTCATCAACAGCAGGGCCGCCGCTGCAATCAGGCCGACCGTAGCCGGGCGAAGACCGTAGAACGCGGCTGCTACATATTTGTTGTTCCTGAATTTGGCAAAGGCGTATGAGATAGCCAGTACCAGCAGGAAAGAAGGAAGGCAGACGGCAAAGGTCGTCAGGCAGGAGCCTAATATGGACATGGCGGGCGAATAACCGGCGTTGTGGATAGCCGTATATCCGATGTAGGTAGCGCTGTTGATCCCGATCGGGCCGGGTGTCATCTGGGAGATGGCGACGATATCCGTAAACTCCTGCGACGATATCCAGCCGTAGCGGTCCACCACGTCCGCCTGTATCAAGGAGAGCATTGCATAGCCGCCGCCGAAACCGAATATCCCGATTTTTAGATATACGTAGAATAATTGCAACCAGATCATATCAGTCTTTCTTTATTTTCAGTCCGTAAATAAGTCCTCCTATAATAGCTGCGACGATCACCCATACAGGCGATAATCCTCCCTGCCAGATCAGCAATGCGGCAGCGATAGGGATAATCAACTCTTTGTAACTCATCTTGATCGACCGTGCCGTCGTCAGGCAGGGCACGGCAATCAGGGCAACGACCGCCGGACGCAATCCTTTGAATGCTTTCTCTACCCATACGTTGTCTTGGATATGGGTGAAAAACAAGGCGATCGCCAATATAATAATAAAAGAGGGAAGGATGCTTCCCAAAGCGCAAACAATACCTCCCGGCACTTTCTTCAACTTATATCCTACAAAAATAGAGATGTTCACGGCGAAGATGCCGGGCAAGGACTGAGCCACGGAGAAGAGGTCGATAAAGTCTTCTTTCGAAAGCCATCCTTTATCTACCACCTCCCGTTGTATCAGGGGCAGCATTGCATACCCACCCCCGATAGTGAAAGTTCCTATTTTAACGAATGTCAGAAAAAGTGTCCAGTACATAATCCTTTAGAATAAATCTGAATGTGTTCCGGTTGAGGTTAATATCAAAATGAGTTCATCATCGTTTTGCTCCCATATTAATAACCAATCGCCTTTAATATGGCATTCCCAATAGTTAGCATAATTACCACTTAGTTTGTGGGCACGATATTGTTTTGATAATGTCCCGTTCAATTTGAGTTGCTCTATTACAGTATAGAGGAGGCTAAGTTTTAGTCCCCTCTTCTTACATATTTCCAAGTCCTTTTCAAATCGTTTAGTGATTAGGATCGTGTATGAACTCATAATCCCATCATTTGTTTTAATTCATCCGTAGAAACTTCGCGAACACGCCCGGCTTTGATATCGGCAATGCCTTCATCAAGACTTTTCTGAGTTTTTGTGTGTTTGGTTGTCAGAGTCCATCCGAATTTCTTCGCTATTGTCTTAATGAAAGACAATTCCGAATCCGGCAAAGTAAGTTCTATCGTTTTCATCGTTGTGTCCATCTTTTGTGTTCCTTTCTTTTCGTTGATTAATACAAATATAGGAAGTATTATCGATAATAGGTTTACCGTCCCAGTTCTTTTTCGTACCGTCGGTCGTTGTTGATGAGGCGCAACGCTTCCTGGAAGCTTTCGTTGTCGTCGTTGATAACCTGGAAGTATTCGGCCATGTCATACAGGTCACGGGCGATCAGCGCTTTGATCTGGAGCTTGATGAGCGGTTTGGAACGATTGTATTGTTCTTCGTTGAATTCGATCTTGTCGTCTTTTGCCAATGAGATCAGCTCCTGCATCATGTCGTCTGTCACATTGAAGTTCTGCTTGTATTGGGCGAACTTCGGATATTTCTTGTTCAGCTCGGCACGATGGCGGTCTAAGTAATTCATGGCGATGCGGTTTACCAAGCCGGCGGCTACGACGCTACGGTGATAATCCGTATAGCGGGATGTGTCGACCGGGATAAAGACATCCGGCATGATACCACCTCCGCCATATACGATGCGTTTTGTCTCCAACGTATTGTACTTCATCGAGTCGGGGAAATGAATACTGTCCGCGCTCATCAGTTCGCCCCGGTTGTAGCGGTCGATCAGGTCATGGTTATATTGCTCCTGGTTGCCGTTTATATACGGTTTCTGGATGGAACGGCCTGTAGGCGTATAATAGCGGGCAACCGTTAGGCGGATCATCGAGCCGTCGGGCATCGGGATCGGTTTCTGCACCAGTCCTTTTCCGAACGTACGGCGGCCTACGACAACGCCACGGTCCCAATCCTGCACCGCGCCGGAAAGGATTTCACTGGCGGATGCGGATGTCTCATCTACCAGTACGACCAAACGTCCCTCTTCAAAACCCCCACGAGCCGAAGACTTGGCTTCCTCGCGCGGCTGCTTGTTCCCTTCTGTGTAAACGATCAGCTTGTCCTTGCCTAAGAACTCGTCGGCCAGGTCGATCGCTATATTCAGATATCCTCCGCCATTTCCCTGCAAGTCGAGGATCAGGTTCTTCATCCCCTGTTTCTTCAGTTTCTCCAAGGCTTCGCGGAATTCGTCAGCCGACGAAGCGGCGAAACGGTTCAATTTGATATATCCGGTAGTCTTATCCGCCATATAAGCGGCGTCTAAGCTGTATACAGGGATCTTTCCGCGTGTGATCTTGAACTCGATCAGGTCGGGCACTCCGCCGCGCAGGACCTTTACCCGCACTTCCGTGTTCTTCGGGCCGCGCAGGCGTTTCATCACATCCGTATTCTTCATCTTGACGCCGGCGATCAGCGTGTCGTCTACCATGATAATACGGTCGCCGGCCATCAAGCCGACCTTTTCCGACGGTCCGCCGGGAATTACCTGGATCACATATAATGTATCCGTCAGCATATTGAACTGGATGCCGATCCCGTCGAAGTTACCCTGCAACGGTTCCGTCATCTCTTTCGTCTCTTCCGGGTCCGTATAGGTAGAGTGGGGGTCCAGCTTTTCCAGCATGCCGACGATGGCGTCCTCAACCAGCTTTGTTTCGCTTGTTGAGTCCACATATAAATTAGTGATGGCATACAAAGCCAACTGGAGCTTGCGGGCATCTACATTGTTGCCGCGCTGTGCCGACATCGAAGCGGCAAACACACTCAATATAAGGAGTGGAAGGAAAATTCGTTTCATTGTTCTATTTTTTAGTAAAGGTTTGTCCCTTTCGGCACAAACTGGGAAATATCTTTGCCGTAACGCAGCAGCTCCCGCACAATGCTGGAACTGATATGCGTATGTTCCGGTTCCGTAAAAAGAATAAATGTCTCGATCCCGCTCAACTTGCGGTTCACATCGGCTATGCTCTTCTCATATTCGAAATCGTTCACCGTACGGATGCCGCGCAGGATAAAGCCTGCATTCATTTGCCGGGCGAAATCGACCGTCAGCGAATCGTACGACATGACCCGTACGCGCGGTTCTTCCTTGTAGAGATCCCGGATTGCCTCCAACCGTCTCTCCAATGAGAAATAAGTCCGTTTCGTGTCGTTGATACCGATCGAGATAATGATCTCATCCACCAGCTCGAGCCCGCGGCTTACCAGCGATTCGTGTCCGATCGTGAAAGGATCGAACGTTCCGGGGAAAAGGGCGATACGCTTATTTTCAATTGACGACATCTTCTTCTACAACTAAGTTTTCTATAATAAAGTTCTGTCGTTCCATGGTATTCTTGCCCATATAGAACTCCAGCATATCTTTGACAAGGTCTTCTTTCTTCATGGTTACCGGGTCTAAGCGGATATCCTTTCCGATAAAATGCTTGAACTCGTCCGGCGAAATCTCTCCCAAACCTTTGAACCGGGTGATCTCGGCATTCTTTCCGGCGGCAGCGATTGCGTTCACGCGTTCCTCTTCGCTGTAGCAATACCAGGTCTTCTGCTTATTGCGCACGCGGAACAGCGGCGTTTGCAGGATATAGACATGGTTCCGCTTGATCAGGTCCGGGAAGAACTGAAGGAAGAAGGTGATCAGCAACAGGCGGATATGCATACCGTCCACATCGGCATCGGTTGCAATAATCACTTTGTTGTAGCGTAAACCTTCCAGTCCGTCTTCTATGTTCAAGGCGGCCTGTAGCAGGTTGAACTCTTCGTTCTCGTACACGATCTTCTTGGTCAGCCCGAAACTGTTCAACGGTTTACCACGAAGACTGAACACCGCTTGCAGGTTCGGATCGCGGCTTTTCGTGATAGAACCGCTTGCCGAATCTCCCTCGGTGATAAAGATGCAACTGTCTTCCAGATTGTCGCCTTTCGTATCGTTCAGGTGAATGCGGCAGTCGCGCAACTTACGGTTGTGCAGGTTTGCTTTCTTCGCACGTTCGCGGGCCAGCTTTGTTACGCCGGCTATCGCCTTGCGTTCTTTTTCCGATTCCTGTATCTTACGCAGCAGGGCATCCGATGTCTCCGCATTCTTGTGCAGGTAGTTGTCTAATTCCTTCTTGATGAAGTCCCCGATAAACTTGCCAACCGAAGGACCGTCCGGTCCCATGTCTTTCGAACCTAACTTGGTCTTTGTCTGGCTTTCGAATACAGGTTCCTCCACTTTGATACTGATGGCCGCCACCACACCGGCGCGAATGTCCGAATATTCGAAGTTCTTATTATAATACTCCTTTATGACGCGTCCCAACGCTTCGCGGAAGGCAGAAAGGTGCGTACCTCCCTGTGTCGTGTACTGCCCGTTCACGAACGAGTAATATTCTTCCCCGTATTGATTGCTATGGGTAATTACTACCTCGATGTCCTCATCTTTCAGATGGATGATAGGATATAAAGGCTCGGTAGTCATATTCTCATTCAGCAAGTCGACAAGCCCGTTGCGCGAATGATATTTTTTGCCATTGAAGATAATCGTCAGCCCGGAGTTCAGGAATACATAATTCTTCAGGAGGCTTTCGATAAACTCGTCTTTATACAAGTAATCATTGAAGATCTCTTTGTCGGGAATGAAATAAATAAGAGTCCCGTTCTGCTCCTCCGTCGGGCTTACCGGAGCTTCTTCCGTGATGATCGCTTTACTGTATTCCACCCGCTTGCATTCGCCATCCCGGTAACTGGTGATCAGGAAATAGCTGCTCAGTGCATTCACAGCCTTGATACCGACACCGTTCAAGCCGACCGACTTTTTGAAAGCCTTGCTGTCGTACTTCGCTCCGGTATTCATCTTACTGGAAACGTCGACTACCTTGCCCAGCGGAATGCCACGGCCGTAGTCGCGTACGGAGACGGTGCCTTCTTCAACGGTCACTTCTATCGTTTTACCATACCCCATCATATATTCGTCGATGGAGTTATCCAGCACCTCTTTCAGCAATACATAAATACCGTCATCGGCATAACTACCGTCGCCTAACTTCCCGATATACATACCGGGGCGGCGACGGATATGTTCCATCCAGTCAAGCGTCTTGATATCGTCATCGTTGTACGCTGTCGGCTGTTGCATTGTTGAATTTAGTTCGTCCATTTTTTAATATATGCTCTTCTTGTTTTGTGATGTTCGCGTTTGAAGTAATCCCACTGGGCCTGTACGGCGTTGTTTGTTTCCAGTTCCGGATTGCTTTCTGCGTAAACGGCTCCGACACTTTTGTAAACCGGGATCAGGTCGTTGAACAGCAGTGCGTTCACGCCTTTGCTCTGATATTCCGGCAAGACGCCCGTCAGATAAAGGTCGATCACTTTAGGTTTGCTTTTCAAAGCCTTCAGCAGGTGAATCCAGCCGAATGGGAAAAGATGCCCTTTTGCTTTCTGCAGCGCATGAGACAGATTAGGCAGTGAGATGCCGAAGCCGACTACTACGTCGTCTTCTTCCCGAACGATAAGCGTCACCAGGTCGTAGCGGAGCATCGGTATGTACATATTAATATAGTAGTCGATCTGCTTTTGGGTAAGACGTGCGAATCCGTATAAAGGCGCGTACGACTCGTTCAATGTCTGGAACACCTTCTGCGCATACGGCATAATCGATTTGGCATTCTTGAACTTCATTACCTTCAGCCCGTATTTCTTTTTTACGATCTCGCCGATACGCAAATGCTTCTCCGGCACTCCGTCCGGTATGTAGATCTTGAACTCATGCCAGTCCTGGTCTTTCTCATATCCCATACGTTCCATTTGCTTCGGATAGTAAGGATAATTATAGATGGTCGCCATCGTCCCGATCTGGTCGAACCCTTCGATCAGCATCCCTTCGTGGTCCATATCGGTAAAACCCATCGGTCCGTGCAGCGCGTCCATGCCTTGCTCTTTCGCCCATTTCTCTACGGCCCCGAACAAAGCATCCACTACTTCAACATCGTCGATAAAGTCGACAAACCCGAAGCGCGCATGCTTCTGGTTCCACGTCTCATTACTACGGCGGTTGATCATCCCCGCGATACGTCCCGCAACCTTCCCGTCTTTGTAAGCCAGAAAATAGATGGCATCACACACTTCGAACGCCGGATTCTTCTTTTTATCCAACGTCACCATCTCTTCTTCGATCAGGCCGGGCACGTGATACGGGTTGCCTTTATATAATTCGATATTGAACTTTACGAACTTTTTGAGTTCCTTCTTACTGGTAACTTCTTTAATTACTACGCTCATCGGTCATTTAGTTTGAACGGCAAATTTACACAATTAATTCATTTTTAGTGCCGGTTGGCAGGAAGAAATTGTTTTCTCTGCTTGATTGCATGAAATCTTCGGCATCTGTTTAGTGTTCGATGCAAGTGTAATTTGTTTTCGGCCATGTCGAATATGTTTTCGACAATGTCGTGTATATTCTCGACAATGTGGAGTATATTTTCGACAACGTCGAAAACAAATTACACTTGCATCGGATTTGAAACGGATCGTGATGTTTTGTCGGTTGGATAAGGGGGATTGTGCTTTTTAATCTCAGTATCGATGCTTTTGTACAAATAACCCGGTTTTACGGTGTATAATGATTCCAATTTCTTATCTTTGTGGCGTTTTCGTTATTTCCTGTATGGGAGTGACGAACCTTTGTGTGCCCGAAACCCTGCTTGAAGGCACTGGTATCTAACATTTATTTGATTATAAAATCATGAAAATAGCTATAGTCGGGACAGGTTATGTGGGACTTGTCACCGGTACTTGTTTCGCAGAAATGGGAACCGAAGTTTTCTGCGTCGACGTAAATGCCGAAAAGATCGCAAACCTGAAACAGGGTATCATTCCTATCTACGAGCCCGGTCTTGAAGAGATGGTTCACCGTAACCAGCAAGCCGGCCGTCTCCAATTCACAACCGATTTGACAGAATGCCTGAACGAGGTCGAAGTCCTCTTCAGTGCTGTTGGTACTCCTCCCGACGAAGATGGCAGCGCCGACCTGAAGTATGTGCTCGAAGTTGCTCGTACTGTCGGTCGCAACATGACGAAACATCTTCTTGTCGTGACGAAGAGCACCGTTCCGGTAGGTACGGCCCGTAAGGTCCGTGAGGCGATTCAGGAAGAGCTGGATAAACGGGGCTTGCAGATCGAGTTCGATGTCGCTTCGAATCCGGAATTTCTGAAGGAAGGTGCGGCGATCAAGGACTTTATGAGTCCGGACCGTGTGGTTGTAGGCGTCGAATCGGAGCGTGCAAAGGAACTGATGACCCGCCTGTACCGTCCGTTCCTGCTGAATAACTTCCGTGTGATTTTCATGGATGTGCCATCTGCAGAGATGACGAAATATGCCGCCAATGCGATGTTGGCCACCCGCATCAGCTTCATGAACGACGTCGCCAACTTATGCGAGATCGTCGGGGCTGATGTGAATATGGTGCGTAAGGGGATCGGTTCGGATGCCCGTATCGGCAACCGTTTCCTGTATGCAGGTATCGGCTACGGCGGTTCCTGCTTTCCAAAGGATGTCAAAGCGTTGATTAGAACGGCCAAGTCGAACGGTTACCGCATGCGTATCTTAGAAGCGGTCGAAGAGGTCAACGAAGAGCAGAAATCCATCTTGTTCCGTAAGTTGGACGATTATTTCAAAGGTGATCTGAAAGGCAAGCGCATTGCTATGTGGGGCTTGGCCTTCAAGCCGGAAACGGACGATATGCGAGAAGCTCCCTCTTTGATCCTGATCGATAAATTATTGGCTTCCGGTTGCGATGTGTATGTCTACGATCCTGTCTCGATGGAAGAAACCCGCCGTCGCTTGGGAGATGCCGTCCACTATGCCAAAGACATCTATGATGCGGTAGTGGATGCCGATGCCCTCCTGCTCGTCACGGAGTGGAAAGAGTTCCGTATGCCTTCCTGGTCGGCCGTCAAAAAACTGATGGCGACCCCGTTGATCTTGGATGGACGTAATATTTACGATGTGAAGGAGTTGGAGGAGAATGGGTTTGTTTATCATTGCGTAGGAAGATAATGGATAATCCGAGCCATTGGTATTTGAGAAGCAGATTGCAGATCATTTGTCAGAAGGATGAAGTATATCAGTTTAAAAATAATATATAGAGAGGATGGATAAAAACGAAATATTACAAGCTATCAAGACAACAGCCAAACAGATTATGCCCTCTGGTACGCGAGTGATTTTGTTTGGCTCGCAAGCTCGTGGAGATGCTCGTGAAGATTCTGATTGGGATATTTTGATTCTTTTGAATAAAGAAAAGCTGGACAATTCAGATCATGATAACTATTCTTATCCTTTGTTTGAGTTGGGATGGAATATCAATGCTCAAATACATCCCATGCTCTATACCACAAAAGATTGGTTGAAGCGAAAATTCTCTATCTTGTATAAAAACGTAGAGCAGGAGGGAATTGAGTTATGTTGACGATGGAGGAAAAAATAGCCATTATCAATTATCGTATACAAAAGTCTTATGATAGTTTACTCTCACGATTATATGAATTGAGACAATCCGGCGATTATGATGATCTTTATGATGCGACAGAGGACGAGGTTACTCCTTTTATTCCTAAAACAACAGAGTTTATTCATTCGATGGAGGGACTATTGACATTGGGAAAAGGGAGCTTGGATCATTAATGGATACGTCCGATAGCCTTAAAAACTAAAACCATGACAAAGAAAGAAGCAATCAAAATCTTTGAAGAAAAGAAAGTACGTACCCTTTGGGATGACGAGACGGAGGAATGGTATTTCTCTGTTGTTGATGTAGTGAGTGTATTGACGGATAGTGTAGATCCGGCGGCCTATTGGCGTAAGCTGAAACAGAGGCTAAAAGAAGAAGGAAATGAAACCGTGACAAATTGTCACGGTTTGAAAATGCCTGCATCGGATGGGAAGATGAGAGTAACCGATGTCGCCACAACGGAGCAGTTGTTCCGCCTGATCCAATCCATCCCATCCCCTAAAGCCGAGCCGTTCAAACTCTGGATGGCACAAGTCGCCAAAGAATGTTTGGACGAGATGCAAGACCCGGAACTGACGATCGACCGGGCAATGAGGGAGTATAAAGCGTTAGGTTATTCCGATCATTGGATCAACCAACGTTTGAAAAGCATCGAAATCCGTAAAGACCTGACGGACGAATGGAAACGGCACGGCCTGCAGGAAGGTGTACAGTTTGCAACCCTTACGGATATTATTTATCAAACTTGGTCCGGTAAAACCTCTAAAGAATATAAACGCTTTAAAGGTTTGAAGAAAGAAAGCCTCCGCGACAATATGACGAACACCGAGCTTGCCCTCAATATGCTGGCAGAAGCGGCTACTACGGAGTTGTCCAAAGAGAAAGACCCGCAGCATTTTGAAGAGCACGCCCAAATTGCCCAACAAGGCGGAAAAGCAGCTGAAGCTGCCCGTCGGCAGCTGGAAAGCGACTTGGGACATTCGGTTATCTCTCCGTTTAATGTGAAAAGCAGGTTAAGGTTGGGGATAAAAAACAAGACGAAAGAATAAAAACGTATAAGCAGTAAGCCAATGTTAGCAAAATTGTATAGAAAAATAGTTCCAGAGAAAACACGAAAGGTCATTTATAAAGCCTTTTTAGGTAATTTGTTGATGCTTATCCGTGACTTTCCTGGAACAATGAGATGGTATCGGTGTAAATTATATTATTCCATTGTCTCTCCTAAAAATGAAATCGAACAAGCTTATAAAGCTTGGGGAATTGCCGGCAATTCCCCATATCCGTATATATGGAAGAAAGAGTATGACCAACAGCATTATAAGGTAAATGTAGATAAAGTGAATGGTCTGCCGTATGTGTTCCATAATGGAAAGAAACTGTATTTTAAACGAGATATGTTGGCATCTACCGAAGCAGCGTATCGAGGACTTTTGATTGAACAAGATGAACGTTCTGCACATCGGTATGTTGATTCTTATGAAGAATTGAAAGGTAAAACATTATTGGATATTGGTGCGGCAGAGGCTATATTCACGCTTGATACAATTGAATATATAGATCATGCCTATCTTTTTGAATGTGACGAAAGCTGGATTGAGGCATTGGAAGCTACGTTTGCTCCATATAAAGAAAAAATAACGATTGTCCGCAAGTATGTAAGCGATGTTGATGACGAGGATAATATCAGGTTGGATACATTCTTTCAAGGTGAAGGAAAATCTATTGATAATTTATTCTTGAAAATGGATATAGAAGGATATGAGAGGAAAGCATTGGAAGGTGCTGTTCATATCTTGGAGCATGGACGACAAATCGGCGGATCAGTTTGTATTTATCATTTACATGATGATAAAAAGGTTATAGAATCAGAATTGAAAAATTTTAATTTGAAGACGAGTGTACAGCCGGGGTATTTATATTTTGAGAAAGAAATGCGTTCGGCTATTATACGATTTTGGCGGTAATCAATTTGAGAGTTGTACCTTCTACGAAGTTTCATTTTTATAAGATAAAAGGAGGATATCGGGAGTTTGAATTCAAGAGTAAACATCTTTGTGTTTATGGTATTGGGCAGCCTGGAGGGGAGATTGTAATAACAGGGGTACAAAGGCAGATCAAAGGAACAACAAAAATAAGTAACGATGAAGCGGGGTGAATTGATAAAGAATCCGGTCTATTGGACAACGGCTCTTCAGATGGAATTATATCGCCAAATAGATGTATTTATGCAAAAGCGAGGCATGAATAAGACACAGTTGGCTGAATATCTCGGTTGTTCGAAGGGATATGTGACACAACTCCTTTCCGGTGATTATGACCATAAAATCAGCAAATTCATGGAGTTGTCTTTGGCTATCGGGAAAATACCGGAGTTTAGTTTTGTAGATGTGGACGAATATATTGAAAGCGAAAAAACGCCTTATGCCAGTGTCGTTTCATCAAATGGTTATGTGAGTGCTGTTTGTTCAAACAGTGAGATTGATGACTATATAATAGCAGCTTGATTATGCAGACAATTCCTTATAAGATTGGCCGGATTAAGATTTTGCAATTTGCCGTTTTCCCGGATAAATACATTAACGGCGAAGAGGTCCAAATCCATGCTTCTTTTTCTTTTGGACATAGTGTGACATTAGACAGCATTCGTTGTACGGCTTCTTTTTCCTTTTTGCAAAAAGAGGAACTTCTTCTTATATCGGAAACGCAATGTTTTTTTAATATTGCTTCGGAAGGAATAGAGCAGTTGCGTAAGGAACATGAAATATCGGTGGATTTTCTTCGTTATATGGCAACGATTGCTACTGGTACAGTGCGCGGTATCATATATGCGAAAACCGAAGGTACTGTTTTGAATACAATTATCCTTCCTCCAATCAATTTGGTGAATTTGATTGAAAAAGGGGTGCCTGTGTGACGATAAATTTTAAGTTTGTATTGTACAAATCTTGTAAGTACACAGTCCGGTTATCTGAATTTTGAGAAAGGAATGCGATCGGTTATGGCTAATCATATGAGATTTTGGCATTAATGGCAGAACAGACACTGAAAGAAAAGACGGCAAAGGGACTCTTTTGGGGAGGACTGAGCAATGGGGTACAACAGGTGCTGAACTTGGTGTTCGGCCTTATATTAGCCCGTATTCTGAATGCTTCCGATTATGGAATGGTTGGAATGCTTGCCATCTTCAGTGCGATTGCATCAACCATTCAGGAAAGCGGCTTTACGGCAGCTCTTACCAATCAAAAGGAAATACGGCATGAGGATTACAATGCTGTGTTTTGGTTTAGCACCTTGACCGGAGTATTGTTCTATTTGATCCTTTTCTTTTGTGCCCCGTTGATCGCTGCTTTTTATGACAAGCCGGAGTTGATCGGTTTGTCTCGTGTTGTCTTTTTGGGTTTTTTATTCGGAGGATTTGGAATTTCATCGAATGCTTATTTGTTTAAAAACTTGAAGGTGAAGGAGCGTGCCAAGATCGATATTATCTCATTAATCTGTTCTGGTACGGTGGGTGTCACTTTGGCTTTAAATGGTTTTGCCTATTATGGTTTGGCAATACAGACAACCACTTATATCGGTGTCGGTTCGTTCTTGAAACTATATTTTGCACCTTGGAAACCAACGTTTCGTTTTGACTTCCGGCCATTAAAGGATATGTTTGGATTTGGGTCGAAGTTAATTCTAACAAACATCTTCACACAAATCAGCAATAATATATTTTCGGTGGTATTAGGCAAATTTTATAATCCCAGCCAGGTCGGTTTTTATACGCAAGGGCAGAAATGGATGGGAATGGGACATCAGTTAATAGGCGGTATGATTAATGGTGTTGCCCAACCGGTGCTGGTTGAAGTAATGGACGATAAAGAAAGGCAGGTTCTTGTTTTCCGCAAGATGGTTAGGTTTGGAGCTTTTATCTCTTTCCCTGCCATGTTGGGATTAGCATTTGTCGCAAAAGAATTTATTTGGATACTGTTAGGTGAAAAATGGCTGGATAGTGTACCTTTTCTTCAGTTGTTTTGTGTTTGGGGAGCTATGGGGTATTTATCACAATTATATGTGAATGTATTAATGGTATATTCTCGGTCTGATATTTATTTGTTTGGTATGGTCTTTATCGGATTGCTTCAAATATTAGTAGTATGGGTATTATATCCTTTTGGCATATTTAATATGGTGATAGGATATATTGGAGTTTATTTTCTTAGTATTCTTCTTTGGCATTATCATGCAAAAAAAAAATTACCTATAAAATTGGTTTATATTTGCAAAGACATCTTTCCCTATTTAGTGGCTTGTCTTTTCATTTTTTCTTTTACTGGTTATGTGGTAAGAAATATGCATAATATATATATGATATTGATAATAAAGATTGTATTATCATCTGTTTTGTATATATCACTTTTGTATATTTTGAAATCTATGATATTAAAAGAAACAATAAACTTCTTGAAAAGAAAATAGTATGGATGTTTCTGTAATTATAGTGAATTATAAAACTTGTTCTCTTGTTGTAGATTGTATAAATTCTATTTATGAAAAAACAAAAGAAGTTACTTATGAAGTGATAGTTGTTGATAATAATTCGGATGATGGAAGTGTGGAAACAATTGTTAAAATGTTTCCACAAGTACGAATATTCTCTTTAAAAGAGAATATTGGCTTTGGTAAAGCCAATAATATAGGAGTGCAAAATGCTAAAGGGCGATATGTGTTTTTTCTAAATTCGGATACGGTTTTATTAAACGATGCTATTTCTATATTGGCAAATTATTTGGATACACATGATACTGTAGCTTTGTGTGGGGGGCAATTATTTGATAAAAAAGGAAATCCATCAGGCTCCTATCTTGAATATCCGGAGATGAAGTTTTTTTTGTCATTAGTTTTAAGAGGGAATGTAACTTATAAAGAGCTACCGATTTATCCAGAAGGTGAAATACCATATTATATATCCGGTGCTGATATGATGATGCGTAAGTCGTTTATTGATAAGTATGGAGCTTTTGATCCTGACTTTTTTATGTATTATGAAGATACGGAACTTTCTTACCGTGTACGACATTTAGGTTTTGGAGTTCATTTTGTGCCTCGTGCTCAAATTGTACACTTGCATGATATGTCTCCGAAAGAAAGAGGACCTGTGATTTCTGCTTTGGATTTGTATGTGATACAGAGTCGTTATTTGTATTTGAAGAAAACTATGGGAAATGGAATTATGAATCTGTTGCTCTTTCTTCATAAAAGAAAAGCAGACGTTGCTATAGTCGTTTATTTTGTGATCAAAAATAAGTATAAGGTTGTCACGTGGAGAAAGATAAAGAAAATATTAATGCATGTATAATATTTTATGAGATAAAAATAATGTCATATTTATGTGGTAGAAAATGATGAAAGTGTAATGATTAATAGTGTATATACAATGAAAGAAATACCTGTATTTTTTACATTTGATAGATATTATGTCTTAGCAGCTTGTGTGGCATTTTATTCTCTGTTGAAAAATTCATCGAATCGGTATTATTATAAGTTTTATGTATTACATACCGATTTGAAAGAACGAGATAAGTTAAGATTGTATAAGGTCGTTTCTCGTTTTTTTAATGCGTCTTTGGATTTTAAAGATGTGTCATGTTATAATGTTGATGGTTGGAATCAACTCTTGAATAAATCTCATTTTTCAAAAGAAATATTTTATAAATTAATTGCAGCAGATATATTCCCTTCTTATAATCGGATCTTATTTTCCGATGTGGATGTTGTTTTTGTGAATGATATATCATCTTCTTTTTTTATGTATTTGGATGAAGATTTTTATTTTGCTGGAACTCGTCCAATCTTGAAAAATGAAGGATTATATAAGTATGATAATCTTTTTACTCCAGAAGAAATAGATATAATTGATAACTATGAAATATCGGCTGGTTATATGTTGATAAATTTATCTTGTATTCGTCGAGATAATAAGCAAAAAGAGCTAATGGATTTCTTTTGGAAGAATACTCATCGATTGGTATTGCCAGAACAAGATTGTATAGCACTTTGTTGTACATCAGGGATACGATTTTTGCCATATAAATATGTCGTTTGTGCTTTTCAGTATTATATCCCATTATCTCAATTAAATTTTAATACAAATAATATAGAGCTGAAAGATCGACAACGAGCATGTGAATGTTATTTAGAGATGCTTAATAATGTAGTTCAGTTGCATTATCCAGGAGTAAATAAGCCATGGAATAATCCCACTGTGTATAGATATAAGGAATGGTTTGTTTATTGTGTAAAATCTCGCCAGGTATTATTTTATTTGTTAATGCAACCTATCTTTTTTTTACAACGAGTTAAGCGGTATAGCTTAAGGAGATTTTTAAGTAAGTTAAAATGAAAAATACTAGTGTTCCTATAATTCGAACTCTTATTAGGAAAATTTCTTTTTACCGATTTAAGAAAAGGTATAGGAGTTTGAATAAACATAACAAAACAGTTCCAATGAATATATTTCCACTGGACGTAGTTAGTGTTGGAAAGTATTCATATGGAGAGATTAATATATTATCTTATTGTTCAGAAATAGAAAAACTGGAAATAGGAAATAATGTTTCAATAGCTCCAAAAGTTTATTTTATCTTAGGTGGAAATCATCAAATTTCATCTTTATTTACTTTCCCAATTAAGTCGATTTTAATGGGAGAACAGTGTATGGAAGATGCACAAAGTTGTGGAGCAATTATAGTTGAAGATGATGTTTGGATTGGTTTTGGTGTAACAATTCTTTCTGGTGTAACGATTGGTAAGGGAGCTATAATAGGTGCTTGTTCAGTAGTAACAAAAGATGTACAACCTTTTACTATTGTATGTGAAAATCCTGCAAAGGAAGTTCGAAAACGTTTCTCTAATGATGTTATTGATTTAATGAAAAATGTTTCATTAGTGGATTTTACGGAAAAGGAAATGAAAAGATATTTACCTTTATTCTATAAATCAATATCGAATATTGATGATATAAAGTTGATTCTCAATAGTATGAATAAAAATGGAAAGTGCTGAAAATCAAATAAGAGTAATAGCATTATATTTACCTCAGTTTCATCCAATACCAGAAAATGATAAATGGTGGGGAAAGGGATTTACGGAATGGACAAATGTAGGAAAAGCAAAGCCATTGTTTAAAGGACATTACCAACCACGAGTCCCTGCGGATTTGGGCTATTATGATTTGCGATTGCCAGAAGCACGAAAAGCTCAAGCCGATTTAGCAAAAGAATATGGTATTGAGGGTTTTTGTTATTGGCATTATTGGTTTGGTAATGGTAAACGCTTATTAGAGCGTCCTTTTAATGAAGTATTAGAGTCTAAAGAACCCGATTTCCCCTTTTGTTTGGCATGGGCTAATCATAGTTGGGCTGATAAACAATTTAGTCAGAATGGTTCTAATAGAATGTTAATAGAACAACTTTATCCAGGTATTGAGGATTATATCGAACATTTTAATTATGTGTTAAAGGCATTTATAGATAAACGATATATTCGTGTTGATGGTAAACCTTTTTTTATGGTATATAATCCAGAAGAACTTCCGAATGCCTCTCTTTTTATAAAATTGTGGCAAAAACTGGCAAGGGAGAATGGGTTTCAAATACATTTTGTTGCACACACATATAAAAAAGAAAATATAGAATTATTTAAGTCTTGGGGTTTTGATTCTGTAGTTTTAGTACGATTGTTTGATATTTTTAGTCAGAAATATCCTTTATATAAAAGAGCTCTTTTGAAATGTAAGCGTATTTTATTGAAACGAGGACAAATTGTTGATTATGGGTTGGCTTCTGCATGCTTTACAGGAGAGGAAGATAGGAGAGAAGATTGTTATCCAGTAATAATTCCAAATTGGGATCATTCTCCTCGTTCAAAACGAAATGGACATATATTGATAAATTCTACTCCTGATAAATTTGGGAAACATATACAACAAACTTTTGCTAATATATCTAATAAGAAAAATAAAATAGTAATATTAAAATCATGGAATGAATGGGCTGAAGGTAATTATATGGAACCAGATTTGAAGTATGGAAGAGGATATTTGGAAGTGTTATCTCAATTAATAAAGGACTATAATCAAAAGGCTTATGTATAATACACCTATTCTGTTTTTAGTCTTTAATCGTCCAGATAATGCATCAATTGTTTTTAATCGTATCCGTGAAATCAAGCCGAAACGTTTGTATGTTGCCGCTGATGGAGCGAGGGATTATAAAGCGGGAGAGCAAGAGGCTTGTTTGCAAACACGTGCGATTATAAATCAAATAGACTGGCCTTGTGAATTGAAAACGTTATTCCGAGATCAAAATTTGGGTTGTAAACGGGCTGTTTCTGAAGCGATTTCTTGGTTTTTTGAGAATGAAGAATATGGTATTATTTTGGAGGATGATTGCCTGCCCGATTTATCTTTTTTCCCTTTTTGCGAGGAATTGTTGATTAAGTACAAAGATGATGAGAGGATTGGGCATATTGGGGGAAATTGTTTTTTGCCGGGAATTATCAATGATGGGATAAGCTATGATTTTTGTTCGATTACACATGTTTGGGGATGGGCCACTTGGCGTCGTGTCTGGGAAAAAGTTGATATCGACTTTTCATTTTGGAATGAGTCTAAAGAAAAACGTTCTTGGTTATTTTGTAATAAGTGGGAGGAAATTTATTTTTCTTCATTTATTTCAGATTCATTGTCTAACCGACATGGGTTGAATCCTTGGGCTGTGTTTTATTATTTTTCTCTTAGATTACAACACCAATTGTCAATATATCCTTTTGTTAATTTAGTTACTAATATAGGATTGGGAGATGTGAATGCTACCCATACTGTGAAATTGAATCATGCATTATATATTCCATCAAGTCCCATGACTTTCCCATTAAAACATCCTGCTTATGTTTTGAATAATCATTTAATAAATACAAAAGACATTTTTAAACATTTTTTCTCTTACAAAAGATTAGTTCGATATATATTTTGTTTAGGTTAAATGTAAATATAAAGCAAGCATGGGAAAGTTACGCAGATACATAAGTAGTTTTTTTCGTAAACCGGTAAATTTTAATGACCAATTAAGGATTGAACCTATCAGTCGTAAATTTGGCTTTGACCGTGGGTGTCCTATTGATCGTTATTATATAAATTCTTTTCTGAAACAGAATCAAGATGTTATAACGGGATCAGTTCTTGAGATTGCCGAGAGTACTTATAGTAAATAGTAAACAGTTTGGACATAATATTTCTTCTTATGAAATACTTCATTATGATAATTCCAATAAAGATGCAACAATCGTAGGTGACCTGACGAAGCCGGAAACTCTGCCGAGAGAAAGAATAGACTGCTTTATTTGTACACAGACTTTGAATTTTATTTTTGATGTACCAAAAGCGATAGAAGGCAGTTATAAAGTATTGAAACAAGGTGGAACTCTGTTGTGCACGGTTTCCGGGATATCTCAAATTTCTCGATACGATATGGATCGTTGGGGAGATTATTGGCGTTTTACTGATTTATCTATAAGGAAGTTGATGGAATCTGTTTTTGATGAAGGGCATGTGGAAATTGTTACTTTTGGAAATGCGTTGGCAGCTACTGCCTTTTTGCAAGGTTTAGCCGTAGATGATTTGCCTGATACGTCTTTGCTGGATAAGAAGGATCAGGATTATCAAATAACGATTGGAATTAAAGCTACTAAATGCTGAGAAAATTATTACAATATATATTAGATCGTTTTATCTATTTACGGTATAAAGATTCTATTATATTGGGGAATCGATCTTTTTCTTGGTGCGATATCCCTGTCCCTGAATCATATCCTCAGCAAAGCCAGACTCATCCTTCGATCATTTATTTGAAACAAGGATGGAATGGGGCTACCCATTGGTTGGGGACAACGCCTTATCCTAAAGCGCAGGTGAAATATGAAAATCCGTGTATTTATTATGCTGATGTTCAAAATAATAGTGCCCCTACACAATTTATTCCGATAAAAAATAATCCTATTTTGGAATGGCCAAGAGGAGATTGCTTCAATTCGGATATTGAACTGTTTTTTGAGGATAATGTGCTATATTCTATTATTAGGGAGTATGATGATAAAACTCTTTCAAAGAAATTGAAAGTTCAGTATTCGACAGATGGACAATTCTGGAGTACTCCACGTTTATTTTTTGAGACAACAGATCCGAAGCAAGAATTATTATCTCCTTCTATCATTCGTTATAATGACAAACTTCGTCTTTATTGTCTAAATGGGGATGCCGGTATCTCTAAAAGGGGGCATTGTACAGGTATTCATATTTTGGAAGGGGATAATTTGAAGCGATCAGTTTTTAAGGAGGTCGCAACTGGTTCTTTTCTGAATAAAGATGAAGTACGGATAGAACCCTGGCATTGTTGTTTGTTTGAATACCGGCAGAAGTTGTATATGCTTTTCTGTGGGCGGGATCATAAGCAAAAAACATTCCGTTCACCGATGGAAACGTATTTGGCTGTGTCGGAAGATTATCAAAATTTTTCTATTTATGAGAAGCCGATAGTAGCGCATATCAAAACATATCGTCCTTCTGCTTATATTGATGGAGATAGATTACATTTGTATTTTTCTGTAGTCGGATATGTTGATAATTTTCATGAAGACAGACGAGTTGGGTATACTTGCTTAGACATGAAAGAGCTGCTTCAAATATTGCAATGAAAGAAAACCAAATCACCGAATTTAAGGAATCTTAGCGTGACGAATATGTCCGTAAGACAAAAAAATAGCTGAAAGACAAAGGGGCTATGGAAAGAGTGGAAGTACGCAAGAATGGATATTGGAATGTAAAGGTTGAAAAATGAAAATTGTCATCTTAAACACATCCAAACGTACCGGAGGCGCAGCCGTAGCTGCCGGACGCTTAGGCAAGGCTTTAAAGCAAGCCGGGATACAGGTTGATAAACTTGTTCGGAAAGATACTTGGTTGAACCGTTTCCGATTCTATTGGGAGCGGTTGATTATTTTTTTATCTAACCATTTAAACCGTAAGAATCTGTTTGCGGTTTCTATTGCCAATACCGGAATGGATTTATCCGGACATCCTTTGGTAAAAGATGCTGATATTATCCATCTTCATTGGATTAATCAGGGTTTTCTTTCATTAAAGGATATAGAAGAATTGGTGAAACTGAATAAGCCTATCGTGTGGACTATGCATGATATGTGGCCTTGTACAGGTATTTGTCATCATGCAAGGGATTGTGAAAAGTTCCAGATGGGATGTGAGTCTTGTTTCTTTTTAAAGTCGAAAGGTAAGGATCTCTCGACTTCTGTCTTTGATAAAAAATTGTCCTTGTATAAGGAGGCCAATATAACTTTTGTCGGTTGTAGCCGATGGTTGTCCGGCAGGGCAAAAAAAAGTTATCTGCTACGGGATAAGACGGTTTTGTCTATTCCTAATCCGATCGATACGGAGGTTTATCATCCGATGGATCAGGGTATGGCTCGTGAGTTATTGGGGCTACCTTCAGGAAAGAGGCTTTTATTATTTGGGGCGTTGAATGTTACAGACAAGCGTAAAGGGATTGATTATTTGATCGAGGCTTTAAGGAAAATAGAAAAGCAAGATGTGGAGCTTGTCGTTTTCGGACAAGTAAAAGATGATATCCGAGGCCTTTTCCCCGTACCAATTCATTCGATGGGATATTTGTCGGATGAATCTAAAATCGTAGCCTTGTATAATGCTGTTGATATGTTTATCACTTCTTCTTTAGAGGAAAATCTTCCAAATACAATCATGGAATCAATGGCGTGCGGAACTCCTTGTGTCGGATTTGAAATCGGCGGTATTCCGGAGATGATCGACCATCGTGTGAATGGCTATGTAGCTAGTTATAAGGATGCCAGTGACCTTGCTAACGGTATCCAATGGGTTTTGGAGCATGAAGATCGGCTGACTCTTTCGGATGCTTGTGTGAAGAAAGTGCAGGAGAGTTATACGGAGGAAGTGGTGGCTGGGCAGTATACTGCATTATATACAATGTTATTGAGAGTGGAGTTGAACAGTTATGAGTGAGCTATTGAGAGGAGTTGTTTTGTTGCTTCGTCCAAAACAATGGGTGAAAAATGGATTTGTTTTGTTACCTTTATTTTTCGGACATAAACTGATGGAATATGATCTGTTAGTGAATTCGATCATTGCATTTTTGGTATTCTCTTGTATGTCAAGTGCGATATATTGCTTTAATGATATAGAAGACTTAGAATTTGATAAGGTGCATCCGAAAAAATGTGATCGCCCTTTGGCTAGTGGAGCGATATCTTTGAATTTGGGATGGCTTCTTTTTGTGTTTTTAGCTGTATTTGCCTGTATGTCTGCATATATTGTAAATCAAGGTTTGTTTGTGATATTGCTGATATATTTGATATTGAATTTATTTTACACGTTAAAATTAAAGCAATTTGTGATTATAGATGTGTTTATCATAGCTGTAGGTTTTGTTCTTCGTGTGTATGCAGGTAGTGTTGTCACAAACATAGCTTTATCAGAGTGGATTATCTTGATGACTTTCCTATTGGCGTTATTCTTAGGTTTTGCAAAACGAAGGGATGATGTTCTCATTTATGAGAAAACTAATGTACAATCTCGTAGAAACACATCTCAGTACAATATAATTTTTTTAAATTCAGTATTATCTATTATAACAGCAGTAATAATTGTTGCTTATATGATGTATTGTATGTCTGATGGAGTGATCATTCAAATGGGAAGTCGAAAAGTGTATTTTACATCGGTTTTTGTTATTTTAGGCTTGTTTCGTTATTTACAACAGACATTTATTAATGAACAGACAGGATCGCCTACGCAAGTATTGCTTACGGATCATTTTTTACAGTTGATACTTATGGGATGGATATTAACATTTACTTTTATCATTTATGTCTAAAATAAAGATTAATATAGTGCGCTTATGGAATGCTTTTATTGGTATAATAAAAGCAACTTTACCACAGGATACGAATGAGAAAAAAATCTTTTTCTTTTCTATTTTCTTTTGGGAGTTTTTTGGCTGTTTCATGTTAACCCGGATAAAGGGTTTACTTTATTGGGCTACGATACATACGAATATACAATAGGAGAATTTTTAATTCCTTATAAAGTTTTGTTTTTCAAATTGAGACATCCGTTAATGGCCTTTTGGCTGTTTCCGGTGTCAATACTTGCTTATTTACCTGAATGGTTATTTGGGATAGCTTCGGTACTGCCTGTATTTACTATTGCTGCTAATCTGGCAATGGCTTTGTCTACGTCCTTGGTATGGCGTATTTGTAGATTGATGAATCCTTCTTCATTTTATGGGAATTTGGTTTGTACTGGTGTTTATTTCTCTTTTGCTCAGATAATTATCTCGTCTTTTGCTGTAGAGTCTTTCCCTTTTTCCTCTTTAGCTTTGTTATCTTATATTTCTTATGTTTGGCTTTCGCGTAACAAAGCAGATGTATATTCGGATAATTTATTTTTTGCGATTATTTCCGGCATTACGATTACAAATGGTTTGAAGTTTGTATTGGCACAATATGTTGTGGAAAGAAAACGAGATGGTGTCTTGAAGAGGGTGTTTAATAGCTCTTTTTTATTTCTTTTTTTAACCAGTATAGCTGTTTTGGTGGCTGTTGTACGTTGGGTATTTTTGATTCGTCCGGCTTCCCCTGATGTTTCTTTGGTCAGTTTATTGTTAGGAGATTCCATGAATTATGTGATACATTATGATTTTTTTCAATGGTTTAAAGTGGTAGGATATAATTTCTTTGTTTCTCCTATATTGTTATGTGTTGATGCGATCAATTTTGAAGGATTTGACTTCTCAGAAAAGGTTTTGGAAAATTTGTCATTGTGGGCTATTCCTTTGTTTCTTTTTTATGGAAGCCTTTTGCTGTCGTTATGGATAAATCGTAAAAAGCAATTGGTTCATGTTTTCCTCTGTTTTTTAGTAGTAGATGTGTTGGTTCATTTGATTTTAGGTTATGGATTGAATGAAGGACATATTTTTTCTGCTCATTGGTTGTTTATGTTCCCTGTTTTGTTGGCCATGCTGTCAAACTTATTTAGAAGTGTTATTGTCAGAAATATATATTATTTATGTTTATTCTTTTTTAGTGGAGTATTGCTGATCCATAATCTATCATATATAGTAACGGGAATTGTGAATGTAAATTAATTTGAAATGAAATGGATTTTTTGTTTTTTCTCAGTTCTGTTTTTAGGATGTTTAGAGGATAAATTGAATGAATATGAAGTTCAGGAAGAGTGTTTTGTATCAGAATATTTATCAGAGATAAAATATTTGCAGTCTGTCTTTTATGAAGAGGATTTATCTGCACCTCGTTTTTTTCTGTTCGGGATGGGGCGGAATGATAAGTTTATTTATAAAAACGGGTATTTGTATGATTTGAATGGGGCTATTCTCTATTCTTGGAATATTCAAAATGAAGAGATTCGTCCGAGTGAGTATGAAGTTTGTTTATACCTGGAAGGTGGGAAGGATTCTCTCCTTTTAAAAGAGGATCAATTGGGAATATGGATGATACAAGATTCTGTCAAATCTCGTATAGGTGGTGATAGTGCTGATCAGGAAATAATCAATTTGCCGGATTTTAAAGGCTTTCGTTACCCTGAAGTTCTTAAAGTCTTGTTGCATGAGGTACTTTTCAATGTGAAAAATGGAATGCCATATCCAAATGTATTGGTTTATCATACTCCTTGGTATAGAGATGCTTTTATTATAGCGATGTGTCTACGTGCAACGAATAACGAGAAGCTGATTTTGCCTTGGATAAAAAGTTTGGAAAATGTTTATGATTGTAATGTCAAAGAGAAAGAAGCTGATAATTTAGGGCAATTATTGTATCTGATTTCCTTATGTCCGAAGGATGAACGTAATAATGATCTGATACAAAAGGTGCTTCATGAAGCATCAGGTATTTCTGTTAAGGACACAATAGAAATACCTGATCAGTATATTCAAGGATATACGGATGGGGCCATATTGCCGGTTTATCAGACTTTATTGTTGAAGTTTGGAATGGCCAATTTGGCAATAAAGGATGAATATCATATATCTTTATCCGCGGATTATTATACAGATCTGTTATGGATGTATAAAAAGAAAGATGTTAGTTTTTTTAAATATGTCATAAAGAGTATATATAAAAGATCTATAAAACGAGATTTCTCATATCCCTATTTGGATTGGGCTAAGGCTCATTATCATCATTCTGTTTTTGCTCCGGTTAGTGCTCAGGCTTATCCTCTTTCATGGGAATATGGTGGTAATAACGCAGATTTGGAAAAAATGCTTGTTATAGATAAAGATGCTGTGAGTAAAAATGTTCTTTATCCACATGCTTGGCATGCGGCTGAGATGTTCCTTTATTTGTTGGAATTTAAAGATATTGAATAGCTGCTTTGAGAGTACGAAACTTGCCCTATCAACCCTTTGTAGAGATATCCCATTTCCCCGGAAGATGAGGCTTTGAGGGACACGTACTGGCTTTTCGGGGTGGGGATCGCTCCCCCGGAAGTGCCGGCGGATTACCGGAAGATGCGGTCGCGGCTGATCTTCCCGATTCGGGACGGGAAGGGCGGGTTGGTGGCGTTTGCGGCCCGCAGGCTGACGGACGGGGAGGAATGTGGTGGTGTAGTCGGCTGGGATGGTGACTTTATTGTGCGAGCTTGCTTAGCTGGCCATCGATCAGATTCTTATATCTCTCTTTTGTTTCTTCCCTCACAAAAGAGAGATCGATAAAGTCCATCCATCCGGATGATGCTTTTCTGAATTTGTCCAAGATATTTTTTATTATTTTCTCTTCTAGTCCGGTCGATTGCATGGCGGTCACGAAATCGGTCTTTTTTATTTTCTTTTTCTTCCCGCCAAGTGTCAAAGCCAGTTCTTCGGAATCCTCCGGGATGACCAGTTTAGTGGCTAACAGGTCGTAAGCTGGTGTCAGGACATATATGTCCGGCTTGTTGCTATATAAGGAAAAGTTCTTTAAATGCATGTCCGAATTACCTGTTATCCACGAAAAAAGGACTTGTTCCCAAAAATTGACCACGTCTAATTTTGGGGTGGATGAATATTTGAGGATGTGTTTGGCTATTTGTTCATACGAGCCTTTATACTTGTATTCCGTCAATCTTCCTGTTAATTGGCACATGTCTTCCATTGCAAATTTTTCGCCTTTTGTTCCCCTGTCGATGCGTTTGGTGATGTAGCACAGGTCACCGTCCTGGAAGCGGATTAGGGAATGAGGGACTACTTTGATTTTGGCAATTTCCGCCAAATGCATAGTCAAGTCCTCCAACTCCGGCAATTGCTCGTAATGTTGGCTCTGGGGCTTTAGGATATAACGTCCCCATAAACCGACAATGGTGAATCTTTTGGATGATTTTTCTGCCTTTTCGATGTCTAAAGACAGTTTGGGCTGTACTCCGGTAAGCGTAGTTCGGCTTCTTATTACCTTTTCTGCCAGCCTGATCAGATCTTTCTTTCCATAGGGAAGAATCGGGGGAATGGGGGAACCGTATATCTTCGTGGAACATCGGGGGTGATAGTCCGATGATTCGTCATTCAATTCTTTATAGCAGTATAAACATCTTTTCATTCTTTCTCCTCCTCGTTTTGAGCGATTACACTTATGTTTCCGATACAATCTTTGCAACATGCCAGAAGAAGGGACATCCTGTCTCTGGCGTTTATTTTCCAATTTTGTTCGGCTATGTCGAGTAGCCAGCCTTCGGGGATTAGTCCGTCGAAGAATGGGAATAGTATTGTGTCGGTATAGGGTTCGGGAGTGATGGGAAGTGTCAGGCTGACCGGTTGCGGATGATCTTGGGAGATATATTCCGGAGTATAGGTGAATGTGAAGCCGTTTTCGTCTTCAATTAGAAGGCCGGCCAATTGGTCGCCGATATGTATTTCTGCTTTCTTCATAACTTATCCCGGTCTATTGAAACGACGCCCACTTCGCTTCCGAACAGGTTTAGTACTTGGTTGACTTTGTCCAGCCGGAGTGATTTCTTGCCTTGTTCCAATTCGCGTACGAAACGTAAGCCTACGCCTGCTTTTTCGGATAGATCTACCTGTGTAAGCCCTGTTTCCTTACGCATATATTTTACATATTCAGCTATTGTCTGATTATCCATTTTATACCCTTTTGGGTACAAATATAATGAATTAATTGATTATTGTACCCAAAAGGGTATAAAATTGGATTGGCTAAATATAATTATACCTTTACGGGTATAGATGTAGTAATGCTTAAAACGATTTATCTCGCTGTCTTTCATGTGAAGACCGAATATCTTTGTTATCTTTGCTCGCAAAACAAAAATCCCGCCTCTCCCGCGTGACAGTGCGGCTGGGGAGGAATGTGGTGGTGTAAACAATTATAATTATATGCAGTTACAACCTACATTTTCAATCATAACGATTACCTATAATGCCGTGCGTCTGGTGGAGCAGACGTTGTTGAACGTGCTGAGCCAGTCCTATCCGAATATCGAATATATCGTGATAGACGGCGGTTCGACGGACGGGACGGCGGATATTATCAAGCGGTATGAATCGGGCCTTGCTTATTGGGTGAGCGAGCCGGACAAGGGGATATACGATGCCATGAACAAGGGGCTTCAAAAGGCGACGGGAGATTATGTCTGGTTTATCAATGCCGGTGATTCTCTTTGTTCGTCCGATACGGTCCAGTCGGTCGTTTCCAAGCTGCAGAAGAGGAAGACTTTGCCGGATATCATCTATGGAGAGACGAATATCGTCGATGAGGAAAGGCGGTCGTTGGGACTGCGCCGTCTCAGGGCTCCGCGGAAGCTTTCGTGGAAGAGTTTCAGGATGGGAATGCTGGTTTGCCACCAGTCGTTCATACCAAAACGTGCGGTTGCTCCGTTATATGATTTGCAGTATCGCTATTCGGCCGATTTCGACTGGTGTATCCGTTGCATGAAGCAGGCCCGTTCGTATTGCAATACGCATCTCACCCTGTCCGACTTCTTGGACGGCGGGACGAGCACGACGCAAAGAAAAGCATCCTTGCGAGAGAGGTATGCGATTATGTGCAAATATTATGGTACTTTTGTTACGGTTTTGCTCCACGGGTGGTTCGCTGTCCGTTTTTATACGGCTAAATGGCTGAAGGGGCGGGTTTGATAGTATGAATTTTAATTTATCGGTATGATACGATCCGAAATAAATCCAATACTGACCTTGGACTATTTGACTTCTCAAGATGAAAATAAACATTTTGACAGGAAGTCTGCAAAAATAAAAGTGGCTGATATTGCAGATTTGATCTCTGCATTTGCGAATGCGGAAGGTGGAACTATTGCTATAGGTATCAGCGATAAAACCAAAACAATAGAAGGTATAAATAGTTGTGGCATAGAAAAAATCAATAATTTTTTGAATGCTCCTAAAGATTGTTGTAAGCCGATGCCGGTTTATGATGATGAATTTTTGGATGTCATTAATAATAAGGGAGAGCAAGACAGGATTTTATTTTTACATATTCATGCCAGTATCGATCAGATCATACGAACGGTAAACGATTCGACTTATCTGAGGATCGGTGATAAGACGAAAGAACTGAAAGGCGTGGATTTGCGGAATCTTGAGTATAGTAAAAGTACCCGCCATTATGAAGATGAATGTAATATGGATGCGTCGTTGTCTGATTTGGATAACGATAGTATCATGGAATACAAGCGGTATATTAAAGCCTCTCATCTGTCGACGGAGCAAGTGTTGCGTGCCCGTGGTTTTCTTAAAAAGCAGGGAGGAAGAGAATATTTGACGAATGCTGCTGTCCTTTTGTTTGCTCAAAATGTCCAACAGTTTTATCCTAATTGCAGAGTCCGTTTTGTCCGTTATGAAGGCAATTCCGCCCAAGTGGGGACAAATATAAATATCATTAAGGATGTCAATATTGAATGTTCAATTGTTAAGATTATAGATGAAGCCAAAAGATTTATAGGTTCGCAACTGAGGGAGTTTACGGCTTTGGATCAACGAACCGGTAAATTTCAAATAGTTCCTGAATATCCGGAGTTTGCGTGGCTTGAGGGAATTGTCAATGCTGTTACGCATCGGGAATATGGTATGAGCGGAAGCTACATAAAGGTGACGATGTATGATGATCGATTGGAAATATTGAGTCCTGGCAGATTGCCCAATATCGTAACTGTCAGCAATATACAAGTTACACGTTATTCAAGGAATCCTCGAATAGCTCGTGTGTTGACCGATTTTGGATGGGTTCGTGAGTTAAATGAGGGAGTAAAGCGTATTTATTCGGACATGAAAGAACTTTTTCTGGATGAACCCATATACACAGAACCTGAGCAGTCTGTAAAACTTGTGTTGAAGAATAATATTGTGATGCGTACTATGCGCCAATCCGCGCGTGCAGAAGCAAATGTAAGTACGGACATATGGAACTCTCTTGATGATTTGGAGAGGGCTATTTTGACCTATATGGGTAGTAAGGCAAAGGTGACTCGTTTGGAGTTGGAAGCGTATACGGGCAAAGCGAGACGTACGGTTTTGCTGAGGCTAAATCGACTGATTGAATATGGTTTGGTGAGACGGTATGGAAGGAAGAATGACCCGGTACAATATTATGAAATGGTGTTGCAGTAAATGCACAGTAAATGCACAGTAAATGCACAGTAAATGCACAGTAAATGCACAGTAAACGTTATCTCACCTTGGACGGCGGGACGAGTACGACGCAAAGAAAAGCATCATTGCGAGAGAGGTATGCGATTATGTGCAAATATTATGGTACTTTTGTTACGGTTTTGCTCCACGGGTGGTTCGCTGTCCGTTTTTATACGGCTAAATGGCTGAAGGGGCGGGGTTGATAGTATGAATTTTAATGAGACATATATGAAGGATTTGCTAAAGCAATGGGGGAAACATGTTGTTGCCCTGATCTTGTTTTTGGGGCTGGTGATGGTTTATTTTTCACCGGCGGTGTTTGATGGGAAAGTAATCATGCAAGGCGATAATATCAAGGCGGCCGGAATGGGACATAGCCAGATGGATCAATACGCCAAGACGGCACAGCCGGGTGAGTTCAGTGTCTGGTCGGATGCGATGTTCGGTGGGATGCCGTATGTGGCAGGATATGGCCAGGCCGCACCGAATATGCCTTCTTATTCGATTGTGGATGGCTGGTTGAAAAAGGTGGGGTATGGCGATGCGGCTATGGTATTTGTCGGGTTGGTATGTTTTTACCTGCTGATGTGTGTCATGGGAGTGAACTGGTGGCTCGCGATCGCCGGGGCGTTCGCTTTTGCATTCGCATCCTATAATATCATTATTATCGAGGCGGGGCATATCGTGAAAGCCTATGTGATCGGTTATATGCCGGTGACGTTGGCCGGTATGGCTTTGCTTTTCAGGCGATCCTATCTGTGGGGAGCCGTCTTGTTCCTGTTGGGGGTAGCCTTGTCGCTGGCGAACGGGCATATCCAGATCACCTATTATCTGGTACTGCTTTGCGTGCTGATCTATTTAGGGTATGCGATCAAAAAGATCCGGGAGAAAGCGTATGGAGAATGGTTGAAGACTTCCCTGATTATGGCGGCCTGTGTCGTATTGGCCGTATTGCCTAATGCGCAGGGGATGTATTCCAATTGGGACTTGGGGCAGCACTCCATCCGTGGAGCTTCGGAGCTGACGCCGAAACCGGATGCTTCGGGAAAAGTGGAGAAGGCTTCCACCGGTTTGGATAAGGATTATGCTTTTCAATGGAGTTACGGTTGGAAAGAGCTGATGACCGTCTTGGTTCCGAATACGTATGGCGGCAGTTCGGGGGGGACGTTGGACAGTTCGTCCGAGTTATACAAGGAGTTGAAGAAAAACGGGGCCCAAGTGGGGAAAGAAGTACAAACTTATACCTATTGGGGAGATAAGATATTCACTTCCGGGCCGGTCTATTTCGGGGCTTTGGTTTGTTTCTTGTTCGTCCTGGGAATGTTCGTGATCCGGAACCCGATGAAATGGTGGCTGTTGTCAGGATCGGTGTTCCTGACATTCCTTGCGTTGGGACGTAATTTCGATTCTTTCAACGACTTGATGTTCCATTATCTGCCTTTGTACAATAAGTTCCGTACGGTCGAGATGGCGTTGGTGATACCGGGATTGGTATTTCCGATTGTCGGCATTTGGGGATTGCGGGAGATTTTAGCTGAAAAAGTGGAGGAGGCTCGTTTGAAAAAAGGATTTCTTTGGGCTTTGGGGCTGACCGGAGGCCTTTGTGTGGTCCTTTGGCTGATGCCTTCCTTGCTGTTGGATTTCCGGTCTGCCTATGATGCACAGTTCCAGAACCAGGTTCCGGAGTGGTATTACACGGCCTTGTTGATGGACCGTGCTTCGCTGGCTTCGGCCGATGCGTTGCGTTCTTTGGTCTTCATCCTGCTGGGGGCCGGGCTGCTTGTCTGGTTCTGGAAAGCGAAGAACAAGAAGACTGCGGCGACTTTCGTGAGCGCAGGTGTGGCAGCCCTTATTTTGATTGATCTTTGGACGGTGGACCGCCGTTATCTGGATGACAGCAATTTTGTTAAGCAACAACCGGCGGAGATGTATAAGGAAACGGTAGCTGATAAAGCAATCCTGCAGGACACGGGTTCGACTTTCCGTGTGTTGAACATCAATAACCCGTGGCAGGAAACGAATACTTCCTACTATCATCATTCTATCGGGGGATATCATGCCGTCAAGCTGCGCCGTTACCAGGAGTTGATCGACCATCGGCTGGACGGTGAGTTACGTGGAATTATCGGCGCTTTGCAGAAGGCACAGACGGCTGGGGATGTGATGTCCGCGCTGGCTGCTTGTCCTTCCTTGAATATGTTGAATACCCGCTATATCATCTATAACCCGGAACAGCAGCCGTTGAAAAATCCGTATGCATTCGGGAATGCCTGGTTTGTGGATAAGCTGGATATGGTGGAGAATGCGGATGCCGAGATAGAAGCCTTGAATACGATCGATCCGCTGGAAACGGCAGTTGTGGACAAGCGTTTCCAGAAGGATCTGGAAGGATTTGTTCCGCAGAAAGACTCAACTGCTACGATCGTGTTGGAAGAATACCGTCCGAATCGTCTGACTTATAAGAGTAAAGCGGATAAAGAACAATTGGCTGTCTTCTCTGAAGTCTATTACCAGCCGGGTTGGAAGGCAACGATCGACGGCAAGGAAGTGCCTCATTTCCGTGCGGACTGGATATTGCGTGGTATGCGTGTGCCGGCAGGCGAACATACGATTGTATTCGAGTTCCGGCCTTCCGGTTATGTAACAGCTGCTTATGTCTCTACCTACAGCTCGTTCCTGATCCTGTTATTACTGATCGCTGCGATCGGTTGGTCGGGATGGGGATATTGGAAAAAGAGTAAAGAGTGAAATTTTAGGGAATGGCCAATAACCATTCCCAGATAGGTATTACCTCAATACTTTTATTTTCTGCTATCGGGATGGATCTTTTTTCATCTTTGGTGATGATGATCATTCGATCCAAATTCAAGAGACCGGAGATTTTGAGGAATGCATTTATTTCTCTTTTCTCTGTTTCCGGGTCGTGCAGGCTATAAGAAACTTGGATGCCTAAGGCTTCCTCCGGGATATAAAAGTCTATTTCTACGTTTTGGTTGTAGAAATAGACTTGTTTTTTATATTTTTTCCGAAGTTGGATGGCGACCATGTTTTCCAATAAAGAAGTTTCCGGGTCGAACAAGAAAAGGTTGAGCAACCCGTTATCGATGAAATAATATTTCTTGTTCGATTCTTTTTCAACGAATTTTGTTGCATAGTTGCTGATGCTGAATATAAGCCAGCATTCTTCTGCATAGTTGAGGTAGTCGATAATGGTTTGGGTTCCGACTTTAGTTCCGGTTGTTGATATGATATGTGTAAGGCGCGTATAGGAGGATGGCTGTTTGACGCTTTCGGCCAGTTTTTTTATGAGCAGACGCATGGCATTGACATTTCGTACCGTATAGCGGGCAATCAAATCTCCGAAAAATATTTTTTGGTACAAATTGCTCAACCACGAGCGTTTGTCTTTGAAAAGTAAAAGTTCCGGAAGTGCTCCGTCGTAAAAATAGTTATTGAATTGCCGAATGATCTCAGAACGAATGGCTGTCTTGTAGATCCAGTTCGTTTCCAAAAGGATATTTTGGGCTTGTAAATATTCTGCAAATGAATAGGGATAAACTTCTTGAATCAAGAAACGTCCTCCTAATGTTGTGGCAATTTCACTACTCAGCATTTGGGCATTACTGCCTGTCACATATACTTGATAGCCGATATCGGCCAACCGCCGGACAAATTTTTCCCATTGGGGGATGATTTGAATTTCATCCAAAAAGAATATGGGGCGAGAAGGATAAAGCTCTTCGTAGGAAAGTTTGATTGTATCCAAGTCTTCTAATAGCAGACCGGTAAGACGATCGTCTTCGAAATTTATGTATAGGATCTCATCGATGGTATGGCCATTTTTAATGAGCCGGTGGATTTGTTGATACATCAAATGGGATTTGCCCGAACGCCGTAACCCTACAAATACATAATTCGCATGCTCCTCTAATACAAAAGGACGTTCCATAAACGTTTTGTTGAATACAAATTCTTGATATTCAACTATTATGTTTTTAATAAGCTCTTTGTTCATATCCTTGTGTGTTTTGTCTATAAAACAAAATTAGCGTATTTTTGTTTTGTATATAAGATAAAATTGGAGTATTTTTATTCTGTATATAAAACAAAGTGGGGACGTATAGATTTTTTTATTTGTAGAACGTCTTTTGGAATGCCGAAAACTCCTCTTTCTTTAGCACCAGCCTGTTCCAAACGGCATCCAAGAATCCGCATCCATATCCTAACAACTGAATAAAGGAGGCGATAATCGACAGGAAGCCGATTTTAATACTTTTATTCTGAATCGAAGAATCCACAAAGATCAGCAAGCTGAAAAGTCCGAGCGGTAGTAAGCTCCAAACGCAGAAGAGGCTTCCGATCAGGAAAAAGAATACTCCTAAAGTAAAGACCGCCGGCAATAGATGCACTAATTTAAGCGAGTCCGGATATTTCTTATACAGATTGATACGGGCGATGCCGGAGTTATAAACCTGGCGGAAGAACTTGCGCCAGTCCGTACGTCGTTTGTGATAGACCCAAGCTGAGGGGAACAGGCATACTTTGTAGCCGTTCTTGAACAGACGGATACTGAAATCGATATCTTCCCCGAAACGCATGGGGGAGAAGCCGCCTAACGCTTCGTATGTGCTTTTCCGGATCCCCATGTTGAAGCTGCGTGGGTAGAACTTATCCATTTTCTTTTTCCCGCCACGGATTCCGCCTGTTGTAAAGAAGGAAGTCATGGAATAGTTGATGGCCTTCTGAACATCCGTAAAACTGTCAGAAGCCCTGTCAGGCCCTCCGAAAGCGTCAGCACCGGTTTCCTGAAGTTCTTTATTTACCGATTTGATGTAGCCGGGAGGCAGGATGCAATCCGAATCGAGTACGATCAGATAATCGCCTTTGCTCTGCTTTGCCCCGTAGTTGCGGGCATTACCCGGACCGCCGTTCGGAATATAAAAATAGGAAACATCCAACCTATCCTTGAAAGCCTCGACCACATGCTGGCAGGTCTCCTTCGAACCGTCTTCGACGATGACGACTTCGAAGTTTGTTTCACTCTGCCGCGTAAGGCTGTCCAACAACTCCTCTACCTCGTTTGGGCGGTTGTAGACAGGGATGATAAGGGACAAATGGGGTGTTGCCATATTCAAATGTTTTGCAAATCTTCATTTATATCTTTTTTCTCTTCTGCATCGAAAAGATTGGGGTTCCAAGCCTCGTCATCATCCAGCCCCAGCCACTCTCTGAATTCTTGTGCTTCTTCGCTTTCAGGCATTTCTTGGAATACCTGTTTCAAATGCTTGTAACCATATATACCCCCACAATCTTCCGGCGGACAGGTCCCTTTACCGGAAATACAATAAGCCTTGTTGGATTTTTCTTCGGATACGGATTCCAGTGTTATCTCGTGTACCCAGTCGTCACCGAAGTCATAGATGTACAGAAGTTTTTTCATGTTTCCTGAAAAGAATCCCGATAGTTTTGTTTTTGAGGCATCGTATGTCTTAGTCTCAAAATCGAAATCATCTTCGGAAGGAATTGTAATACGGAAATTACCCTGGTATTCTTTTTCCCTGAATTCAAACAGATGGTAATTGTACCAGCCGAAGACGATTTGTATCACTTCATGAAATTGCAGGAATGTAAAATTCTCAGGAACGGAAACCTTTCTCCATATCGGTGGTTTGGTGATTCCTTTTAGCTTGATTTTGAATAAGTATGCCATATGATAGATAATTATTTACACAAAGATAATCCTTTTTGGTTTTCTGCTTGCTATTTTGTCGGTTAAGTACCGGAGATTTGCTTTTTTCTGCTTATGGATCTCGAAAGAAGATCCCTTATGGAAGTTCAATCATCGATGTTATTCGATTTATGAAATGCTTTGCCGGTTCCATCATTGGCAATACGTCTTCTTTTGTGAAATCAAATAAATCATTGTAATCTCCTTTTGAACGCCAGTTCAAGAGTTTGGCATATACTCTGAACTCTTCAATGGGGATCAATCCCGGACGGACTATTTGTTCCGAAAATTGCCCGATTACTCCGGAATGCGATTTAGCCGATATGTGCTTATGTAGTAATAAAGCGGAAGCTGCATAAAAGCAGGCATAATATAAACGATTTATAACAGAATTCCACTGTTGTGCATCTGCCAATATATATGCGGCTTGATATACTTCATGCGCTTTTTCCAGCCTATAGCGGATGTAGGCGATCATATTTTCGTCATTATCTTCGATCATAACAAAATAGCTTCTGATTGGACACTTTTATAGAAAGGAGTGACGGAATGGCGTGTATGCCAGTCCCGCAAACCATAAGCGAATAACTGTATCGTCTGACCGGTATTGACCATCAAATCACAAATGTGGTCTATGAAACGGCCTTCTTCTTCAACCGATAGTTTGTCTTTGGAAGAAAGAACCAATATGTCCCAGTCCGAATCTTCCCTCGCGTTCCCTTTGGCGCGGGAACCGTACAGCCAAACTTGCACGGTCGGATCGACTTCATGCACGTTTTGCTTGATTTGGCTTAACATCAATTGATAATCGACTTTCATACTTCTCTTCCTTTTCTGCAAACATAGATAAAAATTCGCGATTGTTATCTATGTTTGTAGAAAAAGAGATACTCTTTTGTTTTATTGTCCGGGTGAGATTTCACTTTAGCCTTTTATCTGGAGGCTTTGATTTCATCTTTTCAGCTTATGGATTGTGAGAGCGTCAAGATGAAGCATTAGGAGTGAAAGTGGATCGGATAGCGATAAGCTGTCCCCTTTCGGAAACCAGCGACTTTCCCGAAAGGGGGTGATTTTAGAACACCCAAGCCATAGTTTATGGTGGTTGATGCATAGCGCTTCCGATTTGAATCAGTCAGTTAAAATGTAATATCCGCAGGTAGTATAGAAATTACGGATATACGGGATATTCAGGAATCTCCATAGTCTTCGAGGGTGGAGATTGAATTTTGTTTCGTAATTCGGATTGATGAAATAGAGGACCTCTTCTTTTATCCGGTACTTCTCTTTGTGGACGATCGAGAGAAAACGTTCCAATGAAATGCCGGTATCTTTGATTTCCAAAAGTCCTCCGGGATTGACGTTCCCCCATTCCAAAACTTTTTTATACACGGGACGGGGCAGCAAGTGAAACCAAGGCAAATGGCTTAAGAACTTATTGCCGCAAACCTGCTGGTGGCCTCCGAACGGATTCTGCCAGGGAGGGAAAGCCACGAAAATAACGCCGTGGAGATTTAAGAACCTCTTTATAAAAGGCAAGAATAATTCTTGGTTCGGGATGTGTTCTATCACATCCCGGATGATGATAATGTCGAACTTGTTGTGCAGTTCGGTCACTTTGTAGATATCCTCGCAGATCAATGTCAGGTTTTTGTTGTTTGGGTGTGTGCTGTAGATTTCTTTTGCGATCGCAATCTGGCCTCCGTTGATGTCTATGCCTGTTACTTGGCAACCGAGATCCAGAAAGGGTTTTATGTTCCCTCCTTCTCCACAACCGATTTCAAGGATGTGTGAATCAGCTGTTATCGGTTTATGCTTTTCAATGAAAGGTATTACGTATTTTTGTGTCGTAATACTTTGTTCGTTGAAATAGAGTTGTCTGTCAGCGTGTCTTTTTTGCATATCTACAAAATAAAAATGAGGATGCGCCAAAAGTCACTATGCTTTTGAACGCATCCTCAGGTATATTAATATCTGTAATGTTCAGCCTTATACGGCCCTTCGACCGGTACGCCGATGTAATCTGCTTGCTTCTGTGTCAGCTTGGACAGTTTGACGCCGATGCGCTCCAAGTGGAGGCGGGCAACTTCTTCGTCTAAGCGTTTCGGCAGGCGGTAGACACCTACTTCGTAAGGCATTGTCCACAAATCCATCTGGGCCAGAACCTGGTTTGTGAAGGAGTTGCTCATTACGAAAGAGGGATGGCCGGTCGCGCAACCCAAGTTAACTAAGCGGCCTTCTGCCAGAAGGAAGATGGAGTTGCCTGTCGGGAACGTATATTTGTCAACCTGCGGTTTGATGTTGGTGTGCTTGATGTTCGGGTAGTTCACCAATTTGTCGACTTGGATTTCGTTGTCGAAATGGCCGATGTTGCAAACGATGGCCTGGTCTTTCATCTGGGCCATATGTTCGATGGTGATGATGTCGCAGTTACCGGTGGTCGTAACGAAGACGTTACCTTCCTTGACGGCTTCTTCCATTGTTGTCACTTCAAAACCTTCCATAGCGGCTTGCAGGGCGCAGATCGGGTCGATCTCCGTGATCAGGACACGGGCTCCGTAAGAACGCATGGAGTGGGCACAGCCTTTACCAACGTCACCATATCCGGCAACGACAACCACCTTACCGGCGATCATCACGTCGGTAGCGCGCTTGATGCCGTCGGCCAGTGATTCGCGGCAACCGTACAGGTTGTCGAATTTCGACTTTGTAACGGAGTCGTTGACATTGATGGCCGGAACCAGCAGCTCGCCTTTTTCCATCATCTGATACAGACGGTGTACGCCGGTGGTTGTTTCTTCGGAAACACCTTTCATTTCGGCGATCGTGCGGTGCCAACGGGTATTGTCTTCAGCCAGGATACGGTTCAAGGTATCCAGGATGACTTGTTCTTCGTGATTACCACCTTTACGGTTGATCGTTTCAGCATCGTTCTCTGCACGGTAGCCCATGTGAACCAGCAGGGATGCGTCTCCACCGTCATCCACAATCATGTGCGGACCTTTGCCGTCGGGGAAACGGAGCGCCATGTCGGTACACCACCAGTATTCTTCCAGTGTTTCACCTTTCCAGGCGAAAACGGGAACACCATCGGCAGCAATGGCTGCGGCAGCGTGGTCCTGTGTAGAGAAGATGTTACAGCTTGCCCAGCGGACATCTGCTCCCAATGCAACTAATGTTTCGATTAACACTGCGGTCTGAATCGTCATGTGCAGTGAGCCGGTGATACGAGCCCCTTTCAGAGGTTTCTGATCGGCGTACTTTTTGCGAAGCGCCATCAATCCCGGCATTTCGTGTTCGGCGATTTCGATTTCTTTACGACCGAATTCAGCCAAACTCATATCTGCTACTTTATAAGGCAGATTAGTTGGAAATAATTGTGACATAAATTGATACTAAATGATTATGGGGCAAAGGTAGTAATAATTTTCTTGTTGTTTATTAAAAACAGAGTTGTATTAGGGCAACTGACCTATTTCTGCAGCAACAATTTCTTTACTATGGGGTGAAAAAACTTTTTTCATCCTGAATTATTTTTTCTCAAATGCCTGCAAATTCTGTAATCAGTGGCAGTGATTATAAAATCAGTGGTGGTGATTATATAATCGGTGGCGCTGATTATATAATCACTGTCACCGATTACAGAATTTATAGGCACTTGGATAATTTTTTATGCCTATGCAGGTTATATTTCGGGCGTTTTTTTATGATTAAATGTGATAAGAAAAATATTATCAAAGTCCTTTGTGTTGCTGATAATATTTTTGTTATCTTTGTAATGTCGTTAAGACAAACGTTCTATACATAGTGACGATGGGCTAAAAGCCCGGATAGAAGAGGTTGAAAAAGATCTGTTATTCTATCTCCGCAAGTATCATGAACTGACTTCGAGAAGCAAATTCATGAAAGCGGTGGTTGATAAAGAAATCCGACGATTGGAGCGAGAGTTAAAAGAACTTGGAAAGTATTATTAACCAGAAAGGTGCTCCCTCTCATGGCCAGAGGGGGAGTTACCTTTTTCGTATAAACTAAAAATTGTGGTAAGATGGACAAAGTGAATCGTTTTTTTGAATTGAAGGAACTGTGGAAACAGAGTGCCGAAGTAGATCGTTTCTCTATCGATCGGCAGATAACAGAATTGATGGATAGTATGACTGACCAGGAAGTGGAGCTGCTTGCTGTTGGTGTACAAAATGACTTTGACAATGTTCATCAGGAAGTAGCCGAAATCAAAGAGCAATTGACGATCCGGGAACGATTGGGACCGGTGTTGCCTTATTTATCTGTTTCTAAATTGTCAAAGGACTATTTCAATAAATCTTCTTCTTGGTTCTACCAGCGTTTAAACGGGAATAAAATACACGGGAAAGTTTGTCGATTTACAGAT
>Ga0137298_10214_pt1 | contig 54534 bp, 55 predicted proteins | sample RamsorincwithD2O_2_FD_97182 | JGI IMG/M metagenome (GOLD analysis project Ga0137298, IMG submission 97182) | Mouse cecal microbial communities from Vienna, Austria - Glucosamine amended with D2O | ecosystem: Host-associated > Mammals > Digestive system > Large intestine > Cecum | place: Austria...
GTTGATGTCTGGGAAAGTCTGGTGCGAACCGTCATAGCGTGGGCGCACGAAACAGTTGAAACGGCGGTTGTATAGGTCAACAAGGCGTTCCTTGAACCCGTCGCTCTGACCGTTGAGCCACTCGGTAAAGCCGTCGCGGATCTCGTCAATCTTGGTATTGGCAAGCATTATCGCTTCCGGGTCGGGAACAAGTATCTCCTTGCCGTCCGCGTCCTTGCCGATTGACTTCTTGATGTCCGGGGTGGTGTTGTGCAGGGCATGGCGCAACAGCGACATACCGTTGTAATGCTTGAACTGCCCCTTTACGCAGTATTCGTGATATATTTTGGCGGTGTCATTTGTGTTTGTCACCGAAAAAGTATCCATAGCCGAGGAATATGCGATTTTTACATCGGTTTCATAGAGATATGACATATATTCGGCATAGATGCCGGCGGGTATCCAACGCTCGCCAAAGTTGAAGTCCAGTTCCTCGAAACGTATCCTTTCGGGGAAAGCGTCTTTGAGTGCTTTGAGCGATGCCGCCACTCGCGGGTCGGTGTCGCCCGTGTCGGTAATCCAATTTTCTATCATTTCCGCTTTTGTCACCACGTTTCCGGCGATAAAGCGGTCGGAGATCTCGTACTCGCCCACAAGGGGATTATAGAATATGCGCCCGTCGAGGCTCTCAATCATCTGCTCACTGTCCATACCTACAAGGGAACACATATATGGGAAATCCACCTTGCCGAATTTATTGAGGGAAGCGGATAGAGCCTCCATAGGTGTGCCGACGGATGTAACCTCGTCAACGGCAAACGCCACGGGGCGGTCGAATATGTCAGCCTTTACAAACAGCCCGTTGTCACCACGCTCAAGGGCGAGTGCGTCACAGCCGTTTGCGTCCATCTTGATGAACTTGACATTAGCACGCTCGTTGAGATGGCCGTACTTCTCCACAAATTCATCATAGTATTGGTTGAGATGTTCGCGCAGGTGTTCGCTTGGCTCGTGCGTTTCAGCCTCGTAATGGTAGAGTTGCTGATAAGTTTCCGACAGGGTTATATAGAGCATGGCGCGTTCCGCCTGCTCCGGTTTGAGATGGAGCGGCGTGAATGTGGCACCCATGCGGCTGACCTGCGAGAGAAATCCGACCTGACCGTTGTCGCATACCATTGAGCCGTCTTTGTGGAAAAACTGAATATCCTCCGAGAACGGGCGGGGCGACATATCCGGCTCTTTCTTTTGAGAGTCGGCGGCTACATTGTCAATAGGAATTATGGTGCGTTTCCTCACTCCTGTGGGAACACCGGGAATGAAATCGCCTTCGGTCATTTCGATATACGGAGTGTCGGGGCGGTTTGCCGCCTCCATGCGCTGACGCTCCGCCTCCTGCTCCATGAGCTGACGGTGGGCAATTTCCATCATCGTGGTATAGAACCCGTTGATGGGCGGATTGTCATCCCAATTAAGCGAACCGTAGAGTTTCAGTTCTTCTTCGGTGAGTGGTCTGAAGCCGGTTTTGGGTATTTCTGATACGGTAGTTTCAGCCTTGACGGTTGCCGCTTGTGGCGATGTAGTGTTAACCTTGCGCTCAACCGATTTAGGTTGAGTCTTTTGTGGTTGTTGCGGTTGTTTCTGCTCCTTCGGCAATCCCTGACGCTTGTTGCGGCGTTTCTTGGCACCGGGTATCTCCACTAACTCGCCGAAAAGATTATACATCATCAATTTCGCGTCGTAGTAGTCGGGGGTGTTCTCCGGCACGACATTGCCCGATGTTTCAATTTCATCGGGTCGCTGCGATACTTTTTGCTCCGGCTTTACCTCCGTAGGCTTGACTTCCACCGCCTCGATATCCTCAATATCGGGTTGTGCCTTTTCTTTCGGCGACACCTTATTAGATATAGGTGTGGATACTGTATGCGCCTTCTTAGTCTTACCGTTGTATAGATCTATATTGAGGTGTCGCCCGAACTCGGCATAGAGAACCCTGCGCATATCATCGCCTATTGCCTCAACACCGCCGTCATGGGTATAGACCAATGCCGGCTTTCCGTATGGATCGGTATCCTCCTTTACCCCGGTGCAGATGATATGAGTCGGATTTTCTATGAAATAGCGGTTGTTGGGTATGCCGTTGCCCTGTGCTGCGGTGGATTGCATAAACAGTTCTTCATCGGGAGTGAACCCGGTTTTGCCGGAGCGTTTTTGCAATATGATAAGGTCGCTGCCAACCTCGGTGTTAGCGGAGTCGGTGAACGTATTGTTGGGCAATCGCAAAGCAGTAACGAGGTCGGCACGCTTCATCAGCTCCATTCTGACAAACGGGCTTTTACCGTTCATCACACCCTGCGATGTTATGAAGGCAACAATGCCGCCCTCACGAACCGCGTCAAGTCCTTTGAGGAAGAAATAATTGTGTATCGCCGACACCGATTTTTTGTAGGCGGTGTTGTCACTGGTGGCATACACAGGGTCGGCAACCGATATGTCGCCGAAGGGGATATTTGATGCGGCGACATCAAAATAATCCTGATAGTCGGTGCCAATCTTCTCAAAACCCTCTATATGCACGTCGGTCTGGAGATAGAGTTTGGACAATATCAGCCCTGTCAATGCGTCTTTCTCAAACGCAATACGCTCGCCATGAGGGTTTACCCATGTGAAAGCGTCCACGAAAGCACCGCTCCCGGCGCTGGGGTCGAGGAAGCGTTGAGGCTCAACGCCTGCTGATTGCAAACTTTGGGATATAGCCTCCACAACGTGCTTGGGCGTATAGTAGGCTGTCAAGACCGATGCCTGCAATGAGTCCATATAACGCTTGAACTCCCGGTCATCCTTTGAATAATCGTGAATAATCCTGCGCAGTTCAACGGTCGGGGCGAACAGCTCACGGTCGGATTTTGTCCACTTGGCTACATCGGCAAGCTCGTTGGCATCCAAAAGGATACATTTCAGTCCACCGAACCCGGCATATTTTGACAGTATATCCCATTCCGTGTCATTTGGCGGTCTGCGCTCAACATTCAGGGCGAAAGCTGTGCGTATCGCCTCGATGTTGTCACGCATTTTCTGCATACGGTTATAGGCCATTGTCCACGCAGAATTGGGTGATACGGCCTATAAGAATGTCGCGCTTTTCATCAAGTTCCTCACGGTCAATGCCCACCTGCGTGCGGTCGAAGCCGTCAAAGAGGTGCGGCACGTTGTCCAAGACCCAGCGCGCCCAGTAGTGGGCGGCAGGCTCGTAGTCCATATTGAGGGTGTCGCCGAAATATTCAAGAAGAATATCGGCCACGATGTCAAACTCCGACTCGCCGATGTTGGTGAACAGCACGGCAAGAGCCATTTCCTCCGCCTCCGGCACGCCTGCGCCGTTGCGCCGTGCTTCCTCGTATGTGTCGAGTGCGCGATCGGAGTTGGCGACAATCTGCGGGTGGTCGGTGGAGATGTCGAAATTGTTTTCAGATAGGTATCTTAGAAGATACAGGCGGTAATAGTCGAGGTCGTAATAACCTCCGGTGAATTGTAACATTGGATTGTGGATTTTGTGGTGATTGTTTTTTGTTGATTTTATTTTAGATTGAGTAATTCGCTCAATCTGGGGTCGGCGGCTATGCGTGCCTTTTCATCTATGATGATTTGGATTACATCGGCTTTGACCTGCTCGTAGTTGCGTTGAATGACCGCTTTCATGCGCTCCTTATCGGGGGTGTCGTCGTGGAAGTCGGTGAGTATGGGGATAGGCTTGTAGCGGTCGGTTTCCGCCTTGACCTTCGCGCTGTCGATTACTATCTCGGCATGAAATATCTTCTGGTCTATGCGCTCGTCTATGTTGTCGCAGACCGCCCCGACAAACATACCCTGCGTTAGCGTCGAGATTTTGCTCGGCGGTATAAGGCTGTCCATCTGCGTGTTGAAAGAGTGGCTCACATCCTGACGGTTGATAGATATTGACTGACGCTTTTGTAAGACCTTGCCGAAGCGTTCAGATAAGGTCTTGGCGGTTTCTCCCACAACCTGCCCGGAGAATATGTTGCCGACGGTGTTCATCACCACCGCCGCCTCCTTGTCGCCGTAGTCGCGCTTGAGCTGCGAGAAGTCCTGAAAGCCGAGGCAAACGGCAACCTTGTTGCTTCGTGCGGTAGCTATAAGTTGGTCAAGACCCTTGAAATATATCGTGGGGAGTTCATCAATCAGCACACCGCTTTTGAGTTTGCCTTTCTTGTTGATGATTTTCACAATGCGGGAATTGTATAGGCCCAATGCCGCGCCGTAGATATTCTGACGGTCGGGATTATTGCCAACACATAATATCTTAGGCTCCTGCGGATTGTTGATGTCAAGAGTGAAATCATCGCCCGTCATAACCCAATAGAGTTGTGGCGAAATCATGCGCGAAAGCGGGATTTTTGCCGACGCGATTTGCCCCATCAATTGTTCGGCTGCTCCACCTTGCCATGCGTCCATGAACGGAGATAGGTAGTTTTCCAATTCCGGGTAACTGGTCAATATCGGGAACAAATCTTCATAACGGCGGTTGAGCAACTCGATTGCATGGGGGAAAGTGCAATACTTTCCGTCCTTGTAAATGCGGAGATACCAGATTATTGCCGCGAACAATACAATCGGTGACTCCACAAAGAAATCTCCCTGTTTGCTCACCCATGATTTGTTGAGATTGAGCATGATGGTGTATGCGCTCTCGTATGCGTCGGCGATGTCGGTCATGAAGTCCGGGTGTATGGGGTTGCAACGGTGGCTTCGTTCCGGATCATCGAAATTTATCATATAGAATTTCGGTTTGACCTTGCCGTAGCCCTCCTTGTGATTGAGAAGGTGATTGTAGGCTATCACGCTCAAATCAGGGCTTTTGAAGTCGTAGATATAGCCGCTGTAACCTTTCTCTATCATCTGCTTGATGAAGGAATTTATTACGGCATACGACTTGCCCGAACCGGGCGTGCCTAACACGATAGTGGCTCTGAACGGATTTACGATATTTATCCAGCCCTTGTGCCATTTCTTCTGATAGTAGAATTTGGTCGGCAGGTTTATGGAGTATTGATTATCCATAAGTTTTGTTTCCTGCATGAAACTCTCGTTTTCATCGTTAAATCGGTCGTCCATCATGTTGTTCTTCAGCATACGCCCGGCCCATATTCCGCCCATGAGAAGGCAGATGTAACCGGCGGCGGTCGTGCCGATGTAGAGATACGGGCAACCGAGTGGCAGCAACCACCAGTTCATCAGGAACAGGATTATCCCGGCACCGAGGGCCATGCCTATGTGCCGCCATGTTATCTTCTCGTTTTTCACTCCTTTGGTGCCGAAGCATGACAGCCCAAGCAACAGGAGTGCGAAAAGTTTTGAGTTGAAAGTATTGTTAAAAAGACCGCAGGTGCGGTTGAAGTTGGCGCAGATCTTGTCAACGGTGGATATGAACCAGCCGCTTTCGGTGGCTTCCACACGGGTGAACCAGTAAAGGTTGGCTACAACCAACACTATACTGACCGCCCGCAGGAAGTCCATGATCTTTGCCAACGCCCGGAGGTCATCCTCTTGTTGGCTCATAATTGTAATTTTTTTGAAAGTGGATTTTAGAATTTCGGGCGACGCCCTTTCTTTTTCTTACGCTGCATACGGCGGCGGAATTCCTCTTCGTCGGGGTTGAACGACTGCCCCTGCTGGAACAGGTCAAGCCCCGGAATTGGCAGGTCATAGTCGCCGAAATCAGAAACGGATTGAGTGACGGTGGATTGATGTTGTCCGCCTGAAGATTGAGTGTGCTGCTCCGTGTCAGTCTGCGATTGATTGTCCGAACCGGTATATTCGGGTGTCGGCTCTACCATTGGGGCAACAATAGGTGTCGCAACATCGGGAGTGTCGGTAGGTACATTTGCCGGATTGTTGAACCGCTCGTTGATGGCGTTTGCCGAGAACTCCTTGCCCAATCGGGAACCGTTCAATACCGTCATGGTATTGTGGTCAATGAATGTAACACCATATATACGCCCTTCATCGGTATAGCGGAGAACCACATCAATGTTACGTTCCTTCAGCTTGGCGATGAAGTCTGATTTGTCGTCAGCAACGACCATAATATCGGCAACTTTCCGCTTGGTCGGCGCAACATCAATCTTATCTTTCGCCCGCTCAAACCGTCCGTCAATGGCGGTGCGACTTGCAAATTTGCCGAGGCGCGATGCCTTGAACGGCGTTGCGATGGTCTTGCCGCTGTCGTCGGTGGCGAAATACACCAGACCGTGATACTCTCTGCCGTTAACCCTGCCGTCGGTCTGCTCACACCTCACATTATATAATGAGAGAATGGCGTTATACTTGCCGATGGTCTGGAACTTGTAGCGCATACCGACCATTTTGACGGTGTTGGCTACCTGACGCTTGATGTCGCCGGAGGGGGCAACCTTGCGTATAGGCATATCGGGTGTGATTTTCTCCCGCTCAGCCGGTTTAAGCCCGTACTTCTTTTCAAGCTCACGGCATATATTCTTGCTGCGGTAGAAATTGTTGCTGTCGGATATGCAACGCCCGTCGGTGCCGACACGCAAAGCCACGATATGAACATGGTGGCGGTCTATGTCTTCGTGCTTCACTATCAGATAGGGCATTTCGGTAAAGCCCATCTTCTCCATGTACTCGTGTGCGAGGCGCGTAAAGTCGGTGTCGCTCAAACGGTCGTCCGGGTGCGGATTGAGGGAGATGTGCATCATCGGCTTCTCGGTGCGGGTCGCCGAAGGCATCCAGCGCAGGAAATCATCGTATGCACGACGGATATTCACCGTGCCGCTGCCGTCGTTGAATATCTTGTTGGTGTCAAGCACCCTGCCTTTCTCCTTGTTGATTTTCTCCCCGTTGTATGCGATTGCCCCGTACAGCGAACTGCCTAACGAGATTTTTGCAACCATCGCTCATCGAATTTGTTGGCGAGATCCACGATGTCGCCGTTGACCTTCACCAGTTCTATGGTGAGCTGTTCCAGCTTGTAGAGTGCGGTCATGGCTTTCTTCTCGGTGAAGTTCTCCCGGAGTGTCTTCACCAGAGTGTCGTATGACACCCCGATTGTGCGTATCTGCGAGTTGAGCGATGACAGGCGGTCTATGAAAACCCGTGTGTTCTCATCTACGGTAAATACCTTGAAAGGCTTTCCGAAGAACTGCATCTTGATGAACGATGCCATTGACTCCACGCCCGATTGCTCGTGCATTGCCACGAGCCGCGCGTGTTCCTGTGCGTTGAAGTTGACCGTGCAACGGAAAACCGTCGGGTCAAGTTTGGGCTTTCGCCCTGCGTTACGATGATTTTCAGTCATATTATAAGTGGATAAGTGGTGATGCTGCATCGCAGGGATGATGGCTCCGCAGGATAGACAAGGAATATACGACTTTGGAGTATATTACTCCATGCCGTGCATGGCAAGGGTGCGTTGTGCCGCAATTTTAATTGCGTGCATCAAGGCACATACCTTGCTATGTCTTTGTGGACATCCTTCCTGATATGAAAAAGGTGTTTTGTCGGTAAAACGATGCCCGGTATCATTTCGACCGTGGGATAACGCCTGTTTCCAATGCCCGGAGGAAGGAAATCCCCGTGATGCTTATATAAAGTTACAAAAAATCCGGCTCAATTCCTAACGGCGAGAGAAAAAAATTGTGATACTATGACGGTGCCGGTGCTGACGTCGGTCGAGCGGTAAAAAAAATTGCATGGCGAAATGTTAAAAATTCATCCCCGTTTTTCGGACATAGCCGGACATACTTGGACATAGCCGGACAAACCGCTCAAAGTCAAAAATTTGCCCGATTTACGGACTTGACAAAATGGAATTTATTTTGTTTCTTTGTATAGAGATTGACAGTCAAGGCTGCCTTCAAGGAGTTCGATCTACCTATTATATTACGGAACTTTCCGTTGAACCGCAGTCAAGACGACCAATCCGACAGGAGTACATTCATTTTTTCATTTTTCATCTTGCAGGCTGACCGCCGGAATTGGCGACTTCCTTCCGTAGAGTTCAATACATTATATATACACCCGAACTGCTGACCGAACGATGTCGCAATTATCCGACCGGGATGCCCGACACTTGGAAAGGCGGATGTGTGCCTGACAAAGCAACGAGCCGGCTGAATGTAGCCCTGTGGCCGCATGACCGTTGGCAAAAATTACCACTATCTCCAAAACCAAATTAAAAATTTTATGACAATGACACGACAACATCACTATCCGGATTAACAGTCCGATACCCTCCCGACAGCGGAGGATGGTCGCCCATCGGCGACGGAGAAAGCTGTAACCCAACCAAAGCATAGACGATGCCGGCACTGCGCCCTGCCGATAGAAGCCCGGTCTATCCGTGTCAGAAGATACGCTGACGGCCACCGCTATGCGCCAACCACAACATCCATATTCAATAAATTCTTATGACAGACCCCAAATTTGTCGCTTTCTCCACCCAGAAAGGTGGAGCAGGCAAAACGACTCTGACCGTTCTTGCGGCGAGTTACCTCTACTATGTGAGGGGCCTCAAAATCCTTGTCGTTGACTGCGACTATCCGCAGTTCAGCATTGAGGATATGCGAGAGCGTGATAAAGACCTCATCGAGTGCAGCCCCATATTCAAAAAAATGTTTTCCGACAATCTGCGCATGACGAAACTGGCTCCGTACCCGTTGCTCACGGCAAAGCCGGAGGAAGCCATGCAGAAGGTCAAGGAGATAATCGAGAGCGGCAACGAGATTGACATAGTGTTTTTCGACCTGCCCGGAACAATAAACAACCGAGGCGTGGTAAACATTCTCAACTGCATGGATGCCGTCATTGTTCCCGTCGCCGCCGACAAGGTGATACTTGAAAGCTCGCTCGCCTTCGCAATGAAGATACATGAGTGGCGCACAACCGGGTATTCGCAGGTTAAGGAGATGTATATGCTCTGGAACCTTGTCGATGCACGTGAGAAAACCGACCTCTACGACCAGTATGAACAGATTTTCGAGGATTGCGGCCTTAAAACGATGCGCACCAAAATCCCCGACACGAAAAAATACCGCCGGGAGGGGTCAAAGACCCTCAACCGCGCCGTGTTCCGCTCGACGCTTGTGCCGCCCGACAAAAATCTGCTCAAAGGCACAAGGCTTCCTGAACTTGCCGATGAACTGCTCGGCATACTCAAGCTCTGACACCTATGGCAAAGGTATATGAGTCCGACATCGACCCCGATGAGTTCATCAGGTCATTCCGCGAGGAGCCCTCCGGTCTTTCATCTCTGAAAAAGAAACCGGCAAACGACAATGCCGTAGCTCCGACCGCCGCCAATGCCGCGACAACCGAAACTCCCGTAAATGCCGCCGTGCCGCAGGCAAAATCCGGCAACACGGATCTGGACACGGAGTTTCTGGAGAAATTTGTGAGCGACAAGTCCTATATGCGTGTACCGTCGCCTTACCGTTCCCTTATGGTTGACATCGACCGTGAGCATGTCCAGAAAATCAGGAGCATATTCTTCAACGGAAAATGCTCTATGGGTACTGTGAAAGGATATGTCAGCCTCGTACTGGAGGAACATTTCAAAAAATATCAGGAAATAATCAAAAAACTCAACAACGAATGAGCAACCCCGAAAAATCCCGTATCGTCGCCACAATCGAGGCGACTGAAATCCCCAACAAGGAGAGCCGGAGTTACATTGAACGCTTCCTCTCTCCCCACGCCCTGTTATCAAACAGGAAAGTGTACCTGTATCCCGAAGTCCACGCCCTGCTTTCCCGCATGGTGAAAGGGCTGGATATTCCCGGAGTGTCGATAGGCTCCTACGCCTCCGAGATAATCCTCGACCACATAGCCCGGCACCACCCGGTCATGCAGGGTATCTTCAAACACAGCACCAAAGACCTGTTCTGATGGAAACGGCACTTATAATCGCTCTGCTTGCCAGCAACCTGTGGCTTATCCGCAGGGTGCTGACAAAACCCGACACCGCAAAGCCGGTGAAGGAAACGCCAACACCCGAACCCGCTCCTACTACCGATGCAGAAGTTGAAACCGAAGATGACAGCGTTGTTGGCAAAAGCACATTCGACATCAACGACTTCAAGGATGTGTTCCGCGAGGCTGCAAAGGAAGCCGCTAAGGAGGTAATCCCGCTTATCATCAAGGAGTACGGCAAGCCCTCGGATGCCGGATTTCCCGATGAGCCGGAAGAAAAGCCCTCGGCACAAATCCCCGTGGAGAAACTCGATGAGATTTTTGCAACCCAATCGGCAAGCGAACTTACGGGCGATGAACTGCCGCCCGAAGAACCGAGAGCCGGAGGCAGCGACTTCAACGAGATACGCACAACCCTCAACGTGCTTAAAGGGGAGTCCGACAATCCCGATGATAAGAACGTAGCCCGGCGCGTGCTGCCCGACATACAGGGAACACAGATCATCGAGAGAATAAAGCTCGACCCGTTGGTGCGCAAGCGCATACTGATGATAGAGTGCCAGCTCCCGGAAATCCCGGCGGAGAATGACGCTACCGACGCAATACCCTCAAAACCGGAGGAAGCGAGGCCGAAAAAGAAAATCGTGTTCCATGCCGACATCGACACCACCGACATTGACGCAATCGACTTCAACATTCTCCACTGACCCACCACTATCCAAATCCACAATCCAACCTAAAAGAAAAATTTATGACAAAATCCCTCAAAAAACTCTATGACCGTATCGTGGCGTTTATGAACGCCCCACACATGCGCCGCCCTATGGCTGCAATGCTCACACTTATGCTGTGTGCCGCCAACCTCTATGCCGCCGGAAACGGTCTGGCGGGTATCAACGAGGCGACATCCATGATGACCTCGTATTTCGATCCCGCCACAAAACTGATCTATGCCATCGGTGCTGTCGTCGGTCTTATCGGCGGTGTCAAGGTCTATGGCAAGTTCAGCTCCGGTGACCCCGACACATCCAAGACCGCCGCCTCGTGGTTCGGTGCCTGTATCTTCTTGGTGGTCGCCGCCACGATCCTGCGCTCGTTCTTCCTCTAATCCATATACATAATAATGTGTGATATGGAATATACCATTAACAAGGGCATAGGCAGAACGGTGGAATACAAGGGGCTGAAGGCTCAATACCTGTTCATCTTCGCCGGAGGTCTTATAGCGGATTTCGTGCTGTTCGTAATCCTCTATATGTGCGGCGTGCAGCAGGGATTGTGTATCGGGTTTGGTGCCATAAGCGCGTCAATTCTGGTCTGGTACACCTTCCACCTCAACGGCAAGTACGGGCAGTACGGGCTGATGAAGCTCACCTCGGTAAAATACCGCCCACGCTACATCATCAACCGTCTGCGCCTGTGCCACATAATGAAAGGAGGCCGCAAATGAGAAATACACTGAAAGCCACGACACTGGAAAGTAAACTGCCGCTTCTCTCGGTGGAACACGGCTGTATCATCAGCAAGGATGCCGACATTACCGTGTGTTACGAGGTGACTTTGCCGGAACTGTTCACCGTCACATCGCAGGAATACGAGGCTATGCACGCCGCATGGTGCAAGGCTATCAAGGTGCTGCCGCATTTCTCAATTGTGCATAAGCAGGATTGGTTCGTGTCGGAGAACTATAAGCCGGAGTTGGATAAAGATGATTTGAGTTTTCTCGACCGCTCCTTTGAACGTCACTTCAACGAGCGCCCGTACCTCAATCACAAATGCTATCTCTATCTGACCAAGACCACGAAGGAACGCGCCCGGCAACAGTCCAACTTCTCCACCCTATGCCGTGGGCGCATAACCCCGAAGGAACTCAATCACGAGATGATTGCCGGCTTCATGGAAGCCGTCGGCCAGTTCGAGCGGATTATCAACGACACCGGATATATCGGTCTGCGCCGAATGGGTGACGATGAGATACTCGGCAACGAGGAAACATCGGGTATCATAGAAAAATACCTGTCGTTGTCAATGGGCGATGTCACCTGTCTGGAAGATATAGACCTCTCGGCACAGCAGATGAGGGTTGGCGACAATATGCTGTGTCTGCATACGCTATCCGATACCGAAGATCTGCCCGGCAAGGTAGGCACCGACAACCGATATGAACGCCTCTCCACTGACCGTTCCGATTGTAGATTGAGTTTTGCATCGCCTGTCGGGTTGCTCCTTCCGTGCAATCACATCTACAATCAGTATGTGTTCATTGACGACCACGATGAAAATCTGGGCAGGTTTGAAAAGACGGCACGCAACATGAACTCGTTGAGCCGCTACTCACGCTCAAACGCCATCAACAAGGAGTGGATAGACCGCTATCTGAACGAGGCTCACAGTTATGGTCTAACATCGGTGCGCTGCCATTGCGACATCATGGCATGGAGCGACAATGCCGAGGAACTGCGCCGGATCAAGAACGATGTTGGCGGTCAGCTCGCCACTATGGGCTGTATGCCAAGGCACAACACAATCGACTGCCCGACACTGTTCTGGGCGGCAATGCCCGGCAACGAGGCTGATTTCCCCGCCGAGGAAAGTTTTTACACTTTCATAGAGCCTGCGGTGTGCTTCTTCACCGCCGAAACAAACTACCGCAGTAGCCTGTCGCCCTTCGGCATAAAGATGGTGGACAGACTGACCGGAAAACCTATCCATTTGGATATTAGCGATGAACCGATGAAACGAGGTATCACCACCAACCGCAACAAATTCATATTGGGTCCCAGTGGTAGCGGAAAGTCGTTCTTCACCAATCACTTGGTGCGCCAATACTACGAACAAGGAACCCATGTGCTGCTGATTGACACGGGCAATTCCTACGAAGGTCTTTGCAACCTTATCTACGACCGTACAAACGGCGAGGATGGCATATATTACACCTACACGGAGGATAACCCTATATCATTCAATCCGTTCTACACCGACGACGGGATGTTTGATGTCGAGAAGAAAGACTCAATCAAGACCCTGCTGCTGACGCTGTGGAAGTCGGAGGATGACCGCGTGACAAAGACCGAGAGCGGCGAGTTAGGCTCCGCACTGTCGATGTTCCTTGAAAAGATGGCGAAAGACCGCAACATCGTGCCATGCTTCAACTCCTTCTACGAGTTTATGCGTGATGATTACCGTGCGGAGATGGCGCAACGCCCGATACCCATCTACAAACAGGATTTTGACATTGACAATTTCCTGACAACACTGCGCCAGTATTACCACGGCGGCAGGTTTGATTTCCTGCTCAACTCAAAGGAGAATATAGACCTGCTCAACAAACGCTTCGTGGTGTTCGAGATTGATGCAATCCGCGACAACAAGGAACTGTTCCCGGTGGTGACGATTATCATCATGGAGGCTTTCATCAACAAGATGCGCCGATTGAAAGGCGTGCGGAAAATGTTGATATGCGAAGAGGCATGGAAGGCTCTCTCCACGGCGAACATGGCTGAATATATGCGCTATATGTTCAAGACGGTGCGTAAGTATTTCGGCGAGGCAGTGGTGGTGACGCAGGAGGTTGACGACATCATATCGTCGCCGATTGTCAAGGAAACAATCATAAACAACTCCGACTGCAAGATACTTCTTGACCAGAGAAAGTATATGAACCGCTTTGACCAGATACAGGAACTGTTGGGTCTGACCGACAAGGAGAAGTCGCAGATACTCTCCATAAATCTGGCCAACAACCCCAACCGGCTCTACAAGGAGGTCTGGATCGGTTTGGGCGGAACGCAATCGGCGGTGTATGCAACCGAGGTGTCGCCGGAAGAATATCTCGCCTATACCACCGAGGAAACGGAGAAAATCCAAGTCCTCAACCGCGCCCGTCAGCTCGGCGGCGACATAGAGGGCGCTATACGACAGTTAGCCAACGAAAAAAGAGAGAAATAATAATGTATGGTAAAACGAATATTAAAAATTGCGCTTGTCACAATAACCGCAGTCCTCCTTATGGGATTTGCGTTGGCACGGATAATATTCAATATAATTATCCGATGCGCCAAAAGTATCAGATAACCCCAATCCACTAAAACCCACAATCAGATGATTAGAAAACTGAAATTCATAATTCCCCTAATCGCCCTGTGCCTTCTTTTAGGCACGGGCAGGGCAAATGCCCAATGGACAGTCATTGACCCGTCCAACATCGCCCAGAGTATCGTAAATTCCTCAAAGTCACTCGTGCAGGAGTCGCAGACTGCCACGCACATGGTGAAGAACTTTCAGGAAACGGTGAAAATCTACCAGCAGGCGAAAAAATATTATGACGCACTGCAATCGGTCAACAACCTTGTCCGCGACGCCCGAAAAGTGCAGCAGACCGTTCTGATGCTCGGCAACATCAGCGGATACTATGTCAACAATTTCCAGAAGATGTTGACTGATCCGAACTTCACCTCGGCTGAACTCTCGGCAATCGCCTCCGGTTACACACGGATACTTGAAGAAGCGGGTGGTGTGCTGAACGACTTGAAACAGGTGGTGAACATCACCACGCTGTCAATGACCGACAAAGACAGAATGGATGTCGTCGATGACTGCTACAAGGAGATGAAGCGTCTGAAGAACCTCACGGCATACTATACCAACAAGAATATCAGCGTGTCATACCTCCGTGCCAAGAAAAAGGCGGATACTCAACGGGTTGTCAACCTATACGGCGACGGCTCCGAAAAATATTGGTGATTATGCTCTGTTCAATAGATTTCAATAACCTGCATACCATTCTCCGCTCGCTCTACGATGAGATGATGCCTCTATGCGAGGATATGGCGGGAGTGGCACAGGCGATAGCCGGATTGGGCGCACTGTTCTTTGTCGCCTACCGTATATGGCGGTCGCTGGCTGCCGCAGAGCCGATTGATGTGTTCCCGCTGCTCCGCCCATTCGTGATTGGCTTCTGTATAATGTTCTTCCCAAGTGTAGTTTTAGGCACAATCAACTCGGTGATGTCGCCGATTGTGCAAGGTACGGCGAGTATGTTTGAAGGGCAGACGCTGGATATGCAGAAATACCGTGAGGAAAAAGACCGCCTTGAATACGAGGCTATGATGAATGACCCCTCCACGGCATATCTCGTTGACGACGCCGAGTTTGACCGCCAGATTGATGAATTAGGCGTGACGGAGATAGGCACAGCCGCCGGAATGTATATCGAGAGAGGTATGTATAAGGTCAAGAAGGCAATCCAAAATTTCTTTCGTGAGCTGTTGGAGATGCTTTTCCAAGCCGCTTCGCTCACAATAGACACAATCAGGACATTTTTCCTTATCGTGCTTGCGATACTCGGCCCGGTTGCCTTCGCCCTATCTGTGTGGGATGGCTTCCAGTCAACATTGACTCAATGGATACAAAGGTATATCCAGACATATCTTTGGCTTCCCGTTGCCGATTTGTTCTCCACGATATTGGCGAAAATCCAAGTGTTGATGTTGCAGAACGACATTTCGGAGCTGACAAACAATCCCAATGCAAACCTTGACAGCTCAAATACCTGCTATATCATTTTTATGATAATCGGCATTATTGGCTACTTCACGATACCCACCGTTGCAGGTTGGATAATCCAAGCCGGAGGTGCCGGAAACTATAACCGCGCGGTCAACTCCACAGCAATGCAGGTCGGCTCCGGTGCTGCGAGTGTCGGCGGTGCGGTCGCAGGAAACGTGGCGGGTCGTGCAGGCAAGTTGCTCAAATAATATTCAAACGACATTCAAACACCGATTAAATGCAATTCAAGTCACTTAAAAACATCGAAACCTCGTTCCGCCAGATACGCCTGTTCGGGATTGTGTTCGTGGCGATGTGTGCCGTGGTGGTGTCGGTCGCGCTGGTATGCGTGTTCAACTTCGCCGAAAGGCAGAGGGAGAAGATCTATGTCCTTGACAACGGCAAGAGCCTTATGCTCGCCTTGTCGCAGGACATGGAGCAGAACCGCCCGGCTGAAGCCCGTGAACACGTGCGCCGCTTCCATGAGCTGTTCTTCACCCTCTCTCCCGACAAGTCGGCGATAGAGCATAACATCAACCGCGCCCTGATCCTTTCGGACAAGTCGGCATATAACTACTACACCGATTTCTCGGAGAAGGGCTACTACAACCGTATCATCGCCGGCAACATCAACCAAGTGCTTCAAGTGGACAGCGTTGTATGCGATTTCAATAATTACCCATACATCGCCAAGACATTCGCCCGGCAGATGATTATCCGCGAGAGCAATGTAACCCAGCGCACACTTGTGACGCAATGCCGCCTCTCCAACGCCTCACGCTCCGACGACAACCCCAACGGCTTCATCATCGAGGGCTTCACAATCCTTGAAAACAAGGATATATCAACCGTAAAACGATAACCCCAAACTATGACAAAGATTAAATCAATATTCGGCGCCATATATGATAATGTGTGGCGCAACCCGAAAGGGAGGCTCGCGACGCGCCTCAAAGGAGCGTGCGAGTTCATGCCCCCGAAACAACGAATCACTGTCGTGTCGCTTATGCTGACCGTGTTCGTGCTTGCCGCCTTCTTCGTGTTCGGTCATGCCTGCTACAAGATTGGTCTGGGCAAAGCGCAGAAATCCGTGGAGATTGAGCATATAATGCCAATCGACATCATCAGCAAATCCCCCGTTCACGAACCCCAAAATCTTCCCGGCTATGACGATGCAGGAGTGGAAAGCGAAGATTAACGGCTTCTTCCAGCCCAAATCGCAGGCTGAACGGCAGAAGATGATGAAATACTTGGTCGTGTTCCCGGCGGCTGTCCTATGTGGTATAGCGATATTGTGGCTGCTATACACGAGCCTCAATAAATCCGACGGCAAGGTCGGCAATGCTTTCAATACCGAAATTCCCGAAGGAGAGAACGGCGGTATCAAGACCAAAGCCGAGGAATATGCAGCCGCCGATGCCGCCAAAGAGAAAGAGGCTCAACAGCGGGCGGTGGTAGCTCTTGACACTCTGACCGCTACCACTTCAACCGATACGGTTGCCCATCAGTCGGCGGTAGAAAACTCGGCACAGGCATATCAGGAAGTTCAGGCTTCATTAAATGACTTTTTCGTGGAGGACCCCTCCGCTGACAATGTTGAGATGGAGGCTCTTAATGAGCGCATAGCTGAATTGGAGGCGCAGAACGCTATGGCACAGCAACAGGCACAACAGACCAACGACATGGCGATGTTGGAACGGTCATACCAGCTTGCGGCGCAATACATGGGCAACGGCAATCCCAATGCCGGCTATCAGGCACCGCCACAAGCGGAGGAAAAAGGCAAAAGGAATGTTCAGCCCGTGGCACAGGTCAACCGCAATGTAGTATCATCGCTTAATGCCTCTACTAATTGCCAACGGTTGAATACTGCAATCGGCTCAACAAAAATGGTGAATAAAAACACCATTGCAGCTGTCATCGCCGGAAATCAGACCGTCATAGACGGCGAGAGTGTAAAACTCCGTACCACCGAACCTATGTGGGTCGGTAACCGGCTTATCCCCCGGAATACTACCATTGTCGGCTCTGCAAGAGTGCAGGGCGAAAGGCTGGAGATTGAGATTACCTCTATCGAGTGTCAAGGCTCGATTTATGATGTGGAGTTGCAGGTTTATGACTCCGACGGTCAGGAGGGTATTAACATTCCCGGAAATATGGAGTCCGACGCATTGCACGAGATCGGCGCCAACATGGGCAGCACTATGGGTAGCTCGATAAACATTTCCACAAATACGGGAGCGCAGATAGCGTCCGATGTGGGGCGAGGGCTTATCAACGGAGTGTCGCAGTATCTCACCAAGAAAATGCGAACCGTCAAAGTCCACCTCAAAGCCGGATACCGCGTCATGCTCCACCAGCCCGAAGATTTATAACAATTACAACACAACCACTTTATCCCCAATTAAAATTATGAATTTGAAAACTCTGATTTTCTCTCTCGTTGCCGTTGTCGCAATGGTAACCCCGGCTTTCGCCGGAACAAAATCGGTCAGAAACACCGATAATCCTGTGTCGTCTGACACGGAGGCAGTATCCGAACACGACATGAACGTGTACGGCGAGAACTATACCGACGGCGACAAGTTCAGCGGTCTTACCCGAAAGGTCGGCTTTGACCGTATGATACCGCCCCATGCTCTCGAAGTGTGCTATGCGAAAACCACGCACATCATCTTTCCCTCTGAAATAGTGTACGTTGACTTAGGCAACGAGAACCTTGTTGCCGGTCTTGCTGACGGAGCGAAGAACGTGCTGCGTGTCAAATCCGCCTTCAAGTCCTTCAAGCAGGAAACAAACCTGTCGGTAATCACCGAAGATGGATCATACTATTCATTCAACGTGAAATTCGCCAAAGAGCCGCTCTTGCTCAACATCGAGATGACCGACTTCATACACGATGGCGAAGCCGTGAACCGCCCCAACAATGCGCAGGAAATCTATCTTGAACGCCTCGGCAGCGAGAGTCCTATGCTTGTCAAGCTGATTATGAAATCTATCCACAAGCAGAACAAACGCGAAATCAAGCACATCGGCTCCAAACGCTTCGGGGTGCAGTTTCTTCTGAAATCCATATATGCCAACAACGGGCTACTGTATTTCCACACCGAAATCAAGAATACCAGCAATATCCCATTCGACATAGACTTTGTATCATTCAAAATCGTGGATAAAAAGGTGATAAAGCGAACCGCCATGCAGGAACAGGTACTTGAGCCGCTCCGCGCCCAGAACTATGTAACCGTTGTGAGTGGCAAGCAATCCGAGAGAACCGTGTTCGCTCTGGAGAAATTCACTATTCCTGACGATAAGCAGCTCGTTATCGAGGTCGCCGAGAAGGAAGGCGGTCGCCATCAGTCCTTCGTGGTGGAGAACGAGGACATTGTGAGAGCCAACGTAATAGATGAGTTATCCATTCAGTAAATCCAAAAATCCAGACTAAAAATTATGAGAAAAGCGATATTCATAATCGCTGCCATGCTTGCCCTGTTCGCAGGGCAGGCAATGGCCCAGCGATGCCTCCCCGATATGTCGGCGGTCGAAATCAAGGCTGATATGGCAGATGGTTTCTATACAGGAAAATCTCGCGACTGCGGTTATTCATTCGGGATCTATTACTCGGTGTTCAAGGGCAATGCCAATACTTGGAGCTTCGGCGGCGAGTATCTCCAGACCTACAAACCATACGGCGAGAAAGGTCGTATTCCGGTAACACAGTTTACAGGCGAGGTCGGCTACAACCTTCACCTTGTCAGCGATTATTCGCAGACATTCCACCTCTACGGCGGTCTATCCGCTCTCGGTGGCTATGAAACAGTGAACTGGGGCGACAATATCTTACCCGACGGCTCGACGCTCCACAACGGCGACGCATTTATATATGGCGGTGCGCTGACCTTGCAGGCAGATTTTTATCTCTCGGATAAAATAGCCCTTACCGCAAATGTGAAGGAGCGGTTTGTGTTCGGCAACTCAACAGGACATTTCCATACGCAGTATGGTGTAGGTGTAAAATTTGTGATAGAATGAGCCTATGGGAATTAAAGTTATAGACCTCGACATCAATAATCTTCCATTGGCGGATTTCATGCGGGCAATGGGTTACGAGCCGACAGAAAGAAACGGCGACCTTATAAAATACGAGAGTCCATACTCTGCCAACGGCAGTATCATGGTTGACACAGCCAAGAACGGCTGGTATGACAGCGAACAGCCCGAAAAATACTACGGCGGCATTTATGATCTCGCCTATGAGATTATAGGCAGTTGGAATAAGTCGGAATTAAATCTTTTCATAGCGGCAGAGATGAAAAAGGTCATGGACTTCAGGTGCTACGAGATAAACACCGGAAGCGATAGCTCCAACAATGGCACGGTGCTGGCGATGCCTGTCAAGAACAAGGATGGCAAAAACAGCGTGGATAAACAGCAACAGCCGCCCAAGCCCAGACACAAAATGCGGTTTTAGCCTATGGATATAGACGCTATCAAGGGAATATCCCTTGTGGATTTCCTGCACCATCTCGGCTATGACCCGACAGGGCGCGACAGCAAAGGTCTGTGGTATTATGCCCCGTACCGCAATGAGCGCAGACCGTCGTTCCATGTAAGACCAAGCAAGGGTGTATGGTTCGACTTTGGTGCCGGTGAGGGTGGCGACATCTTCACTCTTGCCGGAAAAATGTCAGGAAAATCAGACTTCATCGAGCAGGCGAAATACATAGCCGAAACGATGAATATGCCCATTGCAGAGCCTTATAAGCCGCTGCCATTCGTTGAAGAACCGACATTTGAGGATGTGCAGGTGTCAAAACTGGTATCTCCGGCTCTCCTTCGCTATCTTGCCAATCGTGGCATACCTGCCGACATCGCCCAACGCTACTGTGTGCAGGTGGATTACAAATTGCATGGCAAATCCTATTATGCCATCGGGTTTGAGAACAACGCACATGGATTTGAGCTGCGAAACGCCTTCTTCAAAGGGAGTTATCCGCCAAAACACATCACCCATATCGCCAACGGCAACGCCCGGTGCAATGTCTTTGAAGGCTTTATAGACTTCCTTTCGGCGGAACGCCTCGGCTTCAATGACGGCACTGACACCGTTGTTCTCAACTCGGTCGCCAATATCGGCAAGGCAATCCCGACACTCGCCGCTTATCCGCTTATCCTGTGCTACCTCGACAATGACGACGCAGGGCGAAACGCCGTTGCCCGACTACAAAAGGAGTTCGGTGACAGGATTATGGACAAATCGGCTCTCTACCCAAACCACAAGGATCTGAACGATTATCTTCAATCGCTCAATCCGAAAAAATCAACAAGAATAAAACTCTAATTACGAAAAATGAAAAAATCCAATAAAAAATCATTCGGCGTTATCGCCTTTCTCATCCTCGTAATCGCCGCCGTGTGCAGCCTGACATCATGCTCCGACGACCTCGACGTGCAGCAGTCCTATCCCTTCACGGTGGAGGTTATGCCATACGGCGACAAAATCACCGCCGGGCAGACCGTAGAACTGCGCTTCGAGATTATACCCGAAGGCAACTATGCAAACACCCTCTACACAATCCGCTATTTCCAGTATGACGGTGAAGGTACGCTCAAACTCGTTGACGGCCCGGTGCTGGTCAACAACGACCGTGTGTTGCTCGAAAGCAAGACATTCCGACTGAACTACACTGCAAAATCTGCCGATGCCCATAAATTCCTCGTCGTGGTAGAAGATAACTTTGGCTCGACCCCGTGGGAGCAGACATTCGAGTTCAACGGCAAGGACATCGACGATGATGACGGCGGCAATCTTGCCGGCCCGATTGTGTCACCCGTAAATCCGGTTATCCGATGAAGAAACTACTGTTGATGTTCCTCGCGTTGCTCACCGTCATGGTGGGCAACGCCGCCGGGCACCGGATAAACATCATGGATCTGCCGCCATTCGAGAGAGCCGTGATAATAATCAAGAAATACGAAACCTTGCACGACTCCCGTCGCCATTGGCCCTATCTGGGATACGGACATAGAAAACTGCCCGGCGAAAAATACTTCAAAGGCTATCGCATGGGGGAGAAAGAAGCCGATGCCCTGTTAAGGAAAGATTTGCGAAAGTTCATCGCTATATTCAAAGACCTGCCGGCTAACGATGCCCTTTTACTCGGTGTATTGTCCTACAATATCGGCCCCGGCGCAGTGAAAAAGAGTTCTGTATATCGAAAACTCAAATCCGGGAACCGCAACATCTACAAATCATACACATCCCATTGTCGCTACAAAGGTAAATTTCATCGCCAACTGCATGAAAGAAGAATGATGGAATTTGCCGCATTATTTCGGCAATAGATATAATAGGTATTTTGCGAAAGCAATACCCATGCAGCCAATGCCGCCTTTTGGCGGCCGAAATTTTTGGCAAAATCAAGGTGGGCGACTTCATCACGAGGTCGCCCACCTTCTCTATATTACGACTTGGCAAATGTTCGGTTAAAATCGGGTGTATAATCCCGTCACATCGGTGAAGATGTCCTCCAGCATATCGCAATAGACGCCTTCATAGGTCTTGATGTCCTTTGTCTTGACCTCAAAGGTCTTTCGGCTGAAACTATGACGGTAGAAACGCAGGTTGTAGAGGTCTGCGCCCTCGTCATAGATTATTTCCAACCTATTAGCCGAGGTCTTGTTACGGCTTAGGCTCATACGGAGTCCGTTGCCGAGGTTGATTAGGTCGCGGGAGCCTGTCATCGTAAGAAAACGGCTTCCTCCGATTTGTTGGAGTATGGTTTTTGCAATTTGATTGTCCATAACGCTATTATTTTGAGTTGTTGATTTTGTGGTTCAGCCATTCATCACGGCGTTGTCTGCACTCTTTTAGAGTGGGAGCCACGCAGGAGAACAAATCTCCGTCAGTGTGGCGGTAGTCGTACATATAATGCTTTCTCCGTGGTCGGCGGGCATCATAGAATATCTCGTATTGCTCGGTGCCGAGAGTGGTTGTAGTGCTTACTCCGTTGGCGGTCATTTTCGTTGCCATATCAGTGAATTTTAGAATTTTACAATCAGTATGCGGTAGTTGAATACCTTTTCGGGGTCGGTTATTTTCATTTGTTTGAGCCAAAAATGGTGACTGCCATAGCCATAGACAAAGTATTTGTCAAGGTCTGATTTCTCGGCATAGTCGGATATTATCCGTCTTAGGCTTTCTTCGCTGTCGGCAAATAGGATATGGTTCACCAAACCTATCAGCACTTCGGCTATATTGTTGTCAAAAACAATGGTCGTATGTTCAAATGTCACGTTCATAATTGGTGTTTTTTTGTGACCTGCGCCATTGCTGACGCAGGTCGGATTATACTTTTAGGCGGTCATTCTCTCTCTGATTAGTTTGGCGTTGGAGTTCACAAGGTCGATGATGCGTTTGTGATATTCGGTGTCCTCGTTGTTCTTGCCGTGGCACTGCACGACTTTGAGTGTCTGCAAGTCAACCTCCACAGTTTCAACTATCTTTCCGTCAATCCTTGCCGAGAGTATGAGGGTGTCGGCTTTCTTGTAGTATTCAGAGCCGAAAACGCAGATATTCTGCACGTTGCCTTCCTCGTAATATTCCTCTATGCTTTCAAGCACCTTTACCGATATTTCGTTGTCGGTGATTATCAGTCCGAAGAATTTGGATTTTAGAGCCTTGAAATCATCCTCACGCTGTTGTTCTTGGAGCAATTTCCGCTGTTCACGCTCACGCCTTTCAATCTCCCTGCGCCTTTCCGCTTCGGCACGTTCCTTTCGGTGCTTGGCTTCAATCCTGCGGTTCGCCTTGTCGTGAGCCTCTATGAAATCTTCGGGGCAGATATTCTTGGGGTTGCGTATGTCCTCGCCTAAATTCACCAGCATACGGAGATAGTCGCACCACATTGAAAGGTTGTTGATTTGGTAGCGATGGCGTTTGGCTATCAGGTACGATGCCCAAAAGTCATCGGTGTTTCTCGGATTGAGCATAAAGTATTTCATTTCCTCAATATTTCCGCCTTTCATCAGCGTTTCCATCCGTGGGTCGGACAATAGCCTTTTGAAAAGTGTCACGGGAGATATGCCGTGGAAATCGCCCTTAAATCCGTTGCGTTTGAGTTGCGGAATGATATTCATTCTCGGATACACGTCACTCCATATCACCACATTGTCGTAAAGATTGTGATGTGTGCGAATTTCCATATCGCTTCCCAATGCCCAAAGGTCGCAGTAATAGAATGGAAATACACGGAACAATGCCATTGTATAAACCTTTCCATCGGGTGAAATCCAACGCTGCACAACCTCGTCGCAGTGGAATTTCATCGGCTCGCCTTTCTTGCTGACATATCGGATTTGAGCGACACGGATAACCTGAAAACCTCCGCAGGTGGTTATCACGCTGAAATAGCGTGTTTCTTTGTAGGTACGTTTGCGAGTGTCATTCACTTTGAGTTCCGCACCGCAGTTGGGGCATCTGCAACCTGCCACGGTATCGCATAGACTGCCATTCCCGCTTTTCCATTGGTGTCCGCAGTCACCGCAGGTCAATGTTCCGCTCTTGGCTCGGTAGGCGAAATGCTCAATGCAGTGGGCATAAGCCCATTTTGTCTGCATAGAAGTGAGTGGGCGTATGGTGGCTGAAAGTTGAGCCACTTTCTTTTGCATAGCTGTCTTGGGTTTCATAGCCGTAATATGTTAGAAGTCAAATAGACTGGGTTGAACATTGGTTGCTTTCTTTTCAGCGGTTTTCCTCGGTTGGATAGGTCTGCGCATTTTCGCCATTTCCTCGTCACGGAGTTTGTTGATGGCGTCTTGCCGTGCCTGTTCCCTTTCTTCCTCGGTGAGTTCAACCGTATGGTTCACCACCACTTGGCAGTTGGGGAGTGCGCCTACCTCTATCTCGCTTTCTTCATAGTAATGGATTGCCATTCCGTAAATCTCCGCATCCTCAAACCCGTTGCAACCGCTTTTCTGCACTTGGTTGATGATGAAGGTAACGCAGTCCTCCACTGACTTTGAGGGGTTTGCAAACTTGACGGCAAATAGTGCGTCATTCTCGGCTCTCTCTTCAAGATAAGACTTGATAGTGTCGTTGAAGGCTCGTGTGCCTTTGTTTTCTTTCGTTGCCATAGTCGTATATTTAGAGTGTTAAAATCCAATAGATTATTCCTATTGCGGTGAGGATAGAGATTAGCCAGCCTACACCTCGGAATATCGGTTTGAGTATCGCCCAAAGGGTTACACCGACAATCGCCATTATCGCTATCCCTACCACCTTAGCCGCCTTTTTTAATGCGGTATGAGCTGGAGATGGTGTGAAGCTCGTATTTTTAATATGTCTGTCGTTCAGTGTCATAAGGCGATATTTTTTTTAATGCGTATAATCGCTGTTTGAAGTTTGTTCGCTCGTTGACCCAGCGGCACGACGGGAGCAAAGGGGTGTTCGGCACTCGCTCAAAAAAATACTACCGACCAACTGGAGCTGTGGAGATTTTTTTGCGCGAATGCCAGAGAATACCCCGTCCCGGCGTGTTCATCAATTCCGAGCGAATAAACTTTGAATGGTGATTAGACTCTGCATGAAACATAGAGCCGGCAACGCCCCAATGGTGACACTGAACGACCGACATACTGAAAATGGTCATCGGTAAAAAAGTCGAAGTGCAAACGGCAATACAGGCTGCATCAATATCGGAACTGTCTTTTCGGCGAAAGACTTATGGCATAATTTCTGCAAGAAACGGCTATGCAATCCCCGGAAAGAGAAAGTATGCGGGTGTCGCCGTACATGGAGCGTGCGTAATGACCGGCGGCAACCGCATTCTTGCTCCCGTGGGCCTGACAAACGGATTGTGGCGTGACGGCTCAAATTCATTACAAGGAGAAGGCGTTAAGCACACGGATTGGCCGATTGGAGTCTTGGGAGGGAAGCGACGTCACCGGCGCATCCTCACAAGGCGTTGAGGCAAATCGGTGTGTAGCCTTCTCCCATAGTCGGTGTGCGGTCGGATGGAGTCAGTGACCCACCGGATCACCGTCACCATCTGACGGCATAACCGACGCCAACACCGTGAACCGCCATGCCTCTATCCGTTTTCGCAGTGAAAAATCGGCTCTAAACTCAGTTTTTTGTAAAATTCGCCTCTATAATCGCAAAAATTTGTACCTCGTTCCTGTTTTAACCTCAAATTTTTGTACGTTGATGCAATTTATTCCCACAAATTGTATCAACAACCATAGCCAATTTCAGATAACATTGAAATTCTTTTTATATTCGTTCTGTATCAGCGGTGATAACAAATCTTTAAGTTCATCGAATGTATTGCAAGACTTTAATCTTAGGCTTGATTGTCCCCACCAATCGCTATATAGTCGTTTATAATAGCCCTCGATACTTCTTCTCGGAAATTCCCCCACAAAACTATCAAATAAATTATTATAGGTTTTTACATGGTAGTTAGTAGGTTGAATGAAGTCATCCCACGTATCAAGCAATTCTGACTCAGGCTTTACATCAATAATTTCAATTTGGTCATAACGCCTAAATGTAGAAGAAAATGCTGTTTTCATGGCCTTTATTGCTTCAACATCAGTTTTTGGCGCACTATAACCAAATACCGTCAGTATGCTGGCATTTTTAATTATCTCCAAAAAACCGTTCCAAGCGTTGCTTATATATGGATCTAAATTGTAATTTTTCTTTTTTACTGGAAATAAAAGTTTGGGGCGATGTAGTGATTTGTTATCGCATTTATAACAATGTGAGTTTCTATATGCCTGTATCGCTCCACATTCATCACATATACCAACTCCTATGTTTCCATGCAAAAACACTAATTGCGGTAAATCTTTGGTAAAATGACAAACTCTGTTATATGCTTGAATTAGAAGGTCATCCCAATTAAACGTAAAAATGTAATCTTTTGACCTTAATGACAAAATCAAGTAATCATATATAGTAGGTTGGTCGGGCAATACATACTGGGAGAACTTTTGTATTATTTTATTTTCCAATTTATCCTTCACCGATGAATATTCTGACATAGTATCCAACTCCGAGTAAATATCCTCCAAATTGGTACTTGTAGTTTTTAATTTTACGCCAGACAATATATGCGATAAATCCAATTCCTCAAGAAAATTATTCATAACGGAGCATTTCAACCCGTTTCTATCTCCATTAGGAATCGCCGCAATAGTTGCGCCCGCACCCAAAATAAACACATGAGGGCGATTTAAGATAAAGTCATGTATGTACTTTTCAATTTCTGCTTTGTCCTCCATTGCGGTACGACCAATCTATTTAGTATATACAATCTCAAACAATTTAGGCAATCTGCTATATGACTCTCCTTCCATGCCTATTGTATTGGCATTGGCGATTGCAGTGTCAAGGCGATTATCTGCAAGTAATTCCAATACCCATGCCTCTTTTGAAAGAAATGATTGGTGTTTACTGAAATTGGGCATATAGCGGTGGAGGACAGCAATCACATCATCCGATGTGGCGAAATATCGGTTGGTGTTCAGGTAATGCAAAAGAAACCAGAACTCAATAGAGGGCATACTGTCACACAATATGACCGCCGGATTGTCAGCATACTTACGCTTCATATCCTCAAACTTTGCTTTTTCAGCCGGTCGTGTACGGGTAACATCTGCGTCAAAAACGCATACGGCAATTCCATTGTCGGCAAGCACACGTTCTATCTGCTTCTGCATTTCATCGAAAGTCTGCTCCGTGAAATTTCTCGGCTTGCAGACATAGTTATATCCACGCAGCCTTTTAAGGTGGGTGAAGTAGTATCGCTCGGTGGCTCCTTCTCCGATAATGGTGATTGTCGGATTTTTGAGTTTACGTTCCTTTATCTTTCGTGCCATAACGCTACCTCCTACAATACATTCGGCAATGCGCCAAATTGACCGTTCATATATGCCCGATGGATTGACGACAACTTGTTAAGCCCCTTGAAATCAACGAGAGAAAACAACGTAGTGTTACCATCTTTGCCCTTTTCGGTAAACCATACGGAATCCTTGCCAAACAAATCATCAATATCTTTCAATATCGGATCATAATGAGTCGATACAAGCAGTTGTGATTGATTGTCCGGGGTATTTATGAATTTGGCGAGGATGTATTCCATCAGATTGGGGTGCATGGATGCCTCAATTTCATCAATGCACAAAAACGCCTGCCGTTTCAACTGTGTATATATGAGCGATTCCAGTTCGACCATACGTTTTGTTCCTGTACTCTGACAGTTCTCTGGCAAAATATAGCTCTCACTCCCTACCTCTCCTTCGATAGTGTGACCGAACAATGCCGCCATTTTCTGAATTTTGATGTCGGAAATGTTGAAATCAGCTTCCTGTGCGAACTGCATAAGATATTCACGGAAATCTTCGCTGTCGGCAATCATCTTTTTAGCTCCCTGCGATAATGAGGATAGCGAACCGCTTTGCAAGGGCAGCATACGATTGTCAATCCAACGGCGCATATTGTCAAGATAAGGCACGGCGACATTGACTTTCTTCAATACGGCAAGAACAGACATATTACGCAGGCAGTTCATTGTCATAATATCCACTTCAGCCGGCGAAAGTTTGGCTACCGTTGGATTGAATATCAGCTTTGACACACCCTGCACGTCTTCACGGCAAAACACCTTTGTCGGGCGGTTTGTAAGATAGACAAACAACGCCTCCCGGCATACCTTTTCGGGATTTACCGTAAGCTGATACCAATAACGTATGCCATCTACATACAGCTTAATCTCAAACTCCGTGTCATACGACAACGCAGACTTTCGCATAAGGAATGGCTGGACATTTGTGCCGTCATCATTTGTTGCCGGAATATTGTTCCAGAAATTACGAAGGAACTCAACGGCATCCAAAAGGTTTGACTTGCCGCTGGCATTGGCTCCGAGAACAACGGCAAAACGAAGCAACTGCACCCCGTCAGGCATCGTTACAACGCTGTTGTAACGGTCATCTCCTGAAGGCTCGAAACTTAGTTCAACCTCGTCACGGAAAGACTTAAAGTTTTTTATTTTCAGCTCTTGTATCATTGTCGGTGGCTTTAATATGGCAAAGTTAGCTATTATTGGCGACATTGCCAAAACAAAACCGCAATATTTCAAATTTTAATTATCAAATAAGAGCAAGCGTGGCTATTTTGGAGATTAAAATATTATAGATGTCAGTTTTAATAGGTCAAGAGGGAGCAGGAAATGCCCGTAAATCCATCGCCAAACAAGCGAGGGAGCAAGGATTAGCGAAAAATGGGGCAATAAATAAGGCTTATTTAACGCTATTAATCACCGAAAATCAGTGAATTATTACTACCTTTGCACCGTAAACAAAGAAGAACATTGAAATATCGGGGTGCGCAAAAAGGGAGCATCACGATTTTCAGAGAGCTAAGTATTTGATAATCACACAACATACGCCTGCGATGTAAATACCAGGCGGATCACTGAAACAACAAGAAAAATCAAGCAAATCCCTGATAATCAGACATTATTGGGGATTTCTTTTTCCCCTCGGTCCACCATTTTAGGCAGATTACAGCAAGAAATACAGACCATTGGTTACTCAACCGTTGAGCAACCGATCGGAAATAATATCCACCACCCAATAATAGTCAGAGAATAAGTATCAAGATACCCTGATTTATAAACTGACAACCTGTTCAATATAATAATTTATATAAAGTCAATTTGATAATTCGAATGAATATACAAATTGTATGCAGAAGTATAGATTAACAACGTTTAATCCTAACATTCAGCATGTTAAAAGCATATATTACTTGTATTTTACAATATCAATAAGAACTGATTTTGCTACTGATTACGATATTTCATAATGCATGCGGAAAAACAGATAATGTTAATTAATTAAAATACATATAACAAGATGTAGCTTAAGAGTGGATTAGTTTGTACTTTTACATATAATTGTGAAAACATCAGTATATGCCAATTATAGATTTAAATCATAGAGTTTCTTCCAATTGGGATGGGGTACATAGGTATTTAAAATCTCCAGATAGTTGTGTTTATGTAAAGGACAGAGCAATTGATGAGACGAATAATCCCACCTCAATGGAGGTAGAGGTGGGTGATGCATATATAATCCCAGGTGACAACAAACAGTATAAAATTAGTGAAGAAGGACTAAAGGTCCCTTCTAGAAATTCTGTTGTGCTCTATAGTAAACAGAAAATAATGCTCCCTTATAACGTATTTGGAGTAGTAACAGGGAAGGGCAATTTAATTTTCCAGGGTTGTTTTATATCAACAGGAAAAATTGATCCTGGATTTGATGGCTATCTGAAAATCGGATTTTATAACGGTGGAAATAAGGAAGTCGTTTTGAGGAATGGAGAGAAGTTTGCTTCACTATTTTTTATATCGACGGAAGGGACTTTGGAAGCTCCCCTTCAAAACTATCAATCAGCCCCACCAGCTCTATTGAAGCATGTAAAATGGTATACAAGATTATGGATTTGGATGAAAAGTAATCGTGTCTCTCTAATCACATGGCTCTTTGCATTACCTGCCGCCCTTCACTATTCAAAGAATGTTGTTAATTTTTTAATCAACCTGTTCAAATGATAATAACTGGAGAAAATTTAAAAGATCTTATCCATCAACATGAGATTGCAAATGAGAATACATACGATATTTTCTCACTTACACTTACAATGGACCAACTTGTAAAAAGATACAATGTCCCTAAAGGTGAATACATATCTTATGGTTCCCCCATCCAAAATGATTATATTGAAACTATATTATTAAAAGATGGGTATATTTTACATCCTGGTGATGCAATCCTTGCATGCAGTGCCGAAATTATTAATATGCCTGCAGGGTATATAGGAATAGTGCAAACCAAAGGTTCATTAGCTAGGTTATTTATTTCTGTACATTGCAGTGATGGACAAGTTGAATCTGGCTACCACGGCAAAGTGACATTTGAGATATGTAATTTAGGAAATATTGCCGTAAAGATTAGTAGCGGACAACCTATTGCACAAATATTTATTCTTGAAACTTCATCAGTTTCTGTACTTTATGATGGTAAATACAACAACTCAAAAGAACCAACAATAAGTAATTTCAATTATAATATATGAAAACAGAGATGACTCTTGCTGTTCCGACTGAAAAGGTATGGCAAATATTAGAATACAAAGCGAATGCTGTAATAAAAGTTATTGATACAACTGACATGGAAAAATTACTTTCCAATGGAATATTTGAACATCGCAATATCTTAGAGGAAGATGTTACACATAAGCAAATCATTCCATATGCGGTTATATGTTGTAACGATGATGTGTATCTCTTCCATCGTACCAAAAAACAAACTGAAACACGGTTGCATAATCTCTATTCGCTCGGTGTAGGAGGGCACATGAATCCTTTTGGAAACAAAATTGATGTCGAATATCTACATCATGAGCTAAAACGCGAAATGAATGAAGAAGTATTCATTCATGCAGATTGTAAGGTCAAGGAAATCACGCCTATTGGCTTTATCAATGATGATACAAATGAAGTAGGTAGAGTTCACCTTGGAGTTCTTTTTCATATATATCTGAATAATAAAAATATTGAAGTAAATGAAAAAGAAAAAATGACCGGAAAATGGATAAATAAAAATGATTTAAAACATTTTTATTCTCAGATGGAATCTTGGTCAAAGATTTATTGTGACTTACAGCAGATATGAGAGAGTATAAAATAATAAAGTCAGCTCCCTACTGTTGTGTATGCGCAGCAGTAGAGAGTATACTAAATCGTCATGGTTACACTCAAAACCAGTATGACTTAGCTAATTATGCAGGCATTACAGTATCTACAGATGATTTTCTGACTTTACCTAAAGAATTGACAAATGTAAAGACTTCAAATGTTCCTTTAGATTGGGGGCTACATCTTTATGATAATACATTAAATGACTTCTTTTTGCAAAATAGTATATCTTTAAAGGAAACCTTTATTCCTGCAAATCAGCTAACCGATTGGAATATCGAGTCAATGTTTGATGCAGTAGCTGAATCTTATGATATACTATTATTCTTTAGTCATGGAATCCTTTACAAGGAAGGAAAAAATAATGAGGTTGGTCATTGTGCTCTATACATAGATAAAAAGGATAATTATATAGTCTATCAGGATCCTGGACCTAGCAATCTAGGACTTAATTCAAAAAATATAGATTGTATGTTAGATGCTATCAAGTATAGAGCAAGAGCTGGCTCGGGTATATCAATAATAAGCAATTACCACTAATTCTTTATTAGGTTATCCTAAAACGAAGGAGAATCTTTATCACCAAATTGTTATCTGCAATATTAAAAATAGATATATAACTCTCAAGTTGCAAATCTTACATAATAGATAATATAATCCCTATTATTTACATCTGAAATTAAAAATATTTCAGTTTGCAATTATTGAATTAATTTTCGTTTGACAATGAAATACTTATCAATTTAGTAGCAAATTCCAATAAAAGTAGCTATTTTTGTATCACTATTGAAAGCCGCTATAGGGCCCACAGCAAAATGCAGAAAATAATCTGTGGTGAAATAGGTGGACTAAAAGAGGAAAACTTTATAAGCATCTACATATCAATAAGATATAAATGAGTGGTGAACCCCAGGCGGATCACATAAGAACAAAGCCAAACGGCGACAAAAAAGAGACAAGTCCTACAATATCAATGTATTGTAGGACTTTTTTTATTGTTTCAGTCTTGCTTAAAAGACAAAAAAGGGGCACGAAAAGACACGGTTGAGTATCCAAATCGTACCCCCTTCCCCAAAAAACGATTAGGGGGTACGATTGTCGGAAATCACTATCCATGCAGAAGGTTTCAATCTCTGTATTGATTTTAGATATTATTATCTGAAACCTGTTTTACTGTGATTTTTTTATTAATGGTGTTTAAATTCAGTTGTTTACTCGAATACCTTTCTTTCATTTAAGAATAGCAAAGCAATACAAAAGTCATTCTGTAAAAGTAATTCAAAGTCCAAAACAGATACAGACACGATTTTTGTATATTTGCAGGATACAGATAACACCTGACAAGTATGAAAAAAGAAATCCTATATCAAGAAATAGCGAGAACTATTGCCTGTCAAATTAAGAAAGGCGTGTGGAAAGCTGGTGAGAAACTACCTTCTTTACGCACTATTAGCAATGAAAATGGTGTAAGTCTTAATACTGCAATTCAGGCATATTATGAATTGGAAAAAGACGGATTTATAATATCACGCCCAAAATCAGGGTATATTGTCAATTACAAACCCATACGCCTATCTGTTCCAGCGACAACACAACCGTCTGTAAAGCCTGAGAGCAAAGAGGTGATAGATTTGATTGCTGACGTATACAGCTCGTTAGAAATAGGAGATAAATCGATCACTCGATTTTCATTAGGAATGCCCGAAGATATTTTATTACCAATTGCAAAACTTAATAAAGAACTTATAAGAGCTATGCAGGCACTTCCGGGTAATGGAACCCGGTATGATGAAACACAGGGAAATATGCGATTACGTAAATCTATAGCTCGTTTTACGTATAGTTGGAAGGGAAACTTGACAGAAGATGATATAGTGACAACTGCTGGAGTTACTAATGCGGTTGCTTTAGCTTTATCTGTAATTACTAAGGTAGGAGATACTATTGCGGTTGAAAGTCCGGTCTATTTTGGAATGTTACAATTAGCCAATAGTATGGGGTTGCGTATATTGGAATTACCTACCAATCCAGTAACAGGGATTGATCCAGATGCGCTGAAAAAAGTTTTACCACAAATTAAAGCTTGCCTGCTTATAAGCAACTTTAATAACCCATTGGGAAGTTGTATGCCTGATGAACATAAAAGGGTAGTTGTTGATATGCTGGCCGGATATGATATACCTTTGATCGAGGATGATTTATATGGTGATTTATTTTTTGGAAATTCACGTCCTAAGCCCTGCAAGGCTTTTGACAAGAAGGGGCTTGTTTTATGGTGTGGTGCGGTATCTAAAACATTAGCGCCGGGGTATCGGGTAGGATGGATTGCTCCCGGCAAATTTAAACATGCTATTATTCGCCAAAAGAATATTCACCTTATTTCTACGCCTGCGCTTAATCAAGAAGCGGTTGCCAATTTCATGGAGAATGACAGATACGAAAACCATTTACGTAAACTGCGACAAGAATTATACGCAAACAGTATTCATTTTGCCCATTCCATCATGGATTACTTCCCCGAGAATACAAAAATTGTTACTCCACAGGGAGGATTTATGCTTTGGGTGGAATTAGACAAACAGATTGATACAACAGAACTTTATTATCGGGCTATGCAGCGAAAAATAAGCATAGCCCCCGGACGTATGTTTACATTACAAGAGCAATATACCAATTGTATGCGTTTAAGCTATGGACAACGATGGACTCCACTTCTTGAAGAACGTTTAAAACAATTGGGGGATATAATTAAAAATCACTTTAACTGATGTATGTATTCCTTTAGTACTTCCCTTATTACTTGAAGTCCTTTCATGATTCTATCTTCTGGCATATTAGAGTAATTTATTCTAAATGTATTTTCTTTGTGCTCAACAGGATAAAATGAACCGCCGGGTACAAAGGCTATTTTCTGTTCAATGCATTTTTGCAGGATGTCACGCGCTGAAATATTTTCGGGTAATTCAATCCAAGTAAATAACCCGCCTTGAGGATGAGTATATTTTATGTCATTAGGAAAATAGCGTTCAATACATTCTAATGCTATATCTCTGCGTTTTCTGTAGACTTCTACTATTTTGCTAATATGCTCATCAATATCATATCGTTTTAGATATTCGGCAATAGTCATTTGAGCTATTGTGTTACACTGCAAATCAGTGCCCTGCTTAACTAACACATACTTGCGGATAATATCTTTATCACCTGCAATCCACCCAATCCGAAAGCCCGGACAAAAGATTTTAGAAAAACTACCAGTACATAAGATATTACCTACCTTATCAAAAGACTTTATAGAGGGTAAAGACTCTCCTTCAAACCTTAATTCTCCATAAGGGTTATCTTCAATAACAGGAATATCATATAAAGCAGATAGTTCAGCCAGTTTTTTTCGTCTTTCCAAACTCCATGTTTTTCCAGTGGGATTTTGAAAGGTTGGTATTACATATATTAGTTTTATATTTTGAGTATTATTCAGTACCTCTTCCAAAGTAGCCATATCCATGCCTTCTTCATCTGTTGGAATTTCAATGAAGCTACTCCCATATGATTTGAATGCGCTAATTGCTGCTAAATAGGTGGGGCTTTCACACAATACGATATCACCATCGTCCAGAAATACTTTTCCGGATAAATCTAATCCTTGTTGCGAACCGTGAGTTATAAGAATATTATCCTTATCAAACGATGTCCCTAAGCGTTCATTCATTCGTTTGGCAATCCATTCACGTAAAGGATAATACCCTTCAGTAGTCGTATATTGAAGAGCTTTTGCTCCTGCTTCTTGCAAAACGACCTGATTCATTTTGTTAATTTCATCTATGGGGAATAGCTCAGGGGCAGGTAGTCCACCAGCAAATGAAATAACATCTTCCCGTTCTGTAACTTTGAGTATTTCTCTTATTTCCGAAGCCTTTATATAAGACATTCTCTTGGCAAATTTCAACTTCATAATCATTAAATATATTTGAAAACTAAAATAATGCAAAGTAAAGCATAATAGATAAATGAGAACAGATACAATTTGCACAATATCAGCGGGTACAGATTTTCGGAACCAAGTATTATCCCGATTGTATCGCCTACCGAAAGAATTAAACGGACAGTTATCAATAGAAAGACAGGACTGATACTTGCGTCGACAGTTATTCTAGCCGAACCTCAATTAACCAAGCGTGAGAAAGAAATACTAATATTAATTCGGCAAGGTTTTCTGAGCAAAGAGATCGCTTATAAGCTAAATCTTAGTATTTATACGGTAAATAATCACCGAAAGAATATATTGGCAAAGCTAAATGTAGATAATGCGATCGAAGCTATCAATAAGGCGGAAAATTTCGGTATTCTCTATTGATTACGATATCCAATCCAAACCACTAGCTAATATTGATATGATTGCGGTTATATTTCATCCTTTGGGGCTGAATCCATTTGTGCGATGCGCTATGAGTGAATTATACAATCATTTTTCTGCGGAAAAAGTAGTGCGGGTATCGTATGTAAAGAATACCCGCACTTTCTATTTATTTTGAAAAACGTAATTTTATAGTTCAAGATTCACTTCATTCATATTGATTTCAAGAGAGCGCCGCTATACCTGTTCCTATCAAGTTTGCGTTATTCATATTGTTGATATGGATTTCGACATCCGCTAATGCGGATTCATTAAGGAGTTCTTGTAATTTCTCCAGAACAAGAATGTTATAGTTTTTATCTTTTCTATTCTCGCTCCAAAATAGACTGCCTTCGGCTACTAGACAGATTTTTTGTATATCTTTATTATATGATCTCAGTAACTGAATAAGGCCCAGTAGCGATGCGGCGACTAATTGTGCTGATCTGTTGTAGATCCAATGAGCTACATCTACATATACGTCCTTGTGAATATCCGGATAGTTCATGATAGCGGTCAATTTTTGGGCATCGAATTTATTCTCAAACTCATCCAAAGGGAAAGCCGCTTTCAATATATCGCCTAGATACATACCCGAAACCGCTTTCTCAAATCGCTGTTTTCCAAGGCTGCCTGAAATGGCGTCAACCGTATCATCGACTGTCGTGAGGAATGGAGGATGGAAGTTACCCGACTCTAGGTTGACAGGGACTAAGCCTTGTATATTATAGCTCGGATCTAATTTCTTTATTTTATCTGCCGGAATGAAAGTGGCCATGTTGGTGCCTGTTCCTACGATCAGACCGATATAGGCGTCATAGCTATTGTCGGTTAGGCCGGCAAACAAGCTGGCGATAGTATCATTTAATACTTTAATACCTGTAAATTTGATTTTACAATGTTCGTTTAGGTAGTCGAGAAGTGGTTTACCTACTAATTGCCCTACCATTTCTTTAATGTCGACTCCTTTTGTCCAGCGTAACAATTTGGCGTCTCCACTGAGTACGGATTCTGCTGGATAAGAAAAACAATAGCCGATTGGCATTTCCTCATCCCGTTTTATCCCGACAATCATATCGGCTAATTCTTTAAATAGCTCCTCACGAGTATATCCCGGTGATTTCATGATCGACATGTCTTTTTTCCACCCATTGTTGGGATGGATGGTTGGTGATCCTTGTCCAAGATCAACGGTCGCTACTCTATAGTTGGTTCCTCCTAAATCGAGAACCAATGCTTTTCCATTAATATCAGAGGTTTTGGGAGAGATAAAAGTCGGTATGCATTGTATCTCCGCATTTTCATGTTTTAATCCCTCTTCAACCTTTTCCCGAAATGAATTGGCTATCTCTTTGAGTTGGTCATTTTCTAACCAGAAAATATTTTTTTCCATAAGATTGATTTTTTGATTTTGAAATATCCTTGTTAGTGAATAACAATTTAGAAAGGAATTTGACTATCCTTATTGGTTGATTAAGTTAAGGAGATAAATTTCGGATACTGTAAAATTTGTTGTGTTAAATTTAAATTTTGTATAAACAAAAGGGTGACGATGTCTGTTTAAAACACCAAACAGATGATTTTATTTATTAATCTAAATTAAGATATATGATACCGAAAGTGGAGATAGAAGCAGGCAAGGCGGATTTAATCCGTGAGATTTTAGGCGTTAATGATTTGCGGGACATTAACTTGCTTGATGAGTACCGTGATATATTTATAAAATCACAAAAGTCTGCGTATGAGAATGAATCTGTTAATGATATTAATTGCACGGATTGAATTTTGCGAGAAGAATGTCTTATATACAGGGCATAGGATGAGAATATATTATTCAATATTCTGTTTACTAGCATATTACAGTTTCTTTGTATTTCTTTCTTAGGAAACTACAGTTTCCCGCTAGGATAGAAACTGCAGTTTCTTCTAGGGGAAACCGGAGTGTCTTTTAGGCTCGGTTTGTGTAAACGATAAGGAAAATCTACTACTTATCATTTACGGTCTTCCCATATTCCTCATCACTTACCGGCTCAAGCCAAGTGTTTTTATTGGTTTGGGGATTACATTCTACGGCGATATGCGAAAACCAACTGTCCGGTGAGGCGCCGTGCCAATGCTCTATGTTTGGTGCGATTTCGACAACATCCCCGGGTAGTAAACGACGGGCGCTTTTACCTCGTTCTTGATAATAACCCACACCACCTACGGCGATGAGTATCTGCCCTCCTGTATGCGTGTGCCAGTTGTTTCGGCAGTTAGGTTCAAACGTTACGTTAAACATTGGTACGTTTAAATCCTTATTGCTTGTTAATGGCGCTAGCCAAGACTTCCCCGAGAAATATTGTTCAAACCCGGTGTTTTCATTTCCTGTAAGGAATTCACTAATTTTTGGAATTTCAGTTTTCATTTCTTGTGCGTTTATATTGCCAATAGAGATTAATGTGATCAACATGGCAATGGTTATTTTCTTTATATTCATATTTGTTTTCTTGATTTTATCCATATCACAAAATTATTTAAGATATTCCATTACTTTTGTATACCAATTACTGATAAGTGTAACAGAATTACTGATTTTACAATCTATAGAATCTTGAAGTTGATGGCTTTTAAACAAATATAGGGGATATCTCAAATTGGCGAGATTGGACAATTGTCAGTCTGTTGGGATTATGTATTTTTGTCATCATAAGAATCTATAGGATGAAGCCTGATACGGAAAACATATATCAACGGAAAATTAATCAAGTAATTGATTATATCAATGCGAATTTGCATCTCCCTTTACGACTGGATATAATAGCCGGGCAGGTAAACGTGTCCGAGCGGCAGCTACTACGTATTATGAAAGGAGCCTTGAATGAGTCATTATATGCTTATGTGGCGAGGCAACGTGTAGAGCGAGCGGTTCTATATATGCATACGGAAGATATGAGTCTGGCAGATCTAGCGAGTCGGGTAGGCTATGATAACCCCCAATCTTTCTCGAAAGCGTTCAAGAAACAATTCAGCGTATCTCCGAAAGCTTATATGGATAAGTTGCGAGCACGTCTGAGAGAAGATACCGAGAAGTGGAGTAATCCACACGATCTTGAAGTTGAGGTTTGTGAGGTAGATGATTTAGATTTGGTTTATATCCGGATTTTTGGAAAATATGGTGAGGCCGAACCCTATGAGGAGGCATGGAATCTGTTGATCGGATTCTTAAAAGAGAATCAAGCGTTATCAGAGGACACCCGCTTTATTGGTCTAAGTTTTGATGACCCGAACGTCACTCATCCGGACCAATGTCGTTTTTATGCTTGCGCTTCGGTCGGGAAGGAGATTATTCCATCAGGGATGTTCGGTACGATTCGTTTGCAGAAAGGAAAATATGCGGTTTATACCTTAAAAGGTAGTTATGCGGGATTACAAGAACTATATAATACTATAAATATAGATTTCAATTATACCAAACGGCATGGAATGGCGTTTGAGGAATATGTGAGTTATTCGGAAGAGGATGACGATACGCAAGTGACAAAGATTTATATACCAATAAAATAAATTAGTATGGAAACAAAATTTTGCCAAAGCTGCGGTATGCCGCTGCAAAAGAATGAGGAGTTAGGAACGAACCATGACGGAAGCAAGAATGAGGAATATTGTTGCTATTGTTATAAGGACGGGGCCTTCACGATGGACTGTACGATGGATCAGATGATCGATCATTGTGCCCAGTTTGTCGATGAGTTCAATAAAGATGCGGACTTTCATTATACGAAAGAGGAGGCCGTAGCGAATATGAAATTATTTTTCCCGACATTGAAGCGCTGGGCGGTACAATAAGCCTCTATAAAAAGCGTCTATCTGCGCTTCGGCTTGCTGGATTAGTTTCACTGGAATGCGGGGCTTCTTCTCGAAAAAGTCCATTTCTATTTGAATGGTGTTTTTTTTAATGGAGCGGCTCCAATTACCTATTATCTTTCCGTTATACAAGATAACCGGGTAGAAGGTGCCGAATCGGTTGAACGCTTTTGGATGATGTTCTAGCGGCAATACGTCCGTGCGGTTTTTGTAACTGATCAAGTATTCATCGAAGGCGGGGAGGAGACGCAGTACAGGTTCGCTCTCATTTTTTCCTTTCCATGATTGGTGGATGAAATATTCACGGGAATCGAACGTCTCGGTCATTAACTCCGCCTTGATCAGATTGATAGCGAGCCTACACTCGGTAGCGGTTAGCCCGGACCACCAAACAAAATCTTGTAACTGGGCAGGGGAGTGGCTTTGAAAATATCTGGATGCCAATCTCGCCAGAGCCTCTTCCCTGCAAAGTTCACGAGTAGGAGGGACACGTTCGTCCAATAAGGCGTAAGTCGTTTTCTTTCCTTTATCGATCCCGCTACAGACGATGCCTTCCACCTCACCCCATGTAAGGAAAAGGTTTACGTGATCTATGGTGGGCAAAATCCCGGATTTTTGCAATTCCGCCGTTACTTCTTGTTTGGTCAGGCTTTTGTATCCTTCCAGTATCTTTCCGATCTGATCTAGGCATCTTGTGAACAGCGTTTTTTCTATCTTCCCGAAATGTCCCTTGGCGTACGACATAACGGCAGCCTTGATACGCTCGGAAGATAGCATAAGCATCCAACGGATATCCTCGGCGGCCACGAAATGCCAAGTAGGACGCATCACATGGGTACGTAGAATATCACCTTTGTACAAAGCCTCATTTACCGTTTCAAGGGAAGAGGATCTCAAGCGAATACCGATCGCCCATTTGGCCATCTCATACTCCTGCGCCTGGATAGCGCCCATCCAAGAGACCAACTCTTTCGGGGACTCGAATCGGGGTTGTTCCAATTGTTGGCTAGCTACTCGTATATGTGTTATCATAATATATGAATATAAACGCAAATGTACGAAATAAAGCGTTAAACATCCCATAATCTTGAAGATATACTCATTCTTTTTGTACCTTCACGCTAGAAACAATTAGTGAAATTTATGACGATAGCGTATTTAAATGTGGCTACAGACCGGCAACACTTGGATATTCAAAGGGAAGAGATCTCTTCTTTTGCCGCGGCCAAAGATATCCATGTGGATAAATGGGTCATGGAAGTATCCGGAGAGAAAGCGAAACAGCCGGGACCAAAGTTAAAACTTGTTCTCGAACGCTTGAAGAAAGGGGATGCCTTGATCGTATCGGATATTACCCGTTTGTGTCTTACCTTATATGAGTTGATGGGGATACTTACCGTTTGCATGGAGAAGGACGTGACGGTCTATTGTATAAACGACCGTTATATATTCGATGACCGGATGGATCGCCAATTGATGATTAATGTCTTCAAGCAAGTAGACGAGATTGATCACAGTCTGGTTTCCATACGTACAAAAGACGCCTTGGAACAGGTGAAAAGTACGGGAAAGCGGTTGGGACGTCCTAAAGGCTCGGAATCCAAGTTGTTCTTCTTAGACGCCCATAAGGGGGAGATCATGAACATGTTGGAGCGGGGAGAATCGGTAGGATCGATTTGCGAGCATTTCAACGTCTCTAAGAATACTTTTTATAAGTATAGGAAGAAATTCTTCAGATCGTAAGGATTGGTTTTAATACCAATCCTTTCGTTTCATATATAGCCAAGTCAATACTCCGGTAGCTATCATGACGGCCCAAGCTATGAAATAACCGTAACGCCAATCCAATTCCGGCATTATCTTGAAGTTCATACCCCATACGCCCACCAAGAATGTCAAAGGGATGAAAAGGGTGGAGACAATCGTCAGCCGTTTCATGATGGCGTTCATCCTAAGATCGTTATTGGATATATAAAGATCGACAAGGGAAGAGGTGATTTCCCGGCAGCTTTCCGTTGTTTGGATAACGAATTGGAGTTGGTCTTGCAGGTCATTATAGATCGGCAGGATATCCGGGGTGATAATCCCGTTCTCTGTTCGTAATAGTTTTGAGAATTGATCTTTCAGCGGTAGGCTATTCTTACGGATAGTCATGTACTCATGGCGGTGTTGTTGGATTAGGGAACCCATATTACCCTGATCGTTCTTAGGATCGAGCAAAGTCTCTTCTATATCCTCTAGTATCTCTTCTACCTTTGAGGCGGATTCTACTAAATTCGCTATGATGGTGTTTAGAAGGAAAGCGAGCAGCAATCCACTGCCTTTTTTCCGGATGTTCAGCATGTTGGATAGTAGCGCTTTATGAGCGGCCTCGAATACGGGGTTGTTGCTTTCCGTAAAAGAGATAACCGTATTGTTCGCTACCAGTATACTGATGTGCTCAGACCGCATCTCGTTATTGACATCGTAATAGCAGGAGTTTAATACGATAAGCATTCGTCCTTTGTATTCCTCTACCTTGACCACGTGTTGGGGAGTCAAGATATCCTTAGCGTCCAGATTATGCAGTCCGAAATCTTTTACGATACGGGTAATGGCATCCGCGTTGGTCAATCCGCTAACCTCGAACCAATTGATCTGATCCGGGTCGGATAGTTTGCTGAAAGAGGTGTCGGTTATCCGCACCTCTTTCGTATGCAAAGATTGTTCGTTGTATTGCGTGAGACGGATGCCGGTTGCTGTCTCATGTTCGCCGGCGTAATAATACTTGTCCGATAAATGCCGGTTGGATATATGTCTTCTCCTGTGTGTATATTCATTCCGTCTCATAATAAGGATCTCTTTTTAATCAAACTCAACAACGGTGATACCGGCGCCTCCGAACTGCACATGCTCGTCTTGAAAGCGACGGACACCGGGAACCGTGCGCAGATAATCCCGGATTAGCTGACGTAAGATACCCGTACCGGTTCCATGTAAGATGCGAACCTTGCCTGCCCCGACTTGAATGGCGTCGTCGATAAAATAAGTCACGCTTTGCAATGCCTCATCGCCCCTCATTCCTCTCACATCGATTTCTTGCTTAAAGTTTATCTTCTTCTCATGCATATTGTCAGTGGTCTGGGAGCTGACGAACGTGCTTTTCTGGATTTCCCGTTTGATCTGGCCTTTGCTTACCTTTTCCAACTGCTCCAGCTTAACCGTGCTTTTGATCATCCCGAATGCTACTACGGCCTGCTTTCCTTGTAGTTCCATAACGGTTCCGGCGGAAACCTGCCCTTTAAGGCGTACATTGTCACCGACTTCTATCACCTCTTTATTAAATATTGGCTGGGCCGTCACTTTTTGTTTCTGTTTCTTCCGTTCATTCCGTTCCTTGAGCTTCGCCATCTTGCGTGCGATCTTATCGTCTTCTTCTTCGGTCGCCATTACGGAGTTCTTGAACTCTTCCAAGGCTTTGCGGGCCAGTTTGGTCTGTTCTTTTTCCGCTTGGGCCTCCTTGATCTCACGGACGGTATTCTCGATCTTGGCGTTAGCCTCCGCTAGAATACGTTGGGCCTCGGCCTTTGCCTCCCGGATGATCTCTTTCCGTTGCTTGTTTACGGCTTCCAAGTCTTGTTCATAACGAGAAGTGACATCTTCCAGTTTTTTCTCCTGCTGACGGATATTCTGCCGTTTGCTTTCCCAGTACCGTTTATCGCGTACGATATCTTGCAGGTATTTGTCCATATTGATATAATCCGCTCCGACGTTCGCGGAAGCGTCGGCTATCACGTCCTCGGGCAGACCGATCTTGCGTGCGATCTCTACGGCGAACGAGCTACCCGGGTTTCCGATAGAAAGCTTGAACAAGGGCTGCATCAAATGGCGGTCGTACAACATGGCACCGTTTACGATACCCTCCGTATCCTCGGCGAAATGCTTCAAATTCTGGTAGTGGGTCGTGATTACCCCAAAGCTATGATTCCGGTTGAAGCGATCCAATAAAGCCTCGGCGATAGCGCCGCCAATCTGAGGTTCCGTACCGCTACCGAACTCATCGATTAGGATAATGGTCCGCTCGTTACAATTCTTCACGAAATACTTCATGTTGGTAAGGTGGGAACTGTAGGTACTTAAATCATTCTCGATGCTTTGCTCATCGCCTATATCGATGAATATATGCTCGAAGATCCCGGTTCTTGATCGCTCATGCAAAGGAATCAATAAACCACATTGCAACATGTATTGAAGTAATCCGACCGTTTTCAGGCAAACGGATTTACCACCGGCGTTCGGACCGGATATGATCAAGATCCGTTTTCCCTCGGTCAGCTCGATATCGAGGGGAACTACCTGCTTGCCCTGTTTCTGTAAAGACAGGAATAAGAGCGGATGCACGGCACGTACCCAATCCATTTGTCGCTTATCCTCCACGATCGGCTTGATCGCCTTGACTTGCTCCGCGAATAACGCTTTCGCACGAATGAAGTCAATGTCGGCAAGAAACTCGTAAGATTGTAGGATATCCGGAGCTAAAGGACGGATCACGTTCGTGAATTCCGTCAGTATCTTAATGATTTCCCGGCGTTCTTCCCCTTCCAGTTCCCGGATGCGGTTATTCGCTTCCACGACCACCTCTGGCTCTATAAAGACCGTCTTGCCACTGGCGGACTCATCATGTACGATACCTTTTATCTTTCGTTTGAAGGCCGGGGCTACCGGGATCATCAAACGACCGTCGCGCATGGTCGGTGTCACGTCCTTATCGACAACCCCGTCTGATTGTGCCGCACGGAGGATGGATTGCAGGCTGCGGGAAATACCGCTCATCGTGATCGTTATCTCCCTGCGGATTTGCGATAGGGTGGAGGAAGCGCTATCCTTGACCTTGCCGAATTTATCGAGGATACTATCGATCTTTCCAATCAATTGGGGGAAGACAAAGATATCTCCCGCCAATTCAGTCAAGGCCGGATACTTGATTTCCTCATCGTCCATGGGCTTGAAGAAGCGTACGATGTCATTGATCGTTTGCAAGGAACGTTTGAGGTCGAACAACTCCCGTTCATCCAGCCAAGTACCTTCCGGCCGAATCCGTTTCAAGGAATAGCGCACGTCGAAGAAATAACTGGCGGGGAATTCCGTGTCTCCGTGTAGGATACGGATAAACTCATCGGTTTGTTCCAATCGCTTGGATACGACCTCGAAATCGGCGGAGAATCCCATCTCCGCTACCCGCTCTTCCCCGAGCGGGCTTAAACATTTTTCTGTGATTAAGTGACGGATCTTATCAAAGCCCGTCTTTTGTTCAAAATTTTGTGGATATATCACGTGTTTGTAAAATCTTTATTTGATCTCTACCGTCACTTCAGAGCGAATGGTAGGACGGATAATTACTTCTAATTTTGTCTTGCCACGCTTTATATTAAATGTACAGGCGTTGTTGCCGGACGGATTAATATAAGGGGCGAAATAGTATAAATAAGAGAACGCCGGCAAGTAATCGGAGCTTTGCGACGCATCCGCTATTTGGGGATATTTGAATACGTCCCAAAACATGCAATATTTGAAACCGTTCGCGTCCGTAAACATCGTCTTCGGATCACGATATTGCATCGTGTTCGTGATAAAGCGTTTGTAGGCGGATGAGAACTCCTCTGCCGAATGATCCATCTTATGGCGGCCGATCTTTTCTATAATGTCACGAGGACGGATGCCTGCCGCATAAGCGGGAGAGTTACGATCTACGTCAACCACTTGATCCAATTTGTCGATATCGTAGCTGATCCCCGTATAATTATAGGTCTTCTTGCTCACCTTGAACGGTACGTTACGTCCGTATTTCGTGTATGGGTATTGCATACACATCAACGGGACATGCACCCGGGCGTATTCGTCTAAACGATAAGAGTCTTCCAGCAACTCGTTCGCCTCACATTCCCAGAGTACACGTCCGGGGATATCTTTTTGATCGATGATACGGATACCGAATTGCAACAGATATTCGGCTTCCGCTTCGGCGGCGGCGTAATTCAAGAACGGGAATTTCTCCATCTTACTGTGCGAGAAGTTGTACCGGTAAGTCGGTTCTTTTTCTACCAATACTTTATTCGCTCCCAGATAGTTCGGGTTCTTATCGAAAAAATAGAAAGTCTGTATCAATAAATCCGGCTTTGCGATATCAACCGTAAGTCCTTTTTTGGTCAACTCGTTCTCGATGCATTCGTTGATGACCGTTTCCAGTTTACGGTTATTCTCGTCGATGGTCGAGAAGGCGAATGTCTTGAAGTTACCGAAATCTACGCCGTCGGATGTGACGGTAGTCTTGAACGGGCATACGAATTCTTGCTCATTGGTTGTCTCCAAGCTATACATCGCATAGGCGGACGCCAGCTGGTCTTCCGTGATGGCGTTACTTTTCTTGCAGTCCTTCTTTACCAATACTTGTTTAGAAGGAGAGGAAAGGTTGCTGATAGTCAATAGGACATCGTTTCTTCCGGCGGGATTCAGCAGTTGAGGGATCTCATCGACAGATACCTCCGTCACGGGTACCCCGTTGATCTCCTCGATCACGTCATATTTCTTAATACCTGCTTGCTCGGCGGATGAATAAGGGATGACGCTTTTAATGACCGGCTTGTTGTTTCCCCAGTTCTTGCTCTGGCTGATATCGTATGTGAAGCCTAGTCGGCAGATGGATGTATTCCTGTTTTGGGCGGAAACCGTACAGACCGCCAATACTAATAGTAACGTTGATAAAATCACACTTCTCATCATATTCTGGAATTTTATTTACTCTAAAAATACCTGTTTCGTTTAAAACATAGGCAAAGGTAAAGATATTTTTGATGTGGTGGAATAGTTGGCAATATATTTGCTGCTATAATAGTGTATGAACTTGATATGGATGCTGTGTATATACTTTTTAAGGGTATTTATGTGGTACCGTATTTCGCTTACAATTAGTTAGTAATGAAAAAAATCAGATAGATTATGAGCAAGATGAATCCAAACGAGAAAAAAGAAAACGCTTCAAAAAACGAAAACGTGAATAATGAGGAAGCGACAAATTTGCAGGAAGAACAGTCAAATGCGGCAGATGAAACTGCCGGCTCTGACAATGTGTCGGGCGAGGTGGAAGCCTTGCAAAAGAAATATAACGAATTGAACGATTCCCACCTGCGCTTGATGGCGGAGTTTGACAATTACCGTAAACGTACGATGCGTGAGAAGGCTGATTTGATCAAGACTGGCGGTGAGGGGGCGTTAAAGAACCTTCTTCCTATTATCGACGATTTCGAGCGTGCTTTGCAGAACGTCCGCACGGCTGAGGATGTAGAGGCCGTTAAAGAAGGCGTGGACTTGATTTTCGGTAAGTTCATGGGCTATCTGTCTCAGCAGGGCGTAAAGCCGATCGAGGCCATAGGCAAGCCGTTCAACACGGAGGAGTTTGAGGCTATCGCTACGATTCCCGCTCCGGAACCGGACATGAAGGGCAAGGTATTGGATTGCGTACAAACTGGATATACCTTATTTGACAAGGTAATACGTCACGCTAAAGTAGTAGTGGGAGAATAATCGGAAAATCGGCAAATAACAAATACAAGGATGGCTAAAAGGGATTACTATGAAGTGCTGGGCGTTGAGAAGAATGCTTCGGCGGATGAGATAAAGAAAGCGTACCGTAAGAAGGCGATACAATTCCACCCGGATAAGAACCCGGGCGATAAGCAAGCAGAGGAGAACTTTAAGGAGGCGGCTGAGGCATACGACGTGTTGAGCGATCCGCAAAAGCGTCAGCGTTATGACCAATTCGGCCATGCGGGTGTCGGCGGGGCTTCACAAGGTGGCGGCTTCGGTGGTGGTATGTCCATGGAGGATATCTTCTCACAGTTCGGCGACATCTTTGGTGGACATTTTGGCGGTTTCGGATCGGACTTGCGTGTGAAGGTGAAGCTGAACCTGAAAGAGATCGCTAACGGCGTGGAAAAGAAGATCAAGGTAAAGAAGTATGTGCCTTGTTCGCATTGTCACGGTAGCGGGGCGGAAGGCTCGGAGGGTGTGAAGACGTGTGATACGTGTAAAGGTAGTGGTGTCGTTACCCGTATCGCCAACACGATCCTAGGGCAGATGCAGACGCAGACGACTTGTCCTACTTGTGGTGGCGAGGGCAAGATCGTTGTCAAGAAATGTACGGAGTGTAATGGTGAGGGCGTCGTTCGCGACGATGAGATTATCACGATCAATATCCCTGCCGGTGTAGCCGAGGGCATGCAGCTCTCCATGAATGGTAAAGGCAACGCCGCACGACATGGTGGAATCAACGGCGACTTATTGATCCTTATCGAGGAGGAACCGCATCCGGAGTTGATTCGTGATGAGAACGATCTGTTATACAACCTGCTGCTGAGTGTTCCGCAAGCAGCCTTGGGAGCCACGGTAGAGGTCCCGACCATCGACGGAAAGGCGAAATTGAAGATCGAGCCGGGTACGCAGCCGGGTAAGGTGCTTCGTTTGCGTAATAAAGGACTTCCTTCCATCAATAGTTATGGTACGGGCGATTTGTTGGTGAACGTGAGTGTATATATCCCCGAGACTTTGTCGTCTACGGAGAAAGAGACGCTGAACGGATTGGAGAATTCACCGAACTTCCAGCCTAATAAGACGATGAAAGAGAAAATCTTCAGTAAGTTTAAGCACTTCTTTGATTAACGAATAGAAAAGACTACTGTGTTCGTGTGAGAACACTATAGTATTCGTGGATAAACACAGTAGTGTTTGAAAATGAATACTATAGTGTTTATCACCGGAATACGGTAGTCTTTTTTCATAAGTCCTAAAATGAGTATCCTATGAGAATATATACCCGTGGAGGAGATAAAGGAAAAACCGGCATACATGGCGGTGAGCGTGTCGATAAGGATGACATCCGTATCGAGGCGAATGGGACGTTGGATGAGTTGAACGCCGAGATCGGCATTGTCCGTACATTGCTGCCTCCCGATCATGAATGGCAGGTGTTGCTGGGTAGGATACAGCGTGAGATGATGGCCGTGATGTCTCATGTGGCGACACCATCGGCGATCCGTGATCAGAATCCGAATCCGCTTCCCGATGATTTGACCGTCTTTTGTGAGTCCCATATCGATGATCTATCCGCCCAGATGGAGGATAACGGGTATTTTATCCTTCCGGGAGGCGCACCTGTTTCGGCGCACCTCCAATTGGCCCGTACGATCACCCGCAGGGCCGAACGCCGCTTGTGGACATTGAATCGGAAAGACCCGGTTCCTGCCGGGATCATGGCGTTCGTGAATCGTTTATCGGATCTGTTCTTTACGATGGCACGTTATGACATGTTTCGTCAAGGGAACGCCGAGGAGCGTTGGCAATCCTTCCTGTATAAGCGGAAAAATAAATCCTAGAGGGCGATATCTTGCCATTTGCCTTTCACGAGCTCACGGGTGGACTTGAAGCCGGCTTGCTTTAGCAACTCAAAAACCTCCTTGCGACCGTCGTTCACCAAATCCGGATAATGGCAATCGGAGTTCACCATGACAGGGATATTCATTTCCCGCATCCGTGAGAGATATTCCACACGGGGGTAAAGCTCTTTTTTCTTGGTCCAGTTCTTGGTGTTGACCTCTACCATCAATTCTTTCTCCTGAACCAGATCCAGACAAGCCTCAAAAGGCTTCCGATACCAATCCTCCTCAAAATTGAAGATCTCGTATTTCTGTCCGTTCATATAGATCTTGTCGATATGTCCGACGATATCGATGCCTCCGGCCTCTATCATTTTCATCGTGGTATCGAAGAAACGCTTGACAAGCAACCGGACATCTCCCTCGAAATGCCGCTCCACGGAGTGGGCGTATTCCCTGAATGAGCCGTCTATACAGACCATGTTCTCTTCGACCAGACGCTCTGATACGGGCAGGAAATGGATGGAACCGATCCGGTAGTCCAAAGGCAACTCTTGGAAATAGGGGATCGAGGCGTTATAGGTCTCGTCCAGATAATCAATCTCCAGACCGGCATATATTTCCAGTTGATCGCTGTATTTCTGTTTCAGTCGTTTTATCTCTTGCAGATACTCCGGCATATCGTCTTTAGACATATTCCAGAAAGTCTCGAACGGAAGCGGCGAGTGGGAGGAAAAACCGTACGCACGGAACCCGTGTGTTATGGCGAATCTCACGAAATCCTCCGGAATACTTCTTCCATCACAAAAAGTACAATGACTATGGTAGTTACTGAGTTGCATGATTGTTCTTAGTGATTAAAAAGCCACATCCAGATCATCTTGCCCGGATGTGGCCTTGTATGATGAATGAGAGAGGTGTTATTTGATAACGCCTAGCTCTTTTCCTACCTTGATAAACGCTGCGATAGCCTTGTCCAGATGCTCAGTCTCGTGGCCGGCGGACAATTGTACACGGATACGAGCTTGTCCCTTCGGTACTACCGGGTAATAGAAACCGGTTACGTAAATACCCTCTTCCTGCATCTTGGCGGCGAAATCTTGAGACAACTTAGCGTCGTACAACATAACGGCGCAGATAGCGGATTGAGTCGGCTTGATATCGAAACCGGCTGCCAGCATCTTGTCGCGGAAGTAGCTTACGTTGTTCATTAATTTCGTATGTAAAGCGTCGCTCTCCTTCAACATCTTGAACATCTCCAAGCTTGCGCCTACGATGGCCGGAGCCACGGAGTTGGAGAACAAGTAGGGGCGAGAACGTTGGCGTAACATATCGATAATCTCCTTCTTTCCGGTCGTGAAGCCACCCATGGCACCACCGAACGCCTTACCCAGCGTACCCGTGAAGATATCTACACGTCCGTAAACATCAAACTGCTCGGCTACGCCATGGCCCGTCGGTCCAACGACACCGGCAGAGTGAGATTCGTCCACCATAACCAATGCGTCATATTTCTCGGCAAGCTCGCAAATCTTGTCCATCGGAGCGACATTGCCGTCCATGGAGAACACGCCGTCCGTGGCGATGATACGGTGACGTTGGGCCTGCGCCTCTTGTAGGCAACGCTCCAAGTCCGCCATATCGGCGTTAGCGTAGCGATAACGTTTCGCCTTGCATAAACGAACACCGTCGATGATAGAGGCGTGGTTCAAGGCATCCGAGATGATAGCGTCTTCCTCGCCGAACAATGGCTCGAACAAACCACCGTTAGCGTCGAAACATGCGGCGTAAAGGATCGTGTCCTCAGTCTTGAAATAGTCGGAGATGGCTGCTTCCAATTGCTTGTGCAAATCCTGCGTTCCACAGATGAAACGAACGGACGACATACCATAACCGTGTGTATCCATGGCTTCTTTCGCGGCCTTGATCAGTCGTTGGTTATCGGACAGGCCAAGATAGTTGTTGGCGCAGAAGTTCAAAACATCACTTCCGGCATTTACTTTGATGTCGGCTCTCTGTGGCGTAGTAATGATACGCTCGTTCTTGTATAAACCAGCGGCTTTGATGCCTTCAAGTTCATTTGTCAAGAATTCTTTAAGTTTTCCGTACATAAAAACTTCGTTTTTTATTAGTATTTAGATGTGAGTAGTAGCTTCGTTGTCAAAGCGACAGACAAAGGTCTGTTTTTTTTTTGAATTTTAATACTAAAAAAGAGAAGAAATTCATGTCTAAACTGTTTTATTCTCTATACCTTTGCCGACGGAAAAAAACTTAAATCTCATTAAACGCGATGAAGAATGTATTAGTAATTGGTTCTACCGGTCAGATCGGATCAGAGTTAACCATGAAATTAAGAAGTATCTACGGTGGGAACATAGTAGCGGGTTATATCCCGGGTGCGGAACCTAAAGGCGAGTTGTTAGAATCGGGACCTTCCGCTATCGTAGATATCACGAACGAGCAGCAGATCGCTGAGACGGTATCAAAATATAATATTGATACGATCTACAACTTGGCGGCTCTTTTGTCGGCTGTAGCCGAGGCTAAACCTCAGTTGGCATGGAAGATCGGTATGGGAGGCTTGTTCAATGTGCTTGAGGTGGCCCGTGAGATGCACTGCGCCGTATTTACGCCGAGCTCTATTGGCGTTTTCGGTAACAATACCCCGAAAGACAAGACTCCTCAAGATACGATCCGTAATCCTCGTACGATGTACGGCGTGACGAAGGTATCCGGCGAGTTGTTAAGCGATTATTATAATATCCGTTTCGGCGTGGACACACGTTCGGTTCGTTTCCCCGGATTGATCTCTTACGTAACACCTCCGGGTGGTGGTACGACGGATTACGCTGTCGATATTTACTATTCGGCCGCTAAGGGCGAGAAATTCGTTTGCCCGATCGCAGCCGGTACTTTCATGGATATGATGTACATGCCGGACGGCTTGCGTGCCGCTATCGAGATTATGGAGGCGGATTCTACGAAGTTCGTTCATCGCAACTCTTTCAACATTGCGTCGATGAGTTTCGATCCGGAGATCATCTTTAATAATATCAAGAAATATATGCCTGAATTCCAGATGGAGTATGAGGTAGATCCTTTGCGTCAGGCTATCGCCGAGTCGTGGCCGAACTCCTTGGATGATACTTGCGCCCGCCAAGAGTGGGGCTGGAAGCCGGAGTATGATTTGGATGCCATGACAAAAGACATGTTAGCTAAATTGAAAGAACGTTTCAATAAATAAGAGTGATGTTGTAGCCATGATTGTTTGTGGATAGAGGGGCCGGGGTATCATCGGGGGGGATGATCCCCGGCCTTGTTTTTTAACGCTGCTATTTCAATAAATCCGGCCGGAGGCGTGCCGTACGCTCTTGTGCTTGTTGCAAGCGCCATTCTTCGATCTTGCGCTGGTGCCCGGATAATAGTACCTCGGGTACTTTCCAACCTTTGTAATCGGCGGGACGTGTATAAACAGGCGGGGCCAGTAAGTCATCTTGGAAGGAGTCGGAGAGGGCGCTTTGCTCGTCGCCGATCGCTCCCGGTATCAAGCGTACCACGGCGTCGGTTATGATAGCGGCGGCCAGCTCTCCTCCGGTAAGGACATAGTCTCCTACGGATATCTCTTTCGTTATCAAATGCTCACGGATACGATAGTCGATCCCTTTATAGTGCCCGCAGAGGATAATCATATTATTTAGTAAAGACATACTGTTGGCCATGGGCTGGTTGAGTGTCTCGCCATCCGGGGAGGTATAGATTACCTCGTCATATTCCCGTTCGCTTTTCAACGCTGAGATCGCCCGGTCTATCGGTTCGATCTGCATCACCATTCCGGCCTCTCCTCCGAACGGATAATCATCCACCCGCCTCCATTTATTAGTGGTGTAATCCCGTAGGTTATGTAAATGAATCTCTGCTAATCCTTTATCTTGCGCCCTCTTGACGATAGAGCAATTAATCATCCCCTCGATCATCTCGGGAAGTACGGTAAGTATATCTATACGCATAAAAAATAGTTGTAACGTTAAAACCTCCCGCAAAGGTACATCTTTATTCTGACTCATCGTAAAGTGAGTCTCTATTATCTATGATTCGTGATAGAAAATTAAGAATGAATGAAACGCATGCGTTGGCGCAGTTAAGAGTTCGTAGAAGTTCATGAGGATATTTTTGTATCGTTTGAATTATTATTCGTACTTTTGTCCGTCAATTCGGCGGCTATCAATAGAGGCCGTCTCTTTAGAGAATAAATTTTATAGCGATGAATATATCTTACAATTGGCTGAAAGAGTATCTTGATTTCGATCTGGAGCCAGAAGAAGTTGCTGCGGCGCTTACCTCTATCGGTTTGGAAACCGGTGGAGTAGAGGAAGTTCAAACCATTAAGGGCGGACTTGAGGGACTGGTTATCGGTGAAGTGTTAACTTGTGAGGAACACCCGAATTCTGACCATTTACATATTACGACCGTAAATGTAGGTGGCGAGGCTCCTTTACAAATCGTATGCGGCGCCCCGAACGTGGCTGCCGGACAGAAAGTGGTCGTAGCCGTGAACGGCACGAAACTGTACGACGGTGATGAATGCTTTACCATCAAGAGATCCAAGATCCGTGGCGTTGAGTCCAACGGTATGATTTGCGCCGAGGACGAGATCGGTATCGGTACCGACCATAACGGTATTATCGTACTTCCCGCCGATGCTGTTGTAGGTACGTTAGCTAAAGATTATTATAATGTAAAGAGCGACTACGTGCTGGAGGTGGATATCACCCCGAACCGTGTAGACGCTACTTCCCATTTCGGTGTCGCCCGTGACTTGGCCGCTTATTTGAAGCAAAACGGCAAGCCCGCCGAATTGAGACGTCCTTCGGTAGACGCTTTCAAGATCGACGACGAGACACCGGGCGTAGAGGTCGTGGTAGAGAATACGGAGGCTTGTCCCCGTTATTCCGGTGTTACGATCAAGGGCGTTACGGTGAAGGAGAGCCCGGAGTGGTTACAAAACCGTTTGCGTGTGATCGGCCTTCGTCCCATCAATAACGTAGTGGATATAACGAACTTTATCCTGCATGAGTTAGGGCAGCCTTTACACTCTTTTGATGCGGGTAAGATCAAAGGAAATAAAGTGATTGTCAAGGCGGCCGAGGCTGGTACGAAATTCGTCACGTTGGATGGCGTGGAGCGTACGTTGACCGATCGTGACTTGATGATTTGTAACGTCGAGGAACCGATGTGTATCGGTGGCGTGTTCGGCGGTTTGGATTCCGGCGTGACGGAGGAGACCACCGACGTATTCTTGGAATCCGCTTGTTTCCATCCGACGTGGATTCGCAAGACCGCCCGTCGTTTTGGCTTGAATACGGACGCTTCTTTCCGCTTCGAGCGTGGTTTGGATCCGAACAATACGATGTATGTATTGAAACGTGCCGCCTTGTTGATACAAGAGTTGGCGGGAGGTAAGATCACGGGTGCCGTACAGGATGTTTATCCTACCGTGGCGGAACCGTATACGGTTGAGGTGACTTACGAGAAGATCAATACGTTGATCGGTAAGGATATTCCGGTAGAAACCGTGAAAAGTATCTTGGCAAGCCTTGAGATGGAGATCGTATCCGAGACTGCCGAGGGCTTGACTTTGCATGTT
>Ga0137298_10215_pt1 | contig 54368 bp, 39 predicted proteins | sample RamsorincwithD2O_2_FD_97182 | JGI IMG/M metagenome (GOLD analysis project Ga0137298, IMG submission 97182) | Mouse cecal microbial communities from Vienna, Austria - Glucosamine amended with D2O | ecosystem: Host-associated > Mammals > Digestive system > Large intestine > Cecum | place: Austria...
TATGGTTGATATATTCGGGAAGGCCGACTATTATTGTTCGGGTGAAAACAAATTCTCGGATTGGATCTTCTTTCATAACGATCGGGAAATCGTCGAGTGTATTTTTATTGCCAAACAATGCGAACGTCTCAGGAATATATGTCATAAAGATCCTTGGTATTACTCGTGGGAGGAGGATGAAGTCAAGACCTCTTTGTCTCGTCTGGCGGAGCGGGCGCAGGCGTATGCCGGTCACCGGCTGAAGGACCGCTACACGTTGCAGGCTGTCCGGGCTTTGTTTTCGATTGGCTGTTATGATGATTGCATCCGGTTGTGGAACAGTCGGCAGGATTCCTTGCCCGACGGATTGATTAAAAATATGACATTGCCTTATATCGCCGGTTGTTATTACCGGATGGGCGATGAGGAGAAAGCGGTTTCCTTGTATGCGGCTTGTGGCGATGTCAACTCCCTGTACCATTGTTTGGATTATCGTGTGCAGGGTCTGGATGAAGTGGAGCGGATGCGGTTGGTCCGTTCTTATAACCCTCGTTATACGGACTTTTTCCCGACCGTCAGTGAGGTGATCGGCAAGGTGGAAAAGGAGGAAAGCTTCTGGTTGAGCGATGTAAATGCTGGAGGAAGGGCCGAAAGGAACGGTATTTATATAGATTCGCTTTGGGTGCCGCTTGCCGGATTATATGATTTTTCTTTGGAACTGGCGAACGACAGGCATACGGCCAATCGGGGTGGCTGGTATTATACGGCAGCTTATTTGGCAGACAAACTAAGGAGGCCGGAAGAAGCTTTGCGGTATATCCGGCAGGCAGGTTTGCAAAGGAATAGCGAGGATATGCAGGAATCCGTTCAAGTGCTGGACATCTATCTGTCTGCCAAATATGCACCGGATATGCGAAGCTATGAAACGCGTTTGAAACAGGATTTGAAGAAAATGGAAGTGCTGGTTGAGAAGCATTTGACACCGGATGTGGTAGAGGAGGCGGAGTATTTTGGATATTACAGCTTGATTGGCGGGTATAGTTTGTATTATTGGAACGATATGTTGCGCAAGTGGCTTCTCTCTGTCGTCGCTCCCCGTTATCTGGAAGAGGGGGATCCGGTGCGTGCCATTCAGATGACCAATGTGGCGGACCACTTGTTGTATCAGAAGATCCGGAAGAAAAAAATGTCGGATTGCCAGATCGATCTGTTGCGCAAAAGCAGCCGGTTGGACAATCCGTATGATTATAAGAATCATCTTTTTGATTTGTTGGATACGGTTGATGTCAGGTATGTGGTTGCTTATGCAGACCGTTTGCGACACGCTCAATCGGAGTTTGACCATTATTTGAATAGTCATGGATATTCGGAGTTGGCTTATTTTTATGACATCATCGGGACGAAATACCTGTTCCAGTCCGATTATGCAAAGGCGGTGGCCTATTTGGAGAAAGTGCCGTTGTCTTTTCAATATACCCTGAATACATTCAAAGGAAATTACATGAGACGGGATCCGTTTCAGCCGGAAACTTGCGTGACAGACCGGTCGGATTATAAATTGAACTTCGCACGGGAAATGGAACTGCTTTACAAGCAAATCCGATGTCCGGCTGATAACAACCGAAGTGCACAGGCACGGATCCGTTATGCGATAGGCCTGCGTAATTCTTTTGAATCGTGCTGGGCCTTGACCCAGTATTCTAAATCGTGTTGTGATGACGAGCGCATCGCCCAAAAGAAAAAGAGTGTGAATGAGGAATGCGACAAACGGATCAGGGAGGCGTTGGCGATGTTTACCGATCCGGAATCGGTCGCGCGTGCTTATTGGTTGCTGGGATATTATAAAAAGGTAGTAAGCGATTATCCGAATACGGGAATAGCCGAATTTGCCCGTACACATTGCGACAACTTGCAGGATTATTTTCCTGTGAGGATTAAATGAGTAACGGTTGCCGTTTTTCATTTTTTATTAATACCTTTGCCTGTCAGTAATCTAATTTGAAATAAGATATGGAAAATATTAATTGGTCTGATCTGTCATTCGGTTATATGAAGACAGACTATAATGTACGGTGTTATTATCGGGATGGTAAATGGGGCGAACTGGAAGTAAGTTCTTCCGAGATCATCAATATTCATATGGCTGCCACATGTTTGCATTATGGACAGGAGTCGTTTGAAGGATTGAAGGCGTTCAAGGGGAAAGACGGTAAGATCCGTGTGTTCCGTATGGATGAGAACGGTAAACGTATGCAATCTTCCAGTCGTGGTATCAAAATGGCCGAGTTGCCCGTTGAGAAGTTCGAGGAAGCTGTCCGTAAGGTCGTAAAACTGAACGAACGTTTTGTTCCGCCTTATGAAAGCGGGGCTGCTTTATATATCCGTCCGCTGATGATCGGCCTGGGTGCCCAGGTAGGAGTGAAGCCGGCTCCCGAATATATGTTTATGGTGTTTGTGACGCCGGTCGGACCGTACTTCAAAGGTGGTTTTAAACCTTCCAAGGTATGTATCATGCGCGATTACGACCGTGCTGCTCCTCAGGGAACCGGTACGATAAAAGTCGGCGGTAACTATGCCGCCAGCCTCGTTGCGGGCGAAAAGGCTCATGAGTTGGGCTACGCCGCTGTTTTGTATCTGGATCCGAAAGAAAAGAAATATTTGGACGAATGCGGTCCGGCCAATTTCTTCGGAATCCGTGGTAACAGCTATATCACTCCGCAGTCTCACTCTATTTTACCTTCTATCACAAACAAGAGTTTGCAACAGTTGGCTGCCGATATGGGCCTGACTGTGGAACGCCGTCCGGTTCCGGTTGAAGAAATCGCTACGTTCGACGAAGCTGCCGAATGCGGGACAGCCGCAGTTATCGCTCCGATCTCACAGATCGACGACCTGGACATCAATAAGTCCTATGTGATTGCAAAAGACGGCAAACCGGGTCCTGTTTGTGAAAAACTATACAATAAACTGCGTGCTATCCAGTATGGTGATGAACCCGACACCTACGGATGGATAACGGTAATCGAGTAATTCGAATCTTTTAAAGTTGGCAATTGTAAAGGCGAATTGAAACATTTGATATGACAACTGCCAACTTTAAATTATCAACTATAAATAAAATTGCTATCTCGGTGTTGCAAAATATAGAATATTTTCTAACTTTGCCACCGATATAGCAATAAATATAGGTGGAAGCATTCTTTAAAACACATAAATACCTGGTAGAACACTTGTATTCGCCAGTTCGCAGAGGACTGATGGATGAGATCGACTGGAATGACCGGCTGATCGGCATTAAGGGTTCTCGCGGAGTGGGAAAGACGACTTTTCTGCTGGATTATGCCCGCGAGCATTTTGGTGCGGATAATAAGGAGTGTCTTTACATTAATCTGAATCATTTTTATTTCACGGAACGTACGTTGGTCGATTTTGCTTCTGAGTTCAGGGCAAAAGGGGGAAAAGTGTTGCTGATCGATCAAGTGTTCAAATATTCGGGATGGTCAAAGGAACTCCGCTATTGTTACGATAACTTCACCGACTTGAAGATCATTTTCTCCGGTTCGTCCGTTATGCGGTTGAAAGAAGAAAATCCCGATTTGTCGGGTAAGGTGGTTTCGTATAATCTGCGAGGTTTTTCATTCCGGGAGTTTTTTAATCTGATGTCCGGGAACAGTTTTCCGGCTTATACATTTGAAGAAATATTGGTGGGCCATCAGGAGATTGCGAAAGGCATCTGCTCGATGGGGAAACCGATGGCATACTTTCAGGACTATCTGCATCATGGTTTCTATCCGTTCTTCCTTGAGAAACGCAATTTCTCGGAGAACCTGTTGAAAACCATGAATATGATGTTGGAAGTAGACGTGTTATACATAAAACAAATCGAACAAAGCTATCTGCCAAAACTGCGCAAGCTGCTTTACCTGTTGGCGACGAGTGCTCCTTGTACGCCCAATGTAAGCCAGTTGAGCAAAGATATAGAGACTTCGCGGGCTACCGTGATGAACTATATCAAATACCTGGCCGATGCCCGTTTGATGAACATGCTTTATCCGGTGGGAGAGTCGTTCCCCAAGAAACCGTCTAAAGTATATATGTACAATTCCAATCTGATGTATCCCATCCGGCCGATGGAAGTGAATATGCAGTCTGTCCGCGAATCGTTCTTTTATAACCAGCTTTTGAAGGACAATAGATTGAATGAGGGCGGGAAGAACGCGCATTTCTTGGTCAATGGGATGTATAACTTCAGGATTGAAGAAAACATGAAAGTGAAGAACAATCCTGATTTGTATTACGCAATCGATAAGGTCGAAGTAGGAGAGGACAACATGATCCCGCTTTGGCTTTTTGGTTTTTTATATTGAAATCTTTTTAAATACTAATAGTAAGAGTCTATGACAAAACAGAAGAAATTTTTAACCTGTGATGGTAACCAGGCTGCTGCACATATCTCCTATATGTTCAGTGAAGTTGCTGCGATTTACCCCATCACTCCGTCATCTACAATGGCAGAATATGTAGATGAATGGGCTGCTGCCGGACGTAAGAATATTTTCGGCGAAACTGTAATGGTGCAGGAAATGCAATCTGAAGGTGGTGCTGCCGGTGCAGTTCACGGTTCGTTGCAGGCTGGTGCACTGACTACGACTTACACGGCTTCTCAGGGTCTGTTGCTGATGATCCCGAACATGTACAAGATCGCAGGTGAATTGCTGCCTTGCGTATTCCATGTATCTGCTCGTACATTGGCATCTCATGCACTGTGTATCTTCGGTGACCATCAGGATGTAATGTCTGCCCGTCAGACAGGTTTCGCCATGTTGGCCGAAGGTTCCGTACAGGAAGTGATGGATTTGGCTGGTGTTGCCCACCTGTCTACAATTAAATCCCGCGTTCCGTTCATGAACTTCTTCGACGGCTTCCGTACATCTCACGAAATCCAGAAGATCGAAGCATTGGAAAATGACGACCTGGCTCCGCTGATCGACCAGAAGGCTTTGGCTGAATTCCGCGCACGTGCCTTGAACCCGAAAACTCCGGTTGCACGCGGTATGGCTGAAAACCCTGACCACTTCTTCCAGCACAGAGAATCAAGCAACTCTTACTATGATGCAGTTCCTGCTATCGTAGAAGAATATATGAACGAAATCTCCAAGATCACAGGGCGTAAATACGGTTTGTTCGATTACTACGGAGCTGAAGATGCAGAACGCGTAATCATTGCGATGGGTTCTGTTACGGAAGCTGCACGCGAAGCTATCGACTACCTGACAGCTAAGGGTGAAAAAGTAGGTTTGGTTTCCGTTCACCTGTATCGTCCGTTCTCGGCTAAACACTTCCTGGCAGCTGTTCCTAAGACTGCTAAGCGTATTGCTGTTTTGGACCGTACAAAAGAACCGGGTGCAGTAGGCGAACCTCTGTATCTGGATGTAAAAGACTGTTTCTATGGCCAGGAAGATGCTCCGGTTATCGTAGGCGGCCGTTATGGTTTGGGTTCTAAGGATACGACTCCTGCCCAGATCCTTTCCGTATATGAAAACCTGGCACTGCCGATGCCGAAGAACCAGTTCACGATCGGTATCGTAGATGATGTAACATTCACATCCCTGCCCCAGAAAGAAGAGATCGCATTGGGTGGCGAAGGTATGTTCGAAGCTAAGTTCTACGGTTTGGGTGCAGACGGTACTGTCGGTGCCAACAAGAACTCTGTTAAGATCATCGGTGACAATACAAATAAATATTGCCAGGCTTATTTCTCTTACGACTCTAAGAAATCCGGTGGTTTCACTTGTTCTCACCTGCGTTTCGGTGATCATCCGATCCGTTCTACCTATTTGGTAAACACACCGAATTTCGTAGCTTGCCACGTTCAGGCTTACCTGCGTATGTACGATGTGACTCGCGGTTTGCGTGAGAACGGTACATTCTTGCTGAACACTGTATGGAATGGCGAAGAGCTGGCAAAACATTTGCCTAACCGCGTAAAACGTTATTTCGCTCAGAAAAATATTACAGTTTATTATATCAACGCTACACAGATCGCTTTGGAAATTGGTTTGGGTAACCGTACCAATACAATCTTGCAGTCTGCATTCTTCCGTATCACAGGCGTAATTCCTGTTGATCTGGCTATCGAACAGATGAAGAAATTCATCGTGAAGTCTTATGGCAAGAAGGGTGAAGATGTTGTAAACAAGAACTATGCAGCTGTTGACCGTGGTGGCGAATACAACCAGTTGACTGTTGATCCTGCATGGGCTAACCTGCCGGATGATGAAGAGGTTGTAAACAACGATCCTGCATTCATCAACGAAGTGGTTCGTCCTATCAATGCACAGGATGGCGACCTGTTGAAGGTTTCTGCTTTCAAGGGTATCGAAGACGGTACATGGCATCAGGGCACTGCAAAATATGAAAAACGTGGTGTTGCTGCATTTGTTCCGGTTTGGAATGAAGCAAACTGTATCCAGTGTAACCAGTGTGCTTATGTTTGTCCTCACGCTTCCATTCGTCCGTTCGTTCTGAATGACGAAGAACAGAAGGGTGCAAACTTCCCGATGTTGGATGTGAAAGCTCCGGCTACAATGAAGGGTATGAAGTTCCGTATGCAGGTTGATGTTCTCGACTGTCTGGGTTGCGGTAACTGTGCCGATATCTGTCCGGGATTCAAGGGCAACAAGGCGTTGTCTATGGCTCCGCTGGAAGGCCAGTTGGCTGAAGCTGACAACTGGACGTACTGTGTGGCTAACGTAAGCTCTAAGCAGAGCCTGGTAGACATCAAGTCTAATGTGAAGAATTCTCAGTTCGCAACTCCGTTGTTCGAATTCTCCGGCGCTTGCTCCGGTTGTGGTGAAACTCCGTACGTAAAACTGATTTCCCAGTTGTTCGGTGATCGTGAAATGGTCGCTAACGCTACGGGATGTTCTTCCATCTATTCAGGTTCCGTTCCTTCTACTCCGTATACGACGAACGAAAAGGGCGAAGGTCCTGCATGGGCTAACTCTCTGTTCGAAGACTTCTGTGAATTCGGTCTGGGTATGGAACTGGCAAACGAAAAGATGCGTGCACGTATCCAGGCGGCTATGGAAGCTGCTGTCGCTTATGAAGGCACTCCGGCTGAATACAAAGAAGCATTCACTGCATGGATCGAAAATCAGAATGATGCCGATAAGACAAAAGAACTGGCTGCACAGATCATTCCGATGGTTGAAGCTGCCAAGGATAAATGTCCGAATTGCGCTACTATCGCCGAATTGTCTCACTTCCTGGTAAAACGTTCACAGTGGATCATCGGTGGTGACGGTGCTTCTTACGATATCGGTTACGGTGGTCTGGATCATGTAATTGCTTCCGGCAAGAACGTAAACATTCTGGTTCTGGATACTGAAGTTTATTCTAACACAGGTGGCCAGTCTTCTAAGGCTACTCCGGTCGGTGCAATCGCCAAGTTTGCCGCAGCCGGTAAGAGAGTCCGCAAGAAAGACTTGGGTATGATGGCTACAACTTACGGTTATGTTTATGTTGCTCAGATCGCTATGGGTGCTGATCAGGCTCAGACCTTGAAGGCTATCCGCGAAGCTGAAGCTTATGACGGTCCTTCTTTGATTATCGCTTATGCTCCTTGTATCAACCACGGTTTGAAGAAGGGTATGGGCAAATCTCAGGCTGAAGAAAAAGAAGCTGTTGCATGTGGTTACTGGCACTTGTGGCGCTACAATCCTGCTTTGGAAGCTGAAGGTAAGAACCCGTTCACATTGGATTCCAAAGAACCGGATTGGAGTAAGTTCCAGGACTTCCTGAAAGGTGAAGTTCGTTTCGCATCTGTTGCAAAACAGTATCCGGCTGAAGCTGCTGAGTTGTTTGCTGCTGCAGAAGAAAACGCTAAGTGGCGTCTGCGTAGCTACAAACGTATGGCTGCTGAAAACTGGGGTGTAGAAGAATAACAGGCTGTATATTCAGGTGTTGAATATAGTCTTTGAATAAAAAAACGGAATTTTCGAAAGAGAATTCCGTTTTTTTTGTGGCATTTGAAATAATAAACCATACATTTGTTGTTAAAAATTAAAAAGATAGATCTAACAGTTCTAATAGTATAAATTAAAAAGTTATTATCATGAAAAAGTATTTGGCAGAAATGGTCGGAACGATGGTTCTGGTATTAATGGGTTGCGGAAGCGCGATTTTTAATGGTGGTTGCGGCACTCCCGCCCAAGTGTTGATGGTAGCGGTAGCATTCGGGTTGTCGGTGGTAGCGATGGCTTACACGATCGGAGGAATTTCCGGTTGCCATATCAATCCTGCTATTACGTTGGGATGTATGCTTTCGGGACGGATGAAGAGCAAAGAAGGGCTGATGTATATGTTGTTTCAGGTGATGGGCGCCCTGATCGGATCTACGGTTTTATGTGTATTGACTTCCAATATAGAAATGGATTATGCGACGACAACAGGAGCAAACGCATGTGCTCCGGGTGTAGGTATTGCTGGAGGGCTGATAGCCGAGATTGTCTTTACCTTTGTGTTCGTATTAGTTGTTTTAGGCACTACGGACGCGAAGAAAGGCGCTGGCAATTTCGCCGGTTTGGCAATCGGCCTGTCTCTTGTTCTGGTACATATCGTTTGTATTCCAATTACCGGGACATCCGTGAATCCGGCTCGTAGCATCGCACCGGCTTTGTTTGCTGGCGGAGAGGCCCTGTCTCAATTGTGGCTGTTTATCGTAGCTCCGTTTATCGGTGCAGCTTTGTCCGCCGGCGTATGGAAGATGGTCGGCTCGGAAGAATAAGCTTAGGCATTCGGAAATAGAAAGGGGAGCGTGTCAAGAGCTAATTCTTGGACACGTTCCCCTTTTTATTAGTAGACTGATCTATCAGTTTAGCGTACCATAACCTTGGCCGCTTTTTCTCCTTCCACCCGCACGAAGTAGATGCCGCCAGGCAGTCCTTCGATCCGGTTTTCACCGGCATCGAGTTGCGCGTGGCGGACGATATGTCCTCCGGCATTCACGATTGCGGCCTTGCGGGCGTTGTCGAGGCGGATGTGGAGCACGCTTTCGCGGACGTATACCTGTATGCCGCTTTCGATCTCGGCATTGGCTGTCGGGGTGTCGGGGGTGATGCCTTCGATGGTGTAGTCGCCTGCTTTCGGGTTGGTGGTCATGCCTTCGACGGCAGGGAGGGTGACGGTATAGTAGTAGGTGACAGGCGGTGCCCGTTGGCTATATTTTCGAGGATGTAAAGGTACTCCATGTCGTATATGGTTTATAGAATATTTTTTAAGGATTCTTGTGCGGCACGATCGAGGTATTCTGTCGGCGACATGCCGAATTCGGACCGGAAGGTGCGGTAGAAGGTCGTATAGGTCGAGAAGCCGTATTCGGCCCGGAGGATTTCGAACGAGGGTGAGGAACCGGGTGATTCTTGCAGCTTTTTTCCGATTTCTTGCACGCGGATGCGGTTGAGGTATCCATTGACCGTCGTGTCGGCACATTGGCGGATAGCCGAATGCAGATAGGTGGTGTTCGTGCTTAGCAGTTTTGCCAGTTTTTCACGATCCAGTTTTTCATCTGCAAGTAATTCGTGGTGCGTGTGCAACAGCTCTTCGATACGTGCAAATAGAGTCTGAATTTTTTTTCTTTCATCATAATTTTTTTCATCTGATTAATTCATCGCAGACAAAGGTATATGGGATATAAAGAAACAAGGTTGCACCTGCGGAAATCGTAGTTGCAACCTTGAAAAAACGGGACGCTTAGCGTATGATCATCGAGTAGCCGGATGGCTTCACGCATGTATTTTTCGGCCTCCGGCTCGTTTTGGGTGAGATGGTAGATATAAGCGATGCAGTAGGAACTGGTGCCGAGACCTTCCCTGTGGCCGGCCTTCTGTGCCTCTTTGTAGATACGGCGGGCTTTCCTGAGGGCGCTTTCCGTACGGTTCTGGAGCACTAAGGCTTCGACTTCGGTGTAGTATCTGTCCCATTGGCCTTGTCTCCGGAAAAAAGCGGCTTGTATGGGTATTTCGGCATATAGCTTGTCAAACTCTTCGTAGTTGAAAAAGCAATTGAGCTTTTGCATGCGGGCATAACTTTCTTCACGAAGGTCTTTTTGGCGGATTGCTTCAGCCAGATAGGTTTCCAACACTTCCAGTTCTTTCTGCATATCATCGCCCAACGCTGCTTCTTCATAGCGGGCAGCCAATTCCTGCAACAGCTTTTTATCTGTCGCTTCTGCCGGAAGGCTGCATTGGGGAATCTGTAGGAACAAGAAGAAAAAAAGGATCGAAATGAAAGTTCTTGATAGTTTCATGAATAGAGTTGTATTTGAATGCAAATGTATGAAATGAGCATGGAAGTGACATTTCATATTTGGAATTCAGGTTGAAATATAACATAAATTTAAAATCTGTTTATATGCAGATCGAACAAAATGAAATATTTTAGTGTTTACTAATATGCCTAATAAAGATAAAAATATGAATGTAACATATGAAGATGTCCGCAGTTCCGAAGAGATCCGGACTTATATCAAACAAGCTGACGAGTCGTTGAAAGCAATCGGCTACACGGAGCATAGCTTTGCCCATTGTACGAAGGTCGCGAAAGTCGCAGGGGATTTATTGGAGAAGTTAGAATATGATGCGCATGAGGTGGAACTGGCCCGGATTGCCGGTTTTATGCACGATATAGGCAATGTGGTGAACCGCATCGACCATGCCCAGAGCGGAGCCATGATGGCTTTCCGGATTTTAGATAAGATGGGAATGCCGCCGGAAGATGTGGCAACAGTTATTACGGCTATCGGCAATCATGACGAGCAGACGGCTGCTGCCGTGAATGCTGTTGCCGCCGCTCTGATCATTGCCGATAAGACGGATGTGCGACGCAGCCGTGTCCGCAACCGCTCCACGATCAATTTCGATATCCACGACCGGGTCAATTATGCAGCCGAGAAATCGGATGTTATATTGGAGCCGGATTCGAAAACGATCACTCTGGATTTGAAGATCAACACCGAAATCTGTGCTGTGATGGACTATTTCGAGATTTTTACCGGACGAATGCTACTTTGCAGGAAAGCGGCGGAATTTCTTGGTCTGCAATTCAAGCTGGATATTAATGATGTCTATTTATTATAATATCATTTGTTTCATATCTTGGAAAAAGTTTATCTTTATTGCGTTTTAACGGAATAAAGGTCCAACTAATCTAATGAATATGAAACTTTTTTTATGCCTTCTTTTTAGCTTGTCTTTCCTCCTCTTCCCTGTTTATGCACAGGAATCGTATGAAACTTATAGTGGTGATACGTTCAAAGAGGGGGATGTGCTTACCCTCGGAGATTTCTATCTGAGTTCGACAAAGTATAGCCATTTGAAATATGCGTATACGGATATTTATGGTAAAGTCCGGTATGAAGCGTTCAGCGGAAAGGATTTGCCTTTTTCCAAGGCGACAATCCGTGAGATTATCCGGCCGGAAGATAAGAATATGTTCCTGAACAAAGCTGTCGTGTTTGCTCTGGAAAGTGAGAAAGCTTCCGATAAGAAACTGTTTGTGGAGATTGACCGTGCGATCGAACAAGGCGAGATTGTCGTGAATATGCCTGAACCTGTTATAAAATGCGAGGAAATGACGCTTGAGCAAATGTTTATTTGTTGTGTTCGTGTCAATAAGTTGCCGATAGATGATAAGGTGCTTTTGAATTATATCAGTGCCGTCGATAAAGAATTGGGGCAGGAATGCCGTCGTGATCAGTTTAAATTCCGCAAACTGAAAGAAGAATATCAGGCTCGTCTGGAAAAAGGAATGGCCGATTTTGACTTTACGAAAACCTATTTCATAAAAGTGAACAATAATCATAAAGGTTATAATTTTGACCGTAAGGGCTATCCGTTGTCCTATCCGACACGTTCGGGCAGTTCTCCCAAGCAATGTATTCCTTTCAACGGTTTCAATTTTATGCCGGTTAATCCGGATCAGGCGTTCTTCATCCCTGTGAGCATGGATGATGCGGAAAAATATGAAAAGCGGAGCAGAGGAACCGGTCAGAACGGCTATATCAGTCCGTTGGTATATACGGTTGTCTATGTGCAGCCTTTAGATAAATATATGGAGCTGTCAAAAGAGAAATACAGTGTTCTCAATGTGGAGAACTTATACCGCTCGACACTGATCGGTGTTAAGATAAAAGGTTTGGATGTCTATGATAATAAAAGTTTCCGGTATAATTTGGTCGGATCGGTTCTGTTTGAATGATCCGACGCGGGTTGTATCGGAAAAAACGTACCTAAAATACCGGAATCGAATAGACCAATCCTAACGAAACGCGGTGTGTGTCGGGATCGATCGCTCCCATATCCAGGGCAGCTTTTTCGAGTTTCACGCCGCGATAGGTATAAAGGAGGAAGATAAAGAGGTCGCTGTTTTTGATCGGGAAAAACTCGAGGCTGCTCTGTGCATTCCAGGAGCGGCGGTACATGCCTTTGGCGAACGGTCCGTTCGCTTTATATACTCGTCCGGTTTCATAAGCACCTTTCACATAGACATTCCAGCGCGGGTGAATCCGGTAGTCGACATCGGCGATGACCGATAGATACTCGGTATTGCAAGCTGTTTGGGCCGTCTCCGGGAGGCGGCTGATGACGCCGTGTTGGTCCAGTCCCTGCCGGGTGTACATGATATCCAGATAAGTCAGCAAAGGCCCTTTCTCAATCGTGTTGCCGCAGGTTAAATAATAGGAATAACGCTTCTGCGTCTGTTGTCCCATAGAAGCAGCATAGCGGAGTTGCAGAACACGGTCGAAATAGTAACTGTTCCAGTTCACCGTGTACATGAAAGGTACTTTAGCCTCCCGTATGTTCTCCGGCAATCCGGTCGGATAGATCTCGTCGTCCTGCCCGCTGCGGTTGTTCACGATCTGGAAACAAAGTTCGTGGTCGGGATTGACTTGCCAGTTGCCTGATATACCCGCCTGATAGCAGGTCAGCAAGTTGTTGAATTCGCTGAATTCGCGGACTTTTATCGAATTGACAAAATATTCGTATCCCCCGAAATTGACAAATTGCTTACCGATCGTAAAGCCAAACTTATCATGTACTTTCAAGTTGACATAGGCCAATTCGAGCGAAGACGAAAGATTATCCAACGAATAAGGGTCCGAGTATTTGTTGAACGACTGCCGGTAGTGGTAGGAGAGGTTTTTCCATACATCCCCTTTTATTTCCAGTCGGACACGATTCAGTTTGAAGTTCATGCCGTCGAAATCGGAGCCGGTGAAATTCGCGTTTGCCGAAGTAAAAAGCTGGAAATTCATTTCTGCGCTTTCGATAACTTTTTTCCCTCCTGTGAGTCGTTCGACCAGAGTCGGTTCCTGCCCGGGAACGGTTTCTTTTTCAACGTCCTGCGCAAAGACGGATGAGACGGATAATAATAGTATTGTCAATAAGTAGAGATGTGTCTTCATATTTCTAAATAAAATGTTTCAGCGTTCAAATATAGTAATTTTATATGACCTTTGGAAATCCGTAATTATTCTTACCTTTGTTGAGGTTTAAATAGGTAATAAGTTTAGGTTATGATTAAAGCAGTATTTTTTGATATTGATGGGACATTGGTCAGCTTTAAAACACATGTAGTCCCTAAATCAACCCTTCATGCGATCGAATTACTGAGGAAGAAGGGAATTAAAGTATTTATAGCAACCGGCCGGCACCGCAGCTCGATTAATAATTTAGGCGATCTCGAGTTTGACGGTTATGTGACGTTAAATGGCGGTTATGTGTTTGCCGGAAAGGACGATGTGATTTATAAGCACAGCATTCCCGATAAAGATATTGAAGCCTTGGTTCGCTATCAGGAAAAGGAAGGTGAGTTTCCCTGTGCATTCGTACAAGAAAACGAGATCTTTATGAACTATACGGATAAAGCGGTAAACGATGTGTTCCACCTGCTGAACTTTCCCGCTCCTCCCATCCGCCCGATCGAGGATATAATAGGAAAGACGGTCTACCAGTTGATCGCTTTTTTTACGGCGGACCAGGAGAAGCGCATCATGAAAGTCTTGTCCCATTGCGAATCGACGCGCTGGAACCCTCTGTTTACGGATGTCGTACCGCTTGGAAGCAGCAAACGGGTAGGCATCGACAAGATGCTGGAGTATTTTCATATCGGATTGGATGAATGTATGGCTTTTGGCGACGGCGGTAATGATATCCAGATGCTCAGCCACGTCGGGAACGGAGTCGCAATGGGTAATGCGGCGAAGGAAGTCATGGATGCAGCTGGCTATGTGACGACCTCTGTCGATGAGAACGGTATATACAATGCGTTGAAACATTTCAACATTATTTGATTTTGAACTGTTAGATATATAAAAAGAATAGTCATGATAGACGAATTATTGAAATTTAATCGTGAATTTGTAAAGAATAAAGGTTACGAGCGGTTTATCACCAATAAGTATCCTGACAAGAAAATCGCGATTGTGTCTTGTATGGACACGCGCCTTACGGAGTTGCTGCCGGCTGCTTTGGGCATAAAGAACGGTGATGTCAAGATCATCAAGAATGCGGGTGCTATTATTTCCCATCCTTTCGGTAGTGTGATCAGGAGTTTGTTGGTTGCCATTTATGAGTTAGGTGTGAATGAAGTCATGATCATCGGCCATACCGATTGCGGAGCCAAGCATATGAACAGCGAACAAATGATCGAGGTGATGAAAAAGCGTGGCATTCCTTCAGAACATATCGATATGATGCGCTACTGCGGCATCGACTTCAAATCGTGGTTGCGCGGGTTCGACACTCCGGAAGGTTCCGTTCGCGAAACAGTGGCTCAGGTACAAAACCATCCGCTGATCCCGAAAGATATTACGGTTCGGGGTTTTGTAATCGACTCGACTACAGGCGAATTGGCGACTGTTGTTTAGTAGGACCAATGCTGAATATATTTAATCAAAACCTAAATATTTTTAAACAGGCAAAGATTTTATATGTTTTACAGCATGAATACGCATAAAATGCGTATCTTTGCATTGTAAACAAAAAGAAAAAGAGAATTTAGGTTTAGTTTTTATTAATCGTTCTCCAAGCGTGGGGAACATAAATGAGTAAAATTATGATGATGAGAGAAAACGAAAAAAGTATGCGTACTTTAGCGATGTTGCGTTATCAGGCTGATCGTTATCAGTCAGTAGGAAACGGTTCAATGTGCCAGCGTTTAAATGCTGAGATCCGCAGATTGATGAACCAAATGAGCGAAAGCTCTAAAAATTGAGTATTAAACAGTAAATAGATTTTTTAGATGCAGTCTCTTCACCGTAGTCTTAAGAAAGACTGGTGAGAGATAGATTGGGGAGGCATTCGACGCTTAAGAGATAGCGGAGTTTGGCCTTTTTTTGTTTTTATGGGGTTAGCTCTACACTTGCCCGGTTCAGTTTTATCTTTCTGTTTTTTATCTTTATCTTTGCCCTATATAGAAAACTATAATCTGTAAAACACAATATTGAAATGAAAAAAGCGGGATTATTCTTAGTCTTTATTGCACTGAGTACTACGTTATGGGCCGAATCGCCCGAGAAGAAGGGACTGGATGTCATAAACAAGGCGAATGCGGAGGCTTATATCGGTTTCCTGGCAAGCAACGCTCTCGAAGGGCGTGAAGCCGGTTTCCGGGGCGGGCGTATTGCCGGCGAATATATTGTTTCGAATCTGAAAACGATGGGGATCGAGCCTTTGTTCGAATCTTATTACCAACCTTTCGAGGCTTATAATAAAGAACGCCAGAAGAAGGGCCGTTTCCAGGTTCACCCGGATTCGATCACGAAGTTGAAACAAGGTGTCCACCAAAAGCTGTCGATGAACAATATCCTGGGGAAGATCGAGGGGAAGAACCCGGACGAATATGTGATTATCGGCGCTCATTACGATCATCTTGGCTTTGATCCGATGCTGGACGGCGACCAGATCTATAACGGAGCCGACGACAATGCTTCAGGTGTCTCGGCTGTCCTGCAAGTCGCTAAGGCGTTTTTGGCAACGGGCGTCCAGCCCGAACGAACTGTTATTTTCGCTTTCTGGGATGGTGAGGAAAAAGGCTTGTTGGGCTCCAAATATTTTGTGCAGACATTTCCGGAGATGGACAAGGTGAAAGGATATCTGAATTATGACATGATAGGCCGTAACAATGACGAGTCCAAACCGACGCATGTTGTTTATTTTTATACGGAAGCACATCCTGTTTTCGGCGACTGGCTAAAGAACGATATTAAGAAATACGGTCTGAATCTGGCTCCTGACTATCGCCCGTGGGATAAGCCGGTAGGAGGGAGCGATAACGCTTCGTTCGCTCTCCTGGATATCCCGGTTATCTGGTATCATACGGACGGTCATCCCGACTACCACATGCCTGGCGACCATGTGGAAAAAATCAACTGGAATAAGATTGTCGACATTACAAAAGCCTCTTTCCTGAATATGTGGAATTTGGCGAATGAGAAAGACTATTGATGTGATTGTCTTGTCATGATTTTTATCACAAAACATATATGTTTGAAAAGGGATGCTTTCCGGTAGTGAAAAGAGCCGTTATTCGTTTGGATAAAGGTGGTAGTCTTTTACGAAAAAGGTATGCACCTTTTCGCCTATAGGCTGGTACCTTTTCTTCAATAGCCTATAGGGTATATTTTATAGCTCCCGTCCCATAAAAACATACCTGTAAGGAGTCTTGTTCGAGTTGCATTCACCCTTCACATCCCTTGTAACTTGCTACATAACTGTTGGTTGCAGTGAACCCTGTGGATGTGAGCTACTTTTCCGGAAATCGGATTGCCTAACTTTGGGGGTAAGCGTCTCCGCGATCCCCTCCTGCATATTAGTTATTCAATCGGAAGGATTCTATTTATCCGGTAGTAGATTTCTAAAGACTGAATCAGCTTGCATTCACAGGGTGCACAGCAAATTGTTGTATTTAAATTGTTTATGGGGGTGTGAAGGGACACTTTGAAAAAAAAAATCAAGAGGAAGGGCGGTTTCCCAAACAAAGAAGGTCCGCCCTTCTGTTGCGAAGAGCGGACCTTTCGGAAATGTTTAGTATAAAAATACTCTTATAATTCCCAACCTGGATTTTGTGTCAGATTCGGGTTCAAACCAATTTCGTCTGTCGGGATGGAGAACAGATAGTTTTTAGGTTCGATGAAGTTGGGAACAGGGTTTGTCATACGTTTGGTGTAAACATCGAGTGCACCGTCCACAAAACCTAATTCTTTAAGAAGCTTGTCATATTCTTCTTGTGAGTACGCTGTTGGATCATCAGTGCTTTTTGCGATATCAGGCATAAAACCTAATTTCTTTTTATTTAGGCGCAAACCGCAAGCCCAACGCATCAAGTCACTATAACGCAGACCTTCCGCCATTAATTCCACACGGCGTTCACGACGGATTTCACGGATCAGGTTGGCATTCGCACCTTTGATAGTCGGGTATTCTTCCACTAACTTCGGATCCTGTTCAGGATTGGCGGTTAAGTGATGAGTGAAACCGACACGGTCACGCAGGGCATTGATTGTTTTGTCCAATTCCGGATCCAAGCCTAATTCGGCACCGGCTTCAGCGCGTATCAAGAGGATTTCGCCGTAACGGAATATGGGGGCATCCATTGTTCCCATGTTATGTGTAGTCGTAAATTCTTCAGGATTGAAGAATTTGGCTACGGCATAACCGGTAGACGACTGGTAAAGTCCGCTCAACAGGCTGCTTATGCCTGGGCGTTTGCCATTGAGTTGATAAGAGTGTTCGCCAGCTTCAGGTGAAGCTACAGTCTGCAACAGGCGCGGATCACGGTTGTTGAGTTCGGCAACCAGTGTCGTGTGTGTCGTATGTCCTTCGCATCCGCAAAGTGAGATAGGTTTTCCTGTTTTTGCACAAAGATAATCCTCTACAGCATCGCGGCTGAAACCGATAGGCGATTCACCGACACCGATCATACGGGATACGTTGTTTGCTCCACCGACTGCCGGATCATATTCTCTGGAAAGAATAATTTCAGGATTGCCGTTATAGTCTGCCTGGATGAATAACTCGTGGTATGCCTGGCTGGGGCTGGAACCCTGGAAAAGCGAATAACCGTATTCCGGTTTCATCAGTTCACCGGCTGCATCGTAAGCCGCTTGCAGGAATTCCGTGTCTCCTTCGATGTTGTGATAGCGACGGAAAGTCCCTTCAAACAGGCATAAGCGTGCTTTCAATGCCAGAGCAGCATCTTTGCTGATACGGCTGACGCCGGTTGCTGCTTTCGTAGGCAGCCATGCAATTGCCTGATTGATATCTTTCAATACATTTGCCATAACAACTGTCCGCGAATCGCGTGCTTTGTAAATGTCTTCGTCTCCTGGAATCAATACATGGTCATACCAGGGCACGTCGCCGAAACGACGTACTTTGTTGAAATAATCCATGCTTTTGAAAAAGAGGATTTCACCTGCATAACGTTGTTTTACGCTTTCCGCTACGGGTGAAAGTTCGTAGTATTCGAGGAATGAGTTACAAGCACGTACTATTTCCCATTTCCAGTTGTCTTTGTCTTTCGTGGAAATACTATGTTGGCTGAATGCCACTTCATTCGGACTCCACGGAAGGATATTGTCGGATTGGAAGTCACCTTCCATCATGCCGAAACTATATCCGTTGAATGCTCCGTGCCCGCTTAGCATATCGGGATAAAGAGTATTGCAATAAGATTGCAGCGTTTCTTCGTTGGCGTTTGCGAAAGTTTCTTCCGTACTGACGAATTCGATAGGTTCTTTATCCAGTACGTCACAACTTTGTGCTGCGAAGAACAGCAAGCCGCAGAATGATATGATTGACTTTTTCATGTTCTTTTTTCTCTTTTAAAATGTTACATTAATACCAAATGAATAAGAACGGGTAAACGGATAAACACGTCCTCCGCTATCAGTAGCTAAGCTTCCGACTGTTACTTCATTACCGTTGCTGTCTTTAGTCGAAGATTGGCGGCTTCCCACAACGTCCGGATCCAGATATTTGTACAAACCGGTTGCCTCCCAAAGGTTCTGCCCGCTGACATATACTTTCAGTTGTTGGATTCCGATGCGGTTAGTCAGTGATTTCGGGATCGTATAGCTCAGCGTTACGTCTTTCAGACGAATGTAAGCTCCATTCTGGATATATTTGGTTTGAACCTGTTTACTTCTGTTGTTGAACAAAGGAACAGGGTAGTAAGCATCCGTGTTGGATTCGGACCATGAGTTGTCGACATGGTAGTCATTCAGACAGGAAGACCACAAACCATCGTATCCCCAGAAGATCGGGCTATCCAACCAAATGTCACGCTTCATCGTTCCCTGAAAGAACAAACGCAGGTCGAAACCTTTCCATGAACCGCCGAGATTGATGTTGAAGTTGTAACGCGGTGTGTTGTTACCAATCACTTTACGGTCGCCTGAGTCTCCTACGCGGTTGTTTCCCTGGTTGATTTTATTATCTCCGTTCAAATCTGCATATTTGATATCACCGGGAATCCAGGTTGAGCTGATAAATGATTGTTTATTGGCCATTTCAGCAGCTTCTTCTGAATTTTGGATGAAACCTTCTGTTACATACCCCCAGATTTCACCGATCTTCATTCCTTCGTAATAAGTTTCATTCAAACTCTTCGTCGGATTATCGTAGCGAGTTATCTCAGATGTATTGTCGGACAATCCAACGCCGATGGAATAGTTCAGCGGGCTTCCGGCAACGTCCTTGATTTCATCGTTCCAGGTCAGCGACAGTTCCATACCTTTGGTACGCATGTCGGCGATATTTTCTTTACCTCCTGATGTGCCTAATACGGCTGGATAGGTACGGCTGACTACCATGTCTTTTGTATCGCGGATATAGTAGTCGAATGATCCTGTCAGGCGTCCGTTCAACATGGTCCAGTCTAAACCGACGTTTGTCGTGTAAACCTTTTCCCAGGTGATATTAGTACTTGCCAACGTCGGTGCAGTCAAACCTCCGGCCATTTGTCCGTTGATCAGGTAGCTCAATGTCTTACTGTTCAGATAACTGAGGTATTGGAAATTACCGTCGGTTACCTGGTTACCCAAACCTCCGTAAGACGCTCTCAGTTTTAAATTGTCAAAGATGTTGCGTGCAGCTTCGAAGAATGGTTCTTCGGAGATACGCCAACCGGCGGATACTGAAGGAAAGAATCCCCACTGGTCCCCACTTGCATATTTGGACGAACCGTCATAACGTCCGTTTACTTCGATCAGATAACGCTGCATGTAATCATAGTTCAAACGGAAGAATGCACCCTGTACAGCCCAGATCGTTCCTGTATAGACAGGCATTTGATGCGTGTTGGCAAGGTCGATAATCGGTTTGTCGTTGTTGAACAGGTTCTGTGTCGTTACTGACAGGTTATTTGTCTTTTTGCTTTCCTGGTTGTAACCGATCATTATGCCGAAGTTGTGTGCATCGTTGAATGATTTTTTATAATCAGCATATATGTTCAATGCTTGGTAAGTCGTACTGTAACGTGCTTCTTTTAATGAATTAGTATTACCCGCAACCGCACTTTGACTTCCGTCCGGATTGGTCTGGTAAATAGTCTTAACGTTTTCAGTATGATTTTCGTAGTATTTGTTACCAGTATAATCTCCCTTGATAGACAAACCTGCAAGAGGAGTAAGGTTGAAAGCAGCCGTATACCAGAAATCGTCTGAATTCATCTTGTTTCGTCCGGCAAGCGCCATACGCCCCGGCATGTTATAGTTGAATCCGGAACCTCCTATACCTGCATAATCTCCGTTTGCCGTATACATCGGAATCCACGGGAATGAGCGGTAGACTTCATAGTGTGGGGATGATCCCATATATGAATAAGTATTAGGAGTGTCGGAAGTGTTACGGTTGTATTTCGTTCGGAATGTCATTTCAAACCATTTTGTGATTTGGGTTGAATAGTTGAACGTCATGTTGATGCGGTTATATTTGTCTGTCCCGTGACGGAAAAGCCCGTCCTGGCCTTTATAACCGAGAGAACCGTAATAGGTGCTTTTTTCAGATCCGCCGCTTATGCTTGCATTATGCTGCTGCATGAAAGCCGGTTTGTACATCTCTTCAAACCAATCCGTATTACCGGCATACCCCCATTCGCCCATAGCGGTAATTTGTCCGTTTGTCTCCAGAAAAGAAGATGGACCTGTACCCGCAATGTAGCTGTTTACTGCGTTAATAAGTTCCTGGCTGAATTTCTTTGCATTTGAGTTGTCTGCTGCCGTGTTCATAGTGGCAAGCCACTTATCGGAAGAAATGCCTTCCGGCAGCCGGGATGCTGTTGACCAGGACAAGTTGTTGTTGTAGTTGACCTGTACCTTCTGCTCCTTTTTCCCTTTCTTTGTTGTGATTAAAACAACACCGAATGCAGCACGTGCACCGTAGATAGAAGCGGATGCGGCATCCTTTAATACGGATACGCTTTCAATATCCTGCGGGTTCAGCAGAGAGAGGTCTGCTGTCTCGACACCATCGACCAACAATAAAGCGGAACCACCGTTCATAGACGTTGCACCACGAATGTTAAACGTCGTGCTTGCTGTCGGGTCTCCACTGGCAAAGTCAATGTTCAAGTTCGGCACGACACCTTGCAAACCTTGCGCGATATTACCGATCGGACGGTCTTCCAATATATCACCGTCTGCAATCCCTACGGCGCCTGTCAGGTTAACCTTCTTTTGTACACCATAACCAACGACCACGACTTCTTCCAGTTTCTGGGTGTCTTCTGCCAATTTGATTTGAAGAGTAGTTTGTCCGGTGTATTTGATCTCCTGGGTGGTGAAACCAATGAAGGAGATCTGGATAATATCTCCGTTCTTTACACCTTCCAATGTGAAATTACCATCCATGTCGGTAATGTTTCCATTGGTTGTTCCTTTCACGACGACTGATGCTCCGGCGACAGGGCCCAGATCATCTTCCACAGTACCTGTAACTTTTCCGCTTTGCTGGGAAATGTTCATGCTTTGCTTGGTGGGCATTGTTTCTGCAAAAATACTTGCAGGGAGACAAGTTGCACCTGCCAGCAAGATTAAGCTGATAGGTTTGAAATTTTTCAACATAATTTGTGTCTTATATTTAATTGAAAGAATGCTCTTTTAATTAAAATGATGGCGCTTGTTATCGCTTTTCTACATCATGTATACAAAATGTTAGAGTTTTTTAGTTTTTGCGTATAGTGTTTATCTGTGTTTGTAATTAGTTCTAAAAGAACTCGCACATTTCATATCGGTGTCAAAGATATGAAAATATTCCGTCACCCTGTTATTTTTCTTAAAAAAATACGTAGAAGTCTCTTTTTTAACACTCTGTCCTTTGGAGTAGTCTTTACTATTGTTCTGTTTGTCAACACAATATGATAATTGAAAATATATAGCTCTATAAAATAGGTAAATAAAAAAACGAGGTCGAAGTACTGCTGACTTGTCAAAAAAAGTGCACCAAAGAAACTTATGCCTTTTAAGTAATTATTACATAAAAGGACTTCCATCTTTACAGATTCTTGTTAATCAGCATTTTACTCAGGAAGACTAAAATCATATCAAGGCAAAATATACCTGAGTTCTTTTAGAACTAATATCATTTAAACACTAAAACGAAGATGTGTAGAACTTGCTTATTTCATTAAATAATAAGTTATTATGGAAATTAGAGTAATTCTTTCAATTAAATAAAACACAAATTATGTTTAAAAGAATCAGACCTATCAGCTTAATTTTATTGGCTGGAGCGTTTTCTTTCCCTAAAAGCGCTTTAGCCGAACCGACCATAGTCGGAGAAAGCACGAACATTTCCCAACAAAGTGGTAAATGTTCAGGTATTGTAGAAGATGATTTCGGACCCGTTGCCGGAGCATCTGTGATTGTAAAAGGAACCACCAATGGTATCATGACGGACATGGATGGTAATTTTACTTTGGAAGGTGTAAAGAAAGGGGATATTATCGTGATTTCTTTTATTGGTTACACGACTCAGGAAATCCCATATACCGGGCAGGCATCTCTCCAGATCAAATTAGTAGAAGACACCCAAAAATTGGATGAAGTCGTTGTCGTTGGTTTCGGTACTCAGAAAAAGGTGAATTTAACAGGTTCTGTCGGAACGGTTAATTCGGAGGCGTTGGAGTCTCGTCCTGTAATGAATGCCACACAAGCCCTGCAGGGTATGGTACCGGGTTTGCAGATTTCTTCGTCCAGTGGTAGTTTGGAGAAAACGGCAGATATACAAGTACGTGGTACTGCTACTATCGGTGAAGGTTCCAAAGGTAGTCCGCTGGTTTTGATCGACGGCATGGAAGGTGATATCAACTCTATCAACCCACAGGATATTGAAAATATTTCCGTTTTGAAGGATGCAGCCGCTTCTTCTATTTACGGTTCCCGTGCTCCTTTCGGTGTGATCCTTATTACCACAAAAAGCGGTAGAACAGGAAAACCGGTAGTAAACTACAACAATAGTTTCCGTTGGAACGATCCGGTGAAGACTCCAAATCAGATGGATTCATATACGTTCGCTACTTTCTATAATGACGCAGCGATCAATGCCGGACAGACTCCGCATTTCACTACCGACCATTTGCAGCGAATTAAAGATTATCAGAACGGAACATTGAAAGATCCTATTATTGCGAATGGTCAATATTGGGCAGACGGTTATGCTGCCGGTAATGCGAATACGGATTGGTATGATGCTCTGTATCGGGATTGGGCTTTCTCACAAGAGCATAACCTGAGTGTTAATGGCGGTACAGAAAAGATTAGCTATTATCTGTCAATGAACTATCTGGATCAGAATGGTTTGATGGAGTTCAACCAAGATCAGTATAACCGCTATACTACGACTGCTAAAATTAATGTGACTTTGACAGACTGGGCAAAGTTCAATTACAGCAACCGTTTCACTCGTGAAGATTACGGACGTCCTGCCGATTTGACTGACGACTTGTATTACAACTTGGCCCGTCAGGGATGGCCTACATTGCCACTATATGACAGTAATGGGTATTTATATTCTTCTCCTTCTCCGGCATTAGGCCTGCGCGATGGAGGTCGTGATAAAACACAAACTGATAATTTATATCAACAGGCTTCATTAATTCTTGAACCGATTAAGAACTGGGTTACGCATGTTGACTTTAACTATCGTATCAAATCAGCCAATCGTCATTGGGACAAGCAGTTGACTTATAACCATGACATTGATGGTAATCCGTATGTTTATAATCAAAGTTCGAATGTGCATGAAGATTACCTGAAAGAAAATTATATGAATATCAATGCTTATACAGAGTATTCACATAGTTTGGAATCAGGTCATAACTTCAAGGCGATGGTCGGTTTCCAGGCTGAGCGCTTGAGCCAGACCAAATTTGGTTTGCAGCGGAATGGCATTATCGTACCGGGATTACCGGAAGTCGATATCACTACTGGCTTGGACTATCAGGGCAATCCGGTGACTCCTTCGACAAACGGTTCACGTGCACGTTGGAGCACAGCCGGTTTCTTCGGCCGTTTGAACTATGACTATGAGGGTAGATATCTGGCAGAAGTGAACCTGCGCTATGATGGAACTTCCCGTTTCCGTGAAGATCAGCGCTGGAACTGGTTCCCTTCCTTCTCTGTGGGTTGGAATGTAGCTCGAGAAGAATTTTGGGGCGATTTGGCCGAATATGTCGGAACATTCAAATTCCGTGGATCGTATGGTGAACTGGGTAACCAGAATACAACTGAATGGTATCCGACTTATCAGTCTTTGTCTGTAAAGGCGAGTGACGGTAAATGGTTGCAGGGAGGTATTCTTCCGAATGCTGCTTATGTGCCGGCACTAATCAGTTCTACCTTAGGTTGGGAACGTGTTCGCAACTGGAATATCGGTTTGGACTTCGGTGCTCTGAATAACCGTTTGACCGGATCGTTCGATTATTATCAGCGTAAGACATTGGATATGATCGGCCCGGCTCCTGAGTTGCCTGCTATCCTGGGACTGGATGTTCCGAAGACGAACAATACCGACTTGAAAACCTATGGTTTCGATTTGAATATCAGTTGGCAAGACCGTTTAAAAAATGGATTGGGCTATGGCGTGACATTTATCCTTTCCGATGCACAAACTGAAATTACCCGTTATCCGAACCCGACCGGTACATTGGATAAATATAATGCCGGCCGTAAGATGGGTGAAATCTGGGGATATGAAACAATTGGCATTGCAAAATCACAGAGTGAAATGGATGAACACCTGGCTTCATTGCCTAACGGCGGACAGAATGCACTGGGTACGAACTGGGCAGCCGGTGATATCATGTATGCCGATCTGAATGGTGACGGTAAGATCGATAACGGTGGAAACAAGTTGGATGACCATGGCGATATGAAAGTGATTGGTAATGAAACTCCCCGTTTCCAGTTCGGTCTGGATCTGAATGCAGATTGGAAAGGTTTTGATTTCCGTGCTTTCTTCCAAGGTGTGATGAAACGCGACTATTGGCAGGGTAGCTCTTATTTCTGGGGAGTTGGTAACAGTGGTATCTGGCATTCAACTGGTTTTGTAGAACATGCAGACTATTTCCGTGCCGAAGCTTCTAATGATTTATCTGCTAACCTGAATGCTTATTATCCGCGTCCTATCTTTGATTCTGATAAGAATAACAAGAAACAAACCCGTTATTTGCAGAATGCTGCTTACATCCGTTTGAAGAACGTTCAGTTAGGATATACATTGCCTTCTACATTGACTAATAAGATCTATGTCAATAAACTACGTGTATTCGTTTCAGGTGAAAACTTGTGGACAGGTACATCTCTGGCCAATATGTTCGACCCGGAAACCGTTAGCGGCGGTAAAGACAATAATGGTAATGCTTATCCATTGTCAAAGACAATATCATTTGGTATTAGTGTAACTTTATAATAACAGGAAACAATGAAACAAATCAATATATTTAAACATGTTGCAGGAGTGGCCCTGCTGGGACTGTTGTGTTCCTGCAATGACTTTTTGGATGAAACTCCCAAGTCGACTATCTCTCCGGAAAATTATTTGACTGAAGAATCTCAGTTGGCATCTTATGCAAACGGGCTATATGCCGATATTTTGCCTTCGCACGGTAACTGGAGCTATGGAACGTTCGGTACGGATCAGCATACGGATAACCAGGCTTATATTAATTATGACAATAAATATATTCCGGGACAGTGGAAGACAATACAGTCACAGAAGGCGGACGATGACCCATATCGTTTCAAATTCATCTACAGCTGTAACTATTTCCTTGAAAATGTGATGCCGCGCTATACAGCCAAGCAGATCAGCGGTTCGGATGCGAATATCCGCCATTATATCGGAGAAATGTATTTTCTGCGTGCTTATGAGTATTTCAAACGCTATCAAATGTTCGGCGACTTCCCTATCGTGCGGAATACGTTGCCCGACCAGATGGATCCGCTGGTAGAAGCCAGCAAACGTTCACCGCGTAACGAAGTGGCCCGTTTCATCATTTCCGACCTGGATTCGGCTATCGTGTTGATGGAATCTAATCCAGATAAGGCAAAGACACGTATTAACAAGGAGTCTGCTTTACTTTTGAAGTCTCGTGTTGCCTTGTTTGAAGGTACCTGGTTGAAATATTTCAAAAATACGGCATTCGTTCCGAACGGTCCGGGGTGGCCGGGAAAAGAAAAAGATTACAATGCTAATTACCAGTACCCGACTGGCGATATCGACAGCGAAATCAACTATTTCCTCACACTGGCAATGGAGGCTTCTCAAGAAGTGGCTGATGCAACAGTCTTGGTTGAAAACACCGGATTGGTACAGCAAGCTGCTACGGAACCTGCTAACCCATATATGGATATGTTCTCGGCCGTAGATATGTCATCCTATAGCGAAGTACTGTTGTGGCGTCCGTATAGCAAAGGGCTCGGACAGGTACATTGTGTGGTTGTAGGAGCACAGTTCGGTGATTACGGTGTCGGGGTGACTCGCGGTATGGTCGACGGCTTCCTGATGGCAAACGGTCTGCCGATCTATGCAGCCGGTAGTGGCTATAAGGGTGACGAGACGATTGCGGATGTCCGCAAGGAACGTGATTCCCGCTTGACGATCTTCCTGAAAGAACCGGGACAGAAAAACATCTTGATCGAGGCTGTCGAAGGCGACCATGCCGTTCCGGTAGAACCTGTTCCCAATATCCTGACGGGTGATGCTGCCAAAGGTTATGCAACCGGTTATGCCTTGCGTAAAGGCGGTAGCTTCGACCAAGCACAATGTGTGAACGGTGAAAACTATACCGGTTCCATCACTTTCCGTGCATCGGAAGCTTTGCTGAACTATATGGAGGCATGCTATGAAAAAAATGGAAACCTGGATGCTAAAGCACAGAGCTATTGGAGAGCTTTGCGCGAACGTGCCCATGTCGATCCGGATTACAATAAGACAATCGCTGCCACCGTTATGAGCGAAGAAGCTAAGAATGACTGGGGTGCTTATTCCGCCGGTCAGTTGATCGATCCGACTTTGTATAACATCCGTCGTGAACGTCGTTGCGAATTGATGGCCGAAGCGTTGCGTTATATGGATTTGTGCCGTTGGAGATCAATGGATCAGATGATCACAACCCCGTATCATATCGAAGGTATAAAGATCTGGGGCGAAATGCAGAATTGGTATAAAGATGAAACAACCGGCGAAAGCCTGCTGGTCTACGGTATGGAAAATCCGAAAGCAAATGTTTCGGCTCCGAATCTCAGCAAATACTATCGTCCGTATGAAAAGTTGTCTAACTCGATTGCAAAAGATGGTTACAAATGGGCAATGGCTCATTACCTGAAGCCGATTAACATCCAGCATCTGGACATCACTTCCGGTAGCGGAGATGTTTCATCTTCTCCGATTTATCAGAATCCGTATTGGCCGACTGCTGCCAACCAGGGTGCTCTGCAATAAACATTTCTTAATAGTTATAAGTCTTTAAGGGCCGCCGGCTGTCTCTGTGGAGGAGACGGTTGGCGGCTTTTTAATTTTTTGTACCCAAATCAAAAAAAAACTTTTTGTTTTTTTCTTTTCTGACTTTCTATCCGCCTGCTCTAATCCTTGTGAAACAATTTATGGGTATGCTTCCGGTATATTTTTCCTGTATGACCTTCTATTTGTCGGAAAAGTTAAATACAAAACAACTTCTCTTTTTTTGTGTTACATATATCAAAAAAGACGTTGGTTTCTGCCAAGACATGTATCATAAATTAAACAAAAAACATTAGTTATGTTGAAAAGAATTAAGCCTGTCAGCATGGTTTTGCTTGCGAGTACGTTGTGTTTCTCCGGAAATATATACGCGGCTTCAGGTGCAGGTAATCCGACCACTGACATTTCCCAACAAAATGCAAAAGTAACGGGAGTCGTCGAAGATGCTTTAGGACCGGTTGCCGGCGCGTCTGTTGTCATAAAAGGAACCACCAACGGGACAATGACCGATATGGATGGTAACTTCACTTTGGATGGGGTGAAAAAGGGAGATATTATCCAAATATCTTTTCTTGGTTACGCCACACAGGATATTCCTTATACCGGACAAGCATCAGTGTCCGTACATCTTGAAGAGGACACGCAGAAATTGGATGAAGTAGTCGTGACTGCTTTGGGTATGAAGCGCGATAAAAAGGCGCTGGGATATGCCATGCAGGAGTTGAAGGGAGACGACTTGTTGTCTTCCCGCGAACCGAATCTTGCCAATTCGTTGTCCGGTAAAGTCTCCGGTTTGCAGATTGTCCGTTCCAGTAACGGGGTGGGAGGATCTTCGAAGATCGTGCTCCGCGGTAACAGTTCGTTGTCCGGAAGCAATCAGCCGCTGATCGTGGTGGACGGTACGCCGATGGATAACTTTACGGGTGGTGTGGACGATGTCTGGGGTAACTCCGGTATGGATATGGGTAACGGGCTTTCCGATATCAATCCCGAAGACATCGAATCGATGACGGTGCTGAAGGGTGCTTCGGCTGCCGCTCTCTACGGTTCGAGAGCCGGTAACGGCGTGATCCTGATCACAACCAAATCAGGACGGAAAAACGAAGGTCTGGGTATCACGGTTAACGCCGGTATCACGACCGAATCCATTTTCCTCAAGCCGGATATGCAGAACAGTTTCGGACAAGGTTCGGTCGGTGTTTACGACAACCAGTCCCGCTTGAGTTGGGGACCGAAAGCGGAAGGACAGACGGTGACGGATTGGCTCGGACATCAGGTGCCCTTGAGGACTTATGACAATATCGACGCCTTCTTTCGTACTGGAACTTCTTTTAACGAAGGCGTCAGTTTCCAGCAGAATATCAATGGTACTTCCGTCTTTACCTCCATCAACCGTTCGGACGATGCCGGTATCACACCGGAGTCAAGGCTGAACAAGACAAATATCACATTGCGTGCCACCACATTCCTCGATAAGGCGGAGAAATGGAAAGTGGATGCCAAGGTGAATTACATCAATATGAATGCCCACAACCGCCCGATCCAGGGTGTGAATCCGTCGAATGCGTTCAACACGATCTATAACCTGCCGCGTTCGCTGAATGTGGCACAGTTCAAGCAGAGTGTGGACGAAGAGGGCAATATGATCTGGTGGGACGCTTCCAAGAACCCGCAGGAAAACCCGTATTGGGTGACCAAATACCGCCAGAACAACGATACCCGTAACCGTCTTTTGGGAAATGTATCGTTGAAATATTCACCCACAAACTGGTTCGATATCGAACTGCGCGGCGGTACCGACTATTATACGACAACCAAGAACGAGAAAGTATATGCCGGCGGCAACACCTCTCCCCGAGGCTTGTATAACGAAGGTTCAGAAACGTTCTACGAAAACAACTATAGTTTCCTGGCTACCGCACGCAAAGATAATTTGCTGGATCGCCTGGGCGGTTTCGTTACCTTCGGCGGTAACCTGATGATGCAGCAAAGAACCAAGATGAACGCTTCGGCGGGCGAATTGTTGGTTCCGAACCTGTTCTCCCTGAACAACGGCGTTAACAAGCCGACCGTGACTTCTGAGCTGATCCGCCGGAAAATGAACTCCCTCTATGGATCGTTACAACTGAACTGGGACGGTTACTTGTTCCTGGACGTGACGGCTCGTAACGACTGGTCGTCTACAATGTCCAAGGCCAACCGCTCCTATTTCTATCCTTCGGTCAGTCTCTCCGGTGTAATCTCGGATATGTTGCCCAAGATCGGAGGTAGTATGCCGGAATGGTTCACATTTGCAAAGGTAAGGGCTTCTTATGCGGAAGTAGGTAATGACCTCGACCCGTATCAATTATATAATAATTATACGGTGGGAAAGGATGAGAATGGAAATACGACGGCTACCCCCGGTCAAACCTTGTTTGATCCGAGCGTACGAAGCGAGTTGATCAAATCATGGGAAGCCGGTTTCGACGTGCGTTTCCTTCAGAACCGCTTAGGTTTGGATTTCGCCTGGTATAAGACGAATGCTACCCGCCAGTTGCTGAACCTGCCGCTGGACCCGTTTGCCGGATATAGTTCACGCAAGGTGAACGCCGGTAATATCCAGAACGAAGGTCTGGAAATCTCGCTGAACGGCGCTATCTTCCAGAGCCATGACCCGCAGGGTTTCAACTGGAATGCGACAGCCCAGTTCTCACTGAACCGCAACAAGATCATCGACCTTTATCCGGGCGTCACGCTTTATGACATCAAGACACTGGATGCGATCCAGATCGTGGCCGCGCAAGGCAGTTATTATGGTGATATTTACGGACAAACCTTCCTGCGTGTGACTGACAAGGACAGCCCGCATTATGGAAAGGTGATCGTCGGCGAAGACGGCTTACCGCTAATCTCGACCGAGAAGAGCAAGGTGGGTAACCAAAGCCCGGATTGGATGCTCGGTTTGACAAACAACTTTTCATATAAAGGATTTAACTTGAGTTTTCTCATAGACTTCCGTATCGGTGGCGACATCTATTCGGCAACGGCGTCCAACCTGTTTGTCCGGGGTAATGCAGCCGGAACAGTGGTGAACGGTGAACGTCAGGATTTTGTCGTGCCTAACACGGTTGTACAGAAAGACGGGGGATATGTGGACAACAATGTTCCGGTTACTCATCAGAACTATTGGGAACGGATCGGATCGACCGGTAATTACGGCTTGCCGGAAGTCTTCACATACGATGCGACTAATATTCGTCTGCGTAACATTACTCTGGGATATACGTTCAATAAAAACATGCTGAAAAAGACGCCGTTCCAGCGTCTGAACCTGTCGGCTACCTGCAATAATGTGTGGATGATCCATTACAACCTGCCGGGGATCGATCCCGAATCCGTTTCGGCAACCAACACGAATGCGACCGGTTTTGAAAACGGGGCCGCCCCGACAAGCCGTTCGTTCACATTTAACGTGACGGTAGGGTTCTAAAAATATTTTTGCCGTCCGGCCGCTGAAAACAAGAAAAAATGAATTTGGAACTTTCCGGTCGTCGGGCAGCAGATTTTTTTGATAATTTGTAATCATTTTGTAAACAATAGAAAATATGAACGCAAAAAACAGAATATTAGTAGGCATGTTCTCCGTGGCAGCTTTGTTTTCTTCCTGTAGCGATTTTCAGGAGATAAATGAAGATCCGAATCAGGTGGACGAAAGTAAGGTGAAGCCTGAATGGTTCCTGAACGCCTCGATCATTGGCGACCAGATGAATCCGGAGATCGCCGAACGTATGTTTATCCTGACCTGGAACCGGGCGTCCCGTTTCAACCGGGGAAGCGGTTTCACGATCGGTACGGATAATAATGACTATATTACGCGCTACCTGAGTAACGACTACGCCGTGAAATGGCTGAACCAGGCAACAAAGGCCGTTCAGCTGGGTGAGAAGAAGGTGGCCGATGGCGAAGCCGACCTCTATCCTTATTATAAGAATGTGATCCAGATGGCACGTATCTGGCGGGCTTACCTGAACTCTGAGGTCTCTGACGGTTTTGGCCCGATTCCGGCGTTGGATGCTTTTTCTGGCGTTCCGGGCGAGTATGATAGTGTAGAAGCTATCTATACCTTTATCCTGAAAGAGTTGAAGGAAGCGGAGGCCGCTCTCGATCCATCGATCGATATGTCTCCGATGTCGGCCGAAGACGCTTTCTATGCTGGAAATGTAAGTATGTGGAAGAAATATGCCAATTCCCTACGTATGCGTCTGGCGATGCGTATCGTGAATGCCAACCCGCAACTGGCCGAGAGCGAGTTTGAAGATGCCGCCTCCAAAGGGTATATTTCTTCTATCTCCGAACTTGCCGGCGTACAGGAAAAGGACGGATGGAGCGACTTGACCAGCGTCATGTCCCGTACTTGGAATGCGCAGGCGATGTCTGTTACATTCAAGAATCTGGTGGTCGGCCTGGGAAACAGCGAATTTCCGCTGCCCGATTCGTTGAAGGCGCATTTGAAGGATCCGCATACTTATATGGGTTTGTATCTGGATAAGCATTTTCCGTTGACGACGAACGATCCGTGTGCCGGATTCTATTTCGACGGTATTCCGCAGTATGTCGATCCGCGTGCACCGAAACTGTTCAGTGTAGTAGGGTGGAACGACGGGGTTGTCTATTCCGATTATATCGGGGCAGCCAGTGACGTGAAACCGGTTTCCCTCTTCGACCCGAACGATAATACAAAGCCGATGTTGACAATCGATCCTAAATACACCTGGGGCACATGGGTGGCCGGCGAATGGGACGTGAAAGGTAGCTTGGCTACCGAATTGACCGGAAAGAACTATAACTATCCCTCCATATCCAAGCAATACCGCATGAGTACCCAAAAACGTGTCTATTTCGGACCGTGGGAAAGCTATTTCCTGCTGGCTGAAGCCGGCGTGCGCGGTTGGAATGTTCCGGGATCTGCCAAGTCGAACTACGAGAACGGGGTGACTTCCAGCTTCGAGTATCATGGCTTGCTGAGTGAAGTAGGGGCTTATCTGGCCTCTACCGAGTATAACAGGATCGGGACATCCGTCAATTTCGACCATACGACCGAGGCAAAGCCCTATACCGTGAACTATGTCGATCCGTATACGAAGGAAAACAAGACGATGACTTATACATATCCGAAGAACTCCATTTATCGTGGCGGCGCTTATAACAACGATGCCATGACGAAGATCTTTACGCAGAAATATATTGCCCAGGTGCCCTGGTTGCCGGAAGAAGCCTGGAGTGATCATCGCCGCATCGGATTGCCTTTCTTCGAGAATCAAGCTGTCGAAAAAGACTACAACCCGCTAAACCAGGTTCCGCTGACGGTTGCCACCTCGAAAGAATGCCGTCTGGAATTTTATCCGAAGCGTTACCGCTACCCGGCCAATATCCAGACGAACAACCTCGAAGGCTATAACAAAGCCCTCGAACTGCTGGGCGGCCCGGATGTGGTAGGAACTGCCTTGTGGTGGAACCTGAAGTAATAGCACAGACACACTCCATATTGTATTAATGTTAGCAGCGTCGTACGTTTCCGAATGTACGGCGTTGTTTTTTTGTTGCTATTGCTCGCTCTTCTCGGAAATAGTAATAATTGAGTATTTTATCGTAAAGATAGAACTTGTTTTGTGCATGATTATGACAGACCTTTGCGAAGTCACCATGAAGTAAACAACTATATTATATACGTAAAAAATGACAACAAAACGAACAAAGAGCTCTTTCCGGGCGATGAGTACCAAAAGGCAGCTCGAATCGGTTTTCCTTTTTGTGACAGGACGCTGCAATGCCAAATGCGCCATGTGTTTCTATGCAGGGGAAATGGATAAAAAGGAGAAGGATTTGACCTTTGACGAAATCAGGAAAGTTTCTGAAACGGCCGGCGAGTTCAATCGCCTATGGATTTCTGGCGGTGAGCCGACCTTGCGGGAAGACCTGCCGGAGATAATCGAAATGTTTTATCGGAATAACCACGTGAAAGATGTCAACATCCCGACCAACGGATTGAGGCCGGATCTGATTGTCGAATGGATAGCCCGTTTGCGCAAAAGCTGTCCCGAAACCAACTTTAACGTCAGCCTTTCCCTCGACGGTTTTGGTAAAACACACGATATCCAGCGCGGTGTTCCGGGTAATTTCTATAAAGGGCTGGAAACCCTTAAGAAAATAGACGAACATTTCCGCGACGACGGGAAAGTGCTGAAAAATGTCGCGACCGTCATCACTAAATATAATATCGATGAAATACAAGACTTCATGCTTTGGGTATTCGCCCGTTTCCACACTTCCACCCATACCATCGAAGCTGCCCGCGGCATGACACGCGATGACGGAGTGAAGATACTAACGGAATCGACATTGCGGAAAATACAAGATGACGTGGCGCCGATCTATTGCGGTTACGCCGATCGCATGGTACAGGAAACCACCGGTCTCAGAAAACCGATCACCCGCTTCTTCTATCTGGGGTTCATCCGGACGTTATATAATGTGCGTGCCGGCAATATTGACGAACCGACTCCGTGGGGAATGGATTGCACGGCCGGCGAGACCACCCTTGTGATCGATTATGACGGCCGTTTCCGTGCTTGTGAACTCCGGGAACCGCTCGGAAATGTTAAAGAGTATGGTTGTGACATCGCTAAAGTGATGCAGGGCGATGCAATGAAGCAGGAGATAAATGCCATCGGACACGGGGCGAAGGCCAATTGCTGGTGTACGCATGGCTGCTGGATCACTTCGTCCGTCGTTTTCAATCCGGGAAAGATGCTGAGAATGGTCTATAAAGGCTATCGTGAAATGAAAAAGCTGAATCGTCCGGTTGTCTTCAATGAAGAAATACTTAGGAGCATGGAAGATAAATATGGTCTTGACCGCGAGAAATTAGACACTCTTCATATAGGTTGAAACCTTTCAAAAAAGGTTGGCAGAAAAGTCCTTAATCGAACATCTGCCAACCTTTTTCATATAGTCGAGACAATAATCGTTTATTGCATTCCTTCCGTAGTCATTTCTTTATTGATCTTCTTAACCAATCCCTGGAGTACGGCACCCGGACCCAGTTCGATGAAGTGATCGGCTCCGTCGGCAATCATGTTCTGGACGCTCTGTGTCCAGCGAACCGGAGCGGTCAGTTGGGCGATCAGGTTAGCCTTGATTGTTTCAGGGCAGGTTTCGCCTTTCGTGCTTACGTTCTGGTAAACAGGGCAAGCCGGTTTGTGGATCGGGGTTGCTTCGATAGCAGCAGCCAGTTCTGCGCGGGCCGGTTCCATCAGCGGAGAGTGGAAAGCGCCACCCACTTTCAGTTTCAGTGCACGTTTTGCACCGGCAGCCAGCATTTTTTCACATGCGGCATCGATACCTGGTACGGAACCGGAGATGACAAGCTGTCCCGGACAGTTGTAGTTTGCACAAACGACAACTTCGCCTTCGATGCTTGCGCAAATCTCTTCTACTTTTTCGTCCGGCAATGCCAGAACGGCAGCCATAGTCGAGGGAGTGGCTTCGCAGGCTTTCTGCATCGCCATAGCGCGTTTGGATACCAGGACAAGTCCGTCTTCGAAAGACAATGCTCCGGCTGCAACAAGTGCAGAGAACTCTCCTAAGGAGTGTCCGGCTGTCATATCCGGTTTGAACTGGTCACCTAATGTTTTAGCAAGAATGACTGAGTGTAAGAAAATGGCAGGCTGTGTTACTTTTGTCTGACGCAGATCTTCGTCTGTTCCGGAGAACATCAGATCGGTAATACGGAAACCGAGGATTTCGTTAGCCTTCTCAAACATCTCTTTTGCAAGGGGATTGTTTTCGTAAAGGTCTTTTCCCATTCCGACAAACTGTGCACCCTGACCGGGAAATACATACGCTTTCATTTTTTCTAATCTTTTTCTAATTTCAGTTTTTTAAGATGGCGCAAAGGTAATAAATTTAGAATAACTGGGGTACTATTCATTACAAATTGTATCTTTGCCCCATCGATAACAGAAATATTAACGACTAATTTATACAATATCATGGATCAATTATTATTTCTTGGAAACTTAGGTACAGGCGAAATTGTTATTATCGCCATTGTTGTGTTGTTACTTTTCGGTGGCAAAAAAATACCTGAACTGATGAAAGGTATCGGTAAAGGTGTGAAGAACTTTAAAGACGGTGTAAAAGGATTAGAAGACGACATTAAGCTGGACGATACTGATAAGAAGTAAAAGATGGCAGAATTAGAACAAGAAGAAATGTCCTTCTGGGACCACCTGGAGGCACTTCGTTGGACTCTGTTCCGTTCTTTTTTAGCGCTCTTTGTTTTTGCTATAGGCAGTTTTGCCTTTATGCGGGGGGAAAATGGTATATTCCACCGTGTGATAGAGGCTCCTTGTTCATCTGATTTTATCTTTTACAGATGGCTTTGCGAGTTGAACCAGTGGTTGGCGAATATCAGTCCGTGGTTTGATGTTTTACCGGATTTCTGCAATGATAATTTTCACGTGCAGATATTTAATATCAAACTGGCATCTCAGTTCTTTACTCACATGACTACCTCTTTTTGGCTGGCACTTGTGCTTACTTTTCCCTATCTGATGTGGGAAATCTGGAAGTTTATCAGTCCTGCTTTATATGAGAATGAGAAAAAGAATGTCAGATGGGTATTCCTGTTGGGAACAATTATGTTCTTTGTCGGATGTGCAGTCGGATATTTTATGGTATTCCCGATGACACTGCGTTTTTTGGCAACATACGAATTAAGTGCTAATATCATAGAACAGGTATCTCTGGATTCGTACATGGATAATTTCCTGATGCTGATCTTTGTGATGGGGATTGTCTTTGAAATGCCTTTGGTGTCGTGGCTCATGTCGCAGATCGGTTTGTTGAAGCGTTCGTTCTTCCACAAGTATAGACGACATGCTGTCGTGGGGCTGTTGGTTGCAGCAGCATTCATTACTCCGAGTAGTGACCCGTTCACATTAAGTATCGTATTCTTCCCGTTGTATGGGCTGTTCGAATTGAGTGCCCTTTTTGTGAAGAAAGATCCTCCCGAAGAAGAAGATCTTGACGATGAAGATGAAGAGAATACGGAAATTGCACCGGCTTAAAACTACAGACATTGTAAAATAGTTATAGAAGAGACGCATATTTAATAGGTGCGTCTCTTTTTTTGTATATTTGTCAAGACTAAAACAACAGTAAACATGAGGCACATTTCCTTATTGGCGGTCTCCTTGCTGGCTCTGGCAGCCTGCACGCCGGAAAAACAACAGGAGGCGGATGATTATACACAATATGTAAATCCTTTTATCGGGACGGATTTTACCGGCAACACCTATCCGGGAGCGCAAGTACCTTTCGGAATGGTTCAGTTGAGTCCCGACAACGGGCTTCCCGGTTGGGACCGTATTTCAGGCTATTTCTATCCCGACACGACTATTGCCGGTTTCAGCCATACACATCTGTCCGGGACGGGTGCGGGGGATTTGTACGATATCTCTTTCATGCCGGTAACGCGTCCGTATAAGGAAGCGCCTGCTCCTTTGGGCATCTATTCGACATTCTCGCATAATGACGAGGCGGCTTCGGCTGGCTATTACCGTGTACTACTGAAAGATTATAATATTAATGTCGAGTTGACCGCGACCGAACGTTGCGGCATTCAGCGTTATACGTTCCCCAAGGCGGAGGCATCCGTATTCCTGAACCTCAAAAAAGCGATGAACTGGGACTTCACTCTGGATTCGCGAATCGAAGTGGTCGATTCGATGACGATCCGCGGATATCGTTTCTCACAGGGCTGGTCACCTTTACAGCATGTCTATTTTGAAACCCGTTTTTCGAAACCTTTCGTGGCTTATCATCTGGACACGACTTCCATTGCTACGAAGGATCGCGGCTGGATCGGTACGGCCTATGTTGCCCGTTTTGATTTTAATACGGAGAAGGATGAAGAAATTCTGGTGACAACAGGAATATCCGGAGTCAGCATGGAAGGGGCAGGCAAGAACTTGCGTGCAGAGGCTCCGAAAGATGATTTCGATTACTATCAGGCACTGGCTGCAAAGGAATGGAATAAGCAGCTTTCCAAGATAGAGGTGAAGAGCCGGGATACCGATGATCTGGTGAAATTCTACACAGCACTCTACCATTCCATGATCGCCCCGACTATCTATAGTGATGTGGACGGTTCGTATTACGGCCCGGATCAGCAGATCCATAAAGCGGACGGATGGACGAACTATTCTACCTTCTCGTTGTGGGACACCTACCGCGCTTCCCATCCGTTATTCACCTATACTGAACCGGAACGTGCAAACGATATGATCAAAGGGTTCTTGAAATTCTATGAACAGAATGGAGCTTTGCCGCTGTGGAACCTGTATGGCTGGGAAACCAATATGATGATCGGCTATCATGCCGTTCCCGTAATTGTGGATGCTTATCTGAAAGGAATCGGTAACTTCGATCCCGAGAAGGCGCTCGAGGCCTGTATCGCTACGGCCAACCGGGATGACTACCGGGGGATCGGCGATTACAAGAAGTTGGGATATGTCCCGGCTTACAGTGATCCGGAAAAATGGGAAAACTGGTCGCTATCCAAAACATTGGAATATGCTTATGATGATTACTGCATCGCGACAATGGCGGAGAAGATGGGGAAGAAAGAGATTGCCGACGAGTTCTATAAACGTGCGCAAAACTACCGGAATGTTTATAATCCGGCCACATCTTTTATGCAGCCGCGTGACGAGAAGGGCAATTTTGCCACAAACTTCAGCCCCGACGACTATACCGAAGATATCTGCGAAAGCAATGGCTGGCAGTATTTCTGGTCCGTTCCCCAGGATCTGGACGGTCTGATCGGCCTGGTCGGAAGTAAGGAGCGTTTTGCTGAAAAACTGGACAGCATGTTCACGTATGTACCGAAGTCGACCGAAGACCTGCCGATCTTCAGCACCGGCATGATCGGACAATATGCTCATGGCAACGAGCCGAGCCATCATGTGATTTACTTATATAATAAGGTCGGACAACCCTGGAAGACACAGAAATATGTGGCGGAAGTGTTGCATGATCTGTATCAGAATGCTCCGGACGGTATCTGCGGGAATGAAGATTGCGGACAGATGTCGGCCTGGTTCGTATTCAGTTCGATGGGCTTCTATCCGGTCGATCCGATCAGCAGTAAGTACGAGATCGGAAGTCCGATGTTCCCGGAGGTGAAGATGCATCTGTCAAATGGCAAGACCTTCACGGTTCTGGCGCCGGCAGTAAGCCGTGAGAATATCTACATCCAGTCTGTGAAGCTGAACGGCCAACCGTATGACAAGAGCTATATTACCCATGAACAGATTATGAATGGCGACACATTGGAATTTGAAATGGGGAACCAGCCGGGACCGGTCTGGTATGAATAACGTATGTAATTACCATGAAAAAGAAACTGTTTTTATTATGCCTTGTATGCTCCTGTACCGTCTTTTTTGCTTTGGCACAGGAGCGTGAATATGTGATTGTCGTACATGGAGGAGCCGGGAATATGGGCGACCTCCAGGACGACCCGGAAAAGTCGGTCAGTTATTATGCCGCTCTGGATTCCGCTCTGATGATCGGCGACCGTATTCTGTCTGCCGGTGGCGAAGGTCCGCAGGCAGTCATGGCTGTGATTAACTATTTTGAAAGCAATCCTTTGTTCAATGCGGGGAAAGGAGCAACCTGCACGGCTGATGGGACCTTCGAACTCGATGCATCCATTATGGAAGGCAAAGATCTGTCCGCCGGAGCCGTAGCCGGTGTGAAAAATGTTAAACATCCGATTAATGCGGCCTATGCCGTAAAGACAAAGACCGGCCATGTGATGTTGAGTGGTGCCGGGGCAGATGCTTTTGCCAAAGAGCAAGGCTTGGAACTGGTCGATAATATGTATTTTGCGACTCCAAAGACTTTAAGCTGGATCGAAAAGCTGAAACAGGAAAGCAAAAAGAACGGAACAGTCGGTTGTGTAGTGTTGGATAAGAAAGGCAACCTTACGGCCGGAACCAGTACAGGCGGTATGTTTAAAAAGAAATGGGGACGTATCGGCGATTCGCCGGTGATCGGAGCCGGGACCTATGCGGATAATAATAGTTGTGCCGTTTCCTGTACCGGTCATGGGGAATACTTTATTCGCCATGCCGTCGCCTTTAATGTCTGTGCCCGTTATAAATATCTGCAGGAGCCGGTAGAGAAGGCTGCCGGTTATATCATTAATACCGAACTGAATACAAATGAAGGTAATGGCGGTCTGATTGCAGTCGACAAGCAAGGAAATATCGCTATGCCTTTCAACAGCACAGGTATGTTCCGCGGATATCTCTATAAACAAAAAGGTTCCGACCGGATTGAAAAGAAAGTCGGGATAGGGGATAAACTGGTTTCTTTTGAAGGAAAATAGAGGGGCTATCCTGTTTCGTATTTATCAGGAAATGGGATCGGCCACATATCATGTTTTTCAGAGTCATCTATCACTCTATCACACCTTGCCTATTAAGTTCTGATTATCATGTTTTTATGGTGTGATAGATGCTGTTTTTATCTATCACACTTCTATCACACATCTATCACCAATATTCTAAAAAGATGTAATCTTTTTTGTGTGGTAAGTATCTTATTTTCAATAATGTAGTATGCTGTTTGGCTGTACATCCGGATGTCGGGATCATAAACATCCGGATGTACAGAGCGGCTACATCCGGGTGTAGAAGATCGTAAGATGGGGATGTTTGCAAGCATTTCTGCCTACTTTTGAGTAAAAAGTATAGGACTAATTGATTTTATAGAAGTATCTTACGATATTTAGTGCGAGTTTGTCGGGAAGGATTGCTTTAAATTTGGCAAACAGAACCTGTCCCGCCGGTCCGACAACCGTTCGGAATGCCGGTTTTTTCGTTTTGACTAATTTGCAGATGGCAAGCCCCAGTTTTTCCGGATTACTTCCTCCGTTTTCGGCTTCTTCAATGATCTTCATGCTTTTAGCAAAAGTTTTCCCATAATCCTCATGGTGGAGAGTGGCTGCCGATATGTTCCGGTTGGCGGTGAAATTGGTTTTGAAATCGCCCGGTTCTACCAGGCAAACCTGAATACCGAACGGATGCACCTCGATGGCCAATGCTTCGCTATATCCTTCGACTGCAAATTTGGAAGCCGAATAGAAACCTTGAAAAGGAACGGCTATGATGCCGCCTATGGAACTGATGTTGATGATTTCGGATCATCCGGATGCCTTCAGGGGTATTATCCGTTTCTTTACGGCTTGTCCCGTAAACGGTATAGCCTTGTTTCGCCAATAGGGTAGCTGTTATCTGGCCAAAACCGGAAGAAGCGCCGGTTACCAGTATGATGTATGTATTCGCCATACTCAGGATTGGTTTGGACTATGATGAACTAGTTTAATATCGATAAGGTCATCAAGAATTGATGCGTGTAAGGATAGGCCGGTTAAAAACCGGGTTAGTCCGAACATTATACCGGGTAAAATGTGTGAGTGTTTCATGTATGAACTTTATGCTTACAAATATACTGCTTAATTATATATAGTAGGGTCCGTGTCATCCTTTTTTAATGCCTTATCGATATACTCAACTAGTTTTCTGTTTTTAAATCTTACGGTGTATTTATATTTCATTATCAATAAAAATATGATATCGATCAATATAAGGATGATGATGACAAGTAGAAGTATCACTGCCGGATTCACACCTATTACTTCTGCATTAAGCATATCCTCGTATATGGAAAGAATGGATATCATATCATTTATCTATTAGTTTGTTTTATGTTCTACGTTGGCCGGATTTGGAAACTGGACTATTTTCACATTCTTGTTATTCTTGAATGAATCCGTTTTTGTTAAATCCGGAGACTGCACGTATCCCTGCGGTACGTTTTCCATTAAGACAGCTTCACATGCATCTATTACTTTCTTTATAATATTTGTATCTACAGATGTCTTATCTGCTATTGCCTGAATAAATTCTACTTTGTTCATGTTGTAAATTTTGAGTCGTCTATCTTATTACACACAAAGGAAAAGATGTTATGGTGGATATGCAACTATTTTCCCGGGTAACATGTCTCAATTTGTCACAAAGGTGTGACAAATAGTCCCCGCAAAAAGGTTTATGCCCTGTTTTACAAGTTCAGGGACTATTTGTCATAGGTTAAAACTTTTTGTCATCTTATTTTGTTTTGGATTTGTTTTATTTGTAATGCATATAAAAAATTGGAAATAATGAATACGTATTATTTATCTTCGGGGCAACTCCTGGAACCGTCCGAATCATCTTTGTCCATACCTGCTAAAATCGGAGCGAATGTAGAGATATGGATATATAATCGTTTCGGATGCCTGATTTTCCATATTGTGGAAAGATGCTTGTCTGATAAGTGCGTTTGCTTCTGTGAAGGTCAAAACTGGAAGGAAGTGGCTTCGATTGCCGTAGTCAGCATAGACAAAGTAAACTATGTTTATAAGATTAAAAAGGCCTGAACCAATCAGGCTTTTTTTATTTGAAAGTCGAAGCAATAAACAAGATGTGCGCAAAAGGAGAACCAAAAAGAAGGTTTCTTTGCAAAAAAGTTATTACTTTGCAACTGATTTAGACTACTAACATTAAAAGATAACGAACTGATACCATGATTTGGAACGAAACTATCGAATGTATGAACCGCGAGGAAATGCGGAAATTACAGAGTATCCGCTTAAGGCGGGTTGTTGAACACGCTTATCATAACTCTCCTTTCTACCGTAAAAAAATGCAGGAAATGGGGATAACGCCGGAAGACATTCATTCTATTGACGATATAGTGAAGCTCCCGTTTACCGTTAAACAGGACTTGCGCGACAATTATCCTTTCGGATTGATGGCCGTGCCGATGTCGGAGATTGTCCGGTTGCACGCTTCTTCCGGAACGACAGGAAAACCGATCGTCGTCGGCTATACCCGGAAAGATTTATCTATCTGGGCTGAAGTGGTGGCACGATGCCTGACTGCTTATGGCCTGACAAAGAACGATTCCGTACAGGTCTCATACGGTTACGGCTTGTTTACCGGAGGCTTGGGAGCACATGCCGGAGTCGAGAACATCGGCGGGACGGGAATTCCGATGAGTAGCGGTAACACCCAGAAACAGATTCAGTTGATGCATGACTTCGGGGCTAAGGGCTTGGCTTGTACTCCTTCTTATGCGTTGTATCTGGCCGAAACGATCCATTCGTCCGGCATTCCTTTGGAAGAATTCAAATTGCGCGTCGGTGCTTTCGGTGCTGAACCTTGGACGGAAAATATGCGTAAAGAATTGGAAAACAAATTGAATATCAAGGCGTATGATATCTATGGCCTGACGGAAGTCTGCGGTCCGGGTGTCGGAGGCGAGTGCGAGTGCCAGAACGGTACGCACTTATGGGAAGACCATTTCTTTCCTGAAATAGTAGATCCGGTTACCTTGAAACCTGTAGAACCGGGACAGCATGGAGAATTGGTTTTCACGACATTGACGAAAGAAGGCATGCCGATGATCCGTTACCGTACGCGTGACCTGACGCATCTGATTTATGAGAAATGCGAATGTGGACGTACGGCTGTGCGTATGGGACGTATCCTCGGACGTAGTGACGATATGTTGATTATAAGGGGTGTGAACGTATTCCCGTCTCAGGTGGAATCGGTTATTCTCGAAATGCCGGAATTCGAACCCCATTATCTGATTGTGGTCGACCGTGTGAACAATACAGACACATTCCAGATTCAAGTGGAAGTGCGCCAGGAATGTTATTCGGACGAAATGAACAAGATGATTGCCCTGAAGAAGAAAATCGCAAACCGCATGCAGAGCGTGATCGGTTTGCAACCCGATATAAAGATTGTCGAGCCACGCAGCATCGAGCGGAGTATGGGTAAAGCCAAACATGTGATCGATAATCGTAAATTAGTATAAACCCCTAAAGTTTAAATGCTATGTTAATTAAACAGTTATCTATCTTTCTGGAGAATAAGAAAGGCCGTTTCACGGAAGTTGCAAAAATATTAGGCGAAGCCGGCGTAAACATGTCCGCTTTTACGGTTGCCGAAAATTCAGACTTCGGCATCTTGCGTCTGATTGTGTCGGATACGGATACAGCCATCAAGGTTTTGCGCGACCGTCTATATGCGGTGAGTGTGGCCGATGTCGTTTGCCTGCATTGTCCCAATCAGCCGGGAGCATTGGCTAAAGCAATGGATATTATTACTTCAGCTGGAATATTTATTGAATATATGTATGCTTTTTCTCAGGGCGAAGCGGCCAATGTGATCATTCGTCCCGACAATGTAGAGAAGTGTGCGGAGGTTCTGAAGGCCAATAAACTGGAGCTTATTGCGGCCAGTGACTTATATAAGTTGTAAATATTAACGTTAAGCGCTTCGTTTATTTGTCGGAAAACTTTAACTTTGCGCGCTAAAAGTATGTGAATGAAAAAGGTTGTATATTTATTGATGATGATCACAGTACTGTTATCTTCCTGCGGGGAGTATAATAAGATACTGAAAAGTACGGACTACGAGCTGAAATATTCGTATGCAAAGAAGTATTTCAATGCAAAACAATATTCGAAGTCTGCCACTTTATTAGATGAATTGGTACCTGTATTCAAAGGTTCCGCTAAAGCTGAAGAATCTTTGTATTTGCTGGCACAAAGCTATTACGGCCAAAAAGACTATCAGACTGCTTCGCAATACTTTAATACCTATTATACGACTTATCCGAAAGGCGAATACACCGAGTTGGCCCGCTTTTATTCGGGTTATGGATTGTATCTGGATTCACCGGACCCCCGCTTGGACCAGACACAAACGTATGAGGCTATTAATCAGTTGCAGTTGTATCTGGAGTATTATCCGCAAAGCGAACGGGCCAAGGAAGCCCAGAACATTATGTTCGAATTGCAGGAAAAGCTCGCCTACAAGGAACTACTGGCAGTCCGGTTGTATTTCAACCTGGGTACCTATATGGGAAACAACTATCTTTCATGTGTGATTACCGCGCAGAACGCACTTAAGAACTATCCGTATTCCAAATACAGGGAAGAGTTTATGTTCTATACCATTCGTGCCAAATATGAACTGGCCATAGTAAGTGTGGAAGAAAAGTTGCAGGGACGTTATCGCGAAGTTGTGGATGAATATTACAACTACATGAACGAATATCCCGAAGGCAAGTACGTAAAACAAGTTCAGAAGTTCTACGACTATGCCAGCAAGCGAATAACAGATACGTATTAACGAAAACAACTAATCAATAAAGTAAGTATGGATTACAGAAAGACTAACGCTCCGTCGAATACGGTTACCCGCGACATGATGAAACTTTCGTCAGACACGGGCAATGTGTATGAAACCGTTGCAATCATTGGTAAACGTGCTAATCAGATTTCTGTTGAGATGAAACAGGATCTGGAAAAGAAACTTCAGGAATTTGCTTCCTATAATGATAACCTGGAAGAAGTTTTTGAAAACAGAGAACAGATCGAGATTTCACGTTACTATGAAAAGCTCCCGAAACCGACTTTGATCGCAGCTAAGGAGTATGAAGATGGCAAGGTGTATTATAAGAACCCTGCAAAAGAAAAGAATAACCTTTAATAAATTGAAAATTGAGAATTGAGAATTGAAAATTATCGGGTGGCCAGTCGCTCTGTATTTTTCAATTTCCAATTTTCAATTTTTAATTTTCAATTATCATGTTACAGAGAATACAGACTGTTTATTTACTTATTATAGTGGCATTGACGATTGCCATTCTGTTTTTACCGCTTGCCGTGTTGCAGTCGGGCGACCAGTTGTTTACGTTTGATGCGACAGGCATCAGCACGATGGCGGCTCAACCGGAACTTGTTTATCCTACATGGGGGCTGTTTGCTTTGGCAATCGTAATCTCTTTGCTGGCGCTATTGACCATCTTCCTGTTTAAGAAAAGAATCCTTCAGATACGTCTATGCGTGTTTAATGCGATTTTAATGTTGGGCTTTTATGGTCTCTTTGCTTTCTTTTGCTGGAACCTGGATAATCAGAAGGAGATTTTTTCGTTGAACCTGAAGATTGCTCTTTCTTTTCCTCTGGTTAGCCTGATCCTGGATTACCTGGCTATACGCAATATCGGGGCGGATGAGGCATTGGTACGTTCTTTGGACCGCCTGAGATAATAATTTTTTGATTAAAGTATAAGAGAAGAGGATGTCTCATCACTGGGACATCCTCTTTTTTTGGCCTAAATCTGATAGCCTAAAGACTATATCTACCTCTATTTGTAATGATAAATTCTAATGTTCCTGAAACAAAACTTGTTTTGTAGAGTTAAGCCTCAGGTTTTATGGGAAAAAGCGACGTTTTTGTTTTGGGAGGAGCCTGCTGCCCATTCTTAGCTTATCTTCTTTGCAAAGGTATTAGGAAGCCTTGATCTCTATGTTTGATATCGTCTAAGATTGTTCAAGAATCATCTTTTTATTATATTTGCTACATGAAAAAGCTGCTTGTCATATTATTCAGTCTATTCTTATGTATATTTTCTACACGAGCGGAATCTCCTGATTATTATTTTAAGCAAATATCCTTGAAAGACGGCCTTTCACAGTCGACTGTCAATTGTGTGCTGAGTGACCACCAGGGCGTGATCTGGATCGGGACGAGCTTTGGCCTGAACCGTTTCGACCGCGAAAGGATCATGTCTTATTATAATGATAAGGACAATCTTTTTTCTATTCCCGGGAATGATATTATTTTCTTGACAGAAGACCTTCAGCATAATATCTGGATCGGGACCGATAGAGGACTGGCACGGTATGACCGCAGCAAAGACAGGTTTGTACGCATCACATTTGCCGGTTTGCCTTTGCATGTCCACAGTTCGGTAGTGACGGATAGCGGAGTCCTGCTTTTTGGAGCGGGAACAGCTTTCGGATATTCTTATGCCGATAACCGGATTACATTTCTACCGGTAAATGGACCGGAAAGAGTTACCTCTTCTTTTACGCACGCCTGTATGTACGACCAACAAAAGCAGATCGTGCTGCTTGCCTGCCGCCGTAACGGATTGTGGTGGTATCATCTCACTACAGGCAAGCTGGAACGGGTTCCCTTTATTCCTGCAAAAGAAATCACGAGCGTATGCCTGGCTTCTTCGGGGGATATCTGGCTGTCGGTATATGCAGACGGCGTATATGGATATACCCGTGACGGCCAGGAACGTTATCATCTGAATACGGGCAATCTGTTGAACAACGATGTCGTCCTGGATATAAAGGAAAGAGACGGCGAACTGTGGTTGGCTACTGATGGAGGGGGAATAAATATCTATGACCCGGAGAAACAAACCGTCCGTGTGATTGCACATATTCCCGGTGATAATAATTCGTTGCCGGTCAATTCATTCGGTTGCCTGTATGATGACCAGGAGAAGAATATGTGGGCAGGCAGTATCAGGGGAGGCCTGATTGGCATGAAGGAGATTTATTTTTATACGTATGGAGATGTTCCCCTGAACTCGGCTGATGGCTTGAGCTACAAGACCGTGACGAGCCTATATGAAGACCGTGACCATATATTGTGGTTTGGGACTGACGGTGACGGCATCAACCGGTTTGATCCGCAAAAAGAGGAATTCCGGCATTATCCTGCGACATTTGATAAAAAGGTGGTTTCGATTATTGAATATAATGAAGAGGAACTACTGCTTTCGATATTCAGCCAGGGACTGTATCGCTTTCATAAAAAGACCGGAGAACTTCGGGAATATGTGGTTGCCGATGCCGGAAAATCCCGCCGTCTGTTCCGTGTCGGACTGGCTATTCATTTGGATCGCCTGGATAAAGAGCATTTCTATATTTACTCCGATAGTGTCTATTTGTATAATCAATCGACGGGACGATTGGAGGCAATCGGATGTAAAGAGGAAGGTATTGTGCTTTCCGCTCTTATGAAAGTACCCGGAGATCAGCCTGTCACCTATTTGCGCAGTTTATCCAATCTGTTGGTTTTGGATCACCAAGAACGTTCCATACATGTTTTTTATACTCCGCCTGACTCTATCGGGACGATTGGAGCCGCGTGCCTGGATAAAGAGGGTTGTTTCTGGCTGGGGACGTCTTCCGGCCTGTACCGGTATGATCCGGTTACAAAGTATACTTCAGCTATAGAGGGGAACCGTTTTGCCGGTACCAGTTCGTTAGGCTTTGACAAGCAAGGAAGGCTTTGGATCGGAACCCATAACGGTTTGTATGCCTATATTCCCGAAGAGAAGAAAACAGTCGTTTTCGGTGAGTCGGATGGCGTTTATGCCAATGAATATCTGTTCAAACCTCCTTTGCTGGCAGCATCGGGCGATTTGTATATGGCGGGTGTGAATGGTTTGGTCTATATACGGAATAATGTGCCTTTCCCGGAGGAAGCGGATCCCTCGATCAATTTGCTGGATGTGGAACTCAATGGGGTCTCTGTCGGTTCGGATGTGATAGGGGATGGGGACAAACTATCGGTTCCCTGGAATTATACCTCTTTGAATGCCCGGATTATCGTGAAAGAAAATGACCTGATGCGGAAGAAACTGCTTCGTTATTACATAAAAGGCAGCCTGAATGAAATGATCGAACGGTCCAGTCATACGATTTCCTTCCATGCCCTTTCTGTCGGTGAATATCATATTTGGGTGTCCTGCAATAAAAGGAATGGCGACTGGAGCACTCCGGTCCAGTTATTGTCAATTACTGTGACGCCACCCTGGTGGAAAACAACCGGATTCCTGATTTTGCTGATCTTCTGTATTTTGTGCGGATCGGCACTGGTAGCCTGGTTGGTGGTATTGAAAAAGGAACGTAAGATGGTCTGGGCGATCAAGGAACATGAACGGAAAACGTATGAAGACCGGGTCCGCTTTCTTATCAATATCAGCCATGAACTCCGTACGCCTCTTACCCTTATATATGCACCACTGAAACGCTTGCTTGCTTCGGGAGAAGTGAAGGATGATAAGTTGTTGCATTTGCTGACCGGTATTTTCAGACAGACGCGCCGGATTAAAGACAATATCAATATGGTGTTGGATGTCCGGAAAATGGAGATCGGAGGCGAATCGTTGACTCTGACTAAGCAACCCGTCAACGACTGGCTGCAGGAAGTATCCGGAGATTTTAAACTTGAATTCCAGGTTCGGAATATCCGGTTGGTCTATGATCTTGACGAGTCGCTGGGTGAAGTGCCTTTCGATGTCTCCAAATGTGAGATCGTTTTGTCTAATCTGTTAATGAATGCGCTGAAGTTCAGTGAACCGGACACCGTTGTCGTCTTGTCTACACGCCGGAAGCCGGATTATGTCCGTATCTCCCTCTCGGATGAAGGCATCGGGTTGGACCATTTGGAGATCGACCGCCTGTTTACCCGTTTCTATCAAGGCGAGCATGACCGGAAAGGGAGCGGGATCGGATTGTCGTATGCACGGATGCTGGTGGAAATGCACGGCGGAAATATCGGTGCCCAGGCAAATGAAAGGAAGGGGGCAACCTTCTTTTTTGAGCTGCCTTTGGAGAACACCTCCGTCCCTATCGAGGCAAAGCCCTATATGGATCGGTTGCTTCAAACTTCCGATGTCGAGATACCTGAAACCGATGAATATCCGGTTGCCGGATATACGGTTCTGATCGTGGAGGATGAACCGGAACTGCGTAGTTACCTGAAAGATGAATTAAGCGGATATTTTAAAAAAGTTTTTGTTGCGGAAGACGGACGGCAGGCGCTTGAAAAGATCCGGGCGAATCTTCCCGACCTGGTAGTCAGTGATGTCATGATGCCTTATATGAACGGGTTCGAATTATGCCGCCGTATAAAGAGTGATGTGGAAATCAGCCATATTCCGGTCATCCTGTTGACGGCACGTACCGATAACGAAAGTACCGTGCAGGGATATAAGTTAGGAGCCGATATGTACGTCCCGAAACCTTTCGATCTCGCTTTCCTTCTTACGGTCCTGCGCAATCAATTGAAGAGCCGTGAAATTATCCGGAACCGTTATAAGGAAGCCGAACAGGTCGTATCGCCCAAGGCCGATACGATCAGCAATGCCGACGAGCAATTCATGCGCAAACTGAATGAACTGATCAGCAGCAACCTCACCAATCCGGACCTGGATGTACAGTTCGTTGCCTCCCGGATGGCGATGAGCCGTGCTTCGCTTTACAACAAGCTGAAACTGCTTGCCGGCATCAGCATTGGCGATTATATCAACAAGTTCAGGATGGCCGAAGCAGTCCGCCTCCTTGCCGATAAGGATATGAGCATACAGGAAGTATCGGAGAAAACCGGTTTCTCCCACCAACGTTATTTCAGTACTGTCTTTAAACAGATATATGGCGAGACGCCTTCCCAGTTCAGGCAAGAGTTATGATTAAAAAGCAGGAATCATATACGTGATCTTAGCCGATATCACCTGCGAAGACGATTTGGAGAAGTAATCCTCTTTGCGGCTGTTGAATATGTCTCCGAGGGCATAGTAGTAGCGGCCTTCCAGCAGGAAGGAACCGATACCCGTATGAAGCTCGATACCCGGTCCGCCGCATAACCCCCAGTCGAATTTCTTTTCGACGGGCATATCATGCTGCGCGTTCACCGTGTTAGGACTCGCCCCGTTCAGGTTCTCATCCGTTTTCTCTCCGAAGGCATACCCGATTTTAGGCCCTAAGTTGACAAACACCCTGAAGCGCTTGCTACCGAAATAGATATGTGTCAAGATCGGAAGTTCGATATAATTGATCGTCCGGCTATATTTATATTGTGGTTGGTCTTCAAATTTCTCATCCCATCCATGTTGGGTGAAATTCAACTCAGCCTGCAATCCGAGGTTTTTCTCCGTTATCCACCGGAGCGAAAGGCCGCCTGTATAGCCCATCTTCATTTTCTGCTGCACCTTGGTCTGGGCAAAACTGACTTTGGAAAAAGTCGTACCGAAGGAAGCGCCGAGAGACAATTCCTGCTTGAACTTATCCTGCGCCCGGACACCGCTCAGGGCAACAAGGCTTATCATTGCTGCTGTAATAACTTTTCTGATCATCTTACTTCATTCCGGGTTACATTAAAATCACTCTGATAATGGACAATGAAGATATTTGTGTTGATGAAGCCTCCCCAGTTGTTTACGCGATGAAAATCGAAACCGGTCTGTACGCCCTGGTAATGGATTTTGTCCAGATTGTTCTCGAAGTTGGAGCCGTATTTGTTGATTGCCCCAATGAAGAACATACCCGTGTCGAATCCTAAAATGCCATATTTAGGAAATATATTGATCAAACTCTTGCTGTACCAGTTTTTATATTTGGTATAGAAGTTTGCCACCTCTCTCGACAGGTTGTCTGCATAGAAGTTGCTGTATATGTAGGTGTTCAACGCATAGAAATCTTCCAGGCACTCGCGAGTGTACGTCTGCCATTCGGGATATCCGAACAAAGTCAATCCGAATTCAGGCTTTGTTTCCGCCAGCATACGCAACGGAGATTTGATCTTGTTCAGAGCTTCCAGCGTACCCGAAGTCGGCACGATCACGTTTCGTTTATCAGCCTTGAGAAGGGCTTCGACATCGGCTGTCAGGGTTTCACCGTTGTAATTGATTTCACTGAACGGTATGTTCCGTTGCTTCATCTCGGCTTTGAATGTTTTGATAAATTCGGTTTTGTCCTTGCCGTCATTGATGTTCAGCAAGATTATGTTGTCTTCGGCAAACAGGTCGCATCCGCCTTGTGCCGCTTTGGCATACAAGTAGGAGTGAGGCGTATTTACCTGATAAACGTATGCATTCGACAGCACATCGTCGTTCTTCGACGTAAAAGGAATCACATATTTGATGTTATTCTTCTGGGCGAATTCCGCAACCGGTCCGATCTGGTCGTTTTGTACGGCTCCGATAATGAGGTTGGCATTCTTCAAGGCGTCCTCTTTCAGGATCTCTTTCAGTTTCTTCGTCCCGTTACCCGTATCATAGACCGACAGGTCGACGGAGCAGCCCGTATTTTTAAGACTGTCCACCGCCAGCAACAAACCTTCATAATATTCGATGAAACGCTGCGTCTCCGTAGAAGGAACCGCTTCGTTCGTCATAAACGGCAATAGCAGAGCCACTTTGACGCTGTTGACGTGTTCGATGCTTTTCGGTTCCGAAAGCAATGCGTTCACGTCCCTCTCCGAAAGCGTGGCGGTTGCCGGTCCGGTCGTCACATGTTCTTCGGCCTGCACGGGGATTTTAATAACCATACCCGCTTTAACCCCTTCTTTCAGTTTCGGGTTAAGCTTGAGCAACTCGTAACTGGAAATATTGAATTTCCGGCAGATCCGGTACATGGTTTCTTTTTTCTGGACGGTATATTCGATCTCTTTGGTAACGGTCTTGGCTTCTGTTACCGGCAAGTCTTCCACCTGTGTCGCCGGAATACGGATCGTCTTGCCGATCGTAAAGGTGGAAGTAGACAGGCCGGGGTTCGCTTTCACGATGGCGGTAGCCGGGACTGTGTACCGGATGGATAATGAATACAAGGTTTCTTTGGGCTGGATCGTATGGAATATATAGTTTTCTTCCTGCTTTTTAGCAGTGCCTCCAACCATGTCTCGCTGCGGAATTTTAAGGGTGGCGCCAGCCTTGATCCCTTCTTTGCTACCCGGATTCAGCCGGTAGATATCATCAGGCGCAACCCCGTACATAGTAGCGATTGCATAAACGGTTTGCCCCCTCTCTATCGTATGGAAAAATACATCGTTGTTGTCCTGCCCGTTCGTAATAACCACTTGCGACCTGTTGTTTTGTGCATAAACAGTAACACCGGCCAGGCTCAGAAAGAACGTCAATACGTATATGTTAATCTTATTCATTTGCTGATTTGGATTATTTAGGGGCAAAGATAACAACAAAAAACGAGAGTAATAAAAGATAAATTGCTAAAGTGTTTTATCCGGCATTCCCGACATCCTACTTATTGTAAAAAACGCCATTAAAACAGCCCGTAGTTCCCTTGTCAAGTGTCTTTCTTACGATTGTTCCCGGAACGGAAAAAGTAGTTTTGGGGACGTCTTGCCCATGAGTTGCGCAGAAAATTTCCATGACGACCGTCTTCATCGCCATGAAGTCAATGTTCATACATAGTGAACACGGCAGCTCACGGCAACGAAGACGGTCGTCGTGGCGATGAAGACGGTCGTCATGGAAATCCGCTACCGGAATCCCGGAAAAAAGCCTTGTTCTCCTTGCCATATTCCCGTGTCCTTGTCTTGTTTTCTCAAATATTCGATTCTCCGGGAGTTTAGCTTTTCCGGAATGCAAGGAATCGGGGAGAATCAATAGACAGATGCAACGTCGTTTGGGTGAACCAGGCAACGGATTAGTCCGTGTGTTAGTAAAAATGCCAGATCGGTAGATAAAAGACAGATCGGAACTGCAATTGTTTTCTCTTGAAATAGGAAAATGGAGGGTTATTGTAGAAAATGATATAATCACCCCGGATGTTTCGGATATCCATAAAAAAACGTATCTTTGTGTGTGAAGTGTTTTAATTAAAATCCGTAATCATGAGCAACAAGATTTATCCTATCGGCATCCAAAACTTCGAGAAGATTCGGAGAGACGGCTATTTCTATGTGGACAAGACCGCCCTCGTCTACCAACTGGCAAAAAGTGGAAGTTACTATTTCCTAAGCCGCCCGCGCCGTTTCGGGAAGAGTTTGTTGCTATCTACTTTGGAAGCCTATTTCGAGGGTAAGAAAGAATTATTTGCCGGATTAGCCATCGAGGAGTTAGAAAAAAATTGGGAACGATACCCGGTCCTGCATCTTGATTTGAATACTCAGGAATATAATTCGGTGGACAGCTTGAAGGAGAAATTGAATATTGCATTGACCGAATGGGAGAAGGAATGTGGCTCAGAACCTGCAGAAAAATCATTATCAACCCGCTTTGAAGGAATCATAAAACGTACGAGCCGGAAGATGGGGCAACGCGTTGTCATCTTGATCGATGAATATGATAAACCTATGTTGCAGGCGATCGGGAAGCCGGAATTGCAGGAAGCCTATCGCAGTTTGCTGAAATCTTTTTATGGAGCATTGAAAAGTGCGGACGGTTATATCCGTTTTGCGATGCTGACAGGTGTAACCAAGTTCAGCAAAGTGAGTGTTTTCAGTGACCTGAATAATTTGAAGGACATTTCGATGCGCAGGGAGTTTGTTGATTTATGCGGCATTACAGAGAATGAGTTGCATGAAAACTTAGAATCGGAATTGCATGAACTGAGCGACTCTCTAAATATGGATTACAACC
>Ga0137298_10222_pt1 | contig 52823 bp, 63 predicted proteins | sample RamsorincwithD2O_2_FD_97182 | JGI IMG/M metagenome (GOLD analysis project Ga0137298, IMG submission 97182) | Mouse cecal microbial communities from Vienna, Austria - Glucosamine amended with D2O | ecosystem: Host-associated > Mammals > Digestive system > Large intestine > Cecum | place: Austria...
CTCACATTCTCCACTCCCCCACACATCACAATTGCCTGCAAGTTATCCTGCAATCCCTGCAGTACGTCCAAAGCACCCTCTGTTGCTACTTTCTTCAAACGTTTCGGTTTTACCTCATTTATCTTCTTCGCGTGAAGATCCTCTACGCTACAATCTAACTTCCGTGCCACTATCTGCTCATAATGTTTCCGCTCCACTGCATCACTCACATACTTCAGCAACTTCATCGCTACATCCGAATACTCCCGCTTCCCCACTCCCGAATTTAGGTCCAAATTCTCCTCGTATTTATCCAGCAGCCAATCAATCGCCGGACGATAATTCTCCACCGCCTCTTGCCAAAGTTTCTCACTCTTTTGTATCAGTTCGTCTGGGTCCTTCGCGCCATGATAATCCGATATTACACTCAAATTCACCCCAAGGTCCCCCGCCATCATAATCGCCCGCTCCGTCGCCTTCACTCCCGCTGCATCACCATCATACGCTAACCGTACATCTGCTGTTAATCTCGACAAGGTCTTCAAGTGCGCTTCCGTCATCGCTGTTCCACTCGTTGCCACTGCCTCCCGCACGCCCGCCTGATGCGACGAAATTACATCCATATTCCCCTCCACAATCACCACGAAATTACGTTGCCGTATCGCTTCCTTTGCCGGCGCCAGCCCAAACACAAATCTACTTTTATTAAAAAGCAATGTCTCCGGCGTGTTCAAATATTTCGGCTCCCCCTGATCTATCACCCTCGCCGTAAACCCAATCACTCCGTTCGTATCAATAAACGGCACCATCATCCGCCCCCGAAACAAATCCCCTCCATATTGATTCAAGAGCCCTGCATCTTCCAGCGCTTGCTTCCGGAATCCCCTCGCCATCAAGAATTTCAGCAACGCCCTACCTTCTTGCGGCGCATACCCAATCCGAAAGTTCTCCAGTGTTCCCCGCGTCATTCCCCGCTTCTCCATCGCGTATTGCAATATCCGCTTATTCTTCGACAAACAATACTGATAATACTTACATGCCAACTCCAGCGCTTCTTTCGCTCTTGTTTTTCGCTCCGTTACTTTTTTATCACCCCCTCGATACTGCTTCAGCTCTACCCCAGCCTGCGCCGCCAATTTCTCTAGCGCCTCCCGAAAAGATATCCCCTCTACCTCCATTACGAACGCAAAAATATCCCCACCCTTATTCGCCGAAAAATCATGCCAAATCCCCTTCTCTGGCGACACCATAAAAGACGGCGTCTTATCCACCCCCCACGGCGAACGCCCTTTTAGCGTCCGCCCCGCCCGCTTCAACTCCACGTACTGTCCGACCACATCCTCCACCGGTAGCCGCGCCCGAATCTCTTCTTTCGCGTCATCCATACCTCCATTATACCATGCCAAATCCCCTCAAAAACCATTGACATTTTTAAGCATGTGTGCTATAATGATATATGAACCTTACAAAATATGTAGAAAGGTCGTGATTTTGATGGCTCATAATGCCACCGACACCACCTCGCAGACCGCCAACCGGTATTTTGTCTTCCGTGGCACCCGTCATTTCCCCACCAATGCCCGCATCGGAGACAAAATCCAACTCCCCCTCTATGAATACCTCGCCGACACCCCCTACCGTGAGCTCAATCCTACCATTGCCATTACCTATATCGAAAGCTACCCCACTTCCAAGCTACTGCGCGGAACTACCTACCTCGATGAAACCACCTACCAAGCCGAAATCCTTCTCCACCAGAACGACACCTTCGCTAACCTCGTCACCCTCATCCCAATGTCCTAACCCCCAACATCCACATACAAGACCACCATCATACCCAAACTACATATCACCAGTTTGCACCTTAAAGCCCCCATCTCTGGGGGCTTTTACCATCTCTAATATGCTGGCCTTGCGTTAATCGCCTTTATCACATTGATGTAAGTATCCGGTGATTTATCCGTCTCCGGCGCGAACCTCACTCCCTGCGCCTCAACCAAATCCATTGCCTTATCTTCGTCCCACTTCCTTGGCCACTGCAAAAATACCTTACCATCTTGATAATCTCGCTGTAACTGCTGAATCTCCCGCGCTAGCTCCCGAGACAATTCGCCCGGCTCTTCCGCCAAATTCACCGGCTGGCTCAGCGCCAACGCGCCTAGTGCCCGCGCTCGTGTCCGCGGAGTTGGATTTTCTTCGTATTGCTCCTGGAAGAATGGCTCATTTACATCACCAATCCCGCGCCCTGCCGACGTCGTATGACTATACCACACCGGCACCGACAATTGTTGCGTCTCCGTACCATCCCCGTTTTTCTTAATACCTGAATCCCAAAAATAATCACCATTCACACTCTTAAGTTCCGGAATTGCCCGACTTAGCAAGTATTTCGCAATTCCTAAGGTTGAGCCAGTTTCCTGCACCTCGTCAATAATCAGCAAATTCTTCCCATCTAGCGACGTCGGTGTCCGCATAATCTCCTCGAAATCTTCCGTCTCCACCCCACCCGGTATAAAAAGTGCCCGTATCCGCGCAAAAGTCTCTTGCGGGATCTTATCCGCCTCTTCCAAAAAATCTCGCAGCTCTACCTTATGTTGGCTGCCGTCTCTGCCTCTTATGTAACCACCCGAAGCTACCTCAAAACCAGCCCGCCGAAACCATGGCAACCGGTCAATATTAAGATACGAATGACTCGGGCGCTCCTCTTCCGAAAAATCCTTCCAAAATGTATTCACCAACCAACTCACTGGTCGCGCCGATTTATCCAAATAAATCACATGATCCGGCTTCTCGCGCCCTGGGTCATCTGCATATATCTCCGCCGTGCCGTCCATCACCGCAATTAGATTCGCCGTATCCGTCACGTATTCGCTTGCGGTCTTGTCAATATTCCAGCGGTGGCCTTCATTATTCCCCCAGCGCTCGTCCAGCTGCACCTGCTGCCGAAAAATCGGATAATCCCCCGGATCCACTCTAAACCTATCCGCGAGCTCCTTACGTTCTACATTGCTTTCTGATTGGGCAAAATTAAGTTTTTCTGACATTTTTCTACATTTTTTGTTTTGAAATACCTTATACAACCATTGTAGCACACTTTCCGCAAAAAGTCAATGGTTAAATTCTCCTCTTCTCCATGCTATAATGTACTCATGGATAATTTCGAATATTTGCAAAAGATTTCTGAGTCTAACCGCCCAGTCAAGAAACCCAGCAAATTTTCGCAAATCAATGGCGGTCTCATTCTCAAAATCCTCATTGGTGGCATTCTCGCTTCCGCTATCTTGATAGTTATTGGTATTGTTATCAATACTGGACCCGCTCGCGCCACTGATGTCGCTCAACAGCTTTACCTCCGCATGAACAATGTCAATAAGGTCATCTCCACTTATAATAAAAATCTCAAGTCCTCTCAGCTCCGCTCTATCAACTATTCCCTTTCTGGCACCCTTACTAATACCGCTCCTCAGCTCTCTAGCTACATCGCCACCACCAATTCCGGCTCCAAGTCACCTCTCACCCCACCTAACGACATCCTCGCTTACGAGACCAGCATGGATGCCAGTGTCAACGGCGCTCTTGCCACCGCTAAACTCAATGGCACCCTTGATCGCATCTATTCTTCCCAGATCCACCTCCAAGTATCTCTTATGCTTTCCCTTACCAGTGAACTCCTCGAACGCGACAAGGATCCCGCCCTGCAAACCATTCTCGACCCTTTCTACTCTAATCTCAACGTCATCGAGCAATCCCTCAATAACTATTCAGACACCTCCCGCTAACTCTTATCATCCCAAATGATTTCCACTGTGCTATAATGGAGCCATGAGCAAAGAAACTGACGCAGCCAAGAAAAACACCACTGGCTTTCATCCTATCAAATCTTTAACCCAGAGTTCTTTCATGAAGGAGTTCAAAGAATTTATCAATCGCGGCAGCGTCGTAGATCTTGCTATCGGTGTCGCTGTTGGTGGCGCCTTCACGGCTATTGTTAAATCTCTTGTCGATGACATCATTATGCCCATCACTAGCCTCCTCGCTGGTGGTGCCGATTTCTCCTCTCTTTCTATCGATATTCCTAACATCTTTGGTGCCGACACCGTCGCCCATATCGCTTATGGTAATTTTATTCAAAATGTCGTCAATTTCCTCATCATCGCATTCACCGTCTTCGTCATTGTCAAAGCTCTCAACCAATTCAACCGCAATCAAGAAGCCGCCAAAGACGCCAACAAAGATTCCACCAAAGATACTGGAAACACCAGCAAAGACATCAAAAAGCAAAACTAGCCAACACCTCCACTCATACCTCTCTCAAGCAACAATTTTATTCGCTAAACTTAGTCTTATTGCTACTCACACGCTTATCTTTTTGCACCAATAATACCAGCACAAAAGCCGCAATATAAAATGTTTCAAAGAATAAACAATAGGGTATAAACCAACTTCCCTTCGTCAAATACCCCACCACACAAAACAGACCATATACCACATACACCCAACAAACTACTCTTGATCCTCTCGTACCATATGGACGCAACGCCAACAGACCTGCCACTACCATCATCATGATAAACATCGTCCTCGAAGCTAATTCATGAATCAAGCTCACTATACTCTTCTCGCCTCCCATATCGAACAGTCCAATCGGGCATAGCGACAGCCCAATTAACCCTAACACCATCACTATCACGCAATAATAATACACTCGTGGCAGCTCCCATAATTCGCCCAAACACCACAAGAAAGCCCCTGTTGCTCCTGCCGCAAAGAAATTACCGAACGCAAAAATCACTGAACTCCATATCTCAAAACCCACGTAACGGCTAATCGACCGCTCCACTTCTAATCCATATCCCATCATGAAACTATTCAGTATCACCGCTGCTAGCGATGTTACTAAGAATATAATCAAAGCCGCCACCAAACGTCGTTTACGCGGCATCGCGATCTTCTCTATTTCCATCTAAATTTTATCCTTTACTTTCGCCAGTAGCGTCAAATTATAGCTTAAACGAATCAAGTCCGCTAGCTCCGCATCTTGTAATTGTCCTGTCGGAACTATCTCAATACCGCCCCGCCCAAAATAGCGACTCTCCATCACCGTTTCGTAATCTTCTTTCAGAACTTTACTCAGCTTCCGATCACAACGCATTTCAATCGTCTTCCCCCGGATCACCAAGAATGCTTTCTTGTTTGGCGCCCAATAATACCAATCCAACCCCGCCCGATCGCGTAGCGGCTTCGTTCCTTCTTCATACTCACCCAACCCAGCAATCTCCGCCACCTTTAAACGTTCTTTCAAAACGTTAATGTCTTTGACGTATTGCTCGATCTCTGCTAATTCTTTCTCTTCTATTTCAGTTGGTTCTTTGCTGCGAGCTTTCCGACGTACCATCGCAATTCCTCCATACTTCCTTGTATATCATCTAACGCCCGATGTGCTTCTCGCTTGAGAAACTTTTCGCCACGTGCGTTCTCAAAATAAACTTTCCACGCACTCACATCTAACATTCGATAATGTAGCCTTTTCGCTACTTCTGCCCATTCACGATCAATAAACTTTCGATCCTGGTGAATCGAATTCCCCGCCAGAATCACCTCTTTACCAAAATTCCTATCAATAAAATCTAGCAACCGCCGCTCAGCTTCTTGAGGGTTTATGCCTTGTGCGTTCTGCGCCATCAACGCTTCTCTACTCTCCGCGTTCTTCTCCCAGAACTCCCCTACCATTCGCCTCTTCATCAAAGTCTCTGGCACCTTCACTACTGCGGTCATCTCAGCCACTGGTGTTAAATCCCAACCCGATGCAATCGCAGCCAACTCCAAAATTCGGTCTTTAGTTGGATCGAGCCCAGTCATCTCCAGATCCACCCACAACAACTTCGCTTTTTTCATAAAACTTTTTCCTAGCTATTATTATAGCGCACAACCCCTGTTATGTCGAGTGGGTTTACCTGTCAAAACCGTAACTTCTACATTTCGTCTGGCACTTCGATACCAAGCAAACCTAAACCATGTAGCATCACATTCAAATATGCCCGCACCACTTGCTTCAGTTCCGACTCACGCCGATTCCCCGCTACTTTCACATGCTCATAAAAACGCGAAAACTCTTGTGATAATTCATATAGATAAGTGCATACCTTATAAGGTGCCTTTTCCTTTACCGCCCCACCCAACACATCTTTGTATTGCAGAATCTTCTTGCATAACTTCTGCTCAAAAACCTTCTCGGCCTTTAGTTCTTCTTCGTCACTTTCAAACTTCTCTTCGCCGACATTTTGCAAAATTTTCTTCGCACGTACCGCCGAATACAGCAGATACACTCCGGAATTTCCTGTCATTGATACCGACTCTTGCGGATCAAATACGATATCTCCGCCCATCTTATATTTCAAAAATGCATACTTAATTGCCGCCAATACTATCCGCTCATCAGCAGTCTTTGTGCCATTAGACACCACTGACAAGTTCTCACGAACCATCTGCAGCACATCTACTGCCTTCAAGAAATTACCCTTACGCGAAGACATTTTCACATTACCAGGCAGCTTCACTAAACCATGCGTCAAATGTGTAGTACGCTCTACCAATTGTGGTGCATATTCCGACACGCTTGCTAGCACTACCTTCATGTAGTCGCTCTGCTCATTACCCGTTACCACAATCGACTCGTCAAAATGCCAATCGTCCCACTTTGTAAAAATCAAGCCCACATCTTTTGCTTCATAAGTTGGCACACCTTCACGGTTAATAAACACGCGCGTATGCAAGTCAACCTTTTCGCCCTTATAGACAATCGCACCATTACTTTCTTCATAAGTCGTACCCGTATGCGCCTTAACCTCTTGAAGACCGCGCCCAGCCACCGAAGATTCCGGGTAATATTTATCAAATTTTACACCAATCTGCGCATAAAAATTCTCAAAATACTCATAGCTCAGCTCACGTCCGCGCCAATACAGCTTCGCTAAATCACTATCATGCAAATCTTCCGAATTAATGCGATAGATTTCTTTATTTAATTTCGTGATCTTTTCCTTCGCCAGCGGGTCTTCTTCGTACGCTCGCGTTCCTTCGACGTAGCATGTCGCAACATCTTCTATAGTCATAGTATCTAGAAATGTAGCATTATCTAGGCGATTCTCCAACCAATATAACGTCTTCGCCACATGTAGCCCTACGTCTCCTCCAAAGTTCGCCCTCACCACCTTCGCCCCCGCAAACTCTAGTAAGCGAGAAATACTATCCCCCACCACTGATGTATATAAATGCCCCACATGCAACACCTTAAACGGATTCGGATCAGAAAACTCCGCAACCACAGTTTTTTCAGCATATGCGCTATCTTCAATCTCACTGACTAAATCACCGGCATAATTTTTCACTTGCATCGTCATTGCGTCTTTATTCGCCTGAAAATTCAAAAAACCCGGCGCCGCAATCATAACTTCTATATTGCGTTCAGCCAACTCACTTTTTATCATCTCTGCAATCACCATTGGTGCCTTATGCACCAACTTTGCAAGCTGCATTGCTATATTTGAAGCATAATCCGCCCCAGTATTCTCCGGCGCCACCGTCACCAGCGGCTCTACCTCCACCCCAAAAAGTTTCTCTACAGCGCTCTTTAGCGTCTCTTGAATCTGCTCCATGCTATTCCTCAGTCACTTTTATTTCTACCGCCCCCACACCACTATCAATATCCACCCTATTCTTGCCAGTTCCCCAAACCGAACCATCCCCAAGCTTCTCTCCATTCAACTCTATTGAACCAAGCCCCTTATCTACTTCAACGCGATAATCTTGCTCTCGCCCCACCAATTTTAGTTCTACCTTACCCACACCAGAATCAATCTTGCTCTCGCCTCTCAGCTTCGCTTCAATTTCTGCCTTTCCTACACCCAGCTCTAAATGTGCGTTTTGCATCTCTGCTTGCTCAATCGCTAAATAACCTGCTCCGCCATCAATAGTAGCGCGTTCGCTCACTTTCAACGCTCGGATTTCCGTACGCCCAGCCCCTAGGTCCAAATCCAAAACCCGCGCGTCTAGTTTTTCGATATCAAGCTCACCAGCTCCCACCTCTAGCTTTACTTTCTCAAAACTTACATTTTTGCGCACGTACACTATCACTTCACCTTTGCCACCCCAGCCAAACAAACCATGACTCTTCTCTACCACATTCAAGCGACGCCCATCCATGTCTATCCAAGTCGTTACATATTCATTGTTGGTCTCCACTCGCACTGGCTCGCCATCATCCACTAACCGAATTTTTACGCTTGTCGCCTTTACGTTCATATCGAGTTCGCGTACTACCTGCGATTCATAATTCTCACTCGTCCAAGGCACATTATCACTTACCCAGCCCCCAATCTCTGCACCAGTCACCGCCGCCAAAAAAGACACACCCCCAATTATCGCCGTAAAAATACCCACTATAATCAGCGTCGCCAACACCAACGCAAAAGCTTTAATCAGTTTTTGTGCGTTCCTCATCGAATCTCCACGCCACCAAATACACAATTCGCATCAATGTAAAGAGTTCTGCCGGCATTCTTAGTTTGTTTCTCTTTGCTTCCTTCGTCGTCCTTTGATTTCTTTTTTCGTCCAATGTCTTTACGTTTATCAGAAACTCCACCAAAAATCGACGTCGAAGCCACTTCTACTTTTACATCATCTGGCACATAGATAATAATCCCGCCAAAAATACTGCTCGCCTTCAAAATCGCTTTATCCATAATCTCTGCTTGACGCAAGTCAATATCGGCCCCACCAAACACTGCATCTACCCTGCATCCCCTAAAAATTTTACCTTTATAATTTACATCTTGATCACCAAAAGTCGACCAATATTCTTCACGTTCTACCTCGTCATCATCATCTTCATCATCGCCGTCTTCACTTTCGGTCTCCGCATCTACCACTTCAGCTTCCTCAATCACTCGGTGCTTACGGCGTTCGGTCTTTTGCTCCGCTCGTGCCCGACGAATTTTATCCGCCACTTCACCATTCGCCGTACCGCGCACCAGCACTGACAGACCAATAATGATCAAAGCTGCCGGGATCATAAGCTTCCAAATCATACCAAATGGCAAAATATCCAAACAACTTAATAACAAGCAAATCCCTAATACTAAGCCAAAAGTCGCCCCACCTTTATGCTCATCCGTAAACAGCCCAATCGCACACGGCACAATAATAAACAACGTCCACCAACCTGGGAAGAATATATTAATATGCGCGATTCCTAACGCATTAATCCCCAAAATAACCCCTAAAGCAATTAACACAAATCCCCAAAGCCAGTTAGCCGTTTTTTTCATCAAACTCTCCTTAACTAATTACCCTAATTCTACCACAATCTTTACCTTACCGCAATTATTATTCCAACCCACCCATGCATATCCTCTACTTCAGGCTTTTCACAAACTCCATGAATAACGGATGTGCCTGCAGTGGTCTTGACCGAAATTCTGGATGTGCCTGCGTCGCCACAAAGAATTTACATTTCGGTGCCTCCACAAACTCCACCAACTTCCCATCTGGAGAAGTACCAGACACCACAATCCCACCTTTCTCGATCTCTGGTAAGAACTTCTGATTCACCTCATAGCGATGACGATGGCGTTCTACCACTTCCTCACTACCATACACCTTCCGCGCCTTGCTGCCATCCTTCAGCTTTGCTGTATAGTTTCCTAAACGCATTGTACCACCAGTCGATTCCTTACCCTTTTGGTCGGTCATAATATAAATCACATTATTCCCATCTGCTTCCGTCGCCCCAAACTCCTCCGAATTAGCATTTTTTACTCCACCCTTACGCGCCGCTGCCACTACTGCCATTTGCAAGCCCAGGCATAACCCTAAATACGGTTTATTATGTTCCAATGCGTACTCTGCAGCATAGATCTTTCCTTCTGTACCACGCGAACCAAACCCACCCGGCACTACAATTCCATCTACTTCCGCTAATTCTTCATCACTAATTTCTTCCGCATTAATCCATTTAATCTCTAGATTAACTTCGTTCCAAGCCGCCGCCGTCTGCAAAGCCTCCGTCACACAAATGTATGCATCATCATTCCCTACATATTTCGCCACCAATCCAACTTTCACCGTCTTACGGTGATGCTTGTTACGAAGTTTCGAGAACTCCTGCCAACGCGACATATCTGGCTCCTTCTTCGCCCCCGTAAACTCATCCAGTATTTCAATCACCCCAGACTTCAACACATTAAACGGCACATCATACACTGATTCGATATCCGGCAAATTCAGCACCGCCCGACTCTCAGTTCCAGAAAAGGCCGCAATCTTTTCGCAAATCGACCTTGGTGCAGGCTTTTCTGTCCGACACACTACCACATCTGGTATAATCCCAAATCCCCGCAGATCCTTCAGAGCATTCTGCGCTGGTTTTGTCTTCAATTCCTTAGATGTATTAATCCACGGTACATACACTACATGCACATACATGCAATTCTTCCGCCCCACTCGATTTGCAAACAAACGAATTGCCTCCACAAAGCTCAGCCCTTCATAATCCCCTACTGTACCACCAATCTCTACAATGTGAATATCACTCCCCTCACTCGCCTTCGCAATCTTCTCCTGCACAAGATTCGTAAAATGTGGTACCATTTGTACCGTCTTACCATTAAAACCACCGTTCCGTTCTTTATCAATCAACTCCTGATACAAAGCCCCTGACAACACCGCCGAGAACTTGCTCGTCTCAAAATCCAAAAATCTCTCATAATGCCCCAAATCTAGATCCGTTTCTCGCCCATCATGCGTTACGAAACACTCCCCATGTTCTACCGGGTTCAATAACCCTGCATCTACATTCAAATATGGATCACACTTCTGAATCGACACCTTATACCCCTGCGCCTTCAGGATCGCCCCGATTGATGCCGCCGTAATCCCCTTCCCCACACCAGACAACACGCCACCTGTCACGAAAATATATTTACATTTATTCTCTGCTTTTTTATCTTTTACCATTGGGCACCTCCCTTAAATATTATCTTGCCCACACTACTTGAGCTTATCATACCACAAGCCCCATACCCCGCCTAGACTAGACATTTCCACAAAAACAACAATTTTCTCTTGCTTTCTCAGAAAATAGTTATATAGGCATACTATCACATATCTTCACCACCCCAGTCACCAATGACGTCCGGCGCACAGCCCCACCAGCAAGCGCAATCCCCCCCACAACACTACTCACCAAAACTTATTCAAAAATCAAAATCTAAGAACAAATACAGTTAATTAACATCCTATCACTCAAAACATACCATATAACAAACAAAAAAGAGCCCATAAAGCAGCTCATTTTAGATCTGTATCAATTATGGCGGAAGCGAGAGGATTCGAACCTCCGGAACGGTTGCCCGCTCACACGCTTTCCAAGCGTGCTCCTTAAACCACTCGGACACACTTCCGTCCCTGCCATTATACCACAAATCTTACTCAAATGTTAAGTTTTCACCACCTTCTTCGTCACATCAAACTTTTCCATGTATCGCCCCAGCATCAACCTCGTCTGTGAGTAAAACGCCGCCGCACTCTGATACACAATTGCAATCACCGGCATCAATATCCATTGCAACACCATCAAAAAACTTTTGTTTTTCTTATATTTTTCTGGACGTTTTGGCAACATCTGTAACGATATAATCACCGTAATAATCGTACCAATCATTGCAATTGTCTGGATCAACCCCACCACATTCGGCAAATTAAATGCCATTGCTCCACGTGAGCCTAGGTTCATCAACATCGGCACCCACCCACCAAACGCCACAATCGGCGCCATAATCGCTAACGTCACATGTCCATCTAGCAGCCGCACAAACTTCGGAAATAGATTCCAAAATGGCACCTTGCATTCCTGAGAAAACAGGTAACTCCCAACATATGCCACATCACTTGCCCCATAATCCCACCGCCGCAGTTGCACAAACTGCGCCTTAAGAGTTTCTACAAAAGTATCAGAAATCACCGCATCCTGATAAATCGGCACCCGTATCGGCACCACCGCATATTTCCCTTCAAAATAAAACAATGATCGCCAGTACTGATGTCCGTCTTCCACTATCGTTCGCTTACTCCAAAAATCCATACCCTCTAGCGCCGCCAATGGTTGTGCATGTGAAGCAAAATTTCGCAAAAGATGCGGACGCATCGTTGTAATCACGTTAAAAAACGAGTTAGATAACGCAATCACTCGCATTGGTGCCGGCGCATCCCAAATATTATTCATAAAGAGTGACACTGGCTGGTAACTGTAGTGCTGCCGATCTGGACGCACACAAAACTCGTACGCCACATAATCAAAATACTTCTCACTTACCCGGTTATCACTATCTAACGATGTTACAATCACATTCTCCTTCGGAATACGTTTTTTCTCCACATACTCCGCCAGATGCTTGCCCGCATAAGTCAAATTTGGACCTTTCCCCACTATCTCGCCTCTTAGCTTATCTGGATGCTTTACTAACAAAAACTTCCCGAACACCCCCCGGAACATTTTCTTCAGCTCTTGCGCATTTTGTTCCATCACCTCTCCACCACGCTCTTCATAGGCCAATACGAATATGATCCGCTCATTCGTAAAAGTCGTATCTCTCACCGCCTCTATCGACGGTACTAAAGTTTCTAGCCCTTCATTGTACGCCGTCATAATCACTGCATGATATATCTCATGTGGCTTAGGTTCACTCTTACCTTCCACCGCCGATAATAACCTCAGATTCTGCACATGCTCCGCAAAATCATAACTATTATCTCGACGATCGCGCAATCGCTCATATGCATCATGCGAATTCTCTAAATCCGCCAGACGTTCCGCCCAATCCACTCTCTCTGCCCGCTTCATCACCTTGTAACCTTGTATCGTTCGGAACGCCACGCCCACTGCCTTCACTAAAGTTGTCGCAATAATTATCAAACAATACAACGCCCCCAAGAATGGGTTCAACCACGACAATAAGAACAAAAGTATCACCGCGGCATAGCTCAGCATTCCCGGCAGAATCTCCAAGAACCTATACAACGGCCGACGTTTGCCAAAAGGTATTTCGGGCTGGCTCATCTACCACTCTCCCAACAAGCGGAAGATAACCACAAATGTCCCTACAATTAACAATATTGTCGCTACCGCTAGCACAATCGCCGCATCTTTACCATACTTACGATAAACTCTCAACACCAACAAATTATGCACCAAACCATACAGCAAGGCCAACGCTGGGAACGCTAACATATTCATCCAACTATCGCGTCGATACCCTCCACTAATCCCTGCAATCTCCCCATAGACATCACCATATCCTACTATTACTACTGTACTTTGCGGACGCAGAGTTGTCAAAGAAAATATCAAAAGTATCGCGCTCGCTACCGCTAGCACAATCATCGCGATCATTACACCTTTTTGCCTCCGGCATACTTCCCGCCATATCGACAGCAAACTATCCGGATTCGTTTCTTTTGACTTTACTTTTGCCATTTTCTCGATTATACCTTAAATTGCCCCAGCTCGCAAGCCTCACACCTAATGCTGCTTCCGTTTTGTCTTTACGCGCCCATAGTGTAGATTTGTCTTATATACCATCCATAGCAGCACCAACCCTAACATAAAAATCGTAAGATCACACAACAAAACCGTACCCAGCTCTCCCACTACTAGCGGACAATTTTCATCTAAACATTCTCTGGTTGTATAATTTGTATATATTCCCACACTTTGACTAATAAAACCAATCGTCAGCATTACAATCAAAATATACCATATTGCCACTGGTACCCGCCGCCTCGCAAATAGCAAGATACTTGTTAAAACACAAAAAATTGTAAAAATCACCAACGCCGCATTATTTACGATCCAGGAAATCGTCAAAGGCATCATATCGGTCTGCCAAATATCACTTCCCCCTTGCCAAAGATAATTAAATGGAAAATTAACAAACATCGTTGCTATACAAAAAGCCCCAATCAACACCAATGCCACCCCGCCAATCAGTTGCCACACACGGCTTGGCGTCATTTCTGGCAACCGCATTGGTTCCGTATCGCAAAACTTCCCCAGCTTAATCTCTTCCACCTTTTTTGCGCTAATCGTCTTGGCAACTTTTTTCTGAACAACCTTGTTTATTTTACTAGCAGACTTAACCATAATTACTATGCTTATTATATCACATTACTCAATTCGAAAACTCTCTGTCTTCAAATCACAGTATTATGGTAAAAATAAATGCTAGCCTTTGGGTTTTCCTTATAGTGCTTCACTCTCATAGATGAAGTATTCAACTTTGTCCAAATTCAAAAACGTCATACCGCCTCATGGTGCCCGAAATGGGACTTGAACCCATATGGATTTCTCCATTCGATTTTAAGTCGAACGCGTATACCAATTCCGCCATTCGGGCAACCTACCCATATTATATCATAAAATCATCATCCCCTTCACAAATCCCTATCCATTCTAAGCACTACCCCTATAAAACCCCTAGGCAAGCCCCAGCAATTGATGTATAATTAACTACAAGTTGAAGGAGAATGATCATTAAGCCGAACGGCTGACATCAAGAAAGCTCGGTTAAAGTCAAATATCATGAAAAAATTAGTCATTTCTGGTAGTAGCAAACTTTATGAACGTGGTCTTTACTGGCGCGGATACTTCGAGGGACGCGGTTACGACGTTATTGATTGGCCCCGTCCGCTTTTCGAACACGAAGACCTAATGGCCGAAACCCAGCCCGAACCCGGTCTTCCCCTTGGCAAGCTCATCACGCCTGGTGATTCGACTTATTCTGATGGCATGATCAAATTTTACCGTCAATTCTACAAGCACCTTGACCAAACCGACGTCCTCTTCATCATGAACGAAGATAAAAACGGGATTGAAGGCTACATCGGCGCCAATACTTTCTCCGAAATCACCTACGCCATCATGAATAATCTTAACCGCAGTCGCAAAGTCGAAATCAACCTCCTCAAGCTCCCCTCCAAAAAACTCGGTTGCTACGAAGAAATCAAATTCTGGCTCGACCAAGACCAACTCCATATTTACCGCCGCCCCACCGGCAAAAAGGCCACTCTCTCTGTTGATGAGCTCGATGCCAAAAAGTCTCCCGCCACCACACTCTCTGCTAATAACATTATCATCAGCACCGAAGTTAACACTATTACCGCAAAACCCGTCACCAAATCACTCACCGAAGGTGAAGTTATCGACGGCTCACCCAGCAAACCTAGCTTTTTCAACCGCGACAATCGCATGCTCGACATTACCACCTGCAACAAACGCTGCTTACGCAGTCTCACGCCGGAAGCTCGCGCATACCTCAAAATCCTCTCTCCAGAATTCCCTGCATGGCTCCTCAAATATATTGCCGCCCCAGAGATGCAGCGCCTCTCCGGTGTTGGTATGGTTAGTCTCGATTATAGTAGTGTCTTCAATTTCGAGTATTTCAACGACGTCTTCACACACAGCATCGGTGTCGCTCTCATCATCTGGCATTTCACCCACGACAAGAAACAAACCCTCGCCGGTCTCTTTCACGACATAGCTTCCCCCGCATTCAAGCACTGCATCGACTACATGAATGGCGACCCCGAACGCCAAGAGTCCATTGAAGCCCGCACCAGCGAAATCATTCGCGGCTCGCACATCATTACCAAAAATCTCAAACGTGATAACATTCTTGTCAGCGAAATCTCCGACTACCATCTTTATCCTATAGCTGATAACGACGCACCGAACCTTGCCGCCGATCGTCTCGAATATACCTTTTCTAATAATTTATTCCTTTTTAACACCTGGAACCTTGACCAAGTCCAAACTTTCTACGAAAATCTCACTATCCTCAAAAACGAACAAGATCTCGACGAACTTGGCTTTATTAATCAAGATATCTGTGAGAATTTTACCACCATAGCCCTCACTACTTTCAATTATCATTCAGATAAGCATCGCGCCAATCTCCAGTTCATCGCCGATATTATTAAATCTATGATTAATGGTGGCTATCTTACTATTGATGACCTCTATGTCATGAGTGAACGCGAAGTTATTGATTGGATCCTAGGCTGCGGCGACAAGACTATTGCTGAAGCTTTCCGCAACTTCCAACACGCCACCACCATTTATGCTGGCGCTACTATCAAGAAGAATTGTTACTGCGTTAGCGTCAAATCAAAAGTTCGCTATATTAATCCCCTCTTCCAATCCACCAACAAAAACGGTCAAACATCCGCCAAGCGTATCGCCAAATTCTCTGATAATGTCTCTAAAGGTATCGATTCCGTACTTAACGATAAGCAATCAAAATACGTCGGCTTTGATTTCGACTTCAAACCCTACACCGAATAAACCCCGCTTGCAAACCCTCTACCCAAGCATGATATTTACAACATGCCCAATGCGGTATTAAAAGCATAACTCACGTTCCAAACTCACTTTTCGTGCTATAATATACTTAAGTTTTTCTAAAACAAACAATAAACAGGATAAAATATGTGTACGGCAGCTCACTACAAGAATAATTATTTTGGTCGCAACCTCGATTACGACTTTTCTTACGGCGAAGAAGCCGTCATTATTCCTCGTAACTTCCCCTTCACCTTCCGTGAAGTAGGCACCATGCAGTCTCACTATGCCATCATCGGTGTCGCCTACGTCGCTGAGAACTATCCATTACTTTATGACGCCATCAACGAACGTGGTCTTGGTATGGCTGGTCTTAATTTTGTTGGTAACGCCACTTATAACGACCATATCGACGACAAGGACAACATTTCTCAATTTGAATTCCTACCTTGGATTCTTTCTCAGTGCGCTACTGTCTCCGAAGCTCGCACGCTCCTTAGTAAGATTAATTTACGCGGTTTCTATTTCAACGACCAACTTCCCATCGCTGAACTTCATTGGATCATCAGTGATACTAAGGAAAGTATTGTTGTCGAATCCACCCGTGACGGCATCCATGTTTACGACAATCCAGTTGGCATCCTTACCAATAATCCTCCCTTCCCCGAACAAGTCTTCCAACTCAATAACTACCAAAATCTCTCTCCCAAAGACCCCGTCAACACCTTTGCCCCACAGCTTAATCTCTCTATCTACAGCCGTGGCATGGGTGCTATTGGTTTACCAGGTGATCTCTCCTCACAATCTCGTTTCGTCAAAGCCAGCTTCACCAAGCTCAATTCCCTTTCAGCCGATGACGAGCTAGGTAGCGTTAGCCAATTCTTTCATATCCTACACTCCGTCGACCAACAACGTGGCTGCGCCAACATCGGCGACAATAAATACGAGATCACCATCTACTCCGATTGCTACAACCTAGCCAAAGGCGTCTTCTATTACACCAGCTACGACAATCATCAAATCACCGCCGTCGACATGCACAAAGAAAACCTTGATGCTTCCACACTAATCCGCTATCCATTCCTAACCACTGAGCAGATCAACTACCAAAACTAAACCATGCAGCGACTTCTCAAAATCAGCTTCGACCAAGCTCTCTTGTCTTTGACGCCAATTTTGTCATGGTTCCTGCTTAGTATTATCGTCGATAAAAACCTCATCAATGTCTTCACTATCACTTATCCGCTCCAATGTATCTACGGTATTGTCCGTTCTCCTTTTGCCGTTGGCGCCAATATCCACAAAGCCAAAGATAAGAATCCTAACGCGGTCATGTCTGGGTTAGTTATCGGCATCATTCTCACTTTAGTCTTTTTCGGTTTTGCTCTCCTCAATATCAACTCTTATATTGATTTCATGAACATGGATCCTTCCATCTATCGCATGTTCGTCACTTACTCGATTATCAACATCGCTACTCAGACAATTTTCTCCTTCATTCTAGATAAGCTCTATTACGAAAACAAAAACAGCCGTGCCAACTTCTATTCCATTTTCTTCAACCTTCTCAACTTCGTTGTGCTCATAGGCACTGCTCTGGTCACCAAGGATCAGACCTCCATCGTTCTCGTCACCAGTATCGTCATGGTCCTGTTCACAATCTCCGTACTTTTCGCTAACTGGGAAAGCTTCCGCTTTCATATCAACATATTCAAATGCCTCAAATACGACTCCTCTAGTCTTGCCAGCAGCGTCTTTGGTTTTCTAACCTTCTTCTTTGGGCTTAGCAACGCTCTCGAATTTGGACCACAATACGGTCTTGCGATCACCTTCGTTGCACTTGTCACTGATACTCAATGGGATGTCTTAGAAGCCGTCACCATTCTCGCTAAAATCGACATCAGTCAAAAGAAATTTAACCTCAAAAAATCCCTCCGCAATGCCTATCTCCTAGTAGCACTCATTTACGCTACCAGCATCGCTATGTTTATCGGACTCTTCCATCTCTATAATCTCAGTCTGCCTATCGCACTCATTTTCCTCGGTTTTGAACTCCTCGACTTTGCTCTCTGCCCCATCTACTATCTCCGCACCTCATTCTTACAACTAAATTGGTCTGCCAGCAAAACCACCGCCAACCGCATCTTTGCTCGCGCTGCTCGCCTCTTCCTCGCTCTTCTACCCACACCTTACTGTTCTAGCATTGCCTCCATTTCCGCCACCTTTATCCAGCTCGCTACCACCAAGTATTTCTTCAAGAAAAACTTCCTCATCGACAAAAACGGACGCATCAGCAAGCGCTCACAACCCAAACAAAGTCGCATCGACCGCCTACGCTACCACGACCTCCCCATAGATCCCGAAAAGTATTAATACTTAACTTTGATAATTCAATTACACTACGTCAATAGCTTTAATAGAACAAAAACCACACTTCCCAAATAAGTGCGTAAGACCAAACCACAGTGGAGCCATTGGCAGGGATCGAACCTGTGACCTGCTCGTTACGAATGAGCTGCTCTACCAACTGAGCTACAATGGCATAGCCCCATTATACCACACTTCTTTCCCTATCCACAAGTCACCCCTCCAAACTCCACCTTTAGCTACTTTTTCGTTTAATTAACTACAAAATTACCGCATTCCACCCCTGTCATATATACTTGAACTTGTACAGGCTGTACAAGTTCGATTATATCCGCATCACAAAAAAACAGCCTCACGGCTGTTCTCCAATTCTAAAAATGGTGCGAGCTAAGAGACTCTAACTCTCGACCTCTTCCTTGGCAAGGAAGCGCTCTAAACAACTGAGCTAAGCTCGCACATACTGGCGGATCCGACGAGACTCGAACTCGCGACCTCTGCCGTGACAGGGCAGCGCTCTAACCAACTGAGCTACGAATCCACCTATCACCCATTATAACGCACTCCCCCTAAAATTGCAAGTAAAAAATTAGCCCAGGCTCCACCCTCGCCCAGACTAATCTTCCCTTCTATCATTTACTCCGTAATCGCATCAACATTGCGCATGAAAATCGCATCATCCATAATCCCCACAATTGCCGCTGCAATCATCACCCAGCCAACCAAAGTCAATACTGCGCCCACGCTAATAATCATATATACACCTAACGCCAACATTACTAGCGAAAGCAGCAACACGTAGAACCATTCCTTCACGTTCGCCGCGTGTAGTTTGATTGCAGTGTTCATACGCACTAAAGCGCCATAGATCATCCAAGCCCCCACCACGATGCCAATCGCACCGCTCAGCTGTTCCCATAGCACCACCGCAATAATCCCAAACACCAGCGCCACTATACCGTAAAGCAGGTCGTTATTATAAAAATCGTATTTACCATGCACCGCAAAGTAATTAATAATGTGATAAACCCCCTTTACAATCAAGAAAATCCCTACCACGTAGAAAATCACCTTCAAGATTCCCTCTGGATTCAAGATTAATAGCGCTCCCAGTATACCGATGACCACCGATTCCAAAATCGCCATCCAGCCTGCGCTTTTAGCTCGCTTCAATACCGGCTCAATCATTTCTTGAGACGGACTCTTCGCCCGCGACGAAGCCTTAGTCGAAGCGGTCTTACGGCTCGACGTCTTCTTCTTCGACGTAGTTTTTGTTGCCATTTTTTGCCTCCTAATTTGTATAGAATAATTTTATGCTTATCCTTATTATACTATAATTTCTCAAAAAGAAAGCAGTTTTCTAAAAGTCATCGCTGCTAGCACTAGTAAATCTGGCGGCTTTTCTCCGCAACCACCCATCTTGTGCTATAATATATCTATCAGCGGGTATCGTATAACGGCTATTATGTATCCTTCCCAAGGATGAGACGAGGGTCCGACTCCCTCTACCCGCACCAGTATTTCAAGAAGGATAAACTCGTCAGAGTTTATTTTTATTGGAATACTTATACGAGTATAGCGGAAGGAGGACCCGTAGGGTTCGTTCATTGTAGGAGCTGAGCGAAAAGAAAATTTGTTTTCTTTTCCGAAGCGACGCCCAATGTTGTGGCTTTTGCGTCAGCAAAAGCCAGACTCCCTCTACCCGCACCAATAAATAGCCTTTAAAAAACCGCCGGTCTCCCGGCGGTTAAGTCAATTTAGGGGGTAGTTTTGCCAGCCCAGTCCTGCCAATCTCTCAAAATCGGATCGGTACCATCAGTAAAAATCCGCTCCACGACTTCCATCATCCTGCCATAACGCGGGTTTTCATCCGTCATCTGCTTTCGCACAATCCGCGCCGATTCCATCAGCCTCACATCGTCTCGGTTCAAGCACACCAACGTCTGTGCCACCAGTGCCAAAATCTCAATGTCACCCATCGACCCCGAGCAACAAAAGCTCGCCGCAAAGCGCCCGATGTCGCCATTCAGTAACAGCGCCACGCGGTTATCCGCACCACGTACACCATAATGCTCCTTATCGAAGTAGATACCGCTCTTCGTCTCATCACCATCAATCTGCACGTCGCGCAAGAATGACGGTACTTCTGTCAGATCCATACCAACCTCATACTTCAGTACTGCCTTTGCTGCCGAAAGCACCTCAGTTCGACTTGTCAGATTAGGCAAATCTCCCCCCTGCGGTATCTGGCAATGTCCATCTCTCAAGTCCGCCAGCAGATTACAAAGTGTAGTGCTCATCACAGGATCAGCCGAGTTAACCACCTGGCTATAAATCGCCAATGTACCATAGTTCGGCACACAAATCTGATTGCAATTCTCATCCAGATACGTCAACACTACATCCATCAGTACTTCCAGCTCCGGCCGACAAAGTATACCCTCCATCTCAGATTCCATCCTGTCATCCGCAAAGCATAGCGTCACATTCGTTAGTCTCGTCGGCGGCCGCGTTGTCGCAGCAATTGCTCCAGCCAGCGTATTCGTGGGCCTTACCAAATCTCGCGTCAGCCCATAGATTTCTCTCATTTTACCTCCCCCTTACTTCTGAAAGAACAATTTCAGCTCACCCGAACCGTTTGCATCTTCGTGCCATTCTCGCCACTTTCGCATCACCGGCGTCGGATACATAGAAAACATCTTCCGCACATGCCCGATCGCCTTCGCATTCAAACTCGTCGTTTTGCGGGCGCCCAGGTTGATCTGGCTCTGCACAATCCCTACCGACTCTTGCAGTACCGTGTCTTCCACACCCAGCTTCGCCAAAGCTTCCGCCACCGCATGCATCACGGTCGAATGTGTGGTATCATCATCACACCTTCCTGCCAGGCAGCACCCGAACAAAAACCTTCCATGTGTGGTATTGAGCACCAGCACGTTTAAGGGACCGTTCCGGTAGATACCATTCATTCCAAACGCCCCATCTTCTGTCGCAATACCGTTACTATACCCGAAGCATCTCATTGCCTCTTCCGGCCACCCCAAGATTGCGTCAATGGCCATCTCCGCCATCTCTACACATGTCTTACCATTTTTCTTCTGAAAGGCTTCCTCCGTTCCCTCATTTCGTACTGCCGCCCGCAGGATACATTCCGCTTCTCCATCGCGCGGCTGGCCGTCCAGGATACAAGCTCCACCTACATCAGGCACCGCTAAATTCTCCAATGTCCTCCGTATCACCTCCAGAACCACACTGATCTCCCGTGCATACAACAAGTCAGACCTCGGGTTCACCTCCAACTCCAGAATGCTAAATTCCGCGCCAGCAGGAGAGAAGCCAAGATCTTTGTTTCTGCTGTTCAACTTACAAAACTCCCTTCAATTTTAAGATACTTGGGCGCCCAAAAACATGCCCAAACCAGCGGCACAAAGCCACCTACCCCCATCCTAGCACAAAAATACCATATTGTCAATAGCATAAGCACTATACCACTCCCATCCAGATCGTGTTATAATATCTATGAACGGAGAAATATTATGCCCAAAAGACAATACTACATCCCCCACGATTTTTACAACATGAAAAGTGATGACGAACTCACCATCTTGCCACACTTCAAAACTCACCAACATACCCTAGAGAGTGCCTGTGGGCCCAATGCTCTTCTGATGGCTATGCGCTACCTCGGCGACGACGAACTCACCGAGTCTGACCTCTTCGATGCCGTCCACTGTCGTACCAACATCGGCACCCGCCTCGACGACATCGTCAATTTCCTACGCTCTCGTAATTACAACCTAGAAACCAGCATCGACCACCCCAAAGATATCAAAGGTCTTTGCTTTAGCACTATGGAAGATTTTCGCAATTTCGTTATCAAAAACCTTCGTCAAGGCTACCCTATTATCGTAGAAACTATTTTCTTTGGCGGACATTATCAAGTCATCATTGGCTACGATCAACGCAGCACAGAAGGCTTCCATGAAGATATGCTTATTCTCGCCGACTCCTCCGATTATGGTGACGGCAAAATCGACGGCTACGAATACTGCAACGCTTTCAAATTCTACACCATGTGGTTTGACGACCGCTACCTCCCCATCGAACACCGCCAGCAACCCTACATCGTCCTCAAAGAACGCAAATAGCTCAACACAGGCACCATAGTCGCGCTATCTAAACATCAGCCCTAAGCCTTAAGCACTCACCTCGTGTCATTATGTGCATCATCCACTAAGCTGCATCGCAACTCAAAATCCCCCTACTTACAGCTATTCCCTCTTCCATACTCAATAGTATACTCACTAAACGGAAACCCTTGCTCAATCGTATATCCATAAATCGTAATGTAATTTTTCTGATCAAAATACACCTTCGTATCATTTGCGCACTCATGCGCAATATAACGCTCCGCTAGAATCTTATCCATCTCTTGCTCCAGCGCCCAACTACTTCTCACGCTCTGGAATTTTGCCACATAAGCCCCTTCTTCACCTTCAAACATCGAAAAACTTGGTACCACTAGTGGCGCAGTCAAGTTCGGATCAGTATATTCCACGCTTCCCAGCGGCAAAAACATCACTCCCGCTACCGCTATCACCACAATCACAAGCAACAATTTTATCAGCTTAAACATTATTCTCATCCCCATCAAGATCAATGTATGCTTCTACCTTATCTGTTGCATACAAATTCGCCACCATCTTGTCAAACTCAGAGAACACAATTTTCAGCGACCCATAATTCACCTCCGAACTCGTCTTATCTACCAACTTCACATAATAATACCCGTCTCCATTACTCGATAGAAACCGCTCACTCACTTGCCCAGCTTCCAGCGTCATCGCCACCGTCGAACGCCCCCCATCTACATTCATATTATCCACTAATCGCCCAGTTTCCTCATAATCCACGCCTTCAATACTATCTGCCGTTTTTCGCAAATCATTATCGTTTTCTTTCAAAAGTCGCTCAACCTCTGCTGCTTGCGTAAGCGCTGTTTCGTCTACCGCCTGCGCCACTTTGGCTCTCATTAACGTCAAATATAGCATCCGCCGATATTCTGCCTTACTCATCCCAAAATTATCTCGCAAGATTTTCAAAAAACCTTCCTCGCTCCGCTCAACCCCACCCACCTTGCGATGCTCATCAAACGCCTTATCCACCTCAGCATCACTCACGACAATCCCTCGCTCCTCACCCAGCTTCACGGCATAAGTATACTCTACAGCCGAATAAAGTGCCGCCTTTTTATAATTCTGACGCACCGCTTCATCATCTTCGCTATTCCCAAGCTGCCCACCTTGCTGCTCTGCTGTCATCAAATTGCTTCGGTAAATCATCAGATAATCACTATACCGCACTTTTGCGCCATCCACCTCCGCCACTGGCACTGGCATCACTTGCGTCACCCGATAAATCATGTCGCCTGTATCCTGCAACTTGTACAGCATCGCCCAGCCCGTCACCACCATCAGCACTAACGCTATTAATGCCACAATAATCGTGTTAATCATCAATTTATGCTTCGCATATTGCAACGGATACTTGAACTTTCGCCCGTGCGCCAAAACCTCCTCGCGACGTTCTTCTACTTTTTCGCGCTCAGTTTTGGGCTTTTGCTTGAACAAACTCATATTTATATTATAGCACACCTCCCCAATTTCCCAATAAATATGATATAATAGCCAAAAGAATTCAATAGAAAGGGATTTTAATGGGAAAAGAGAAAGATTTAGTCCAACGTAGTCTTGTCGTCTGCAAGCCAGACGCCGTCCAACGCGGTATCGTTGGTGAAATCATGCAACGCTTCGAGCGCGTTGGCCTTAAGATTGTTGGTATGAAGATGGTCATGCCTGATGAAGATCAATATCGTGCTCACTATGAAGACATCGGCAAAATGATCACTCGCCGCGGCGAACAAGCCTTCCGCTACAATCTCAACTACATGATGACCGGTCCAGTCATCGCTATCGTTCTCGAAGGTGTCGAAGCCGTACCGCTTGTGCGCAAGATTGTCGGTCCTACCGAGCCAAAATCCGCCGAAATGGGTACTATTCGTGGTGATTATTCCCACATGAGCTTCGGTTATTCTGACGCTAAAGGCATGGGCGTACCAAATCTCGTCCACGCCAGTGGCAACGCCGAAGAAGCCAAAAAAGAAATCGCCCTTTGGTTCAAACCTGAAGAACTCTACGATTACTCCGACCTCAACGAAAAATACACCCGCTAGACTACTTCTCTACCAAAAATTACAAAAGTTCCTGCCTTACGCAGGAACTTTTTTATAAATCCCAAGTTCCGCACATACATCTTCTGGTAGCCTGGGCGGGAGTCGAACCCACAACCTTCTCCTTAGGACGGAGCTGCTCTATCCAATTGAGCTACCAAGCCATAACCACTCTAATTATATCACGGAATATAAAAGCTATCGCCTACCCCCATCTTAGCACGCTTACCCATAAATAGCTAGCATAAGAGAAACATGCTATAATATCCTTATGTATATCACAGAGCTCATCGGCGATTACGTCGAACATCTCGAAGTCGAACGCGGCCGTTCCAAAAAAACCGCCGAAAATTACGAACGCTACCTTCTTCGCTTCCGCGACATCGCTCTAGATATTTTCGACCAAGACCCCAAACTCAGGATTCACGCCCCCACTACAGCCTCTTCTAACACCGACCAAGCTTCCGCACAAAACCCCACGGAAAACTCACCAGAAGGACCCGACGACGACACCAGTGACTTCAAACCTATCGACATCACCCCAGAGCTCCTGCGCAAGTACCGTCTTCAGCTCAATCGTGAAGTCGACCGCTACGGAGAAAATCTCCAGACCATCACTCAAGCCTATCATCTCATCGCCCTCCGCGGTTTTCTCAAATACCTCGCCAAGCGCAGCATTGATTCCCTCGATGCCAATCTCGTCGAACTTCCTCACGTCATTCGCAAGCAAGTTACCTTCCTCCATTATGACGAAGTCCAACGTCTTCTCGATAGTATTGATACCGACACCGAAACCGGTCTTCGCGACCGCGCCATCATTGAGCTCCTTTTCTCCGGCGGGCTCCGTGTCTCCGAACTCGTCAAACTCAATCGCGATTCCATCAATCTCGACCGCCGCGAGTTTATCGTTCGTGGCAAAGGCAGCAAAGATCGCCCCATTTTCATCTCCGAAGCTGCCGCCGACTGGGTCCAGAATTATCTTAATGCTCGCACCGATTCCCTCGCTCCCCTTTTTCTCAATAATAGTCGCAATCTTCAGCCCGTCGATACTTCCGGCAACTACCGCCGTCTCACCCCTCGCTCCATCGAACGCATCGTCCAAAAGTACGCCAAAATGGCCGGTATCACCAAACACGTCTCTCCCCATACCTTGCGCCATAGCTTCGCCACAGATCTACTTATGAACGGTGCCGACATCCGCTCCGTCCAAACCATGCTCGGACACGCCGACATCTCCACCACCCAAATTTACACCCACGTTACCGACCAGCACCTCAAAGAAGTCCACGAAAAGTTCCACTCCGAAACCGAATAACCCACCAAAAAACGCAAAGCTTGCACTAGTTTGAGAATGCTACATAAGCAGCAACTACATGTTACTAATCAACAACGGCAAACAATTCCCCAACACCAGCACAATCACAAACGCCGCCACCAAAAACGGCCCAAAATGCACCTTTGTATTCTTAGTCTTAATAGCTCCTGGGAGTGCAATAATATCTCCTAGCAAATTCGCCAAGAAAATCGTCCACAGCGCTAACCACCAATTTGCAAGTGCTAGCGCAAGCGCCAAAGCTAGTATCCAATCCCCACCCCCCATCAAGCGCTCCTTTGATGCTTTGTAAATCACAAAACAAGTACCTGACAAAATTACTATCCCAGCCCCAGCACTTAATAACCCGTCCAAAAGATTCCCGTCATCACTTAAATCTACAATACACATCTTCAACACAAAAACTGCCATCCCAAATATCACCGCTAACACCAAAAGTACCACTGGTAATTCTCCCCATCTTGCATCATACACCGCCAGCACCATCAAGACGACAAGCATTATCAAAATCAGCACAAACACTCCCATCTGCGCCGCCAAGAACATAGGATTTTGCGCCAATACGCTCCAATTATCAAGCATAGGAATTAAATACGCCCAGCTCAACATCAAGAAAGCAATCGCCATACTGATCTCTGACAAGAAATCACCAATCCCAATCTTCTCGTGACAGTTCCTACACTTCCCTCGCAAAGCCAACCAAGATATAATCGGAATGTTATCGTACCACTTAATCCGCTTTTTGCAGTGCAAACACACTGACCACTGCCCCAAATCTTTCTTCCCCTCCGCCTTATAGCGCCAACGCCACGCCTGGCAACATGCAAACGACCCAAACACCGCCCCCAAGATGAACATCATCACCAAAATCAATACTTCTAATACAATATCCATATTTCTATCTTACCATAACTTTTATCCAAATTCTACGTCAAAACCATCATTATGCCCCACACCACCGCTTCAACATAATCCCACAAAAAAGTAGCTCCCCCAAGCCACTTTTACTAAATGCTAACCGTTATTACCGTGGCAATACACACCACTACCCTCTAAGCGATAAACAATCACAAAATCGCGAGAATTATTCGATTTTATCGGAAGCTCCCCATCACAGGTTGCACCAGTCAATACATGCATTATATGATCCATCTGATTCGGAGCATTAAATGCATCGTTATACTTCTCAATCACAATATCATACGTCTGACCTCCCGGGTCCGTGAATGTATTGATAGACGCATCATTATTATCATGCATATACTCTTTAATCAAACGACAAGCAGAGTTATCTCTATCCTTACTCGCCGTAAAATCTCCTAGTTTCGGGTCATCACTATCAGGCACATCACACTTACCTGCTGGCAAACGTCCATTATTATTACCCTTAAAAGTCTCGATAGCAGACTGTAACTTAATAATATCATTCCGCCTCTGCGTATCTCGCTGTGCACGTTGCAACTGCGGTAATGCAATGAACACCATCAAGAAAATCAAACCCGCAATCGCCAATACCAACACCACTTCGATGATAGTAAAACCACTACGAGTATCTTTATATAACATATTGTTTTTATTTTTTGCTCGGCTTGTTGCCATAATACTTTCCTTTCTTATTTGCAAAGCTCCAATTACCTACATTATATCATAAGCAATTCTATAGTGCCAGTATTTTATCCGCCCGTACTAATCTCTCCAATAATACTATAAATCGGGAATAAGATCGCAATCACCATCCCACCAGCTACTACCGCTAGTACTACCATCAATATCGGCTCAATCATCGTCGAGATCGCATTCAACCTCTCATCTAACTCATCTTCATAGATCTGTGCTGCCTTTCCTAGCATCTCATCTATCCTACCTGACTGTTCGCCTGTCGATGCCATCTGCGGTAATAATGGCAAAATATAGTCCCTACCTTTGAGCGCCACACTTAATGGCTTACCACTTCGCACCATCGTCGCCGCCTGATTAATCTGGTCTTCAAGTACCATATTATTCATCGCTTCTGCCGAAATCTGCATCGCATCTAGCATTGGCACACCCGCCGAGAGCAACATCTGCGCCGTCCGCGCGAACCGCGCATTATATAACCGTAAGAAAAGCTCCTTAAAAATCGGCACGTTCAGCTTAAAGTTCGCAAAGAACTTCTTACCTGTGTCCGTCCGCCTAAACTGCATCACAAACCACACGGTAAACCCTATCACCAGCAGTATCACCCACCACTGGTTCACAAAAAAGTTCGATATATTCACCATAAACTGCGTTAATCCAGGCAATGGTTTTTTCAAATCTCGGTACAACCCTTCCACCTGTGGTACCACCTGCGTCATCATAAACGCCACTACCACTATAATCACCACTAACACAATCGCCGGATATGTCATCGCCCCCCGAATCTTCGACATCATATTTGCATCCTTCTCTTGTTGCTCAGCCAGACGTTTCAAGGATATGTCCAATGTACCCGAAGCTTCACCCGCCGCGATCAACGACAAATATACTTTGTTAAACACCTCTGGGAACTTCGCAAACGCCGCATGCAACGTCTTACCTGCCTCAATCTGCGCAGAAATCTCCTCCGCCACAACCCGCGTCGGATTATCCTCCGCCTGCTCCGCGATCATTCTCAAGCTAGTCGATAATGGCAACCCTGCCCCCACCAAAGTCGCTAATTGCCGCGTGAACACGATTCTTTGCTTCGTATTCATCTTCACACCCTGCGCAAAAAGCCCTGCATCTTCCGCCATCACTTTCTGTGGAATATACCCTTGATCTACCAAGATCTTCCCCGCCGCCTGCTCATTCTCCGCCTGGATATTGCCAGAAACTATATTCCCAGTCTTCCGATCCTTTGCCTTATACCTAAATCTACGCATTTATCCCCTTGCTAATCTCTCAAATTCTTGCGTGTTCACTGTATAATCCCGTGCAATATCGTAGCTAATCTTACCGTCCTTCACCAAGCGCGCCAGCTCACGATCCATCGTTTGCATCCCTTGGTCAATACTAGTCTGTATCGCCATATCCAGTTGATGTGTCTTTCCTTCCCGAATAATCGCCCTTACTGCTGGATTCGCTACGAGAATTTCCGCCACACATACACGACCACCATCAATTGCTGGGATCAATCGTTGCGACACAATTCCCGTCAACACATTCGCAAGTTGCGCTCGTATCTGCGACTGTTGATGTGCCGGAAATACATCAATAATACGATCAATCGATTGCGCCGCCGAGTTTGTATGAAGCGTCGCAAATACTAAATGCCCCGTTTCTGCTGTCGTAATCGCTGCCTGGATTGTCTCAAGATCGCGCATCTCACCAATCAACACCACATCTGGGTCTTCACGCAAAATACTCCTCAGTGCCGCCGCAAAACTAAACGTATCGTAATGCACCTCACGCTGCGCCACCACCGCTCGCTTCGATCTATGCGTAAACTCGATCGGGTCTTCAATTGTTATAATATGCAGTGGCTTTTCACTATTAATCTTATCAATCAAAGCCGCCAAAGTCGTAGACTTACCCGAACCAGTCGGACCAGTCACCAACACTAGACCATGTGGATGATCCGCAAAGCTCTCTACCACCGGTGGCACGCCTAACTCTTCCAATGTTTTGATCTTATTCGGAATCAACCGAAACGCTGCCGCAAAGTTCCCCATCTGCTGAAACGCATTCACACGGAATCGCCCCAAATCACCAAAGGCAAACGAGTAGTCAAATTCTTTATCCTTTTCTAGAATCCTCTGTTGATCCTCGTCCAAAGTCGCAAAAATCAAATCTCGCACCTGTTTCTCATCCAGCACTGGGTAAGTCGTAATCGGCCTTAGCACCCCATCAATCCTCAAAATCGGTGGCAAGCCCGACTGCAAATGCAAATCTGACGCATCATGATTTACACATTCTTCTAGCAAAGCTTCGATCGTTACGTCCGTAGAAAGCGGTGTCTCAGTAGTCTGAGCATTCAGCTCTACCACCGGCTGCGCTGACTCCTCAACAGGTTGCACCCCTGCCAATTTCGTGTCAATCCCCTCCGCCGCTGCTGGCTTTTCCGTCTCAATCTTTGGCTCCGGAATATCTGCCATACTCACGTTCGACGCCTCCGGTATTGCTGACCCTACTGCTTCTGTCGCTTTCATTGTTGTTACTTCTGGCTCCGGTGCAAAAGGCGACACTGGCGTAGCTGCGGTGTTATTTGTATTCGTTGTTTGATCTATCCCATCCATATTATCTATATTATAACATAAGCAGTTATCTTTAGTTCAAATCCGATGCTACACGATTTACTTCTTCAATCGTCGTAATTCCTGACAACGCCTTTAGCAAACCATCTTGTCGCATCGTTACTGTTCCATTCGCTCGAGCTACCTTCATAATTTCACTCGAAGTCGCCCGCGCCACAATCAACTTCTGGATGTCCTCATCCACCTCAATCGCTTCATAAAGACCTGCCCGCCCCGTATATCCGCCTGGTGAATCCTGGTCTTCTATTCCTTTCACCAAAGTATACGAACTTTGCCCCGTTACCGGCAAACCATTATACCCCAAATCCTCACTCACTCGCGCCACATCTCCCGCCGTTTGTGGTAGTAAATCTCCCACAATACTATTGATTTCTTTAGTCTCCATTTCACTACTCTGATAAGCTGTGCGCTTTTGTGCCACTCGCCGCACCAACCTCTGCCCAATCACTGTGTTAAGCGTCGACGCCAAAAGAAAAGGCTCAATCCCCATGTCCAAAAGCCGTGGCAAAATACCCGCTGCCGAGTTCGTATGCAATGTAGAGAAAACCAAATGCCCCGTGAGCGACGCTTGCACCGCCAAGTTCGCCGTCTCACTATCGCGAATCTCCCCCACCATCACCACATCCGGATCTTGACGCAAAATACTCCGCAGCCCCGACGCAAAAGTCAACCCAGCATCCGTGTTCACTTGGATCTGATTCACCCCATCCATCTTATATTCTACTGGATCTTCCAAAGTTACAATATTAATCTTCTCGCTCTTGATCTTCTTAATCAAAGCATACAGAGTCGTCGATTTACCCGAACCCGTTGGACCAGAAGTCAAAATCATCCCATTCGGTCGGCTAATTCCCCTAAGCACCGTCCGAAGCGCTCGTCCCGTCATACCCATCTTCTCGATTTCCATTGCCGTACCCGACTTATCTAAAAGCCGTATCACTACCTGCTCCCCCCACACCACTGGCGATATCGCAATACGCAAGTCCACTTCTCTATCACTCACCATTACGGCAAACTGACCATCTTGCGGAATCCTATGCTCGTCGATTTTGAGATTTGCCAAAATCTTAATCCTAGACACTAACGCCGGTTCAATTGCCTTTGGCAGTTCCATCACTTTACGCAGTACTCCATCAATCCGGCACCGGATAATCAAACTACTTTCTAATGGCTCAATATGCACATCCGACGCTTTACTCTTCACCGCAAATTCCAAAATACTCGTCAGCGCCTTAGAAATCGGCGAATCTTGAGTAATCGTTTTTACATTTCCGCTTGCCTGCGCCTGTGCTATTTCTCGATTAGTTACCTTGACCGCCTGTGCTACTCCAGTAAAATCCCCTCGATACTGCCCCAACACCGACTGCACTCCACTGTTCGAAGACATTACCGCCCGCACTGGCTTGCCAGTCAAGGTCGATAGATAATCCACCGCCTGGATATTACCCACATCCAGCATCGCCACCACTAACTGTCCGTTCGTCTCACCCAGTGGTACTACCATTGATCGTTCTGCTACTTCTAATGGTAGCAGCGTCAATACCGCCTGGTCCATCTGCACGTTCTTCAAATCTACATATGGCACCCCCATTACCATCGCCGTAGCTCGAGCAATCATCTCATCTGTTACCAAGCCTTGCGCTTGCAAAGTCTCTATCAACGGTTTTCGCGTCTGTGCTACCTCTTGCTGTATCCGCTGTACTTCTGCACGATCTACCAAGCCAGCATTCACCAGCAGCTCAATCACCCGATCTAAGCCTTCTTTAGTCAGTAGCGCCATTACTCACCCTCTGGGGTTTCTTCTTCTCCGCCCTCATTTTCATCATCAGTTTCTTCATTTCTTGCGCAAGCCGCCAATTCCACCTCATCCAAAATCCCATTCTGATCAATATCTTCACAATCACCTACATATACCTCTACGGTTGGATTTATCGCTGTACTATTAAAGACTTCTGGATCAGGATCCACCAATTGACTACTGATCACCCTGTTTACTGTCTTATATTTTGTTGTTGCTTCATTTGGATCCCCCATGATACTTCGACATACAAAGAACGCAGCCAAAGTCCCAATCCCAGCAATCAAAATCAATGTAAAAACATCTGATTGTTTCATTTTTTATCTCCTGCTCGCAAAGTTTTTTCAGTTTCTAGATTCCATACCCCATCCATATAATAAGCATTCGCTCGTGCTGTCAAGTTTAGTCCCGTATTCGTCCATTCCACCGTTGCTGAAGTTATGTCAAAATTCCGAATCGATCGATCAATATTATTCAGCACCGTCAACACCGTCGCTCCATTACCATTCACTTGCAAGGTCACTGGTATCGCCTCTACACCCGACAAATCATCCAATACTACCGTCTCATCGCGCGGTGCAATATTTTCTGGCTCCCAGTTAGATATAATAAACAGCTGGTTCAAACTCGCCATCAAAGCCTCTGTGTTCTTTTGTGCTGGTAGAGCATCAGAAATCACCCTTAGTGACGAGCAAATCTTCGTTGCCTGCAAAATCTGTTGACGTTCCGATTCTGTCGTCGCGCTATTATACATTTCGTTAAAGTCAATCCGCTTCCCATCAGCATCATAACAATTTTCATTCCGCTTCCTCGCTACCGACTCAAGATCCGCATTCTGCGCCATCACCTCCAGCACATTATAACGCAAACTATTCGGCACCTGACTCAGCTTCACTGAATTTGGATCACACTCCTCAATCTCACGTGCGCTCAACCTTCCATCCTTGTCCGTATCCGGACAAATCCCAATGTTACGCAGCGTTTCATCATACATCGCGATTGACTCATTTTTCGCCGCAATAATTCTCGTATTAAACTCAATATACTTCCCGATAAAATTCATCAATACTAAGCACGTCCCAAGCACCAACGACGCCCCTAGAACTTCTAACATCGTCAGTTGCTGCGCCTTCGAAATTTTTTCACGCTTCGTATCTGCCGGTTTTGCTGCCATCTTAACTTTCTCCTCGGTTGTTAGAGTTACTCAAACATTCCATATCGTCCGGTGCACACTCTGTCGCCTCTTGTGTAAACATATTGCCAATCTGAATATAAGAATCTGTCACGTTTTGCCCCATCGGCCCTATCGCCATCATATGTTTATTCTTAAATGCGAAGAAATCTTCTGCTAAAGTCGTGCTCCCTGCAAACTTCAACACTAGATTATTGCTCTCATCTCGACCATTTGACGACTCAGAAATCTCTAGACCTTCCGGTGCTAACATACAGTTATTCACAGATGTCCAACGTACTGTACCGCCCGTACCACCGTTAGAACTCCCAGAATATTTATAGCATTGACTGTCAAAATGCTCTATCCCGCTAATCTCGCCATCCAGTGACATCCTCTGCGCCTCATACCATTTCGTAAACTGCGGTGTCCGCCAAATCTTCACTTTTACTGGCACTAGTTCTTCGCCTTCTGGCGCTACTGGCTGCTCTGTACAATTCTCACCATTCTCATCACAAACTGTCTCCGTCTTTACCTCACCATCTGGTGTACCTTTTTCCACCTCTGCCGTTGAACTAAAGTAAAACTTCGCGCCCTCCACCGTCGTACCGCCCCGTTGTGATGCCTCACACCCCTCAATCGTCAAATCCCACCATGCATAATAGCTATCTCCTGTACGATACGCATTCCCTTCACTATCTGTTTCAACAATACAGTGTGTTGGGATTTCTGCACCCTCAGCATCGACGTATCGTCCATAGTCATACTTCGTCAACGCCACCCCCTTCTTAAAGGACTCTAGCACCCGATAGTCAATCAGTGGATCTGAGTGTGCATCCGCTTGCCCTTCCATCCGAATAACATTCGTTTCTAAATTCACCCCTAACTCCGACAACGCTACACTATCCGCTCCCTGCGGCAACATTACACCCAATGCTCCAAACACCCTTGATAGCACCGTCTTTTGATCAATAATTTCATCTATATTTTGCAACTGTCCTTGTATTGTCACCAAGCTATTCAGCTCATTGTACCCGTTAAGCTTTTCTGACATTTTCTCCAGCCTTGCATCCTGACTCGACATTGCAATATCTTGGCCACTCTTAATACCAAACAGCACCACTACTGCCCCCACTGCAATGCTCGATACCAATATACACACAAACAATACCATATTTCGTACTTTTTGTGCCTTAATCATCTCTGATTTTACTTGTGGCACCAAATTTATTTCATAGTTACCGTTAGTTTTTGAGGTCACTACACTACCATTCGCACCCGACTTACCCCGCAGTCTCGCTAGAAAATCCTTCGCTTTCTTCGCTAATTCTTGCAAATCCCCACCCAAGTGTTCAAAAAAATCATTCATCTATCATTACCTCTTTCTGCCAAGCCAATCGCCACAGCGAATTCACTCGCTACCGGCTGCAGCACCTGCTGTTGTTCCGGTGATACCCGCACTAGCTGCCACGGGTTACCCTGCGTTGTCGGCACGCCAGTTTTTGCCTCAATGTATTCTGCTATAAATGGTATCATACCTGCAAACCCTGATAGTACGATCCCTCCCACCGGCACATTCATATACTCCGACTTAAAGAACCTCATCGACTTCCCCAACTCCGAAGCAAAACTTTCCAGTGTTGCATCCAGCGCCTTAAACACTTGCCCCTCCACTTTATCCTGTGCCAGACCAAACTTCAAAATAAACTGCCGCGATTGGTCTTCCTTCACCGAAAGTGACGAAGCCACCGTACTTACCAGTAATGAGAATCCACCCGGTATCGAACGTACCAACCTTGGCGCCCCTCTATACATCATTACCAAATCCGTCGACCGTTCTCCTAGATCGATGATCATCCGCGCATCCTGCGCTCCCACTGGTGTCAGCGCCCTCGCCATCGCAAGCGACTCTGGTTCCTGTGCAATCACATTCAAGCCATAAGACTCAATCAATTCCATCCGCGCCTCTGCATAATCTACCGCCGAAGAAGAAATCAACACCTCCGCCTTTGATGCATCATGTGGACACACACCTAACGATAGATAATCTGCTGTTGCCTCATCTAATGGCATCGGGATATATTTATCTAGCTGATACTTAATCATATTTATCAGCTCATTCTCTGGCATATTTTCCACTCGTACGATGGTAGTAAAAGTCTTTGATGCCGGCATTCCCACCGCCACGTTCTTCGTTGTGATTCCAGCTTGCTTCATGGCGCCAAGAATCGTCTCCCCAAGCCGTCTCTGCCCCGCTGCCGAACCATCCTCTAGCACGCGCCTATCCACTGGCACATAAGCAAACTTTTGCAACACCCAACCATGTTGCACATTACCAGAAAGCTGCACCAACCGAATCGCCGTCGTACCAATATCCAATGCGAAGAAGTCGCCCACTCCATGAATCAAACTCATACTACCATTATAAGCATAAGAATATCAAAAATCAAGTTTTATTCGCCAATTTCAACCAATAAAACTTCTCTCGATTCCCACCCCGCTTCCCCACCGTTTCGTTATCGCGCTTCTTCAATACCACAAAACCATTCTGACCCAACCATCGTTCAAAGCCCTGCACAGTCTCTCGCCGCATCCGCTCATTTTTCACCACGCCATTCAATAATTGATCTGGATAGGCCTCAAACTGCGGCTTCAACATCACCAAATAATCCGCTTGTCTAACCACTATTTCTTTCGCCTTCGTCAGAATCTCCCGCAAACTTACAAATGACACATCCGCCAGTACCGTCTCGACTTTTACGAGCCCCACCGAACGCCCCAGCCCAGCTTCTCGCATAGACTTCTCCCCATTACCAGTCCCAACTTGTACGCCGCGTACAAGTTCACTTGACTTTTCTCCCTGTTGCACAACTAATTTGTCGTCTTTATTAGCTCCCTCCACGTCAAAAAAGTCCGTTTTTTCATACAAATCAACCCGTTCATCATACCTCAGTGGAGCCTTCATTTGTCGCGTCCCCTTCTCCACTGCAATCACCTTTCGCGCTCCTTGCCTCAGTGCATACTCTGTGAACCCTCCTGTTGAAGATCCAATGTCGAGCACTACCTTCCCCCGAAAATCATATCCAAATGCTTTCGCCGCTTCCGCCAGCTTCAGCTCCGCTCTTCCAACCACTCTCTGCTCACTCATAACTATAATTATTATACTACAAAAACAGCCCCTCTATCAAAGGAGCTGTTCCTAAGTAGACTACACGTCTTATTTCTTCCGTTCCCGATACGCGTAAGTCTCTGTATCCACATTTACCACATCCCCCGTCTTAATAAATGCTGGTACTTTGATTACCACGCCAGTCTCAAGTGTAGCATCTTTCTGCACAGAGCTTGTCGTATCACCCTTCACTGCAGTTTCAGTGTAAGTCACTTCCAGCCAGATGTTCTTCGGCAAAGCCAAGTTAATCGCTGTACCATTATAGAACTGGATCTCCATCTCATCGCCATCGCGCATGAAATCCTTAGCATCTCCCACCATGTCCGCGGCTAGCTCATACTGCTCAAAAGTCTCAGGATCCATAAAATAAAACTTCTCATCATCTTTATATAGATACTGAACTTTTTTCGTAGTCACTTCGGCTGGTTCGATCTTCTCTTGTCCTTTGAAGGTCTTTGGCAAAAGCGCCCCAGTGATCAGGTTTTTCACCTTCACATTCACGATCGAGCCACCGCGCCCCATCACCTTCTGCGAATACTCAATCACCTTGTATGGCTGCCCATCCAGAGTAATCAGCACGTTTTTCTTCAAATCGGTTGGACCGTACATATCCTAACGCTCCGCTACGAATGGTAATAACGCTAGATGGCGTGCACGCTTTACTGCTACCGCGAGCTGACGCTGTTGCTTAGCGGTAAGACCAGTCTTCGAGATTGGCTCAATCCGACCATATACGTCAATATAACGTTGCAATGTCTTTACATCGCGATAATCAAAATACATATTTGGGTTAGTCTTTACTTTTCTCATATTTAATCTCCTTTCCCACTACTAAAACGGAATATCATCCAAATTAATTGCCTCGTCTTCCGGCAAATCTTCTGGCACGAACTCATCATTCGACTTCTTCGCTTTACTACCAGCTGAAGCTCCGCCACCATAGCTACTAGAGCTACCGCCAGCATTGCTATTACCACCGATAAACGAGAAGTCTTCTACAATAATCTCTACTCGTGAGCGTTTCTGACCAGTATTTTTATCGTCCCAGCTACGCTGCTCAATCCGGCCCGATACTAAGAGCCCCGAACCTTTTTTACAATATTGCGCAATAGTCTCACCGGCCCGACCCCAAGCCACACATTCAATGAATGACACCTGCTCTTGCTGATTGCCATCGCTACCCTTAAAAGTACGGTTCACCGCCAGCGAAAAACTCGCCACCTGCGCACCACTCGGTGTAGCCCTAAGCTCTGGATCTCGGGTGAGATTCCCGGCAACAAACGCCTTTGCAAAGCCCCGCATTATTGCTGGTCCTCGTTATTGTCGGTATCTTCACCATGCGGTTTACGAGCAGCTTGCTTGGCTTCATATTTAAGCTTGCGCTCATCTACCGTTACCAACAAATAACGCAACACCTCATCAGTAATATTTAATACGCCCTCAATCTTCTTTGGAGCATCTGCCGGCAAAGTTACTTCATAGAAGTAATATACCGCAAAATCCTGTCCTGCAATACTATAAGCCAACCGTTTCTTACCGTCATTGACTTCTTTGGTGATTTTACCACCATTCTTCTCGATCAAATCTTTGATCTTAGAGGTGGCTGCGTCCAAATTCATCTCCAAATCTGGGTGAATAAGCACGGAAAGTTCGTAATTTTTCATTACAACTCCTTTGGTTAAAACGAACACGACTCCAACATCCGTTCGCTGAGCTAATATACCTCTTAAATATAGCACACTTCTTAGCTTTTTTCAACCCCTCACCAGAGGAATTCTGAATCTCTACACTAAAAAGAGCGGCGAAGCTTGCATAATTTTGGTATAAGTGATAGAATGGAAGTAATTTGAATGTTAGTTGTTCTTAGCTTTACGGCTAAGAACAACTTTTATTTCAGAGACTTCATTCAGAAGTTCTAAAGTAAGTTTCACCTTCTTCATACTTACCTTTCCATAAACTTAAACTAACTTAATTCGACCTTTACAAAGTATCGATCTCTCAAGTTTTCTGCCAGCCCCTCCGCTCTGTGTATGAGCGTAGCATACTTTGGGCAAAACCTACAAGCACTGGCATAATAAGATCTCATAAAAACTCCGCAAACCACAAAAACTATGCTACAATAAAAATGTCTAGTCAGTTTAATTGCAGAATTATTTTTTGCAACAAGTAATAATGGCGCCATGAGGCGTATAGACTTGTTGCAAATAAGGCAATTGGACTGTACTAGACACCCTCGTGGCGCCTTTTTTGACACCAAGAGGCGCACAAAGGAGATATTCCCAACATATGTAGATGATGATATGTTGTTGTGTGCTATTTTTGTTGTCTCAAATTAGGCAAATGCGGCAAAAAAACATAACTCCGCAGCCCCCACGAGTAAAAAGTTATAACTTACCTAAACCAAAAAGGAGGGCCAATATGCGTCACAGGTCTAAATATAGATCTATACCACCAACAACTTTTAACTTGCTTCATAGTAAAAGTACTTATTTCTACAAAAGGTGGCACTACTTTATTCCTAGTGTATGTATACTGGTTCTCCTAGTTGGAGTGTATAGTCTAATCAATCCAATCGCGGAATTAGCCACCAATCAAGCATATGCAAAAACATCAACTGATACTGAGGATAATGTTAAAAGCGATCCTATAGGTAGCGATAGTTCTACTGCTCCCTCCATCAAACTAACTCTGTCAGATACGGTTAAGTCCCAGGAAGTCGTTAAAGCAAATGAAATAGGATATATTAGTAATAACTTCAATATAGAAGCTAGTAACGTTGACGGCTACAAGATATTCTTGCAAGCTGCAGCCGGATATACTAGTGCCCTACACGGAGCCACCTACGGAGAAAAGATTAGTGGCGTTGGCAAACAAGTCCCCACTTCCAGTTTTGGTAATAATCAATGGGGCTACAGCCTTAACCCTATAACTAGCTCAGAAACTACTCCAGATCCTACTTCTCTGCTTTATAGCACAGTGCCAGACAACAGTTTCTCAAACATGCCTGCATATATCTCAATCTCCACCGAAGAAACCAAGGACTTCAACCTTACATTTGCCGCTAAAATAAGTGATGATAAACCTTCGGATCACTATGAAACACAAGTAATATTAAGTACAGTTGCTGGGGCAAACATCACAGCCAATGGCTTCAGAAATATCTCCACCATGCAAGAAATGACTAGCACAATCTGCGCAAATGCCGAAGAAGGTGATACGGGAAGATTACGGGACACCAGAGATAACAAAATGTATTGGGTTGCCAAAATGAGAGACGGCAACTGCTGGATGACGCAGAATCTAGATTATGATGGTGGCGGAGAAAAGAAGAACTCACCCTCAACTATCACGCCAAATGGTACAATTGCACAATATTACGACCCAGGATACTTTATTGACACAAACCCAACCAGTAGAAAAACTTGCAACAGTAATATTATTGCAACTTCTGGCTTTGCTGGGTGCAAAGATTATGACTGGATCGACGTCACCGAATGGGAAGCATCATCTGACCTCAACTTCAACAATATTGCAGATGAAAACGCCAAAATCTATGACGCACATTATCTTATCGGTAACTATTATAACTATGCTGCCGCAACAATCGGCAGTGGTCTTACCAGTAATTCCAGCGAAGCCGCAAATAGCATTTGCGCAAAAGGTTGGCAATTACCGCCCGCAGGAACAGAAAGCGGAACATTTGCATACCTATTTAATACATACGGGATCACTAAACTGATTAGCAACGGACCATACAACATTCTCCTAGCTCCACTATATTTCGTCAATGGTGGAAGGCTTCATTATCAAGATAGCTACTCAGTACCACAATTGCAAATCGGAAGCGAAGGCTGTTACTGGACCTCAATGGGCAACAACAAAAGCGCAACATATCTATATTTCAGCAATGATTTCGGCATGCACAGTTACAATAATTACGAAGGCGGATCCGTCCGCTGCCTCGTCAAAAGCTCCTAGCTCATCAGAATAACTCCACCAAAAAACTTATTAAGCTTCTTCTGACAGAATAAAGTTGCGAGCACACGCGCAGCAACAGAAGGAGTGCCCCGTGTGGACGGGCGCACGACTGGTTCTGTCAGCAAGAAGTCTTAATAGTTACTCTTCCAACATCCTACACACCACCGCCACAATCAACCCCTTCTCCCGTGGATCACTCTCTGCAATCATCAGCGCCAGCGCCGTCAATGCCTTATCCGAAATCTTCGCTTCCCCCGCCTTCGTCAACTGATACTCGTTCACCGTCAAGAACATTATAAACAGCAGCGCCCCAATCCGCTTATTCCCATCGACAAACGGGTGATCCTTGATAATAAAATACAGTAAATTCGCCGCCTTCTCCGCCACCGTCGGATATACATCTTCCCCACCAAAACTCTGATACACCGCCCTCAGTGCCCCATCGAAAGCATCGCCTCGCGGCTTACCAAACATTTCCCCCGCCTGCACCCGCTCGCGCAGCTGCCCAATCATTTCCATGCACTCCCCCATTTCCAGCACCCGCTTCGCCTTCCGCTCTTCTTTCAGCCGCACAAATCCTTCATCATATTCCCCCAGCGTCCGAAACGTCTGCCCATACTTTGTTATTACCTCTAATACCCCCTTCGCCTCATCCTCAGCAAAGTCCGCCTGCGCCATCAGCCGCTTCACTATATCCAATGTTCCACTCACTTCCATCAGTCGCTTACTTGTGAGCTCCGCCAATCTCCGCTCATTCACTGCCACCCCATCTACAATGTACTCGTGCAAAATCTTCGTCGCCCAAATCCGGAAATCCGTCGCCTTCCGCGAATTCACCCGATAGCCCACCGAAATTACCGCATCCAGGTTATAAAGCTTCACCGCACGCGTCACCTCGCGCTCCCCCTCCACGGCAACTTGTACATTTTTTGTACAAGTTCGATCTTCCTCCAGCTCTCCCTCTTGATAAATATTTTTCAAATGCCGCGCCACGGTTTGCGGTGTAATATCAAACAGCTCTGCCATCTGCGCCTGCGTCGCCCAAATCGTCTCCATCCCGGCATCGAGATTGAACTTCACGTGCTTCCCACCAGTTTCATAAATCATCATTTGCTGTTCGCTCATCGATACCTCCAAGCCTTAATTAATACCATTAGTATAACATTTTACCCCTGTCAAAACAACCCCCAACTTGTACGCCGCGTACAAGTTCCCCACCAAACCTATCTACTTAGTATCTTGCGACCCACCAGCACGCAAACCGGCGCCATCAGCAATATTATCCCCAAAATTACCAATATCTCTATATTCACGCCATACCATACCACAAACGGCACCTCCGCCAGACTAAACGCCAACATCGCTTGTATACCTAACAATTCCCGATAGATAACGTTGAACAATATTACCATCACACTAGCAATCGCCAACGCAAACACCAACACTCCCACCATCAGCTCTACAAAATAGCACAAATACAACATTCGTACTTGCCTGGAATCAGCCCCAATACTATAATATAGCCTAATATTCTGGCAATCTTGATCCACCAGCCTAATCGCCGTAAACACTACCACAATCCCCGCCACCACAATCAACACTATTGATGCAATATTAATAATCATACTAAACTGCCGAAAAATATAATCCGTCTCTGGCGACATCCCCGCCACCACCCGCACACTATACTCGCGCTCAAGCAAACTCAGACTCATAAACTCCCCCTTGCCATATTCTAGATACTCATTTGCCTTATCCAAACTCTCAAAACTCGCCACTACTGACGCCCCACCCGTCATCTCTTCAAAACTCGTCACCTTCCAACCGTCAGCACCATTATTAATTACAATCGGTATACCCTCTAAAGTAGGTATATTTCGCAAAAATGGATTAAAAACGCTATCATTTTTATAGATAATTTGCTCAAAAGAAAGATTATCTATAAAAGAACTACCTGGAGCAAAGCCTACCACAAAATATTTATCCCCCTGTCCATCGGCAAAGACCTTACCCAGCAGTGCCGCCCGATAATCCTCATAATTTTGCTGCTTCTGACGTGTTATTTTCGTAATACCAGAATATCCTTCACCAATAAGCTGCTCCGCCAGAAAATCAGACACCAAGATTGGCGCTGCGTCCTTTGGAGCCTTTTTTGTATCTATCTCTATCAAGCCAGAAAAATTCTCACCCCCTAGAACCAGCCCACCATATGCACCATATATCTGAGCGTCACCCAGAATCTTCGCCCCAAATTTCTGCAAATCTTGAATAATCTCCTCCCGTCCAAAATGCCCATCTTGACCCGCCATTCCGTCGCTTCCTGAAGTAAGTTCATTAGCCCAAAGCACTACTTTACCATTAGTCGCTCGACTCGCATACTCAATATAAGTATTCTGCAACCCTTGCCACCACAAATTAACCATCAATACCAGCCCAAACACCACACCCGTAGATACGATCAGAAAAAACGTACGCCTAGGTTGAGCCTTCAAGCTCTTCGTACTAATATGCGCTACATCCCTTAATCTCACCCTACTCCTCCTTTAATCTCAAAGCAAGCTTTTTAGTAGAAAACTGATCTATGCATAGCAAAAACGCCACCGGTGCAGCGCCAAATAGACACAAAATCACCAACAAATACCACCAATCCCAACCCATCAACACTAGCAATGGTTCATTCGCGCCTGGGTACGCTTGACGCAGTTGCCCAACAATGTAATCACCACCAACTATCGTGACAATCACCGCAAAAGCCAAAGACAATAATATTGCAAACATCTCCGCATAAAAACAACCCCACCACAAAACTTCTCCCTCCACTATTAAATAGGCCTTTCTCCTGACAGGATAAAAGCGCGAGCACACGCGCAGCGCAGAACGAGTGCCCCGTGTGGACGGGCGCACGAGTGGTCCTGTCAAAGAAGGTGTCTATTTAATATTACGCACTAGCTTCCATTCGCCAGCTGCTCAAACTCTTCCATCGAATGTATCAATACCTCACGTGGCTTATGCCCATTTGCCGGACCTATCACCCCAATTTCTTCTAGCCATATTGCCAGCCCAGACACAAACCCATGCCCCTTCCCTAACCAAGTCTGCAAGCTCGCCGTCGAGAACTTTCCGTTTCGGAGCGTCACTTCTATTGCCTTGCGTACCACCGGATCATTCGGATCATACCGTCTGCCCAGGTCGCCAATCGCACCCCCATCTGCCGGACCCATTCCTTTAATCTGTACTGCCTGCGCTATCACTTCATTATTATATTCTGGTGCCCGTTGTGCCCGCAAGAAATCCGTCACCTTCGCGATATCCTCATCACTCGCCCACGCGCCCTGGATTCGCCTTGGCTTCCCCATCATCTCAGTCGTCAGCATTAGCATATCACCCTTACCGAGCAGTTTCTCTGCTCCCGGCTGGTCCAGCATAATCCTCGAGTCTATCTGGCTCCCCACCGCAAAAGCAATCTTCCCCGGGATGTTCGCCTTAATCAAACCCGTAATCACCTTTGCCTCCGGACGCTGAGTTGCCAATACCAAGTGAATACCTGCCGCACGTCCTTTCTGCGCAATCCGCACTATCAGCATTTCCAAGTCTTTACCGGCCATCATCATCAAATCTGCCATCTCATCAATAATCACCACGATATATGGCATTCGCTCATCTTGATGCGTATCAACACTAACCTCGTCGCCAGCATCCATGTCATCACCATCCTTCGCTTCAGCAGACTTCCCCACTGTTTTATCTTCAGCAGCTTTCTTACTCGCTGCTTCCGCCCGGTTTGCCATCTTGGTGTTATAATCTACGATATTCTTCACCTTCTCTTCCGCCATGATGGTATAGCGTTTTTCCATCTCGTTCACCGCCCACTTCATTGCCGACAGTGCCTTCTCCACCGATGTAATAATTGGTGTGAGGAGATGCGGAATATCATTGTACTGTACCATCTCCACCTGTTTCGGATCCACAATAATCAGCTTCATATCACTTGGCGCATTATGATACAACAGCGAAGAAATCAACGTATTCGTCATCACCGACTTACCCGAACCAGTCGTACCCGCGATCAAAAGGTGCGGCATTTTCGCCAAGTTCGCCACTACTGCTTTACCAGAGATATCTTTACCCACCGCAAAAGTCAACGGGTCCGTCGTATGCTTCCATTCTGCACTCTCCAGTACTCCCCTTAGTCGTACATCTGCCGATTTTACATTCGGCACCTCCACACCCACTAGTCGCGTACCTGGAATTGGCGCCTCAATACGAATCTTGTCTACGGCCAAATTCAGCGCCAGCTCCTTATCGCGTGCTAGAATCTTTGACAAGTTCACTCCGGAAGGCGGCCGCATTGTATACTGCGTGATACGTGGGCCTTTGTTAGCCTCACCCATCTCCACATCAATCCCGAAATCCGACAACGTCGACTTGATAAGCGCCGCATTCTGCCGCACATCACCTGCATCCGCCGCCGATTGCTTCTTCTCCAAAAGCTCCAATCCTGGCATCTTCCAATTTGGATCTGTTACTGCCACCAAAGCCCGATCTGCCGCTCGTTCGTTTATCACCTCTGGCTTCGCCTCAGCTTCCGTTGCTACTTCCTCAACAACTTCCCTCTTCTTACCAAACCTTCCGAACAACCCACCTTTTTCTTTTGCTGGCTTCGCCAAATCCGCCCCTACCGCTCCCGAATTATCATTAATCTCCACCTCAAGGTCAGACAATTTCGGCGCAGGCTTCAATTTCTCCTTTGGCTCGCGCTTTGTACGCTCCACTTTAGCTGGAGCCCCTTCTTTCTTCTCTGTCGTTCGGAACAAACTCGCCACCACCTGGAATGCCGTCGCTGGGTTCATCTGCAAAATAAATAACAACGTCACAAAAATCAATATAATATATATTACAATCGCCACTCCTGGGTTCAGAATCTGGATAATCAAACTATTCAGCCATTCCCCCACCAGACCACCATTTGGATGCGCTTGCCCTACCGTCGACAACCCAAACACCCCAGCCGCCCAAAATATCATCAAAATCGAAGCCGTCCACATCACCGGTGGCAAGCGATTATTATCACTTCTAAAAATCTTCACCGATAACCACGCCAAAAGCGCCGGTATCAAATACCTAGCCCGACCAATCCATTCTGCAATAATTCCATCTGTTGTATTCAAAAGATCACCCCCATCGCCCATCCATGTAAAGATCAAAATCACTGCCACAAACAGCATCAATATTGCCATTATCTGGCGCCAAAAACCTCCTGGCAGCTCATACTCCGGTGTTGACTTTGCCGATTTCTTCCGACCACGTGTCGACTTCTTACTCGTCGATTTAGCAGCCGACTTCCCTGTTTTAGTTGACCTCGTCTTTGCCATAATCCCATTGTACCATATTTCACCAAGATAGCAGCGCCTTTCTCAAAACTTAACCAAAGCAACAATCCGCCCTCATATACCGCTCGCCGAGCATAATCATTACCTAACACAAAATTAAACTCCCCTTGCATTTCTCGCTATTCCATGATACTCTCAAAGAGATAGTTCTCTATCGTACCTTTGAGAGGAGTTGTAATATAATGTTTTCAACCAACACATCCCTACAAATCACCTACCGCACCACCGAACTCCAAGAAATCCGCAACCTCTATAACCCGCGCACAGTCCTCAGCACCGACGACTGCCACGTTATCCTTCCCAACAACCGCGCCGAAGGTCCTATCTGCTTCGCAGTCCCCAAACTTCTACCCATCAATGCCCGCGGAACCCCCATCGACCTCACCGAAGCCGTCGCCGACTGCGAATGTCTGCTTAGCCGCGAACTCGGCATCATCTGTTTCGATACCATCTTCGCTCGCCTTGGGCACCTGTTCGACCCTGACGGCGCCCTCAACCCCGGCGTCCGATCTGGAGCACGCTACCATATCCCCCACGGTCTCCTGTTTGGTCGCCCGCACACTGCTGATGCCCTGTATCTGGAAGTCCACTACTCCAGCACGCCCGCTTGGGGCCACCACCACGACCCTCTTCCTGCCGACAAATTCCCTGGCAAAGTCCTCCTCCACAAAAGCGAACCCTTAAACGGCATTCACTGGGTCGACTTCTGGCTCGTCCAAATCGGCGACGCCCTCCCACTCTTCCGCAAATACTATATTCGCACCCTCCGCAAGCGCCTGCACTACCAAAGCGGCATCCTCCTCTAACCCAAATCCCCCGACACCACGTCGGGGGATTTTTGTTAGCTCACTAGACCTCTTCACAATCTAGCAAATCAGACTTTAGTACATCCCTCCCATATCCGGAGCCGCTGGAGCTTGCTTCTCTGGCACATCTACAATCAACGCCCCCATTGTAATAGCCGTCGCCGCAATCGAAGTCGCACTTTGGACTGCTTCTTTAGTCACTTTCGCTGGGTCAATCACCCCAGCTTTTTTGAGATCTATCAGTCCTGCCTCTGGGTCCATCACGTTCACACCATAGCCCGGCTTTGCTTTTTCCACTTCCGCGAGAAGTGCTTGCGCGTTCAAGCCCGCATTCTCCATAATGTGTACGAATGGCGCCTTCAGCGCTCGCTTCACAATCTTTGCGCCGTCATTGACCTCTTTCAGCTCATCGGAGAGTTCCACCAAAGTCACACCACCACCAGTCACGATACCCTCAGCTAGTGCTGCTTTGGTCGCCGCCACTGCATCGTCCACCCGGAACTTCTTTTCGTCAATCTCGGTTTCACTGGCGCCACCTACTTTAATTACGGCCACCTTGCCAAGCAATGCTGCTGCCCGCTTCTCGAGCTCCTCGCGCGCATAGTCTGACTTCTCAAGCTTGGCTTGCGATTGAATCAAATTAATCCGCTCTTCTACGACCTTCTTGTTGCCAGACCCTTTAATGATGGTCGTCTCATCCTTCGTCGCAATCACCTTGCCACAAGAGCCAAGCACTTCCATGCCCACTTCTTCCAGCTTCATGCCTTTGTCTGCCGAGACCACTGTTGCATCAGTCAATATAGCAATATCTTCCATGATCTCTTTGCGACGATCACCAAACGATGGCGCCTTGAGTACTAGCGTGTTGAACACACCTTTCAGCTTGTTTAACACCAAGACTGATAGTGCTTCGCCTTCCACCTCCTCGGCAATAATCACTAAGTCCTTCCGACCAGCTTGCGCACACTGCTCTAAGATAGGAATCAACTCATTCGCGCTTGAGATTTTCTTATCAGTTACTAGTACCAGTGGCTTCTCAAACACCGCCTCTTGCCGGTTCACATCCGTCACGAAAAACGGCGAGGAGAATCCCTTGTCATAGGTAAAGCCCTCCACGATCTCTTGCTCCATTTCGAGCCCTTGACCTTGCTCCACGGTTACTACGCCGTCTTTACCAATTTTGCTAATCACATCCGCAATTAACTGGCCAATTTCCGCATCTCCCGCCGAAATCGACGCCACTTCCGCGACTTTTTTATCGTCGCCTTCAATTTTCTCAGCAGTTTTTTCAATTTTTTTGATGATTTCCGCCCCCGCATCCTCAATCCCCTTGCGCAGTTCCATTGGATTCACCCCTGCTGCGATCAATTTGTTCGCTTCATTGAGAATATTATAAGTCAAGACTGTTACAGTCGTTGTTCCGTCTCCTGCCACCTTATTCAATTTTTGAGCTGCCGACTTAATCAATTTCGCACCAATCTGCTCACCAAGATTATCCTCAGTCGCACCCAAATCTACCGCTTCCGCCACCGTCACGCCATCATGCGTAATTGTCGGAGCCCCATAGGACTTCTCAATCACCACATTTTGTCCTTTCGGACCAAAGGTTACCTTGACGGCATCATACAGTTGTTTCGCGCCACTCAGAATCTTATCACGAGCATCAGCTGCGTAGAAAATTTTCTTCATCTTACTTCCTTTCCTTTACTTTTACAAAGTTGCTAATACATCTTCCTCTTTGAGAATAATGTAGTCTTTATCGTCGATATTTACATCTGTCGTCGAATACTGCTTGTAGATAATCTTATCGCCTTTTTTGACTACTTTTACATCCGGACCTACCGATTCGACCACCGCATATGCTGGTTTTTCTTGCGCATCGCCCAGCAAAATACCGGACTTCGTTGCTTTCATCGGTTCTTCCTTAATTGCTACCACCCTATCTTGTAGAGGTTTTAGTTGCATGTTTTCTCCTTTCGTATTTTCATCATATCACACCCACTTAGCACTTGCAATAGCCGAGTGCCAATTTCCCACCAGAATTTAGCCAAAATTTATCTCCACCCCGCCACTACCCCACAGTTCCTTGACTTCAACGCACTTTCATGATACAATGTCAAACATAGACCCCACCTCGTACCTTACCATCTAAGACTAAAGGAGGATTTATTATGTCTGTGTCCAAACCCCAACTCGACCTCACACATAAGCCTCGCGCCCCATTCGCCAACCCTGTCATCTTTCTTTCCAGACTACTCGGAGATCTCCCCGTTTTCACCATCGACCAGCTCCGTTTTATTGGTCGCGAAAATCTCACCTACATGTTAAAAATGCGCAAAGATACTCTCAAAGATATTCAGCGTAATTTCAATATGCTCCACGAGCGCGCTGAACTGCTCAGGGGTAAAACTGTCGCCGACATCCAGCAACTCGCTTCTCAGTATGACTGCCCCAACTACCACGCCAAGGCATTCGATTACCACCCCGATGTCGTCAATACTAGGAGCCCCAAAGCACACAAACGCGCTCCCAATACCACTACTTTCAACATCTGCGGCTGGTGCCAATATGCCATCGAAATCCCCACATGCCTAACGAGCGAGGAATACGACGAGGAGAAAACATACTTCTCTCTATCCAATTGTAGCTACATCGAAAGCGAATGGGGCCCGAATCCCAAAAACAACTTTAACCACCCATGTACCCTCACCCATTGTACCGACGCCCAGCTTCGCGACATCTACCTCAACCTTCAAGCCCAGTGCGATTATTATCAATCTCAATGCGACGAAATACAGTATCACATTGATTTTCTTCAAGACCTCATCACCCAAGCCGAATCCAAACCACCATTCCCTATGTGGCGCCCTCCCTATGCGGCCGGCACCCTACTTTATCATCTCGAAAACGACTACAGCTACGAAGATCCTTGTCCGCCCTGTACACCCAAATTCTATAACGGTAATTATTATTCTGCCAATCGCTACATACTATCACGTGGTATTGTCCTCAATGACGAACATTTCATTATCTTCCAACCTGATACCGGCGCAGAGCCAACCAATCTTTCATTTAACTACCATTACCCTGGATACTTCTCCTTTGAAGAACTGACCTACCTTCTCGAACACCCCGACTATGCTCAAATCTGGCTCGCCTCATGCGAATATCGCTACAGTGGTCTTCGTGGACTTTTCGCCGCCTATCAAGAAAATCACTGCCTGCCCTCCAGTGTCTTAGTCTAACTCCATCCCCCTGCCCGCAGGGGGGCTTTTTGTTACCAAAAACACCCCCAGCCTTCGCCAGGGGTGAAATTATCAGGATCTCATCGCGTTTTCTCAACTGAGCCAGCCTCATTCAGTGCCCAGCTCAAACAGTCAAGCATCGGTTTACTCGGCGTTCAGCCAAAATAACAATACACATACAGCTCCTCCGGCAATTCCGGATACAGCTTGTGCACCTCACTCTCTGTATAGCACCGCCTAAATGACGACACGGCTCCTGCCATTACTGGCCGGTAAAAAGTAATTCTATGATTCACATAGCGCTGCAGCATATGTGCCCGTAGAATATTCTCTTCACCAAACTGCTTGTAAATAGAGCTCGACTCCCATTCCGCGGTTGCTAGCGCCTGCAGCTCTGCGTCATCAAAGAACTCTGCCTTGTATTCCCGCAGTGCTACCGCCCGCTTCGCCAACGGGAAGCCATGGTAGTACTCACCCGCATAGCACAACCGCATCATCTCAATGACCCGTTCATTACACAACTGCACATATGTAGCATTTTCATAGGCCACATCCAGCTTTGCTAGCAACTCTCGCGCCAGCCGGAACCGCTGCACCGGATGCCGCCAAACACTCAATATGTCCAGCTCCGCATTGATTCCCGCCGCCTCATTGAAACGCTTCGCCCGCCACTCGCATTGAGTATAAAAGTCAGAAATACAGCCCAGCAGCTTCTGCGCCGCCACAATTCTAGACGCATTTCGCAGGTACGCACACTTGAATTTCTCCTCTACCAGTGGCGCCACCCGCAGGTAATCCATACGATTCGGATTCTCCGGCAAGTCAATCCCTGCCTCCCGGAAAGTCCTCCTGTCATCTTCTGACAAGCCAGCTTCTTTTACCTCTTTGAACAGCACTCTGTCTTCTTCTGGCATTTCCAAGCTTGCCTTATTCATCAAATCCAGCACCCGCCAAGCCGCCTCATACGGCGACTCCACCAGGCCATTCACCGCCTCTACATAATGCACACCAGTAAACGTTTCACCCAGCTTCAGCCACAAGTCCAGCAGTTCTCGACGCTCTTCTATCGTCGCAAAATGCACCGCGCCCAGATAAAAACTATCCGCCTGCCACTGTCCTTTCAGCCATTCATAGGGCAGCACCTGATCTCTTTCGGCCAGCATCTGTTGCAAGTCGTTCGCCGAGTATAGGTCATGGCAATAACAGTCTCCCGCCTCGCAAACTTTCTTGGTGTGTGGAAATTCCTTCATCTTTTACCTCCATTAATATAGTCATCATCTTCTACTACTGTCAAACTGCCAATTCCACGCTCCTTCGTCTAAGATCCTCTCTCAAAGGTACTTATGAGATCCTCATCTCATTCAACTATTATAACAGCAAATCTCCACCCGTAAAGCATAAGCCTCGCCAAATCACTGCATCGCACCCATCTTGTCCACGCTCCGTCACATAATGCTGTATAATCATACCATGAGTTTCAAATCATCTATCGAAAACCTACCTTTTTATAACAATCTAGTTTTACCCTATCATTGGCTCCAAGCCGCAAACGCCGCCCGCAAATACCACTTCCCTGCCAAACATCTCCGCGTCATTGCTGTCACCGGCACTAATGGCAAGACCACCACTTCCTTCATGATTTGGAAAATGCTCAACCACGCCGGCCACAAAACCGGCCTCCTCACCACCGTCGCCTGGGGTGGTGTTAATGGCGACGAAAACGACATCGCCGCCGCCGGTCTTGATGCCAGACCCCTCCATAAACAGTTCGAACATATGACCACCGAACGCGTCGAAATCCTCAACCAGCGCATCCGTGCCATCGCCGACGCTGGTGCCGAATTCATCGTGCTAGAAACCACCTCCCACGCCCTCGCTCAATTCCGTACCTTCGGCATCCCTATCGAGATCGCCGTCTTCACTAATATCACCCACGAACACCTCGACTACCACAAGACCTTCGCCAATTACCGTACCGCCAAGATGAAGCTCTTCCGTCAAGCCAAGTTCGGCGTTATTAACGCTGACGACCCTAACGCCAAATATTTCACCGATCTTTATTCATCTAGTGATATATTTACCTACGGTATCGACCACGGCACCTACCGTGCTAAAGATATCAAGCTCTTCTCATCTGGCGTAAAATATTCATGTGGTGATATCAAAATAAAAACCCAAATCCCCGGGCAGTTCAATGTTTATAATTCTCTCGCCGCCCTTGCCGTTGGCAAAAAAATCGGTCTCACCAACCAAGCCATCTCTGATGGTATCGCCGCCCTCACCTCCGTCGAAGGTCGTATGAACCGCCTCGACCTCGGTCAAAATTTCGATGTCATCGTCGACTACGCTCACACCCCCGATGCCCTCGAAAAAGTCTTCACTTCAGTCAAAGATCACCCTGGCAAAATTATCTCCGTCCACGGTGGTGCCGGTCGCCGCGACGAATCTACCCGCGCTCTCCGTGGCGAAATCCTCGGCAAATACAGCGACACTGTCATCATCACCGAAGACGATTCCCGTGACGAAGACCCTGCCACTATCGCCGCCCAGTTCGTTGAAGGCGTCAAGAAAACCAACAAAACTATGGGCAAAGACCTCTTCATCGAGCTCGATCGTCGTACCGCCATCGACAAAGCCCTCCGCCTCGCTAAGAAAGGTGACCTCGTTCTCGTTCTTGGCAAAGGTCACGAAAAAACCATCCTCCGCGCCGACGGC
>Ga0137298_10225_pt1 | contig 52184 bp, 51 predicted proteins | sample RamsorincwithD2O_2_FD_97182 | JGI IMG/M metagenome (GOLD analysis project Ga0137298, IMG submission 97182) | Mouse cecal microbial communities from Vienna, Austria - Glucosamine amended with D2O | ecosystem: Host-associated > Mammals > Digestive system > Large intestine > Cecum | place: Austria...
GATACTAAATCATATGTCAGGGAATATATGCTTGCTAACTACGTAAACCCCGATAACGCAGATGAAGTGGAACAGCAGATATATAGCATTAGTCACCGCTTCTTTAGGGAACATCCAGACCAGGAGGGTGCGGACGAAGAAGAAATGTATTATTACAATGTTACATCACGACAAGAGATAGTTGACAACAACGTTGGTACTTCAGCTATGGTAACTTTTGTGGGGCTATACTTAGGTATTATTTTCCTAATTTCTAGTGCCGCGGTGTTAGCACTAAAAGAACTCTCGGAAAGCAGCGATAATCGTGAGAAGTATACGGCCCTGCGTAAAATCGGCACAAGTGAACATACACTTAATAAAGCACTATTTTGGCAGATTTTCATCTTTTTCATCTTCCCATTGTTGATTGCAATATTGCATTCGGTCTTTGGCTTAATGTTCTGTGACTTCTTGCTTTCGTCACTAGGTGGTATTAGTATTGCGCATTCAGTACCTTGGGTAGTGGCGCTATTGCTAGTAATCTACGGTGGATATTTCCTGATCACCTATGCATGCAGCAGAAACATTATTCGTGAGCATCGCGCCTAGGCTTTAATCTTAAAGATCGTACTTGCTCGTTCCTAAGTACGATCTTTTTACTGGTTTAGCATAAGTTGTGATATAATGGAAGCTATGGAACTTCTAATAGTCGGGCTACTTGCGGTTATTATCGGATTATTAATTTTTATGTTGATACGCAGGGCACAGCCGCCGGTTGTGGATACTTCCAAGCTGGAGGAGAGGTTGATTCGGGTCGAGAGCGAATTGGACAAGATTGCTCCAAAAATCGAAGGCGAATTTCGTGAGAATCGTAAAGAAATTACTGAAAATTTACAAGGGAATCGCCGAGAGATCTCTGACAATCTACAATTAATTCAGAAGACTGTAGATACACGTGTTAAGAGTCTGCAAGATGACAATGCTAAGAAACTTGAAGAGATGCGGATGACAGTAGATGAGAAGCTGCAAAAATCCGTTGAACATCGCTTTAATGAGAGCTTTAAGCAAATTTCGGGGCAGCTTACACAGGTCTATCAGGGTCTAGGAGAAATGAAGACTTTAGCAAACGGAGTTGGTGATTTGAAGAAGGTCATGGAGGGTGTCAAGACGCGGGGTATCTATGGGGAAGTCCAACTTGGTAATATTATCTCAGACTGTATGCCTAAAGAGCAGTACGAAGAAAACATTGCCACCAAAAAGGGTAGTAATGATCGCGTGGAGTTTGCAATAAAAATGCCAGGCAAAGATGACTTTACGGTCTATTTGCCAATCGATTCGAAATTTCCAGTGGAAAATTATGGGCGGTTGCTGGAGGCTTATGATAACGGTAACAAAACTGAGATTGAAGCTTTTCGTAAAGCGCTGTCAACTGATGTTAAGGAACAAGCGAAAAAGATTTCTACGAAATATCTTGATCCGCCAGCGACGACAGACTTTGGCGTCATGTTTGTACCAACTGAAAGTTTATATGCGGAAATCCTAAGAATTCCTGGGCTATCTGATGAGATTCGCCAGAAGTTAAATGTGACAATTGCATCACCATCAACGTTGCCGGTAATCTTGTCAGGTCTTACTATGGGTTTTCGTAGTGTGGCGATCGAGAAGCGTTCCGCAGAAGTATGGCAAACGCTCGGTGCGGTAAAGACACAGTTTGGTAAGTTTGGCGACTTGCTTGCGCAAACAAAAAAGAAACTTGAGGAAACTGCTAATAAGATTGGTAATGCAGAGGTTACTTCACGACAGATTGAGCGTAAATTAAAGTCAGTTGAAAGTTTACCGGAGAACGAAAGTGTCAAAATGATTGGTAACTTGGAGGTGGAAGCTTAAATGCATACGATTAAAGGCTATAAGGATGAATGGCGTATTCAAGAATATGTTTTGATTGCATTTTTTATTTCCTGGTTAAGCTGGGGAATATTGATTCTATTAACTAATCTTAAGGCTATTACTTTTAATCATCCGCTTGGCATGATTTTGTTCGGTGTGGGGGGATTTGGCCCAACAATCGCTGCGATTATGTGCTTGGAGGGAAGGCTCAGTATGAAGAAGATTCAGAATTTTATCTTTGAGCATAAGAAGAAGACCATTTGGTGTTTATTACTATTCGCTGTGATGCTTATTATGACTGTCTGGCTTGCTTCAACTGGGACCAATGCCGATATGCCTTGGTATTCGTTACCAATCATATTTATGGTTTGCGTATTTTTTGGGGGCGGTAACGAAGAATTAGGGTGGCGTGGTACGATGCAGCCTTTACTTGAAAAAGTAATGCAAAGTAGAGTTAAAAATAGGTTTTGGAGTTATATATTAACTACACTCATCGTTGGCGTAGTCTGGGCGATATGGCATCTTCCATTATGGTTTGTGGTTGGAAGCAATCAGCAAACAATGGATCTTGGTAGATTTGTTTTTGAAGTTATTGTGATGAGTTTTTGGTTGGCGTTTGTTTACGGTCGTACCAGATCAGTGTTCTATTGCATGTTACTACATGGATTAGCGAACACCTTGATGGCCTTCTTCATACTTCAGACTAGCTGGGTCTATTACTTAGGGTATGCGGTGATTACTGCCGTAGCTATCTTCTTGAGCGTGAAGAAACCACAGGGAAAAATTTATGAAAATAGTTAGTGGGGTTTCAGTTTGGTTATTGATTTTTCTAACATATTCGTTTATAGGCTGGTTTTTTGAGGTTGCAGCGTCTTTGGTTTTAGCAAAGAAGTGGAGTAATCGTGGCTTTTTGATTGGACCACTTTGTCCAATTTACGGTTTCGGCGCAATGATTTTAACTATGTTACTCCGTCGTGCCGATAACTTAGTCGAAGTTTTTTTAGTTTCAGTTCTGGCAAGTGCCGTTTTGGAATATATGACGAGCTTTGTGATGGAAAAACTCTTTCGAGTACGTTGGTGGGACTATAGTGAGAAGCCCTTTAATCTTCATGGGCGTATCTCCTTAGAGAATTTGTTTTATTTTGGCATCATGGGGGTATTAGTTGTATATTGTATTAACCCTATACTGACAACTATCTACGGTAGTATACCTGAACATCTAGTAATTATTTTGGCAAGTGCCATGCTAGTTCTTGTGCTCATTGATCTTGCAATTTCTCTTTGGTTAATTATCGGTTGTCGCGTAACGGTTGGTACCATTCAAGTTGACGCGACTGACGAGATTACGGAGAATATTCATAAGCTATTGATGGAGAAAGGTCGCTTAACTCGACGTCTAGCAAAAGCGTTTCCAAACATGAAACCAAAGAAAAAGGCAGTAATCAAGAGCAAGAAAACTGTCAATAAAACTTCTAATACCAAAAAGTCTACTAGCTCAACTCAAAAGAGTAAGATATAATATAGTATTATGTATAAAGGTTTTGCTGAATTCATTAAGGACAAGAAAAGACTCTGTATCATTCAGGCAGAGAATCCCGATGGCGACTCTTTAGGATCGGCGATTGCACTGGACTATATCCTTGCGGAAACAGAAAACTATTTGTACTGTCCAGTAGATATACCAAAGTACTTACGATATTTTGAAGATTGGTCGCGAGTAGAAAACGAGTTTGATTGGAAAGCTGATGGTTATATTATTGTGGATACCGCTTCTAGCATCTTAATCTCTAAATTATTGGAGGATCCAGCGATTAAGAACCTACTCTTTACTAAACCAGTTTTCGTAATTGATCATCATGAAACAGAAGATGATCTAGAATTTCTTCATGAAGCGATTATTGAGCCTCTTCCCGCCTGTGCTGATTTGATTTTTAAGATTGCTGAGGACAATAGATTGTCAGTTAATAAAGAAGCGGCCTGTGCTTTATACTCGGCAATTTCTTCGGATACTTTAGGTCTAGTAAGCGCATCGGTAACTGCGGATACTATGAGGACGATGGCTAAGCTGATTGACCTCGGAGCGAATCCGGCCGAGTTGGACGAGCAGCGACGCGAGTTCATGAAGAAATCGCAACGGATTCTTGATTACAAAGCGGATTTGATTAAGCGAGTTGATTATTCTTTAGATGGAATGTTGGCGACAATCCATATTCCATTTGAGGAGATTCAGAAATATTCTGATGAATATAATCCAAATGTTTTGATTTTGGAAGAGCTACGCTTGGTGGAAGGAGTTTTGGTTGCTATAGCTATAAAAACTTATCCAGATGGAAAAGTAACTGGCAAGATTCGTGCCAGCAAACCAGTAGCAGAACAAATCGCTGGATATTTTGGCGGCGGCGGTCATCCGTATGCGGCGGGCTTCCGCACTTATGATACTAGCTATGAAGATGTGCTCAGCGACGTTATAAAGATTTTGCCAGGTTTATTAAAAGAGTGCGAGAATAATGCTCAGGATAATTTATAATGCAGCTACTTGGATTTGGTATCGTCTTTTGCGAATGCCTATTCGCCTAAAGTCGATTTATGACAACCAGGTGCGGCGGCCTAAGTTGCTGGTCGTGTTTTTGCATGGTATTAGTGCGACTTCAGCGACTTGGAGAACGACTTTTGACGAACTTAATCGTAATCCTGAGCTTGCCGATGTACGTTTGGTGGCCTTTGATTTATTGGGGTTTGGCAAATCGTTGAAAGCCAGCTGGCTAGACTATGATGAGCTAGATTATAATAGAGCTTTGGACTCATCGTTGAGAAAGTTACGAGTAGATTGTCCGGTAGTGTTGATTGGGCATTCTATGGGTTCGTTAATAGCGGCTGACTATGCAGTAGGTTATGCTAAAACGATAGATTTAGTAAAACTCATTTTGGTATCGCCACCATTATTGATGTCTAGCGAGTTGGCTAAGTTACCAGATAGATTATACACTAAGTCTTATGCCTCTTTACACAAGTTTGCAAATGAGGAACCAGCAGCAGATGTGATTGCAAAAATAGTTCAAAGATTTAGCAGCTTTCGTGGTAAATATATCAAAACTGTTGCCTTTGAAAAATCTATGAATAATATTATCCTCAACTCAAAAAACTATCAAACTTTCACGAGATTACGGGTTCCTACAGTAATTATCCATGGGCATTTCGATCCATTAGTAATGAAATCCAATTTGAAGAGGGCGGCACTGCATAATTCTACATATGTAAAGTATACTAGTGCTATGGGGCATCATGATATATCTATCGGAAAACGTGCTAAAATATTAAAAGAGGTTAAACAAACTATAAAAGAAGAGAGCCGCCATGAAGTTATATAATACACTATCTCACAAAGTAGAAGCTTTTAATCCGTTTAATCCAGACCAGGTTAAAATCTATACATGTGGACCTACTGTTTATAGTCAGCCACATATTGGCAACTTCGCAGCTTATGTATATTGGGATTTACTGGTACGTACTCTCTTGGCAAATAATTATGGTGTGAGACGGGTCTTAAATTTGACTGATGTAGGACATTTAACTTCTGATGGGGACGACGGTGAGGATAAATTAGAGAAAGGTGCGCGGCAACTTGGAGAAACTGTTTGGGCTGTTGCAGAAAGATACATTGGTGAATTCCGTCGTGACTATGAAAGACTAGATTTAGTCCAGCCAGATGTATGGGCAAGGGCGACCGATTACATCGCTGAAGATGAGGCCATAGTTGATAGATTGTCTGATAAGGGCTATACTTATGAAACTAGCGATGGAGTTTATTTTGATACAAGTAAGTTTGCAAAATATGCGGACTTTGCTAGATTGGATTTGTCTAGCATTAAGGCTGGTGCAAGGGTTGAGTTTTCTCAGGAAAAGAAACACCCATCAGACTTTGCAGTTTGGAAATTTATTCAGCCTAATGAACAGCATGCAATGCGATGGGACTATCTTGGACGATCAGGTTATCCGGGGTGGCATCTAGAGTGCTCCACAATTATACACAATGAGTTGGGAGAAACTATTGATATACATGCAGGTGGGATAGATCATATACCAGTTCACCATACCAATGAGATTGCGCAGAGCGAAGCCGCGTTTGATAAGAAACTTTCTAAATATTGGTTACACTGTAACTTCCTCACTGTTGATAAACAGAAGATTTCTAAGTCACTGGGGAATATCTGGACTTTAGAAGATCTGGCGCAAAAAGGCTATTCGCCTCTAGATTTTAAAATGTGGGTTTTACAAGGACATTATCGTTCAGAACGTGATTTTAACTTTGAGAATCTAGATTCAGCGCGTATCCGCAGGTTGAATTGGCGGAATCGTATTGCTGAGTGCTATCAAAACCCAACTGGTGAATCTAAACTTACAGAACTTACGGAAATTCTGAGTGCAGTGAGTGATGATCTTAATTCTCCGCGTGCTTTTGCTTTGATTGATGAGGTTCAGAATGAGAGCATAGAATTTTGGCGAATCATTGATTCATATTTTGGCCTAGGTTTAATCAATAGTGCGCCGAATATTACCGATGAAATCAAAGCTTTATTATCCCAGCGTGAGGACGCGAGAGTGGCAAAAAATTTCCAGTTAGCAGATGATATTAGAGAAGAGCTACAGAAACACAATATAACGACAAAAGATACCATAAACGGCCAAGTGTGGCAGTATATAAAGTAGTTTATTCGGTTTTAAGGAAGGCGTGGTAAAATAGAAAGATGAATAAAGTAATCGAAGTAAAAAACTTGGTAAAAGTTTATGGCAAACGATCGACAGCTTTTGAAGCATTGAAGGGGATCAACTTAGACATCTTCGAGGGCGAGTCTGTCGCAATTGTTGGTAAGTCTGGTTCTGGTAAATCAACACTCATGCATTTGTTGGCGTTATTAGATAAACCAACTAGTGGTACCATTAAGGTTGATGGGATTGATTCGACCAAGCTTAGTAATCGTGAGCTAAATAAATTGCGCAATCGTACTTTTGGTTTCGTTTTTCAACAATTCTTTATGAATCCAAATGACACAGTGCTAGAAAACGTGGTCTTACCGCTGAAAATTGCTGGTATAGGTGGGCGAGAACGGCGTAATTTAGCTAGCAAAGCTTTAGAAACGGTCGGCTTGGAAGAGCGCATTAAATTCAAAGCGACTGATTTGTCTGGTGGTCAAAAACAGCGCGTTTGTATCGCCCGAGCAATCGTGAATAATCCGAAGATTCTCTTCGCAGATGAGCCGACTGGTAATCTAGATTCTGCGACTGGTGATAAGGTAATTAAATTGCTTTTCGATTTAAATAAGGAGAAAGGTGTCACGCTCATTATGGTGACTCATGATGAGGATTTAGCACGCCTTTGTGATCGCCAGATTCGGATTATGGATGGGAAGATAGTCGAGGGACTACCTGACGATCCGAAAGGTGAGTGGGTTGACGGTAAATGGAAAATGAAAGTGACGATTGGAGCATAGGATGGGATTGTTTGAAATAATAACTACAGCGAACCATAATTTATTGCGAAATAAGGCGCGTACAATTTTAACTATTTTGGCGATCTTTGTTGGGAGCTTTACGATCGCATTAAATTCCGCGATTAATACGGGGGTGAATAAATTCATTGATGATCAGACGGCAAGCCTAGGTGGGGAGGATTATATTATGATTATGCCCGAAGGTGCGGTCGAAGGCATGAGTTCACTTGCTATGGGGGGTGCTAGCGGCGCTCCAACGGAATATAATCCAGACAAAACGATGTCTGCGTTCACGGATGAGCAGCTAAATAAGTTGAAAGAACTGGATGGCATTAATGGTGAGCTTTATGTGACGAAGAACTATGTCGTGGATTATATTACGAGTGCTAAAACGGATAAGAAGTATAATATTAATGTAATGGCAATGCCGCCAGGAGATTTTAATATTGCGATGACGGCGGGTTCTTTGCCTAATCGTGATTCAAAAAAGTATGAGATTGCTTTGCAGTCGGGTTATCCGAAAGCTCTTGGCTTTGATTCGGACGAAGACGCAATTGGCAAGACTGTCACTATAACTGTTAGGGATGCCGTAACTAAAAAATATAAGAATTTTGAAGCAACAGTAGTTGGCATACAAGCTCCAGGTGTTGTGGCGGTCAACGGTTCGGTCATCACCGTATCTCTTCAAGACGCTCTGTATGATGAAGTGACTAAATACTATCCAGACGACCAGAAAAGCATGGTTTATTCTGTGCAAACAAAATTTGATACCTCAAAATATACTGAGTCGGAAATAAAAGCTATTCTAGAAGAAAATGGATTTTATGGTTTCACTATTTCCGACATGATGGGGATGATTCGGACGTTTTTCGACGTGATTATGATAGTATTTACAATCTTCGGAGCAATTGCATTGGTTGCAGCGGCTATTGGTATTATTAATACGTTGCTGATGTCTGTGGAGGAGCGTACTCGAGAGATTGGCTTAGATAAAGCCTTAGGTATGTCTTCTACTAAAATCTTCTTAAACTTTTCGTTTGAGGCTATTGCTTTGGGATTTTGGGGTTCAGCAGTGGGAGTAGGAGTGGCGATGTTGGTTGGAAATCTGGCAAATACCGTAGTGCACCAGCCTGGTGGATTTCTGGAGGCATTTCCAACTTTCCACCTATTTAGTTTTACTTTGCAAAATGTTCTGCCGATCATTATTATCGTAATGGTCATTGCGTTCGTAGCTGGTACCATACCAGCTTGGAAGGCTGCACATAAGAATCCGATCGATGCTTTAAGGTATGAGTAGCCATGAATCCAGTACGCATAGATAAGATCATACCAGGCGGACAGGCCATTGGAACATTGCCGGATGGTAAAAAAGCGATGCTTTGGAATGCGTTACCTGGTGAGTTGGTGACTGAATGGAAGATTACCAAAAATAAAAGTAGCTATATTGAAGGTATTGCTGAGGTGATTGCGAATCCCTCCAATAAACGCGTAAATCCAAAAGATAATTGCTATCTTGCCACTTCTCCGTGGCAAATTATGGATTATAATTATGAGTTGCAACAGAAACAGGAAGTATTGCAGGAAATACTTCGTCAGCAGAAAGTCCCAGATGATTGTTTTGAGATTCAGGAAGTCAGGACTGATGGTAAAGATTTCTTTTATCGTAACAAAATGGAGTATGCGTTGTATTATGATATTGAAAGGGCTCAAATTTTTCCTGCTATGCGCAGTCGTGGTACACATCGCAAGTTACCTTTATCGCAGTCGAGTTTGGAGATGCCAAGCATTTGGCGGAAAGCTACAGAGATTATCGACGGCCTAAATACAAGACATGAGGAGGCTCGGAGATATCAATCATTGCTGTTGCGGTCAAATCAGTCTGGTGAAGTTAGTGGCGGATTGCTGGAGAATCGCAAACCACATCCAAAATTTGATAAATTAAGAGATACTATTTTGGGGCAAGAATATTCATATTCACCCAATGGCTTTTTCCAAATCAATCTGCCGGTCTACGAAATGGTGCTAACTGAGATGCAGAAATGGATCAAAACCGACAAAGTTTTGGATTTGTATTCCGGGGTTGGAACGATTGGGCTGTCAGTCGCGCGTGATCGAGATTTAATCTTGGTTGAATGTGATAAATCTGCGTTTTTAGAGATGAAAAATAACTGTCGCGGTACTAACGCTACTCCGATTTTAGCGAAAAGCGAAGAAGCATTAGGTTATATTAATCCAGATCAGACGGTGATAGTTGATCCTCCACGTGCTGGTTGTTTGCCTAATGTAATTGAAGAGTTGCGTAGTAAGAAGCCCACTATGATTATATATCTATCTTGCAATCCTATCACTCAAGCACGTGATATAAGCCTATTGCTAGACACCCATGAGATTAAAACATGTATACCATTTAACTTCTTTCCACGTACGCCGCATCTAGAAAATCTCATGATTTTGGAGCGTAAAAACTGAATGCCGCTGAATAAGGAACAACAAGCAGCAGTCGAGCATCTATCTGGTCCGTTATTAGTGTTGGCTGGACCTGGTACTGGCAAAACACAACTACTATCGGCTAAAGTAGCGTATATTCTTAAGAATATTGATATTAATGCTGAAAATATCTTGTGCCTAACCTTTACTGAAGCGGGTGCGGAAAATATGCGAGCGCGTTTTCAAAGTATGATTGGTAAGGATGCGCTCGATGTTAACGTATATACTTACCATGCTTTTGGTTCAAACGTTTTAGATCGTTATAAGAGCTATGCCGAGAATTTTGACCGTAAATTAGATGCGCCGATTGATGAAACTGCACAGTATAAAATTATTACTGACATTCAAAAGTCTTTACCAGCTATGGATATTCTTAGAGAGGCTGAAACAAAAGAGATAATATCCATTATTGGTAACGCTAAGGCTGCACGTCTTGATGCGACAGATTTGAAGAAAATTGCCGAAAAAAACATCGAAGATAGCTCAGCGATTAGCTTTGAAGTTTCGCCGATACTATTAGAAATGAAAAAAGGTGCTAAGTTTCAGGTCGCTCTTGAGAACACCTATCAACCAATATTAGAAGTTTTGCTCCAACACATCTCTTCTCAACCTATCGTCAAGCAGGTTGAACCGATTGCAAATATTCTTGCTAAAGATCTGAAAAGGATTATAGATGAGCTATCAGCTTCCGAAAAACCGTCTGTATCTAGCCTAACCAAGTGGAAGAGTAATAATTTTGAACTATGTACTCCAGACCCTAAGCATCCAGAGATCAAATCCTATCGTTTGAAAGATCATATTGCGAATAAGAAATTATATTCGTTGGCAAATATTATGCATAAATATGATGAAAAGCTGAAAGCTGAAGGGCTTTATGACTTTAGCGATATGATTGAATGTGCAATTAAGTATTTGAAAGAAGATAGTGGCTTTCGGATGCAGCTTTCTGAACAATTTCAATATATTTTGTTGGATGAGTTTCAGGATACAAGTGCCTCACAATTTGAGCTAATTAAATTGCTAACGGATTATGAAAAGCCGGTCATCATGGCGGTTGGCGACGATGATCAAGCGATTTATGAATTTCAAGGTGCAAACGCCTCCAATTTGCGTGATTTTCAGGAATACTACAATGCTGAAGTGATAAACTTATGTAATAACTATCGCAGTACTAGTGAGGTATTGAGTCTTTCGCGTAAGATTGCAGAGCAAATTAATGATAGCTTTGCAAAGAACTATAATGTTGATAAAACATTGCGCTCAATGCGTGATACATGGAACAATGATATAAGCAAGCCACCTCGCGTTGTGCGACATGAGTTTGCTGGTACGGTGGCAGAATATTATTGGATTGCTCAACAGATACGATCTTTGGTGGATCATGGTGAGGACCCCAACGAAATTGCAGTCATTGCACCAAAACATAAAAATATCATACCGCTTTTGCCATACCTAAAGGCTCAGAATCTAGACGTTACTTACGAAAAGCGCGACAATATTCTAAATGATGCTAAGATATCAATGCTCATCAAGCTGGCAAAGTTCATCTTTCGTCTTGCCAATCGCGAACAACCGGTGGAGAACTTGTTAGAAATCTTATCGTTTGAGTTTTGGGAAGTTTCTGCTGATGTAGCGATTCGGGCAGTAGAAAAACAGTGGGGCAATAATGCGACGATCTTGGAATACTTAGCCGGAGATGTGCAGCTGGAGAAGATAGCTAGTCTTATTAGTAGCTTAGTAGAGCTGTCATTTTCCGCGCCCTTGGAGCTATGGCTAGACCACCTGATCGGCACAGCTGAGCTAAATAATTGTAAGTCGCCGTTTTTGAATTACTATCGAGACACACTAAATCAAGCAGAATTACTGGAGTTCTATGAAAATCTTAGCACCTTGCGACAAAAGGTTAGCGTACACGCTAAGAATTTGCAACCTAATATAGCTGATTTTGTACCAAAGCTCAGCGATTTTATTGCTACTATTCAAGATTACGAAATAGCCCAGGCAGAAATTATGCGTGTAAGTGTATACAGGGATAGCGGTAAAGCGGTGCAGGTGATGACAAGCCATAAAAGTAAAGGGTTGGAGTTTAAACACGTCTTTCTTACGTCGGTTGATGATCTAGCTTGGGGTAAAGGCAAGGGAAATAATAACCGTTTCACATTGCCTAAGAATTTAACGCATATTAGACATACTGGCATCACGGATGATGAACAGTTACGCTTGTTCTTTGTAGCGATTACTCGTGCTAAGGACAGTCTAACAATGACTAGCGCGCGTCGTAAAGATGATGGTTCCGATAACCATCGATTGCGATATTTAGCAGAGAGCAGCTATGAAGATGAGCAACAAATTTCTCCATACCTACTTGAGGAAGCGAAAAATATTAAGATACACGATGACTTAACAAATGCGGAGAAAATCGAAACATTGCGACTGAATTGGGTTTCAGCTTATCAAAAGTTAGAGCCTGACGTTATGGAAATTTTACGCGAGCGCATGAAGTCCTATCGACTTTCGGCTTCAGATTTGACCAGCTTCATTGACATTATTTATGCTGGTCCACAGAAGGTTTATCAATCTCGTGTATTAAAATCTCCGAACGAGCCTGCAAACTTTTCAATGTGCTATGGTAGCTTAATTCATTCAGTTTTTGAGCAAATTACCAACCAGCACATTGATGAAGAAAAGGCGATGGATTTGTTTAGAAGCGAAGCTCATAAGGCAGTCTTGACCGATGTGGAGAAACGGCAATTATTGGAGAAAGGCGAGCATAGCTTAAGGATCGCCATGAGCAAATTTATGCCAATTCTTTGCCGTAAAAATGCCAAGGCAGAGGTAAACTTTGGGCCAGAGCACTTAGTGATTGATGGCGTGCCAGTGGCTGGAAAAATTGACCATATGGAAATTGACCATACTCATAAAACGATCGAGGTGTATGACTTTAAGACTGGGAAGTTTTATGATCAGAAATGGGGATCTCAACCAAGTTTGTATAAATATATGTTGCAGCTTGGATTTTATAAATTACTACTGAACAATTCTATTAACTATCGTAACTATCAGGTAACGCGTGGACATATTTTGTTTGTTACGCCTGATGCCGATGAACAAGTTTATGATAAGGTATATGAGTATAATGATGAAGACGAGATTGAGCTAAAAAGACTCATGCAAGCTGTCTATAAACAACTAACCAGCTTAGAATTTGTGTCCGATAACGAACTTTTTGTGGCTGCTGACAAGAGCAATACTTTGCCAAAACTCCGAAACTTTATAGAATTACTGCATAGTAAGACCCAGTTGGCTGACCATAACATTGTATCAGCGCAACACTGAAAAGTGTAATAGTAGTTGACTTTATAGTCTTGGTGTAGTATAATCAAATAGTCGAGCAATTTTGTTTTTTTGGCTCGATTGTACCTACTCACTAGAGAACCCATTCTTGAAAGGATGTGATTATGAATGGGACTGTTCGACAGGAACGGATTGACTTACGGCGGCTACGGTGGAAGTGTACACTTGAGCGAAGGTGACGCCATGATGTCGCGCCTGACCGGCATTGGGCAGACGACTCAGGATGGCATTACTGGTACGACAGCTATTGATGCCGTGCAGCGTTTCGCCGCTACTGGGGCTAGCGAACAGCGTATCAGGGAGTTCGCTGACCGCATCGCGCGCCAGCACGGACGCTAATCGCGACTAACCTGCGAATTTCTGCATACCTCTGCGAGTTTTAACATCCACAACACGGGCGACCTTCGGGTCGCCTCTTTTCATAATGATGGTTCATTCAGGAATTGTTTAGCGAATACTTAAGAGTATATCTTGAGTATTATAATTTATTAAGTAACAAAAATATTCCAGCGAATCTGCTGGAATATTTTTTAGATTAATCGGGGTTATTTCTCGGCTTCAGCTTTTGCGGCCTTCTTCTCAGCCTCTTTTTCGGCTTTCTTGGCTTTGTTACCAAGTGTAGCACGAAGCTTAGCGGCACGCTCAGCACGAGCCTTAAAGCGATCTACGCGACCTTCAGTATCGATAATCTTTTCTTCACCAGTAAAGAATGGGTGTGAAGCAGAAGAAATCTGAACCTTGATCAACGGATACTCCTGACCATCTTCCCACTTGATGGTTTCGTCGCTCTGGGCTGTTGAACGAGTCAAGAATTTAAAATTCGCAGCCTCATCCATGAAAACAACGTAGCGATAATCTTGCGGTTGTGAAACTTTATTACTCATAGCTTTCTTTAGTCTATCACACTTTTACTAAACTGTAAACATCTAACTTAGTTATTCCGTGCATTATGTGGACGGTTAAAAACTTAGATGTAGATCCTTGACTTTTTATTATGTTTCATTTATAATGAAAGAGTAAATTATTAAACGAGACAGCTATAGGAGGTTTCCTGTTAATATTTCCTGTAGCAAAGAGAAAGGATAACCAAATGACTGTAGAAGTCGATATTAAAGCGCTATTAGAATCTGGTGCACATTTTGGTCATAAGACTAGCCGTTGGCACCCAAAGATGGCGCCCTATATCCATAGCAAGCGTCAAGGCGGCCATATTATTAACTTGGAGAAGACCGTTGAAGCTTTGGAGAAAGCTTTGCCAGAACTTTCTAAAATTGCTGCAAGTGGTAAGAAAATCCTCTTTGTTGGCACAAAGAAACAACTTAAAGATATTACTAAAACCGCTGCTGAATCTGTAAATATGCCATACGTCACTGTACGTTGGGTTGGTGGTATTTTGACTAATGTGGAAACGGTCAATCGTCAGATTAAGAAACTTAAAGATCTAGAGCGACGCATGGCTTCTGGTGAATTAGAAGCTCGTTATTCCAAGTTGGAAGTGCAGCGTTATCAGGAAGAAATTGATTTACTCAATGAACGCTATGGCGGCATTAAAGAAATGAACGAACAGCCAGCAGCGATTATTGTAGTTGATGCAGTTCAAGATAAAAATGCCATTAAAGAGGCTAAGACTCTTAATATTCCAGTTTTTGCTGTTGCTGATACCAACGTTGATCCAACCAATATCGATTATGTAATCCCCGCAAATGATGATGCTGTTAAATCAGTTCAATTACTATTGGATTACTTTACTGCTGCTATTAAAGACGGTGAGACGAAAAAAGCCTAAGTCATTTACAGATTGTTAAAAATAAACTGAAGGAGACATATGAGCCAAGAATTAAAAGAAAAAGCCGGCGAGGTTAAAGCAGTTTCGATCGAGCTAATTAAAAAGCTCAAAGAGCTTTCGGGCGTCGGCTTGACGGATGCTAAGAACGCTTTGGTAGAGGCCAAGGGTGACTTCGATAAAGCTCTAGACGCAATGCGCAAAAAAGGCATGACGAAAGCTGAGAAGCGTGGTGATCGTGAAACGCGTGAGGGCATCATTGAGACGTACGTACATGACGGCCGTTTGGGCGCAATCGTCGAGGTTAACTGTGAAACAAGTTTCGTAGCGAAAACTGATGAATTTAAAGATTTGGCGCATAAGATTGCAATGCAGATTGCTTCTATGAACCCACTCTATGCTACGATTGATGATGTGCCAGCTGATGTTCTTAATAAGAAAAAGGCGGAGTTTGAAGATAAGTTCAAAGGCCCAGAAAATATGAAAGAACAGATCATTGATGGCCAAGTTAAAAAGGCTTTTTCTGAAAAAGTTTTGATGGAACAACCATATATTCTTGACGACAATATGACTGTGGCTCAGTTTATTAAAGAGGCAATTGCCAAAACCGGCGAAAATATTACTGTGCGTCAATTCAAACGTCTTGAACTTGGTGTTACTGAATAAGAATAATTATCAAGTATGGGGATTAGTTTCCCCATACTTTTGTTATACTAAACCATAGGAGGTAACATTATGTTTGACAATAGTGAATACAAGAAAGCCATGGAGGGGGCCATAGCTCGTTTTCATGACGAAATGAAAAAGGTACGTACCGGAAGAGCACATCCTGATATGCTATCTAATATTAAGGTCGAGGTATATGGTCAATTTATGCCCTTAAACCAGGTGGCAAACGTGGTAGCAGTTGATGCGACTTTATTACAGATCACGCCATTCGATCCGAGCAATATTCAGTCGATTGCTAGTTCAATTCGCAATGATGCTGCATTAGGTCTTAATCCGTCCGATGATGGCAGAGTAGTGCGCGTGCCGGTTCCACCCCTCACTGAAGAGCGCCGCAAAGAGATTGTAAAGAACGCCTCCAGTAAGGTTGAGGATGCCAAAGTTGCTATTCGTAACGTACGCGAAGATGCCCGTAAGGAATTAAAGTCTGCCGAGTTGCCTGAAGATGTTTCAAAACGTGCTGAGAAAGATATTGACGAATTGACGAAGACTTTTACCGAAAAAATTGATATGGCTTTCAAAGAAAAATCTGCGGAGCTGATGACGATTTAATGGCTAGTGAATTAACGCATATTGGCTTTATTGCTGACGGTAATAGACGTTGGGCGAGAGAACGTGGTTTGCCAACGTTTGAAGGGCATCGTAAGGGCTTTGATAAAGTAGAGATGATTATCGACCAGCTTAAGGGCGGTGAGGTTAAATACGTTTCTTTCTTTGTTTTTAGTACGGAGAATTGGGACCGAAGTCAAGATGAGATTAACTATCTCATGAAGCTTCTTGATAACATGATTGATCGTATGGTGAAGAAAGCTCAAAAAGAAAATTTACGTATAGTAGTCTGTGGGCGACCAGAGCCAGTAGATCCGAAACTTTGGGCAAAAATTTGTAAAGCCGAACGAGATACTCAAGATGCAACTGGCTTAACGATTTGTTTCTGCTTTAATTATGGTGGGCGATGGGAGATAGTTGACGCTGCTAAGCGAGCCGCTGAGGCTGGCGAAGTTGACTGGTCTCCAGAAAGTTTTTGTAAATACCTTTATCATCCAGAGGTTCCAGATTTGGATATGATTGTGCGCACTAGTGGCGAAGAGCGAATTTCTGGATTCCAGCTCTGGCGTGCAGCATATGCTGAGTTTTGCTTCTTGACGAAACATTTTCCTGCTGTTGAGCCAGAAGATGTCAATGAAGTGATTGGGGAGTTTCATTCGCGACATCGTCGCTTCGGAAAATAAAATCATGTTGATAAAAATTAGGCGTCTTCTGGCGTCTAATTTTTGTTGAAATAGCGTATATATTTTATATTGTGTGATAGAATAATAAATATGAATATAGTTTTTGGGGTTATTATTGGTCTAGTTATTTTAATGCTGCTAGTAGTTGCGCATGAATTTGGGCATTTCATGATGGCACGCCGTAATGGTGTTAAGGTGAACGAATTTGGTATTGGTTTTCCGCCACGAATGATAGCTTGGACTAAAAAAGAAGTTGAAATTAATGGTGAGAAAAGACTGAAGTGGATACGAATTCCTAAAGAAGAATGGAAAGACAAACAGGATGGTCTTGTTTTTAGTCTGAACTGGCTGCCAATTGGTGGATTCTGTAGTATGGATGGGGAATCAGCGGCAGATAAGCGTAAAGGTACTTTTGGTGCTTCAAGCTTTTGGGCAAAAACAAAGATTTTGTTTGGTGGTGTTGCGATGAACTGGTTAGTGGCTTTTGTGATTTTGACTATCCTAGCCTTTACTGGCATGCCACAGTTTTTAGAGAATCAGTTTTATCTTGGTAATGATGCAGAGGTTGTAGAGGTAGAACGAGGAGTTATTGTTAAAGAAGTGCTGGATGACTCTCCTGCTGCTAAAGCTGGCTTTGAGAGGGAAGATAAAATTATAAAAGTTGGCGATACGGAAGTAAAAACCTCCGAAGAGGTTATGAACTTTGGTAAGGAGCACGCTGGCAAAGAAGTTAAGTATACAATTAAACGAGGCGATCAGACTCAGGAGCTAACGGTAAAGCTCAATGGTTCAGACGAAAAATATTCATTAGGTGTAAGTATGGCAACTTATGGCCAAAGCTTAATTAGGTCAACTTGGTCGGCTCCAATTGTTGGCGCTGGCTTAACATTGCAACTCACTGGCGAAACCTTCAAAAGTCTGGGCGACTTGCTTTGGAATTTGGTATCTGGAGTGATTAGGCAGTTTAGTTTCGACGATGCAGTGCGTGAAGAGGGTAGGAATGATATTGGCGTAGTAGGAGACTCAGTGTCTGGCCCAGTAGGTATTATTGGTGTGATTTTTCCGACCTTCGCTAGCACTGGTGTCACAAATTTGGCTTTCTTGGCAGCATTGATTTCGGTCTCACTGGCCTGTATGAACATCTTACCTATCCCAGCGCTTGATGGTGGACGTTGGCTGCTAATTGCGATTTATAAATTGCGCCGTAAGGAGCTCACTAAAGAAACTGAGGAAAAGATTGTTTCACGAGCTTTTATGATGCTCTTGGGCTTGATAGTGTTAATTACTATTTTAGATATCACAAAATTGTTTTAGATAAATTATGACAAAAGTGATTGGGAAAAAAGATGAGGGCGTCAACTTGTCCACAAAGCAAAAGACTACGTCAAGTAAGGAGTTAGCCGGTGATCAGGCCAAAAATTCGCCAAGGGAAAAAACAAAAAAGAAGCTCAAGATATCTAAGATGGACATATATTTTACGATCTTTGTTCTCGCCTGGGTGCTTTTGACGACGATAGCTAGTCAGTACATTGTTGCACTCCCCATGTCAATTATTCTAGGAGAAGCCTTGCAAGATCCTGGGTGGATGCTCCTATATTATACCCTAACTTATGCAGTCACTTTGGTTTTACTGATTATGCTGCCTCCGCGATTAATTAAGCTGATTGCTAGCCGAAATAAAAAGACTGAGTTAAGAGCGGCGAAAAACCTAATTCAAGATCTAGAGCCAAATGCCGTAGGAATGGGTGTGCAACATTTGCCAACATTTGTTGATATCGGCTTAGCACCCATTGGGTATGTGATTTATATCTTTATAGCAATGGTCCTGACGTCTTTGATGAACGTATTTCCATGGTTTAACGCTGATCAATCTCAAGATGTTGGATTTGGTTATTTTGTCACTGATCTAGATAGGATCTTTGCCATGCTTGCAGTTGTCTTTCTTGCACCAATTGTCGAAGAGCTGATCATGCGCGGTTGGCTTTATGGTAAGGTAAGAGAAAAGTGGAATATTCCAATTTCTGCTGTGCTAGTTTCACTACTCTTTGCCGTATTGCATGGGCAATGGAATGTGGGGGTTAGCACTTTTGCGCTCAGTCTTGTGTTGTGTGGTTTGCGAGAAATTACCGGAACAATTTGGAGCGGTATTTTGTTGCATGTACTATCAAATGGCATCGCTTTTTACTTACTGTATGTAGCGATATAATTTAGCTAAGCTTTAAGAAACTGTGCTATAATATGGGTTATTATGCGTTTTAGTGAAACTTTTGTAAAAACTCTTAGAGTAGCACCGAAAGACGAAACTGCACGAGGTGCGCAGTATTTGAGTAGGGCTGGCTTCATTCATAAGGAGCTAGCTGGTGTGTATGACTATTTGCCTTTAGGACTGAAGGTCCTTGATAATATTAAGCGCATTATACGCGATGAGTTAAATAAGATTGGTTGCCAAGAGGTTCTACTGTCAACTCTGCAAAATCCAGAACCATGGAAGTTAACTAATCGTTGGGATATTGAGAAAATGGATGTTTGGTTTAAGACTGAGTTGGCAGCAGGCGGAGAGTTAGGATTAGCTCCAACCCATGAAGAACCGATCACAGAGCTTATGAAGGCTTACATATCTAGCTATAAGGACTTACCAGTGGCTGTTTATCAAATTCAGACTAAATTCCGTAATGAGCTACGCGCAAAGTCTGGTGTCATGCGGACGCGTGAGTTTATTATGAAAGACTTGTATAATTTTGCACGTACTGAGGTCGAACATGAAGAATTTTACCATAAAGCCGAAAAAGCTTACAAGGCTATTTATGACCGTCTAGGTATTGGTCAAGACACATATCAGACGTTTGCTAGTGGTGGAGTTTTTTCAAAGTATAGCCATGAATTCCAGACTATCACGGAAGTTGGTGAAGATACAATATATTTCAATGCAGATAAGACGGTAGTACTAAATGAAGAAGTAGTCAATGACGAGGTTCTAGCCGAGATGGGGGTTAAACGTGAAGAACTCCAAACCGCAAAGGCGGCTGAGGTTGGAAATATTTTTACTCTTAGAACTAAATATTCTGAACCTTTGGGTTTGCAGTACACAGATAAGGACGGTAAGAAGCAACCAGTACTAATGGGGTGCTATGGTATCGGCGTATCACGCTTGATGGGGGTGATAGCCGAGAAGACTTCAGATGATAAGGGGTTGGCTTGGCCGACGGAGATTGCACCATATAAGTATTATCTGGTAGCAATTGGGGAAAACGGTACGCGCATGGCCAATGATTTATATCGTGGTATGTCAGAAGATGTGCTCTATGACGATCGTGACGTACGCCCAGGCGAGAAATTTGCCGACAGCGAGTTGCTTGGCTTGCCATATCGTGTAGTAGTCTCTGACCGTGGCCTGGAAAAGAATGAAATCGAAGTCATAAAACGTACTACTGGGGAAAAGCGTATATTTTCATCTGAAAACTTTTCGCTTAAGGATATTGACTTTTAGTATAATATATAATAAACTGTGAGGGATTATGAAGAAAACTGTAAATCTCACCAAGGCTGGTAAAGCCGAACTAGAAAAAGAATTAGAGGAATTAATCGCACAACGCCCTGCTATTGCTGAACGCATTGCTACCGCACGTGCTTTTGGTGATTTATCAGAAAATCAAGAATATACTGATGCGCGCGCAGAACAAAAGAATGTTGAGAATCGCATACTTGAAATCCAGGAAACTCTAAAAAAAGCTGTTTTAATTACTGCTCGTAAGACCGATAAGGTTGCGATAGGTTCTACAGTTAATATTGATATGGGTGGTAAAGAGTTCACCTATACAATGGTTGGTCCAGTTGAAGCTAATCCGCTTGAGGGGAAGATTTCGCATGAGTCACCAATTGGCAAGGAGTTACTTGGACGTAAAGTTGATGATATTTTTGAGTTTAATGGCAAAAAAGTAAAAATTAAAAGTATTGCTTAACCGTTTGGTGGCGCATAAATACAGTGGAGGTGCCGGTGTCTTACTGGCACTTTTCTTGTTAGCAAAAGTTCTGCAAGATGTGTTATAATAGTAACATTATGACTACTTTGAGTGATTATCGTGACGAAAGATTAAGAAAGTTGGCCGAAATAAGGTCGCAAGGGATTGATCCATATCCGGCTAAGTCCTACCGTAACACTAAAATCTCCACGATCTTAAATCATTTTGAAGAAAAAGATGGTCAAGAAGTTTGCGTTGCTGGTCGTATTGTCGCGATTCGTTCATTTGGCAAAATCGCCTTTATTAAACTCCGCGACTATTACGGCGAAATACAGATCTTTATGCAAAAAACTGATGATATTAAGGACGGCGAGTTTGGTATTAAACAACTCAAGCTTCTTGATACGGGTGATTTTGTTGAAGCTACTGGCTTGGTGGGCAAATCCAGTACGGGTGAAATATCAATTTTTGCTAATAGTGTGCGTCTTTTAACCAAAGCCTTGCGTCCATTGCCGGGGTATGATGGTCTGACCAATAAGGAAGAGCGTTACCGCCGTCGTTATGTAGATATGAATGTAAACCCAGAAGTACGTGAACGTTTAGTGAGACGTTCTAGGTTTTGGCAAGCTACCAGAGATTTTATGAACCAACATGGTTTCATAGAGGTCAATACGCCCGTGCTTGAGCTAACAACTGGTGGTGCTGACGCAAACCCTTTTGTTACGCATATGGATGCTCTGGATGCTGACTATTATTTACGTATTTCTCAAGAATTACCACTCAAACGCCTTTTGGGTGGTGGCTTTGAAAAGGTATACGACATTGGTCCACGTTTTCGCAATGAGGGAGTGGACGACGAACACTTGCCAGAACACATTGCTTTTGAGAGTTATGCTGCCTATGAAGACTATGAAGATGGCATGGACCTCTACGAAGAAATGATAAAATACGTTGCAATGCAAACTTGGGGAACTTTAAAATTCAATGTCAGCGGTTTTGAAGTGGACTTAGACTGCAAATGGCCACGCATCAAATATTCCGATCTATTAAAGGAGAAGTTCGACATAGACGTCTTTAACGTCGATCGCGAGAAAGCGCTAGCCATTCTTAAAAAGAATAACGTTACGGCAGATCCAAAGGTGAGCGACGCCAGACTACTAGACAACTTATGGAAATTGATTCGTAAAACCTCTGCTGGGCCGTATTGGCTAGTAGAGGAACCACTTAGCCTGAGCCCGCTTGCTAAAACTCTACCTGAAAATCCTCTAGTAACTCAGCGTTTTCATCCAGTGATTGCTGGCACAGAGATGGGGAATGGATACAGTGAGTTAAATGACCCGCTCGATCAGCTGGAACGCTTCCAGGAGCAGCAAGCAATGCGTGATGATGGAGATGATGAGGCGCAAATGTTGGACATGGATTTTGTGGAGATGCTTGAATATGGTATGCCGCCAGCATGTGGTTGGGGTAATTCAGAGCGAAACTTTTGGCTATTAGAGGGTGTTAGTGGGCGCGAAGCGGTGCCTTTTCCAATTATTAAAGCCAAAAATGACTAAGATGACTAGCTACCTTGAAGAATGGCAAAAAGCTCAAACTGCCAATTTAGCCGCTACCAGTAGCCAAGATCATACCAAAACTTATGCTACGTTTACTTTGGAGAATGATAAACTTCTTATTTTCTCGATGCAACCAGACAAAGATTATGAGGTAAACTTCCATGCTTTTAACAGCTGGAGAATGCTTTTTATGATTAATGATGAAATTATCGGTTATGCTGAGTACGAACGGACACTGAGTGCACTTAAACCATATATTTTGGCGACAGAAAACAATAGCATCCTAGTTCAACAATTAACTAGCGAGCAGATAGAGGATATCTTCAATAAAGCTGGGGGAATCTACGGATCAGAAATCAGTTAATATAATATGATCGGGTTTGCTGTAACAAAAAGGAACAATCCTGTAGAATAGTAGTTGAAGACAAACTATAACTACAAAAGGAGATTGTTCCTATGACCAGTATAACATCTATTAGTGATATTCCATCCAATTACCGCTGCCACAGAAAGAGTTATTCTGGGCATAGACATTGCCGGACCACGTATTCAGAGCGCGCCCGTCGGTAGCAGAACCAGCCGTACCGGACCACCAGAAGCCAGCCGTCGTACGTACGTTGAGGTAGTCGTAGGAACGGTCGTAGGCACCAGTACGTAGGAACTGGAGAGGCCATTCATTAATACAGTTGTAGTTGAGGGTGCTGGCAGAAAACAAAAATTAAAATGACCGCCCGAGGGCGGTCACAATGATTAGTTCAAACATTTCTTGTAAAGTCTCCGAAGCATAAAACGGAAAAACGGATCCTTATAACTTACTTCCGGATCACATAGCACCGCATCCTCCTTCCAATTTGGGTACTTTGTCGCCAGCGCACGTTCTAAAGCCATAATCTGCACCAACTTTTCACCACGGCACACGCCCACCCACGTCATTACATTCTGCATTCTGAACATCGTATGAAGCGTCAATATCGACTGGAAATATTTCTGCGCCTGCGGATTATCAGCCATCTCACCCTGCAAATTCCGCTCCAAAGTCGTGAGCGCGACAAAAATATCATCCACTCTACACCGAAACAAGAAATCTTTCACCGTTGTATTCAGGTGAATCCGGTAATTGTATACCGGCTCATCCAAAACCGCAACTTTCCCTGCTCTAGCCAGAGCCGCCGGGATGAATGCCAAATCTTCCCACTTACACGCCGGAAACTCCAAACCATCCAGCGCCTCACGCCGAAACATTTTCGCTCTTACCCCCGGCGTTATTTCTACCAGAAAATTATCTTCCCAGACGTCAACCTCGGCCTTGTCCAACTTATGCCAACATTCGACGCCACTACTGATTGGTATGCCCGCCAACAAATAGCGTGTACCCGCTACACAGGCATCCGCGCTATGGGCAAGCATATACGTCAGCATGCGGTCCAACGCCATCGGCTCAAAGAAATCATCCGCATCCAAAAACGTCACGAATCTTCCCTTCGCCTGCTTCAAGGCCGTATTTCTGGCGACACCCGGCCCCATGTTTCTTTGACAAGCTACATGGATGTTGGGCATCTCTGTCTGCAACTCACGCAGAATCTCCGGCGTCCGGTCAGTTGATCCATCGTCGACTACAATCAGCTCAACTTCCATATCGCCCTGATTGCATATAACGCTGCGAATTGCCTGCCGAATCGTCTTTTCGCCGTTATAAACCGGCATTATCACACTAATCATTTTAAGACCCCCTTTTGCTTAAGGCTATTTTGCAATATTTTGTTACCTTATACACTATATTGTATCACAGATTACCGAAAAAGTCAAATAATCCATATGATCAACTTAACTTTTTGTAGTTATTGTGCTAAACTATAATTAGTATGAGTGGGAAAATTATGATTGTAGGGACCGGCAATGTCGGATCTAGCATTGCGTTTGCATTGCTAAACCAGCGCACGCCAGTCGAAGAGATTATTCTAACAGATATTAATATTGCCGATGCTGAAGGCGAAGTGATGGACCTCAGCGATGCCCTAGCGGTAACACCTAGTTTCTTAAAGATTCGGACGGGTAATTACACTGACGCTGGTGATTGTGATATCTGTATTATCACGGCTGGAGCAAATCAAAATCCTGGCGAATCACGAACCGATTTAGTTCAGAAGAATACTAAAATTCTACAAAGTATTGTTGGTCCAGTAATGGCTTCTGGATTTGATGGCATCTTTCTAGTCGTGAGCAATCCAGTGGATACATTAAGCTTTTTGACTTGGAATTATTCACACTTGTCTGCTGAGCGTGTGATAGGTAGCGGCACAGTGCTAGACTCGGCGCGGTTACGTTTTAGAATTGCTGAAGAGCTAGAGATAAACCCAAAATCAGTGCATGCCTATCAAATAGGTGAGCATGGTGATAGTGAGTTTACTCTTTGGTCTAGTGCATATGTAGGTGGCGAAAAAGTAACCAACTTATTACTCGACCACGATCGTGAAAAAATCGAACGCTTAGTACGTGACCAAGCGTACGCAATCATTGAGAAGAAGGGTGCCACGCACTACGGAATTGGCGCTTGTGTCGTTCAAATTGTTAACTGCATTCTGAATGACGAAAGACGAGTTTTGCCAGTATCCAGTTTCGATGACAATGCTGGAGTGTATAATGGTTTCCCGGCAATTGTCGGACGTCAGGGAGTTATTCGTCGTCTGAAGCCGAGCCTAACTGAAAAAGAGGGCATTAAATTTCAAGAATCAATCAACGCCTTACGCGAAACGTTAAGGCTAGTCAAAGACGTTTAGCATCTTATCTTCAATATAATCTTAAAATATGCTAAAATATAACTAGAATAAAATAGTTAAGGGTAACCGATGTTTAAAAAAATAATTTCAGGAGCTATGATAGTTTTTGCTCTCTTTGGTATAGCCTCACCGGCTGCGGCTACTACGGGACCTACATATTATAGCTCGACTAACAACTTTTATTTTAAGGATTTCACCGCCGACTATTTCTTGATGCGAGAAGAGGATGGAACGAGTCGTATGGTAGTTATTGAAGAACTCACTGCTGTATTTCCTAGCTCAAATCAAAACCATGGTATTACCCGTGTGATTCCTTTTACAAACAATGACGGCAAGAATCTAACTATTGATACTGGTGATACCATTTATATGGACGTCGAGCGCAACGGCAAAGAGGAGCCGGTCAGTAAAGTTGAGATTGGCGATGGCTACTATTATGTTTATATCGGTGATCCAGATTCTTATGTTCATGGCGAGCAAACCTACACTCTTACTTATGAGTTCAATAATGTGGTCTTGGACTTTGAAGATGGTTTTAAGAAATGGCAAGAATTATACTGGGATGCAAATGGTAATGATTGGCAACAGAGATTCGACAATGTTACTGCACGCGTGCATATGGGTGAAGACATTGCAGAGAAGTTTACTGGTGAGACTTCTTGCTATGTCGGGGGATATGGAGAAAGTGGCCAAGATCGCTGTACGACCAAAGAATATAATGAGGGGATCGAAATCTCTGATGATTTTACGGTTGTGCGAAGTGTAGAGTTTTCGGCGAAACGTCTCATGCGTGGAGAAACTCTAACCTTTGTTATGGAGTTTGATGACGATACCTTTGCACCAGCACCACAGCATTTTGATTATACTCTTGTCGTAAGCCTGGCTGGAATTCTACTTTTGGGTGGTGGCATGATAGCATTGATTATCGTGCGACTTAAAGTTACTAGTGAAAAACGCAAGTATTATGCGGGCTTATTCGTGAAGCCGGAATATACTCCAGCGAAAGACTTGACTGTTGCTGAAATGGCCGAAAATCATATCGGACGCGGTACAAACGGTGATGCACGTGTGGCAACCTTACTAGAATTAGCAGTTAGCCATAAGATCGAAATGGTTAAAACAGAAAAAGATGGGGCGTTTGGTAAAAAGAAAACTCAATGGATGATACGCATTAAAACTGACACCTTAAACAAGCAGCAGGCAACTATCTTGAAAATCCTAGCTGGCAGCGATACCCCATTACATAAGGGTCAAGAAATATATGTCAAATCGCATACTGCCACAAGTGAGCTAGCCGAGCTGTCAACTAGATTTGGAACATCTATAAAAGCTAGCTTAGAAAAGAAGGGGCTGCTAGAAAAAAAGGAGAAGGGCTTTCATGCTCATAGTATCTTGCCATATGCCACTGCATTCTGGTTCTTTGCATGGATGTTTATTATAATTATTATACTAAATAATATGGATGAGAAGCCATATATGACTTTGGTCGGTGGTTTGCCGGCATTAATTGTTCTTATTTCAATATGGCTGGTGATTTTAATCGCCTCACTTATTGTTGCGGTGAAAACTCATCAATTCCTAACTCATACCAAAAAGGGCCTAGAATGCTCACGCTATCTCGATGGTCTTAAAATGTATATGCAAATGGCCGAAGCCGATCGTGTCAAAATGCTGCAAAGCGTCAAGGATGCCGACACTACCCATCAGGGTGTGGTAAAGATCTATGAAAAGTTATTACCGTATGCTGCAATTTTCCGGATGGAAAAAAGCTGGCTAGAAGAACTTAGCCATTATTATGAGTTTGCTGATGTTACCGCGCCAGTTTGGTATATGGGTATCGGTGCTTTCTCTGCGCGTGAATTTAGCTCAGCGATGATGGCAGCTAACAGTTCGCTTTCCAGCACAATCACTCATTCGACCATTAGCAATTCTAGTTCTGGATTCTCCGGCAGTGGTGGGGGAGGTTTCGCTGGAGGCGGAGGCGGCGGAGGAGGTGGCGGAGGCTGGTAGGACTCACTCACTGCTGCATTACAGGTGTAATTTTTAAATATTATATGGTAGAATAAGGCTATGTTAGACATTAATTTTGTTCGGAAAAATCAAGAATTAGTTACGAAATCAGCTCAAGAAAAAGGTTATAAAGTTGATATTGAGCGGCTTTTAGAATTAGATGATCATCGTCGTGCGCTTTTACAACAAGTTGACGAATTGCGTCGTCAACGTAATGAAATTTCTGCTAAAATGGGTAAAGGAAAGCCAGAACCTGATACCCTAGCAGAGGCTAAGCGTATTAAGTCTGAGCTGAGCCAAATTGAACCCGAGCTTGATGATGTCGAGAAAAACTTAAAGGGCATGCTCAAACAGCTTCCAAATATTATTTTTGAGGATGTGCCTTTAGGTGGCGAAGAGGATAGTGTTGAGATTAAAACATGGGGTGACAAAAAGGCTGATGGTGTAGATCATCTTGATTATGCTCTGAGTCGTAATTGGATTGATTTTGAGCGTGGCGCTAAAGTTGCTGGTGCAAAGTTTTACTATCTAAAAGACGGATTAGCATTGCTAGAAAATGCTCTATTGCAGTTTGGCATTCAAAAAGTTCGGGAGCATGGTTTTACTTATATCGCAGTTCCCGATATGGTGTCTAGCAGAATTCTTGAGGGTTGCGGTTTTAATCCACGCAGTAGCGAACAGAGTGATGAGTACTATATTGAAGGCGAGGATTTAGCTATGATTGCTACTGCAGAAATGCCTTTGACGGGTTACTATATGGACGAAATTATTGACGAAAAGGATTTACCAGTATGTTTCGCTGGCTATAGCGCATGCTTTCGTAAGGAAGCTGGAACTTATGGCAAACATACTAGAGGGTTATTCCGTGTGCATCAATTCAATAAGCTAGAAATGTACGTCTTCTGTTTGCCAGAAAAGTCCAAAGAAATGCATGAAAAAATTTTGTCGATTGAAGAGGAGATTTGGCAGGCATTGGGAGTGCCATATCGAGTTATTAATATTGCAGCAGGCGATCTAGGGGCACCTGCGGCTAAAAAATATGATTTAGAATATTGGTCGCCAGTTGATCAGAAGTATCGCGAGTTAACTAGTTGCTCAAATTGTACCGATTTCCAGGCCAATAGCTTAAACATTCGAGTGCGTCGTGAAAATGGGGGAGTAGAAGTTGCTCATACTTTGAATGGCACCGCGATCTCTTTGGCGCGAGCACTTGTAGCTATTCTAGAAAATTATGCCCAAAAAGATGGTAAGCTAAAAGTTCCTGAAGTTTTGAAGCCTTATCTTGGTGGAGCTGATGAGATTTAATGGCTGAGACGGATAATAGACCAGAGCAGCCAAAAGTACGTAAACGATTTCGATTCAAGTCAGTCGTCGCTTTAGCCAACCGCAAGCTTTCTGTACAATTTGCAGCAATTGTCTTGGCTAGCTCGACATTAATTTCCGCACTTTTAGGTATTTTCCGTGATCGGCTTTTGAACTCTTATTATCTTGACACTTATCCAACTGGCATTGATGCATATACGGCTGCTTTTACCATACCTGACTTTTTATTCTTTATTCTTACTTCCGGAGCGTTAGCAGTTTCATTCATACCGGTTTTCAATCAGCGACTAATCGCAGGTAATAAGAAATCTGCTTGGGAGCTAAGTTCAAGCTTACTGAACCTCATGGCACTGTTGACTTTGGCGGCATCGGTTTTGATCATGTTATTTGCTGATCCGCTCGTGCGTTATGTAGTGGGACCAGGCTTGGATGAATCTGGCACAATTTTAGCTATCAATATGATGCGCGTAATTGCTATAAATCCTTTCCTTTTTTCAATCTCTACGATTCTATCTAGTATTCAGCAGGCATTAGGACGCTTCGTATTCTACGCTTTAGCGCCGGCACTGTATAATATTGGAATATTGATAGGAATTGTTTGGTTTACTGGTGGCGTCAATATTTTTGGATGGCAATTATTCGATGGTGGCATTATGGGAGTTGCTCTGGGGGTAGTGCTTGGTGCGGTTTTGCAACTATTCGTGAGCTTAGTGGGTCTAATTGGTCTAGGTTTTGATTATGAATTCAAGATTAACTGGAAAAACCAGGGTTTTCGTTCGGTTCTAAAACTTCTCCCAGCTCGTTCTTTGGATCAAGGTGTAGATTATATTAATACTATTGTCACTACGAATCTTTCATCTAGAATGGGTGCTGGAGCGCTACGTTCGTATAATCAAGCATACAGCTTGTCACAGATGCCAGTTAGTTTAGTTGGTGTTGCCATCTCGACTGCTTTTTTTCCAAAATTAACTGAGGAACTATGTGAAGGTAAAGAAGCACAATATCGAAAAACTTTTCGCACAGCACTGAGTACTATCATCTGGATTGCAATGCCAGTGGCGATTATTGCTTTTTTCGCTCGTGGTTATGTAGTGAGTTTCATCAAAAATGGTGGCGATACGCTGATTGCTTCAATTTTGGCAACTTTGATTATTTCAATTTTTGCAAATTCGGTTTTTCATATTGCAACGCGTGGATTCTATGCACATCAAGATACACGTACTCCATTTATCGTGTCAATTTTGTCTGTTGGGATGACAATCATGCTAGCAATTATTTTTACGCTTTTAGGTTGTGGGCCAGAGGGCTTGGGCTGGGCGCAGTCGATTGGTGCCGTTGTGGAGGTGATAGTGTTGTTGGTTTTACTGCAAAGACGCAGTAACCATCAATTGCTAGATCATGGATTTTGGCGTAGCTTTCTTAAAATTGCCGTTGCAACCGCAATCACTGGTTGTGTGGCCTACTCCATGACTAAATTTTTCCCACTGATGGCAAGCGATGATTCATTCTTTAATATCTTTCCAAAGTTTTGCTTAATCACACTTGTATCTTTGGTGGTGTATCTGATTGCGGGATGGTTTTTGAATATTGATCAGGTGCAACCAGCACTAGAAAAACTTAAACGAATTGTTACAAAAAAATCTAAGCAGTCTAAAAGTTAAATACGAAGCTGGGGGTAAAACTATAGCAGATAAATAGCTCAAACTTACGCATAATCATGCTATACTAAGAACATGGATATATTTGAAGCGCTTTTGCTTGGGTTGGTACAGGGTATTACTGAGTTTATACCGGTTTCATCATCTGGTCATCTTGAAATTGCTCGTCAGATTTTTAATTTTTCTGGCGAAAACTTCCATTTCTTTGTAGAATTTATCAATATCGGTACTTTGCTAGCATTATTATTCTATTTTCGTAAGCGTATTTGGAAAATATTGCGTGATGTTTTCAAAGAGCGTAACTATAAAATGGCAATCAATCTCATCATCACAACAATTCCAGCTGGGCTAGCAGGCTTGTTGCTAAGCGATCTTATCGAAAGTAATCCATTCTTCGGTTCTATCTTTACGGTGGCTGGAGCTATGGCGATTGTTGGTATTATTATGGTCTTTATTGATAAGATTCCACACATGTCAAAGCTTGAAAATGAAAATCATCTCACACCCTTACGTGCCTTAATTATTGGCGTGATGCAAACATTTGCATTGATTCCAGGGACTTCACGCTCTGGTACGACCATCATTGCGGGACGACTGACTGGACTAGATTCGGAGTCAGCAGCAGAGTATTCTTTTCTCGCCAGCATACCGATCATGTGTGCGGTTTGTTTGAAACTCTTTTTGGACGAGCCAAGTCGCATTTATTTTGGAAAAAATCTCTGGCCTCTCTTCTTGGGTAATTTGGTGGCTTTAGTGGTCGGATGGATAGCTTTAACTTTTGTTTTGAATTATCTAAAAAAGCCCAAATCATTGCAAAGCTTTGGTAAATATCGCATTGCCATAGCGTGTTTAGTGATTGGCGTCATGTTAATAATTCTTTAGTGCAGCAAGTAGTTACGAAATCAGAGAATAATTCTATTTGCGTTTTGCAACTGCCAGACGATCATTATCACGATCGAACGCATCATCAAATTTTTCGCCAAAAAGATAATCCATGATTTGCGCAAAGGTTAACATTCCAGCTAGTTTTTCGTAACGGTCAATTACCAGCATTAGTTGGCTATCGGTACGTAGAAAAGCTTTTAGGGCTTGCTCGATAGTGTAGTCGCGCCTAATATAATACACGCGGGGATCCATAATTTCTTTTGCAGTGTTAGTTTCCTTAATATCTAAACTGTTTAATAGGGCGGTTGGCAAGATTCCAATGATGTGCTGTCGACCATCCACGACGGGAAAATAAGTAAAGCCCGAGCGGTACAGACGATCCAATACTAATGGTCCCAGGGTTTCGTCTTGATCAACAAATACAATCTTGGTGGCTGGACTCATCAATTCTGATACTTTAATATCAGGTAGGTTTAATACTGCCGACATAGCTTTGCGCTCATTACTAGTCAGTACACTCATCGGCGCTTCGCGAAGTAGAGCAAATAAATCTTCTCTAGTCTTAGGTGAAGCTGGTATGAAAGTTTCGATCATGGCTGGTTGAGGTGAAACTACTGCTCTTGGTTTTGCTACCTTCTCAGCTTTTCCCTCATCACTATGCAAGGTCCTTTTTTCAGGGTGCGGCGTAGGCTCTTTGGTGCGATAAGGCTCAAGCTTTGGGTCAGACCACTTAGCAAAAGCTCTCAAGAAGCTATGCCAAAGATGTTTGAGGCTCGACCAAACTACTTGTAGAAAATGTGCTATTTTATCCCAGATTTGTTTTAAGGTATGTGAGAATCCGCTCGTGTTATCCTCAGAATTGTCACGAGTGCCTTTTGTAGCTTTTGCATCCAGCTTATCCATGATATAATTGTAGCATACTCTCTAAAAATTTTTGATAACTCTTGACAGGAGGTGAAGTGGATAAGAAAACAGGAATCATTTTGGGTGTAATCGCGGCAGCCTTTTTGCTAATTATTGGTATTAGTCTTTTCTCAACTGAGCGTATTAATTATGATCAGTATGAACCAGTGGCAGTTTATGATGCCATGTATGAAAATGGCAATACTGCCGACTATATTGATGGCGACCCAGATGCGCCGATCAAAATTTACGAATACGGTGATTACCAATGTGATGCCTGTGCGCCAATGAACCCATACATTAATGAACTCGTCGAAGAATACAAAGGTAAAGTTGCGGTAGTCTTCCGCACGACTATTATGTCTTATCATCAAAACGGCGTCGCAGCAGCAGCGGCAGCCAATGCGGCTTATCGGCAAGGTTTTTGGAAAGAATATAAAGATTTACTTTTCTCAAATCTGAATGAATGGTTTTATTCCAATGCTCAGGCTCGCCAGGTGCAGTTTGAAGAATATTTTGTCAAGGCTTCTGATGGCAAAGGTGACCTAGCGAAGTTTCGTGAGGATATGAAGAGCAAAGATGTACAACGCAAAATCGATTTCGATGAAGCAATGGCGCAGAAGGTCGGTGTGAATTTTACTCCAAATATCTACGTCGAAGATAAAATGATCGATCAGCGTAATAAAACTACCGATGAGTTTCTCAAGGAGATTCGTGCTGAGATTGACAGGCGCCTCAAAGAGCTTGAAGATTCCGAAAAAGCAGAGAAGAAATAAATATTTTGAAGCCCAGAAAGGCCCCGCTTGTAGAAGTGGGGCCTTGTGTAAGCGTATGAAACTAGAATTTCGGGTCAAGCTCGATAAATTCTTGCCAAGGCGCAGGTGGGAAATTTTTTTCCCGATGTGCAACACTAGGACGTTTTGTTTTGCTACGCATCCATTCTCCTGTTTAAGTTCTGTCACGCCAAGCTAGCAGTAAAAAGAGCTAATCGACCTAACTTTTTGTGACTTATCTATAATAGCAAAGGTCGTATTATCTGGCAAGCATAAAGGGGATACGTTTGAAACCGTAAATATTAAATTCTATGATACAATCAAAACATGGCGAAATCACGAATACAATTTATTTGCCAAAAATGCGGTGCGATCTATACTAAATGGACTGGTCGTTGTAATGAATGTGGCGCTTGGAACTCCTTAGTTGAAAATTTTGAAGAGAGTCAAGAGGGAAAGTCTGCTATTGACCGTGGGCAAGCTTCTGGTCGTGTTCTGAAGTACGCGAGCATCAATGAATTGGAGGCTTCTGATGACCGTGAACGCCTTAAGACCGGGTTCCGCGATCTTGATGAGGTGCTTGGGGGAGGAATTTTGAAAGGATCGGTGTTATTGCTAGCTGGTCAGCCTGGTATCGGCAAATCGACGCTACTCATGCAAATTTGCGCTACGATTGCCAATCTTGGTAAGAACGTCTTATATATATCCGGTGAGGAATCGGCTGGACAGGTTAAACTGCGTGCAATGAGGTTGGGTGCAGCCTCGGACTCACTAAAGTTTGCCAGTAGCAATTCCGCAAACGACATTGCTAGGACTATATCTGATGGGGAATTTGACCTCGTTATAGTCGACTCGATCCAGACTCTTACACTAGCGGAAATCACCTCGGCACCTGGCGGTGTGTCACAGGTAACTAACTGCGGTAATCTACTGATCCGTTCGGCAAAGATTTCCGATACTGCTGTAGTAATCGTCGGGCATGTTACCAAAGATGGCACACTGGCTGGTCCAAAAGTCCTTGAGCATCTTGTTGATGTAGTACTTAACTTTGAGGGGGATCGTTATGGCGGGTTCAAGATTGTCCGCGCTATCAAAAACCGCTTTGGTTCTACCAGCGAAGCTGCGATCTTTAGTATGAACGAAAAAGGGCTCGCCGAAGTTCAGAATCCCTCTGCCGCGCTCCTCTCTGAGCGTCAAAACACCGATGGCTCAATTATTTTAGCGACATTGGAGGGTACTAGACCAATTTTAGTTGAAATTCAGGCTTTGGTTACTCCCACAACTTTTGGCAATCCGCGTAGGACCAGCTCTGGATTCGATATGAATCGACTCTCGTTGCTCATTGCCGTCGTGGAGCGACGCACTAAATTGCGTCTAAGCGACAAAGATATCTATATTAACGTAGTTGGTGGACTAAAAATTCAAGATGCGGCAGCGGATCTAGCGATTTGCCTAGCAATTGCCTCCGCGGTAGCTGGGCGCAAGCTTTCTGAAGATTTTGTAGTGTTTGGCGAAGTGGGCTTAGGTGGGGAAATCCGCTCTGCTTTTCGTCCGGATCAGCGCATCTCTGAAGCCAAAAAGCTTGGTTTTACTAATGCAATTGCCCCAGCAACAATAAAAGACCCTTTCGTAATACCTGTGAGAGATTTACGCACTACCCTAATTGACTATGTTAACGAGTAAAAAGAAAGTAACCTATCTCTTCATTATAGCACAGATTGACAAAAAAGTCAATGCTCTGAACAAAACTTGCGCTCAGAGTGTTGTAAATTTTACAATATGCGAGTTTTTCACTGATTATAGCAACAAGTTGTCTACCGAATTGAGGTTAAAATGAGAATTTTGGGTATTGACCCTGGTACAGGAATTTGTGGTTTCGGGGTAATTGACGGAACGATAGCTTTGGATTATGGTGTCATCTCTACGCCGCCACACACACCACTAGAAGTTCGTTTGGAAGATATTTATAATTCATTGCACGAGATTATTAAGCAAGATCGTCCCGAGGTGATGGCAATCGAGAAGTTGTTCTTCAAGCAGAATATCACGACTGGTATTTCTGTGGCAGAAGCACGCGGAGTTTGTCTATTGGTGGCCAAGCAGTGCAATTTGCCAATTTATGAGTATACTCCTAACCAAATCAAGAATGCAATTTGTGGCTATGGCATGGCCCATAAGCCCCAGATTCAAGAAATGGTGCGCGTACACCTAAAACTAGCAAACACACCAAAGCCCGATGATGCTGCTGATGCCTTAGCGGTGGCAATTGTACATTCTTTCGCCATGAGAACCAGCTAGCGGGCATGATTCGTTTGGCGTGCTTTCTGTACCCATGTTACGGCAGCGCTAAACGATCTGATATTTGCACGGTGGCCCAAGTTGTGCTAAAATTAAGTAAAATAAGGAGGCACTATTATGATTAAAAATATTCTAAGCGCAGGTATTGTTGCTTTGACATTTGGCTTAGTTCTAGGAGGTTCGAACTTAGCTTTTGCCGAGGAAGTCGATTGCAAAACTAACCCAGGTGAAGAATGCATTGTGCCTCTGACTGGCGAGGGAAATATTAGTGGGGAATTAGCTGAACCAAATGAAGAAACCCCTACCCATCCAGATACTAACACTCCTACTCAGGGCGCAGAAAAAGAACGCGATGACGAAACCGAAAATACCGATGAGAACGCAGAAGAAAGCGAGCCTGAAGAATGGCCAATGTATCTTGCCTTGGGAGCCCTAGGCGCCGCTATCTTGGTATTCATTATTCTAAACTTGTTCGGCGGAAAGAAAAAGTAGTCTGTGATTGCACACATAGCTGGTATCATTACCGAAAAATTCCAAAACTCTGTGATCGTCGATGTCAATGGGGTTGGCTATGAACTAACCATTAGCGCTCCAGATGTAGGAATCGTCAATCTAGACGAAAAAATCAAGTTCTATACCTACCATGCCATCCGAGAGAATGCCGAAGAATTATATGGCTTCTCCAGCCTGGCAGCCAAAAAGCTCTTTGAAATGCTCATTTCCGTCAATGGCGTCGGTCCAAAAGCTGCTATGGCGATTTTAAGCCTAGGTAATCCCGAGGACGTCCGTAATGCTATCGCTAATGATGATGCTGCATTTATATCAAAAGCCAGCGGTGTTGGCAAAAAGTCTGCTGAGAGGGTAATCGTAGACTTGCGTGATAAGGTGGGTCTGCCCTCTCACTATGGTCGTAGTCCTGAGGCGATTGTTGTTAGCGCAAAAGGACCGGAAGATGAAGCTTTGGATGCTCTGATTGCTCTAGGATTCCCGTTGAAGGAGGCCACGACTGCTCTCGCTGACGTCGATTCGACCTTGCCAGTAGAAGAGCGTGTACGTCTAGCCCTCAAACAGAAGTAGTATGGATAGGCTAAGTGGCGTATATCTCTCGTATCTATCGTTTTCCTAAGTTGACCAAAATACACTTAAATACCTCTTCTCAAATCGTAAAAAGTATGCTAAAATAGTGGAAGTTGTAATATAAAGGTTAAATTATGAGTTTTACAGATTTGAAAAAAATTGGTGATAGCCAGAAAAAATCTGCCGTTGTCGACGTGCGTTCTGGTGACACTGTACGCGTTACCCAAAAGATTAAAGAAGGTGAAAAATTCCGCTCTCAGGTTTTTGAGGGCGTCGTCATCCGTACTGATCGTAAGAATTCTCACACTGCTCGCATCACTGTTCGCAAAGTTGCTTCTGGTGTTGGCGTAGAGAAATCTTTCTTGATCCATAGCCCACTTGTCGAAAGGATCGAGATTGTACACCGCGCTAAGGTTCGTCGTAAGAATCTATCATTCTTGCGTGAGCGCTCTGGCAAGTCAGCTCGCTTGACCAATAAAGCCTTTGATCGCGCCAGTGTTAATACGCTTCCAGTTGCCGAAGAGAAAAAGGCTGAAGAAGCAGCTCCAGAAGCGGTTGTAGCCGAGGAAGCTAAAGCTGAGTAAAGTCAAAACTATATTAGGTATAGATGAAGTAGGACGCGGCCCCTGGGCGGGGCCGCTTGTCATAGGTGCGGTCATTTTGGGTGGCGATCGTCCTGAATGGAGTAAGCTCACTGATTCTAAAAAATTAACAGCCCAAAAACGGGCACAACTCAATCAGATTATCCTAGAACATGCTGTGGCTACTGGTCTTGGTTGGGTAGAGGCCTCTGAAATTGATAGATATGGCCTCAGTAACTCCTTAAAACTTGCTACGCGGCGAGCAGTTAAGGAAGTCCTAGCTACTCGCGTACCCTTTGATGAAATTATAATTGATGGTACAGTTAACTTCCTGAAAGACACTCCTCTCTCTGATCGTGTGACAGTCTTAAAAAAGGCCGATTTCTTAGTAAAAGAAGTTTCTGCTGCTTCGATTATCGCTAAAGTCGCTCGTGATACTTATATGGTGCAAATTTCTCAGCAGTATCCTGAGTATGGTTTTGAGAAACATGTTGGCTATGGCACCGCCGCGCATCGTCAGGCCTTGCAACTCCATGGAGTATGTGCCGAGCATCGCCGTAGTTTTCGCCCTATTCGTGAGCTAATTGATGCCAAACAAGACCCATCTTGTACTTTACCACCATCGTGTATTTTATCGCCTGATAACCCCCAAGCAACTCCCTCGGCTGTATCGCGTGGTCATCTTGGCGAAACGATGATTGCAAATTATTTGCAGCAACAAGGACATCGAATCATTGCGCGCAATCATAGAACCAAGTCCTACGAAATTGACATTATATCTCTTCTGCATGACAAAATATACTTCACGGAAGTAAAATATCGTCAAAATAGTGATCATGGTACAGCCCTAGAGCAAATTAATAGTCTCAAACACAAGCAGATCAAATACGCGGCCGAGAGCTTTTTATCTCAAAATCCCCAATTCCAAAAATACCAACCCACTCTAGCTGCTGGCATTGTGACGGGCGAGGAATACGATCAGATCGATTGGCTCGTGCTAAGCGAATAAGCCCTAATTAAAATACAGTAGACATTTTGTCATATTTTTGCTATAATATAAACAAATTGGTGGGCGATGGAGAATTATGTCACCACTATTACACAATAAAATACTTAAGTATATCAATCGCGAACAGATACATTCAATTACAATTGACGTCTTTGACACTCTGCTGCTGAACGATTATTGGCCATCAGATTTGCGCTACCATGACCTAGCTCGCAAATGGCTTACCACCTTGCATGATGTGATTTCACCAAAGATTACAACCTATGAGATTACTACTTGGCGAGATTATGCTAAGCGAGATCTTACTGAGAAGCACCAGCCGCTACGCCTTGACTTATGGATTGATACTTTTGTTAACTTGTTATGTGTTAAGTATGATATTAAATTACAGGATGAACAGCATTTACAGCTTCTGGCAACCTTAATTAGCACTGAGATAACTTTCACACTTGAGAATGTTAAGCCAAATCACGCCCTAATTAGTCAACTACAAAAGGTAAAGGTAGCTTATCCAGATATTAAGCTTTATTTTGTATCTGATACGCACTTTAGTACCCTACAAATCGAAATGATGCTTGATATTCTCAATATTAGATGCTTCGATGGCGGAGTTACGTCAAGCGATTTGGATGCCCCTTTGGAGAATGGAGACTTTTATGAACAATTAGGTTCAGAGTTATCACCACAATTTAAAATTTCTCAGAATCTTCACATTGGCGATCATCGTATTCCAGATTATCTTACTCCAATTCTGCATGATGGGTACGCGATCCACTACCGCCCCGTAAGAGCACGTGGCTTACGCACTATGATCGGCAAAATCGCCTTTAAGACTATTCAAATTTTAGCCGTGAAACGTGAAATTGATAATTTTTACTATAAGTTTCCTTATCATGCTAGTCCGAGTAATCTATGGGAGCAATACGGCGTTCTGCTAGCGCAAGCGGATGCGATCTATGCCAACAAACTCGACCAAGAAGCACGTCAGCACTTGCATTCCCAATATCTACTTGTTGGTAATGAAAGTTTTAGATTAGCTGAGCAAAACTTAGCACTTTTTGACAATGAGAATCTGAAGTTAGCAGGAATTATGAACGAAACTACGATGATTGAGGCGTTTTTATGGCTGCTAGCAACTTATCGTAGCCCACGTTGGAATGCTGGCAAACTAGCAAAAATCTTGCTGGCAAAGTATGCCCCTATGAACCGCGCCGAAATCTATAATTTCTGCTTTGCACCAGATTATGCTGTTAGCGAATTGGCGATTACATCCCGTGATGAAGATGAATTCTGGGAGGGGTTAATCGAGGAAATTGCCAGCGCCGACCGCCACTATACCGAGCATCTACGAGAATCCTATAACGAGATGTCGCAATTCTTACCACAAAATCAACAGGATCTTTATTGTATAACCTTTAAATCGGACGGCACAGTAGACATTTTCCGCGAATTTGCCCGCCTGCATGGTGTCAGCAATGACATTTACGAATGGAATATCAACGCTGATCTTCAGCTAAGTCGCCAAGAACGACAATTATCAGTCAAGATTAACCCACGTCGGCAAAAATTAATTGATCAAGGTCGCCGTAAAGGCATTCGTGAACTCGCTAACACTGAACTCGCACCTGACCACTATCTCCAAGCCATCATCACCAATCAGATCAAGCGGCTCAGTAAACAACTTGGCTAAGCAAGGATGAGAGTTGCCAAGGCTTTCCTCGTAACGCATTTTACTAAAACATTTGACAATAAATAAGAGCATGCTTGGTAAGCATATTACCTACTACTACCACCGTGTTGAATCGGTTTCCATTCTACATTATGGGTCAAAAGAGCTTTCAAGGCGCAGGGAATGTAACTCAATAGGTAGATCGGGTTATACAAAATTGCTTGCCATTTAATTTTGGGTGTAAAGTGCATCGTTTCTTTTCTAATCATGACAATAGTAATTATCATGAGTACAATATATATCAAAACTAACAATAAAATGAGAGAAACAATGATAAAAGTAAGATTATGATCTAGGAATAGACCGAGAATATCATTAAATAGCAGACATACTACACCAACCAAAGCCCAGATTACAGGCTTTACTCCCGTATATTCCTTGATTAAGCTACCTTGGTTGCTCTCCACGGGACGCTTACGCATCTTTGGTAAATAGATTTTTCGCGATGAGAAGTAGCCTTTAATCCAACGGACCCTTTGCGCTACAGTTTGAGCATATTGAGTTGGTTGTTCGTCATAAAATACAGCCTTCTCATTATAAAACGTTGAGATATTGTCTAAAATCGCATAGAGTGACATCTCATAATCTTCAGTCAAGCTATGGAATGGCCAACCCTGCCATTTTTCCACCAGTTCACCATCAATATAACAACCCGTGCCCGAAAAAATAATATTTGCACCGTGACGAATTCGATTTTTATTCCCAAGCGTATTAATCATAGTAAAAGTTAGTGCTGAAACCGCTGTGATAACATTGTAGTTATTGTTCTTTGCATTACGATAACCCGTAGCTAGCTGATAGCCAATAGCGTAAGTTTTTAACATTTCTTCAAGATAAGTTGGCGCAAGGCGATTATCTGCATCAAAAATAAAATACAAATCATAATGATGTTTTGGTAAAATCTGTTTGATTGCTTCATCCAAAGCGTAGCCCTTACGCTGTAGCTCGGGATGGTCGCGCAGTATCACACTACAACCATAATTTTGACAAATTTTAACGGTAGGATCATCTAAGCTTTCCACGATGACATAGACATCCTTCATATTCATCGCAGCGGTTTGACGCAAGATACTTTTTAGTAACCCCTCAATCACTGCACTTTCAAAACGTGCAGGAACCAACATAGCAATTCTCGGCTTACGGCTACGCTTATTCAGTTTTAGCTGATTTTTCTTAAGCGCAAGATTTGCATAAATTCCAAGCACCGCGGCATAGAAAAGACAAATTAGCCCGATGACGCCAAGGATCATTTGCCCTCCGAACGCACCATATTAGGAAAATACTTCCGCAAATATTCGTCATGATAATATCTATCATAAAATTCTCCGATTGGCGTAATTGGTGGAATATTGTGATGCCGTAAATTCTGCCGAATAATCGCCGACCAAGAAATTAAGCAATTAAAAATCATAAATACCAGCAAAGACCAGAATAAAGGATTTCCGACGCGCGGAGGTATTCTTTCAATCAAGTCTGAGCAAGCTGGATAGATGAACTTCACCAATAGTAAACCTAAAACTCCCCAAAACGCCATAATCGGTATAGTCGTACGACCATAAATATCCAAGAGTTGCCCACTATAATCCCAAGACGTAGTGCCGGTGAAAGTTTCTTGCAAAAAACTTAACATAAATTCAACAACACCACCGAGTAAAGCCGAATAGATGAAAGTTTGCCAATTAGTATATTTCTTTCTCAGTAAAAACCAGCACATTGCTGCCGCCCCAAAGCCATAAATCACATTAAACGGGCCGTAAATAACACCTCGATGCAACATCCAAACTCCCGTACCAGTTGCAAAATAAGTTTGTAAGTAGATCAGAATATCTTCGTAAATCGTACCAAAAACCGATCCGATTAAAAAGATAAAGAATAGCTTCTTGAAACTCAGACCAGCGGCAAACTTCGTATCATCACCATTCATCGTGACAGTTGCGCGAGAAGCGTCCGTATGCTTAGTATTCTGTCTCTTTATGTTGGCACGTTTATTCTTTCGCAACGACTGGTTAAGCTTTGAAGTAGTTTTGCTGGATTTTGTCTTTGAAGTCATACACCCACCTAACTATGATTACTTCGACACATTAAAGCGAAATTCGACCACGTCACCATCTTGCATGATATAAGTCTTACCCTCAGTACGTAGTTTGCCTGCAGACTTTACCGCTTGCTCGCTGCCTAGTTCGGCTAAGTCGCTATATTTCATGACTTCTGCCGCAATAAATCCACGTTCGAAATCGGTATGAATCACACCTGCTGCTTGCGGCGCAGTAGCACCCTGCTTGATCGTCCACGCGCGCACTTCTTTTTTACCAGCAGTCAAAAAACTTTGCAGCCCCAAAGTTTTATAAGCGGCCTTGATTAGCTCGCCTAGCGCATCTTCTTCAACTCCATATTCTTGCAAAAAAGCCTTACGCTCCTCGGCTGTCATTCCAGACATTTCCGATTCTAACTTTGCGTTCACGAAAACCGCCTGGCTTGGAGCGACCATCTCCGACAATTGCTCTCGCAAACCTTGATCCGACAACTCGTCCTCGTCGACATTAAACATATAAATCACGGGCTTTTCCGTCAGATAGGGAATCGCCATGCTTGGATCATCCTTAAAATTATTCTTCTTACGTTTAGCCTCGGCCTTTTCTCGCGTTTCCAAGTCGGCTAGCTCAAGCTCTGTCTGGATAACATCAATATCATGTTTTGGATCTTTAGACCCCTCAGCACGAATCACATCGGTATCCTTAAAAACTCGCACCACATGACAAATAACTTGACACTCGCGAATGTGCGCTAAGAATTTGTTGCCTAGACCCTCCCCCCTAGAAGCACCCTCTACCAAACCAGCCACATCCACAAATTCTACGGTCGCTGGAATTACTTTTTCCGTATCATACATCTTTGCCAAAACTTCTAAACGCGCATCAGGAACCGGCACTATACCTACATTTGGCTCAATCGTAGCAAAAGGATAATTTGCTGCTAAAGCACCAGCATTCGTCAAAGCGTTAAAAAGTGTTGATTTTCCAACGTTCGGTAAGCCGACAATTGCAATTTTCAAGTTCATAGTATATATTATAGCATGCGTTCTTAAATACACAAAGTGCCAAAGATACGTCAAAGCTTTTTAGCGAAACTCTATTTTAGATGTTGCTGAGATCGTATGCATTGCACATGATAAAACCGCCCCTTGCGGGGCGGCAGGTTGCCTAAACGTCATAGACATCCGTAACATGTATCTCGTGTGGATGATGTTCACTGAAATAAAAATCTCTTTTTAGGTGTAGTTGTGGATGGCTGGTTTTCACCGAGGTGTCCTTACCATAGTTTGCATTCTCCAGCTCAAGCTCATATGTGGATCGCGCAGAATTGTCGCTGTTGGGCGTTTCGAGAAGCAAGCGTAGCATCCGAATACGACTCCCGTCTAAATCCAAGTCTATGCTAGCCTCATCAGAAGCTACCACAGAGTAATAACGTAGATATAAACGAGCCGGATAAACACTGACGGATATTAATCTCCACTGATCAATCTTTCCGTCCAGGATATCATGAAAGTCCCGACAAAACTCTTGTTCAAACCCCTCAGGCACATAACCCGGTTCGGCCGCCTCATAATAAGTAGCGGTTCCGCTAGCAGATTCGCACACCAGCACTCTCATCATCATAGCAGGACAGCTAGTGATAGCCTTAGGCGTAACTAAATCACGCGCAGAAATGATGAATGCATCCTCATCATCATCCAGATGTAAGACGTGTCTCATTTTATACATTATAATACCCCCTTAAGCATTATTGCACTGTCGCCGGTTTTCTAAATGAAACCAGCGAGTAATGCAATAATTAGGGAAATAGGCGCTTTAGGCATAAGGTACTTAAAAATAGCGAGGTATTTTATACTACTAATTGTAACATATTGACAATGAGTCGTCAAGAGATACGTATCCTATCACAACTTTCGCGACAAAGTAAGCTTACGAACGATGTATGGGAAAAGCTGCGGGTATCCCGCAGCTTTTTGCTATGTTTTGTGGTTTGATAGGTTGGAAATATGGGTCTAGCGGGAGATACCATAGGCAAATAGGGTTCAACGATATTCCGTTACACGGACGTATTTCCAGTCTTCGTCTGGTCCGCTTGACTCATTATAGAGCGGCGTGAAGAGAAGTTTGCGTTTACCGTAGGCGTCTTGCTCTATGACTTCCAGTTCTCGCCGCTTCTCGGTATCATGAACATCAGTCGACATCTTCACTAAATAAGCATCGACACCACTGCCGTCAGCCCGATCAACCTCGAACATAATCCTGAGCATAGGCGTCCATTTCACATAGAGTTCTTCAAGCTGGCCAGTTTCCCGGTCGAAGAACGCCATCGTAACACCGCTGCTGTTGATGCAGACAACGCCCAACACCCAGTCGGGGAACTCACCGTCTAGAATCCGAGCGTAGTTTGCCGCAAAGATATCGTGTCGAATCCGCTCGTCTTCAAGATCGTCATCATTCTCGGACTCAAAAGTGTCTCCATAGAACTCATTGACCTCAACGCAACTAGCAATATCAGCTACAATCCTCCCGCATACAGGCACATTTTTAACCCGAATGGACGGACGCTGTAGATTGTCCTCTTGAGGCATTGAGTTCCAAGTAGTTTCGGCATTACAGATAAGATAGCCTTCGTCTCCGGCCTCTAATTCTAGCCGGTATCGCATAGACCTCATTTTTACCCTCCTTATTTCAATAATTGTGTTATCGCTAGTCCTCAATAGGGTAGAGAACCCGCGAATCACACAATCATTGGCGATAATAAGAAAAGATAAAAAACCACAAACTAATAAAGTGCATAGAATAGGTAGTCTACAATATCCATTATAGCACACATGCATGTTTTTGTCAATAGTTTTTATGGCTTGTGCCTTTTATAACACCACTCAAAAGTAGAGAAGTTTGGGAAAAGCTGCGGCGAGGCCGCAGCTTTTTGCTTTTGCTTATAGATCAGCGTATTCGGTCACTTCGATATAGATTTCGTTTCTGGTACCAGGCTTGCGGAAGAACTCAATTTCCCGCCGAACATTGTTGATATTTTCGGTGACAGTTGTGCGAGCATCCGCCTTTTCAGTCTTGACCCCCTCAATTCTAACATCATAGATGGCACAAGGCCTGTCATCGGCATAAGGCACCTCGAAACGAAGGTCAAAACCATATTCATCGGCTTCCAGAGAGAAGAAGCTGGTATTATCGGTCTTGGTGTTGTAGAGGTCGACGTAAACCTCGCCAACTGGTACCTGAAATCCAGTGATAATCCACTCCGGACTTTTGCCGAGCAGGATACTAGCGTATTTTTCAAGATGCTCTTCCTTCGTGCCCTCATTGAGGTTGTAGTTAAATCGAAGGCTCTCAACCAGGTCATTAAAGCAGTCGCATGGCACGTCCCACTCTATAAGCCTACACATCCGGATGGGCGGACATTCTCGTTCGCGCCCTTCCTCGTAGTGCTTGTTTCCGCTGGTGACCCAGTAACCGCGCCCAAGCAAATCTTGCCGGTATTCCAACAGTCTCATGACAATCCCCCTTCATGTGTTTTGATTATTGCTTTATCGCCCGTCCTCGGAGAGAACAGGTGAGATTAGCAATAATCTGAGGGGGCCCGCTGATAGAAGCTATCAATGTGCTTAGGAGTTAATCTACGCCAACCATTGTAGCACACATTATCAAAAATGTCAAGTTCTAGCGCATATTACCTGGTTTAGTGTAACTATACAGAACAACATGCAAAAGATGCGTCAAAGCTTTTGCAGTGCCGTGCGCCTTATTACAACCCCACGACCAACAAAGTGGAGTGGGTGGAGCGAGAAACGTTCGGGAGGCCGATTTTCCATCGTTGCAACGTAGAAAAATGGCAAAAGCTAGCAAACAACTAGTGAACAAAACCAAAATGAGATAAGGCCGCTAATTATCAAGCACAGCCAAAAGTCTAAACCTCCGAAGATGGTAGCAATGATATAAATCAATACTGAGAGTATCGCTGTCAGAAATGCCCAAAACACCAACAAGCCTATACTAGGAGACGCCCGTTGCGTGCGTGTTGGCGCAGATTTTTGTTGCGGTTGACGTGAGCGTTCAGCGCTCGTCTTGCCCATCTCGTAATACCACCAAGGACTGAAAGGACTACCACTCATCGTTGTCGTCCATTTCATCCAAAGTGTCGCCGAGCACATCTTCCATCTCGGTAATTCCAAATCTAGCACTACTTAGAACTTCATCCTCGTCGATATTATCACAGCCAAACATATCCATTGCATCACCTAGCGCATCTTCAATTTCGGTAAAGTCAGAATCTTGTATGTCAGTATACCTGTTCATTTCAGTCCCCTTTTCTTTAAAAAATATTTGTATTTGCTATATTCCTTGTCTGAACATTTTTTGCGAATAAATTCTCAATTTTCTTAAGATATGACTCCGTTAAGCCTAATATTTCTTGCTGTATTTTCTGGTATGTTTGTAAAAATGCGATTTTATCCATTATAATTCATCTCTTTTACCTTTTTATATAAAGTCAATTCTTCTCGGGATAAATTATACTTCTTATAGAGTTGCTTGTCAATTTACAAGCGATTGCCGACAGCATATAGCGCAACAATAAGCCACAGTAATAATAACAGAAAACATCCGAACACAAAAAAGACGCTAATATGTCCAGCAGCATTAGAACACTGATAATTATCTAAAGTGCAACCAGTTTCCATATCTGCATTATATCAAAAAATATCTCCTGCAACATGCTACAAAAGATATTTTACATAGTATCAAATTCATGGTGGAGTGCACGAGACTCAAACTCGTGACCTCTTCGCTGCCAGCGAAGCGCTCTAATCAACTGAGCTAGCACCCCAATGCTCCAATTATACTATATTTAGCATATTCGGGCAATGATTTTTACAAAGTTTTTACTGGCTTCTATACTATATCTGTTATAATAACACATATACAACCTAGTAAAGGATTCTCATGGCCTTCGATTTCAAGAAAGAATATAAAGAATTTTATTTACCAAAAGCCAAACCGTCTATCATAACAGTCCCCAAGATGAATTATATTGCTGTACGTGGACACGGCGACCCGAACGCAGAGGCTGGCGAGTACAAACAAAGCATCGGGCTGCTTTATGCGATTGCTTTTACACTCAAGATGAGCAAGAAAGGTACTCATAAGCTTAAAGGGTATTTTGATTTTGTAGTACCGCCACTCGAAGGCTTTTGGTGGCAAAACGGTCGAAATGAAAGCATCGATTATCGTGACAAATCAAGTTTGAACTTTATCTCAGCCATTAGGCTGCCGGAGTTTGTGACAAAAGAAGAATTTGATTGGGCAATCTCTGAAGCGACCAGTAAGAAAAAGCGCGATTTCTCAAAAGTTGAGTACTTTACTTATGATGAGGGCGAATGCGTTCAGTGTATACATGTTGGCCCTTACGACGATGAGCCAGTTACTGTTAGCTCAATGCACGGCTACATGGATGCACATGGCTATCAGCTAGATCTACAAAACCCACGTTATCATCACGAAATCTATCTGAATGACCCCCGAAAGTGCAAACCAGAAAACCTCAAAACTGTCATTCGCCATCCAATTAAAAAGTTACCTTAAGGCTTACTAAATTTGTAAGATTAGGTAGGCAATAAATGGGCTTGCAAATATCGTCAAATAAATTAGCGTAATCCAAGGTTGATAATCTACATAGAATTCCTTAAATGTCAGTGACCATGGATGTTTTATGATGACCCAGCCAATTAAATCCACGACGAGGGTAATACCAAGCCAAACTGCCGCCGTCAAAGCTACTTCATTCAACGTAATACTCGCTAAACTATTTAAGTATAGCCATGCAAAAATTGGAAAGATAATTATATTATACAGCGGATGCCACGGTTTGGTCTTTTCATACCCTTCACCCATACCAGGGCCGTCTTTCATAGACTTCATATGTAAAACTGTAATATTAAATATCGTATGCAACACACCAATTAGCGTTACTATAGCGTACGCCAACCAGTAGCACAGCATCGAAATGCCAAAATTCGGTAGCATTTTATCTCCTTAGACAATGGTTGCGCCATCAACAGACACAATCGAACCACTGACATAGCTCGCCAAGTCGCTAGCTAAGAATAAGAATACATTTGCCACTTCTTGAGGCTCACTGACGCGTCCTAGTGGGATTCCAGCCGAAACCTTTGCTACCATCTCATCTGGCAAAGCCGCTACCATATCGGTACGAGTGACGCCAGGAGCAACTGCATTGACGCGGATCTGATCTTTGCCCAATTCGCGCGCTAAAGATTTGGTTAGACCATTGACGGCGCTTTTACTAGCCGGATAGCCACAACCACTAGCTTGACCATAGATACTTACCATTGAGCTAGTGTTAATAATGCATCCTCCGCCGTTATCACGCATGAACGGTGCGACAGCTTTTGAGCAATTGAATAACGCTTTAACATTCAGCTCCATAATCTTATCAAAATCTGCTTCAGCATAATCATAAATTGATTCGCGGGCAGAAATTCCAGCATTATTCACTAGAATATCAATCCTCTGAAATTTATCAATAATATTCCCAACGGTTTGCTCGACTGATTGTAAGTCACCAAGATCCGGAGCCATACCAAAAACTTCCCACTCTGCGTTCTCAGCTTTCAACTCCGCCACCGCCTTATCAGCAGTTTCTTGTCGTGAACCAAAAAGAATAACTTTTGCACCCTGCTCGAGATATAAACGCACGATCGCCAGTCCGATCCCACGAGTGCCACCAGTGACTACTGCCACTTTGTTTTTCAACAAATCTTTAATCATTTTCCTCCTTACTCTCTTCATTATAACATTAAGTTTAACTTTCTTAGTGTAAGTTATGGTAAGATAAAGTTATGAAATCGGCACAAAAGCTTCTTCAATATCGTTGGCGTCGAATAGTGGCGATTATAGCCGCTAGTGCTGGTGCTGTAGGACTCATTATTACTAATCCCAGTAGTTATGAACCAGTTGCCAATACTTCCACTCGCCAAGCCCAAGCTGAAGAACTTGAGAATCGCACGGAAGATCAGCTTTTAGCGCAAGACCTCCTCGAAAAGTTACCAATCAAAGGTCGTGCGCCAAAAACTGGTTACGAGCGTACCGAGTTTTACAAAAATTGGCCCGAGATAGATGGTTGCAATTTACGCCAACGTATTATTAAGCGTGAACTACAAGCTACAGCCAAGCTAGCCGACGACCAGTGTACAGTCACTGGTGGGGAATTTGATGAACCTTATACTGGGCAGCATCTAATTTTCTATCAAAAGTCCGACCTATCAAAGGGTTTACAAATTGATCATGTGGTGGCACTTTCTGATGCTTGGCAAAAAGGTGCACAAAACTTGTCCGCCGAAACTCGCTTTGCTCTAGCCACTGATCCGCTCAATCTGCTAGCAGTTGATTCTAGCGCCAACCAACAAAAATCTGATGGTGATGCAGCGACTTGGCTACCGAAGAATAAAGTTTTTCGCTGTCAATATATAGCGCGTCAAATCTCTGTCAAGCATAAATATAATCTCTGGGTAACTCAAGCTGAACATGATGCTATGTCCAGAGTCTTGCAAACCTGCCCTAATGAGCCAGCAGTCGGTATTCGAGAATGACCAAGATTAATCAAAGAAATCAAATCCATAATCTGCAAATAAGTCAGGTATTCTACTTATATAATTCCTGAATCTTTTGGTAAATCTCTTGATGAATACTTTCAATGTTACGCATCCTCTTGCCATCTTTGGTGCCACAGTTGATCATAGTCCATCCCAAATGCTGCGCTACAAACATCGCATTATCGTAAACTTCCTTCATATATTCCAGATCTCGTTCATGAATATCGTGCTGTACACCAGGATTGCCCGTACGTTTGGCGCGCATCTTATTTACTAATTCTAAAGGCGCATGCAGAAAGATCACCACATCCGGCTGTTGGATGCCGAGCTTATTATATTCAAAGTCAATCACATAGTCGATAAAATCTTTTTTCTCTTGCTTCGTCTTAAATCCCGCCGACTGATAAATCAGACTTGATGTCGTATAACGGTCAAGTAGAATCGTGCGTCCTTTGCTATAGACTTCCTTAAGCTTCATACGCCACGTGATAGCACGATCGTGTGCATAAAGGCTATTAATAAAATATGGCGACAATTCTTCAATAGCACCATATTCACCCGCTAGGTATTTTTCAACCGGTTTACCCTGATAAGAATAGTAGGTAGGAAAATGATGGCTAGCAATTTTAATCCCATCAGCTTCCAAATGTTCGCGTAAGCGATCCACTTGCGTTGTTTTTCCGATCCCATCTGAAGCCCCCTCTACTACAATCAGTCTACCTAATTTCATCACTTTTACCTCTTACTTAGCTACATTATAGCACAGTACTAGGCATTTTAACCATCTATGCCACCAGTAAATGATTCATATAATCTTTGGCGCAAGCTCTCAAGCTCCAAGGTTTCATTAGCCGACAAGTGAATCGAAATATGTCGATTAGTTCTTAAAGCCCCCAAGCTTGACAAAGCATATAATTCTGGATTTGCACCCAGCTCATTGAGGGCAGTTAGCTCAATATCGGCCTGATAGATATAATTGAGCATCTTGCCGTCATAATAACCACGAATAGCCTTGCCATGAGGTAACTGATCTACCATAACCATCGTTTCTAGAGCTGACATCAAGATAAAATCACGCGTCGACGTTACCATGCTCATGTCCAAATTATAAAATGCGCTAAGATGTAAACTATGGTCATGGTGCTCACGCCAAAATTCCATAATCTGTGGAGCTAAATTGTCAACCAGTTCCTGTTCAGAACTCGCACTCATCATCAAAGCTAACTCGTCCTCACTAAGCGCCTCTGGCATGCTACGATATAAATAAACCGACATTGGAAAAGCTGCGCTAACAGCACCATTCTTCGTAGTACCAAGATATGTTGCCACACCACGGACGGACGTACTATCTTGACGTGCCGAATCCGCCACCGAATACACCTCGCCACTCTGCTCACATTCAAATAATCCACTTTGACGATTTTCACTCAGATAGACGACTTTATATTTACCCGAGCATAATGTAAAAGTCAAATTCGACAACATTACTGGCACATCCGCCACCTGTGCCGCCGCTTGCTCAGCGGCAAGTTGATTTAACTCTGCCATATCGGCTTGAATCGGATTTTGCACTAGATAGCCGATCGAAAGCCCCGCCTCTACGATTGCCAATATACCCAATGCACAGAATAGCACCTTTATGCAAGTCCCGTTCTGCTCTCGCTCAGTGTATTGCCGAGCCACAAATAGTGCGACCAGGAAGAATAGCACTACTACTGTCAGCAAAGCTAATGTCAACTGGTGTGGCTGAATGACATGAATGCATCCAAAGTACCATATCAATGCCACTTCGGCCAAGCTTCCAGCCACCAAAGTCGCTACCAAGCGAGCAACTTTTGGTTCGCTACGCCACACCATCACTAGCGTAACTAAGCTCATAATCGCAACAATAATTACTCCAAACAGTACATAATATACCGCCAAAGGAAAATAAGTCGCTGTAGCCCAAGTATAGTCCGACTTCATAGCTGCCAAAATCAGTTGCATCGGCCCCACAACGAATCCCAATACCAAACTTAGAATAAAAGTAGCTACCGCCAAAGGCTGTGCTGGACCACGACGCTTTCGCAACCTCGCTTGATGGTTAATCAGCTCAGCTGGCCAGAGCAAATCATCCACCGTGTCCTCGGTTACCACTACTGCATTGCGCGGTCGACTCATCGACAAAAGAATTGTCATTACTGCATTACTCGGCCACAACAAGCCATTTGAACCATCTTCCGTCGAATTAACCCTCATACAACTCCATTTTACCATAAAGACTTTGTTTTTGAAAACAAAAATAACACGACTCTAAATTTTGCGGTTGAGCTTTCATTTCTACGTTAAATCATATATAATATATACATATGTCAAGTTTGTGCGATTTACTTCAGAATTATAAATATTGTTGGCGAAGATAGTTTTCGTACGCGTATTAATCTTAAACTTTTGGAGAAAACATGACTAATAACCACACTATTCTAACTGGTATTCGCGCCAATAGTGAGCTAACCTTAGGCAATTTTTTAGGTGCGCTCTTGCCAATGGTGCGCCTTGCTAATCGCCACAGCGAAAATCATCAAATCAACATTTTCGCACCTGATTTACATTCTATTATTGCTGAAATCGACGGAGAATTACAGCCAAATATTATTCGTTCGCTCAAATATTATCTAGCCGCTGGACTTAAGGTGAATCAAAATGTCCATATTTATCGTCAGTCACGCGTACCCGCACATTCCGAGTTGTGCTGGATTCTCAATTGCGTCGCCACCATGGGTGAGCTAAATCGCATGACACAGTACAAAGACAAAAGTGACGGTAAAGACAGCGTCAATGTCGGAATTTTCGATTATCCAGTTTTGATGGCGGCTGACATTCTGCTCTATGATGCCGAATTTGTACCTGTGGGTGAAGATCAATTCCAACACCTCGAACTTACTCGTCGCCTAGCTGAGCGTTTCAATAGAAAATTTGGTGAAATCTTCGTCTTGCCAGTCGAGCCAAAAGCCCAAGCTAAATTCATGAATGTCAATGACGGTATTCGGATTCGTGACTTGCAAAACC
>Ga0137298_10227_pt1 | contig 51973 bp, 43 predicted proteins | sample RamsorincwithD2O_2_FD_97182 | JGI IMG/M metagenome (GOLD analysis project Ga0137298, IMG submission 97182) | Mouse cecal microbial communities from Vienna, Austria - Glucosamine amended with D2O | ecosystem: Host-associated > Mammals > Digestive system > Large intestine > Cecum | place: Austria...
TAAGTTGTTAACCAGAGAGCTACCCGTCAGGGTAGTTTTTTGGTTGATAGCTATTAGGGGGGTGGAGATCTCGATATTTTTTCTGGAAATTAGTCCATTCAGACCTAAATCCTCCCCGATATCGTGCTATAATTAAAGAGCCTAATAGTTGTCTTAGCAGCAATGTACATTGAGTTTTTGTAAGAAGGGGTGATTTTTACGTCTGACTCAAAGATATCCTCGGGGCGTTGGGATTGGTGGAATGAAAGGGAAGATGACAGTACTAGTGGATCTAAATCTTGGCAGCCTCTTAGCGCAGAAGAAGAGGCTAGAGTAATTAAAATTCCAACTCAACAGCGGGTACGTTTGCCGTCTTTGGACTGGAAACGACGTAGCCATAATAGAACTGCAAGTTCAGAATCTATGAATAAGGAGGCAAGGAAGAAAATGCCAAAACCGAGCTACAGTCAGTCGGACGCTATAGCGGCATTAAGAGCGATGACTGAACATTACGGACATATACCTATGGTTGCAGAAGTAAGATATTATCAAGGCGAGCATGCTATGGCCTACGTGACGATGTTGAAGTATTTGGGTCCGCATTGCGAGTGGAATAAATACCTGACTATTGCGGATATACCTAGCGAGTTAGACCAGGATACACATGAGGAGCCAGAGGATAACCATGGTTCGGTACAGGGTGATGCCGCGTATCTGAAGCCGGCAGATACTCCCGAGCCGGCTAACGAGCCGATGCCTTCCAGTGTCCCAAGAGAGGGTGCAGTCGAGACTCCCGTGTCGCCACCTGAGCTACCAGCGTCCAGCGGCACTACGGAGGTGATTGATGTTTCTAAGTCAAGTTCTGAGGACCTTTTGGCGGCGATTTTATCCTCGGGTGCGCTGGAGTTGAAACCTGATTTTTCTGGCCTGAACCCAGCGACCCTTTTGGCGGCAATGCTGATTTCGGGGACGTTTGAGTTGAAACTACAGGTTGGCGGTCGGAATTACATCGCTCGCATATCACTGGAACAAGAGCCCTCGGGGGGGGGGTAATTTATCGGTCTAGGCCACTTTTACCTCTTTCATACACGAACAGCCCCATATCCCCAAACCTCGGTTTGGGGATTTTATATAAGTATCCTCTCAAAAGTGCTATAATAATGTTATGGAAAAGACCCTCGAAAACAAACATGCAGAGAATGACGGAGCTAAGCTTGATAAAACAACCGATACGCGCAATCTTCAGGATGAATATAAAGGGATGTCGAATGAACAAGTTTTTGATGAATTGAACAAAAAACGTACCCAGCTAGAGGTGGCTATAGAGAATGTCACGCATGATTTTAATGTGGGAACGATCGTGCGTAGTGCGAATAATTTTAATGTTGCAAAAGTCCATATCGTTGGACGTCGTAAATATAATCGGCGCGGTGCTATGTGTACCGATAAATATATCGAAACTGTTTATTGGCCAGAGGTTGATGCTTTTATGGATGATCAGCGAAATCGTGGTCGGGAAGTAGTAGCGATTGAGAATCATACCGATAGGGTGAAACCGTTAGCAGATAAGATTTTTGCTGAGCAGACCACTCTGCTTTTTGGCGGTGAAAGTGATGGTTTGACACCGAAGATCCTCGAAATGGTCGATGATGTACGCGAAATTGAGAGCTTTGGGTCGACACGATCGGTGAATGTTGGCGTGGCAGCTGGAATTGCAATGTATGAATGGGTTAGGCAATGTGTGCTCAAAAAATAAAAAATCGTCATAAAAAGAAAAATCGTAATGCCAATTTACAGAGAAAGCAGATTAATGACAATATCAAGAAAATCCAACGACGTTCTCAGAAATCTCGCAATCCTAAGAATCCCAAGAATTTTCCTCGTCAAGAAAAGCATACTTCCTCAAATCGGGATGTAGCTGCTGCTACAGAGAGAATTACCTCAGAACGGGACCATCTTCCACAAACCGAATCTAATACTATTTCAGAACGCGATTCTGCTACTCCAATAATCATAGCCAAGACAACACCAGATCAGAATCCTGCCACCCAAGTCACTGCTGAGCTAGATTCGGAAACCCCTGCTGGCTCCGAGTCGACAAAGGTCGATCGTGAGATCCCAGAGGTGAAGCAAAAGCGACGTCGACGCGGCTTGGTCTTTTGGGTTTCGGGAATAGTCTTGGTGGCTGCGCTGGTGATCGGTAGTTTTACCCTAATTAGTAAGCTTAGCGGTCAGTCCAAAGAGGAAACCTCACAAGACGAGAGTAATAATGGCACTAATGACGATGAGAATGAAGATCAAGACAACGACGGCTCTGATCAGCCCGATGACGAGAAAGATTCGGAATCGGATTCATCGGAAGGTTCAGATTCTGATGCGTCCAAGGAACCAACTCCTCAGCCCGAACCTAAGCCGAATCCTGACCAATCAATTTCGCCACGTCCTGATAATCCAGCCAAAGATCCCAATGTGACTCCTGGGAGTAAGTTGGTCGCTCTGACTTTTGATGATGGTCCGTCGGCGGCTACTACGCCACGCTTACTGGATATTCTGAAACAAAAGGGGGTTAAAGTGACCTTCTTCGTACTGGGTAATATGGCGCAACGTTCTCCCGATATTTTGAGAAGGGAAGTTGCGGAGGGGCACGAAGTCGGTAGCCACACGCCGTATCACAATCAGCTCACGAAGCTCAATTTTTCGCAAGTGCGTGCCGAGGCTATCGAGATGGATCGGATTTTTACGGATATTCTTGGTACAGTACCACCATTTACGCGGCCACCATATGGTTCGTTTAATCAAACCGTAAAAGACGCCTTAGCGCAGCCTTTAGTCCTATGGTCAGTCGACCCCTTAGATTGGAAATATCGTAATGCTGCTACAGTGCGTAGTAATGTCGTATCGGCGACTCGTGACGGCTCGATTATCTTGATGCACGACATTCACGCGACTACGGTTGATGCGGTGGCGGGGATTATTGATGATTTGCGCGCTCAGGGATATGAATTTTTAACCGTTTCAGAATTAGCAGCCGCCAAAGATCAGCCACTGTTGACGGGCTGGGCTTACTATTCTTTTTAGCAAAGACCTCTATCAGGGAAGAATAAGCGTGATTTGCTATTGACGAATAGTTATTAGTGTGATAAAATAGAAGTATGGCTATGTGTACATAGCATATTTAGCCAAGCACTTTATGGTAATATTGACTGAAATGATGTTTTCGTGCCAAGTGTCTACCTCTATTGATAGATAGTTGGGGCGAAAACATCCGTAATCGTTTCGCCTATCAGAAATTAGTCCACAGGACTTAAAACGAGAGAGGAAATGGTTATGAAAAATAGGAGAAGTATTATCTATGGGTTTGTCGCTATTGCTTTTGTGGTTCTCTTTATGGTAGCGATTTTTTGCGGCGGGGACGATGCTTCCCGGACTGTCGACTTGTCGACTGCTACTGAACCCGCATCAGGACAAACAACCGATGAAGCCGCAGCCGAACCACCATCCACATCAGAGCAGGCAAGCGTTATCGGTACTCCGACCGGGTTTGTCATCAATGACAGCCACCAAAACCCTGCATGCGTCGACATTGTGTTCGATCGGCCGATTGCCCCTGATTTTAATGTTGGCTATGGCTTGATTGGCGGGGGTTTCGAGATGTTTCTCGATAATTCAGAGCGGTGGGATCCGCTGGGCATCGGTGTTGAGAAGATCATGGATCTTGAGCTGCAATTGCGCCAAAACGTCCTTGGTCTGAGCGAAGAAATCCATGCTCGGAGCTACGAGCTCAGTTTTGAGATCATCGAGAGTCACCTGCAGCGCAAAGATGAGGTTATCGCTGAAGTCATTGCGTACTGTTCGGAGTTCTACGGCGTCGAACTGACAGACTTAGATCAGAGCCGAACCTAGGAACACCGTGTACCGGTCATCGTGTCACGCTGCTAGGGCCCTATAATGAACGCTTCGGACGTTCAGCTATCCCGGTCAGATTTTACTTGAGATTCTGCTTGAAATTTTAGTTAATTGATCCCTTTTAAAAATGCCCGCTGGCTTGTCCGGCGGGTTTTCTCAAACTATACTAATGGTGGGGATATGTGGACTTGAACCACAGACCTCGTCATTATCAGTGACGCGCTCTAACCAGCTGAGCTATATCCCCATATTCTTGCATAAAAATGGTGGAGTAACAGGGATTCAAACCCTGGACCTCTGCCTTGCAAAGGCAGCGCTCTAATCAGCTGAGCTATTACCCCATATATTGAACCAAAATTGCTAGAAAGCAATCTTATACTCATCATTTTAGCGCATCTTGATGGAAAAATCAAGCCTAAAATCGTACTAGCTCCTTTTTTGAATCACTACCTTCTCTATGCCAATCACATAGTAGAAGCGCTCACTATCTCCGCCAAAGAAATCAGACTTTAAAAATACCCGCGCATAGGCAGGTATTTTTAAATAACAATAATAGGAGTTTAGCTTTGAACAACCTCGCAGTGGTTTTGCTCAAAGCCTATCTCTATTTTATATCACCTCATGAATATTGTCAATAGCGTTTTTCCACAACCTGCGGAAAAGTCTGCCTTGACACAAAAGGGAAGATATTAGACAAAATTAAACATAATTACTAATATTATACAATATTTTTGCATAAAAACTATTGACAAAACGGAAGCAGTATGCTACAATGGATATAACACCTAAAAAGGGTGGCAATTGAAATGTAATTGGTGGGCAGAAAGTGAGTTTAATATGTCAGGAACTAAAGCTGGTGGCTTGAAAGCTGCTCAGACCAACCGTGCTAAGTACGGTAAAGAGTTCTACTCTCAAATCGGTCGTAAGGGCGGTCAAAACGGTCACACTGGTGGTTTCGCGGCAAACCCAGCTCTAGCGCGTATCGCTGGTGCTAAGGGTGGACGCATTAGTCGTCGTGGCCCAGCTAAAAAAGCTGCCTAAAACTAACACAAATTGCTATATTTTATAATACTAAGCACCTCGCAAGGGGTGCTTTTTGGTATAGGGCGCCTCAGTATCTAGTAGTTCTTGACTACAGACGCATAATCTGTGCTAAAAAATATGGCTTGTTCGGGGATTTTATAAACTAGTTTGATGAAGAATAAAAGCGCAGAATGTTGATATAACTATGACTTACGGCGACATCTAGCATCAGGCCCCAAAATATCTTGTTCGGGTTTTTGGATAAACGAGGATTTTTCATGTTCGGTTTTTACCAGACCTCGGTCGTTAGCAATATAATTATGCTTATGCTCGCCAAATAATCCCGCCCAGCGTATAATGATTTTAACCGGAGGTGAATAAAAATATGGTGCAGACTGAAGAAATTTTAGGTATTTTGCGGCGAGATTATCCAAATTTGCGGTTTCGGAGTGGTAAAAAATTTACTTTTCGCCCACCGCGCACGATTATCTATGAACAAAATTATGATTCGGCGCGCACTAGTCGAACACAGTCTGATGGATGTAGTGTTATGGATAGCAATTCGAATCCTTGTCAAACACAGTCTGATGAACAAAACGCTTTGGGTGACAACTCGAATGCTTGTCGAACGCAGGCTGATGAGTATAATATTTTGAATGATAACTCGAAGACAAACCGCTACTGCATGCAAATTTTACACGAGGTAGGGCATGCTCTGCTGGGACACCGATCTTATCAGACTGATCCAGAGCGTTTGCGGATGGAGTGTGCGGCTTGGGAAAAAGCTCGAGAGCTTTGTGGAATATATAAAATATATTATGATGAAGATTTTGCAGAGGAGCAGCTGGATAGCTATCGGAATTGGCTGCATCAGCGCTCAACTTGCCCGGAGTGCGGTCTGACTTGCTTTCAGACGCGGGACGGGGTTTATCACTGCCCGAGTTGCGATAATCGGCTCTAGACAGGGAAGGGGGAATTTGATATAATAAGAGGTAGATTTCGGGTTCGTTCAAGATGATCGAGGGAGATGTCTACTAGAGATAAACTTGTAAAATCACGAGTTTATGATAGATCTGTTCGGTTTTCCTGAACGAGCCTGAAGAAAGGATAATATAATTTTATGGCAAAAGCCAAATTAACAATGGATGAACTGTTGGCAAGCTCCGAGGAGAGCGTAAAGCGCGCAACAGTTGGGGAGACTGTTACGGGTACTGTAATGTCGATCCGTAAGCACGAGATTTTGATTGATCTCGGTGCGCGTGGCGTTGGTGTCGTTCCGCGTCGCGAGGTATCATTCGCCAAAAATCTTGAGGTCGGCGACGAAGTTACGGCTTCTGTAATCGAAGCTGAAATGGGCGATGGTAGCGTCCTACTATCTTTGCGCAAGGCCGCTAAGGAAAAGGGTTGGGATGAGATTCAATCTCGCATTGATAATGCTGAAGTGATTGAGGTCACTCCGTTTGATGCAAACCGCGGTGGTTTGTTGGCAGAGTACGAGGGCATTCGTGGTTTCTTACCAGTTTCTCAGCTTTCGGCCGAGCATTATCCACGGGTTGGTTCTGCTGACAAGGACGAAATCTTGCAGCGCTTGAACTCTCTTGTTGGCAAGCCAATGAAAGTGCGTATTCTTGATGCAAACCGCAAAGACAATAAGCTTATCTTCTCTGAGAAAGAGGCTGTAAAAGACGGTTTGGCAGAGCGTTTTGCGGAGTTGACTGTCGGCGACATTGTAAAAGGTGTAGTGACTGGCGTAGTTGACTTCGGTGCGTTTGTGAATGTTGATGGTGTTGAGGGCTTAATTCACATTTCTGAGATTTCTTGGGAGCGTGTAAATAATCCATCAGATTATGTCAAGATTGGTGAAGCAGTCGAGGCAAAGATTATCGCTATTGATAAGGAGCGCTTGTCGCTTTCGATCAAGCAGTTGAGTGAGGATCCATGGCTATCTGAGGCCAGCAATCTTAAGCGTGGCGATGAAGTCGAGGGAACTATCACTCGCATCACTCCATTTGGTGCTTTCGTACAGATTTCACCAGCAGTTGAGGCCTTGGTACACGTTTCTGAGCTTGGTAATGGTAACGACGTCGATCCAGAGAAAGTTTTCACTTTGAACGAACGTAAGAAGTTCAAGATTCTCGACGTTGACAAAGACGGTCGCAAGATCTCTCTGACAATTGCAAAATAATCAGAGCATCATAGATCTAAAAATAGCCCCTTGATGAGAGGGGCTATTTTGGTATAGCGTCGTCGCCGTACTTCGCCGTAGTTGGCTTAACGGTTGCGTGCTAGCCTGGAAGTTAGATAGTGTGAAGTAAAGGTTGGCTAGTCTTAAAATGTAGCAGCTTTGCGGCTGGACTTGGTGGTTTTGATACTTACGGCGTCGTCGGTCTTCTTTCTGCGGCCACGTGGAGCGGGCTTGATCTTGCTGGTTTCATAGACCACCCGTGAGAATTCCTCAATGATATATTCTTCGGTCAAACGCTGGGATTTTTCGAGGTAGATAAAAGGAATATGCGCGCTACGGAAGAATTTTTCCATATCACGCGGGTCGCTGCCAGGCTCTTTGATATCATTACGAATACCTTCTTCTAGCTTGACGGCACAGATCGGGCGCAATGTGCGCTTATTACAAAGCACGAAATCCACGGTTTTATTCTCGATGAAACGATAAGCGGCGTAACGGTCCTGTGTACCTACTTTATGACTGAGCAACGAAGATAAACTGACTTCTGGGATAATGTAGAATTTTTGACCAAAAAGATTATTGAGCATTTGGAAACATTGCTTCGTCGCGCCCACCATGAGATGTTTGCGCGGACGATATTTGAACCGATCCATCGCCTCACGTTGGCGTCGACGAGTTGTTACGCCAGCCAGCACCGAAACCAAAAACAACAACACAGTAGCAATAACCGCTACAGTGATGTAGATTTTGTCGGCACTGAAGAATTGTTCAAAATCAAATTCCATGGTACAATTTTAACTCCCAAACGGCGCAGTGAAGAGCGGATTGAATGAAGTTTTATAGAGGAGAAATGGCTTTTTCTACTGCCATTCCTTCTGAACATTCTGGCGTTATCACCTCAAAATCAATCCGTCATCAAGCTCGCCTTGCTCGGATACTATTACTGTATCACAGATTATATAAAAAGTCAATGCTTTCGTGGGGGAGGAATTGTAGGCTTGAGGGAAACTATATCAGAGGAATAAAATCGACCAACAAAAAAGTCGATTTCTCTCTGTTGAAAGGCATCGACATCTTCTTTTTGGCTTCTAAAACCGAAATCTGGCTCCCCGGACTGGACTCGAACCAGTAACCTCGAAGTTAACAGCTTCTTGCTCCACCATTGAGCTACCGGGGAATAACAAACTATCTTACACAGGAAAACCTGTCAGATAGTTCCATTATATCACAGTTTTCAGAAAAGCAAGTAAAAATCTCCAATTATTCTAATTAGCTTGTAATTTTTACAATATCCATTTACATTAGCACGTAGTTCCAGTACAATTGAGTAATTGCAGCGAGGTAACGACAGTTGCATTGATGTATATCAGGCACACAAGTGCTTTGATATAGGTACCTGCTTCCAATAGGAAGCGAAAATCTTGGGAACGCCGATTAAGGATAAGGCCTGAACAAGATTCATTCCATAAACCGGATGCACTTTAACAACTAGGAGGAAATGTGTAAGTATGCGTAGAATCATGAGCAAAGTGGCTGCTCTGGCCACGGTTGTCTGCCTGCTGCTTTCGTTGTCGGTGACGGCACATGCAGCGGATGTGAACGACGGCGTTATGGGTGAGCCCATCGCCGCGACAGTCCTCACTGCGGAGGAGAAGGCTGAGCAGGAGCTGTTGGCGAAAGCGATTGTCGCTAGCGCCCAGTATCTGAAGCTCTCTGTCACCGAGATGAACCTGAAAGCTGGCGAGAGCTATGCAGTGCGGGTGATCCCCGCCGAGCTGGCTCAAAAGTTCGGCTGGGCAATTGACGTGGACAATTCCAAGTCTTCCAACAACAAGTACCTCAGCGTACAGGAAGTCAATCAGGAAACCATGACGATTACCTTTAAGGCTGAGCAGAGTGGACAGCGCGTTTCTCTCAACGTACGGTTGACCAATCCGGCGTTGGTGAAGCTGGCGGAGAACAACCCGGCGCTGGAGCAGTATGTCAAACTTGCTCAAAGCAAGAACCTGGCGTGTAAAGTTGCAACCAACAATACTGGCACTAAGGTGATTGCCGGTCTGGGCATCACCACTTCGGCACCCTCTGTTGGAAGTTCCAGCGGAGGTTCTGGCAATAACTATCCCGTCAATCCTGGCCCCAGCATTCCTGTGCCCCCCCCTTGTAGTGATCACGTCGATGCGAATAAGGACGGCAAGTGTGACATTTGTGGTGTCGACATGCCGGATGCTAAGCCCGATTGCGATCATAACTACGTGGACGGCGTTTGCACTGAATGTGGTGCCAAGGATCCCAATTATCGTCCCACTGATCCCGAGCGGCCCGACAAACCCGACAGTCACGAGCATGTTTGGGGTGAGGACGGCAAGTGTACTGTCGCTGGATGCGATGCTACGAAACCGGCTGATCCGGATGTTCCGGAGGAGCCGGTCAAGCCCGCTCCTGTGCCCGTCGAGGTGACGGTGACTCCCGAAACCAGCAATGGCAAGACCACAGCGACGGTTGGCAGTGATGAAGAGAGCGTGAATGCTATCAAGGAAGCTCTGCAGGCGGCCGCTGACAACGAAGATCGTGAAGCGGGAGCCCCGCTAAACGTAACTATTGACGTTGCTACTAAAGGCAATGAGAAGGTTGGCGAAACCAACGTGACTCTGAGTGCTGACATGGTGGCGGCCTTGGTGGAAGCAAGCAAGATTGACGACGAGGGTAATGCTTCTGAAAGCATTCTCGTGACCGTCAATAGCGACACTGGCACTGTGACTCTGCCCTTGGAAGCCGTTCTGGCTGCTCAGGGTGATGTTGCGGAAGGCGCGCCGGCTCCTGATGTTGAGTTGGCTGTGGCGGACGTCGATAAGGACGCTCTGGCTGAGAGTCTGAAAGGCGAAGATGGTGACACTATCTTGGATAGCGGCAAGAACGAGGTCGATATGACCAATGCCGTTGTCTTGGACGTGACCCTGAAAGTCGATGGCGAGGCTGCTAACGTGAAGGATCTGAGTGACAATATTCAGATCACTGCGAAAGCTCCCGATGGTGCCAAGAACGTGAAGGTCTACTTCGTGAAGACTGAGGGCGACCAGCAGGTGCTGGAGCCGATCGGTGACGCGGATGCCGTCTATGAGGTGAACGACAAGGGCGAAGTTTCCTTTGGCGTGAATCACCTGACGACCTTTGTCGTGACTGAAGCCACGGTGGAACCTGAAGAGCCCAGCAAGCCGACTGATCCTACGCACGATTGTGCCAAGGACGGCCACGAGTATGTGGACGGCGTCTGTAAGTGGTGTAAGGCAGAAGAGCCGGCAAAGCCCGATCCGAAGCCCGAAGATTGTGACGGTTCTGGTCATGCTGCCCTGAAGCCCGGCGAAAAGTGTCCCAACTGCGATTTTGTCGCGCCCGCCGAGGAGACCAAAGATCCCTGCGAAGATGGCAAGCATAACTATGAGAACGGCGTCTGCACTGAATGCGGCGCCAAGGACCCGGACTACAGCAAGCCGACTGATCCTACGCACGATTGTGCCAAGGACGGCCACGAGTATGTGGATGGCGTCTGCAAGTGGTGTGGCGATAAGGAAACAACAACTGATCCTAAGCCTGACCCCGACACCTGTGAGCATAGCTATGGTAATGATGGCGTCTGCACGAAGTGTGGCGCAACAGATCCGAGCTATCAGCCCACTGACCCCACTCCGGGCAACCCGGATGGAGGCGAAGAGGGCAACAAGTGCGAGCACAATAATGATCCTGCCACCTGCCCCGAGTGCAACAAAGACACCGACGGTGAGAATACTGAGAAACCGGGCAACCCGGATGGAACCGAGCAACCCGGTGAGGGTGGCACGCCTGGCGGTGGCAACACTGAAGGTGGCGATAATACCGGTACCGGCGGTGATAGCGGCGATGTTAGTACACCCGAAGGTGGTGACAACGCCGGCACTGGTGGTACTGAAGGCGAGGAAGGGAACACTGGCACTGGCGGTGGTAACACTGAAGGTGGCGACAACACTGGCACTGGCAATGGCGCAAACCAGCCTGGCGACGGTGACGGCGTGAAGGATCCGCCGATTGACAACGAGGTAAAAGATCCCTTTGCGAATCTTGACCTTGCGTCCTAATCACAGCGAAAGGATTTTGTGCCTTAACTCCTAGAAACCCAGTTGAGGGCGGTCTTCGGACCGCCCTTTTCTATGAATATAAGTAATAGGAACCAAATAGATGAAACTGGTTCCCAAAACTGTTAAATTGTGCTAAAATAAGACAAGCTATCTAAAGTTAACCTAAAATATACAGAAAGGAGCCAGAATGAGTTCGGATGCCTCCGAAAATACGTCTAATGCTGCTGAAAAAGTTATCCGAATCGCTGGCTCGATTACGGTGGATGAGTTGGCGCAAGCCTTAGGTTTGTCTGTGACGGCGTTGATCGGCGAGCTATTTCGCAATGGCATTGTAGCCACGATTAATCAACGTCTAGATTTTGAAACAGCAGAGATTATGATTGAAGAGCTGGGCTTCGCTAACGTTCGCCTAGAGAGAAAAAACACCACTACCAAGATCAGTGATGGTTATCGCAAGGAACTAAGCGAACATGCTGTGTCGCGCCCACCAGTCGTGGCGGTTATGGGTCACGTCGACCATGGTAAAACCACTTTGCTGGATACGCTTCTGCATAAGAAAACCGTTGAGAACGAAGCTGGTGGTATCACCCAGCATATTTCGGCCTATCAGCTGGAGCATGATGGTCGGATGATTACTTTCTTGGATACGCCAGGACACGAAGCTTTTGCTGCTATTCGTCAGCATGGAGCAATGTTGACGGATATCGTTGTAATCGTAGTGGCTGCGGATGACGGTGTGAAGCCTCAGACGGTCGAGGCGATCAAGTTCGCACAGGGTGCCAATGCTAAGATCGTTGTAGCGATTAACAAGATCGATCGTGAGGGTGCGGATGTGCCAAGGACAATGGCAGACCTATCAACTCACGGTTTGCAGCCAGAGGAATGGGGTGGAGATATTATCATGGTGCCGGTATCAGCAAAGACCGGCGAGGGACTGGAGAAGTTACTCGAGAGCATTTTGCTGGTGGCTGATGTGGAAGATCTTAAAGCCGATGTGGATATTCCAGCAGAAGGCCTAGTTATCGAGTCACACATGGAAACTGGCAAAGGCTCAGTAGTCAATCTTTTGGTGACGGGCGGGGAATTAAAAGTCGGAGAATTTGTGACGGCAGGGAATGTTTATGGCAAGATCCGTACGATGCTCGATTTTCAGGGCAAGCCGAAAGGTAAAGCTACGCCGTCTACTCCTGTGACGGTGACTGGCTTTAAGGACTTGCCAAATTTCGGCGATCGTTTCTTTGAACAAAAAGATGAGAAGACCGCTCGCAAAATGGCATTGCTCAATGCTCAGGAGGCAGCGAACGAAGCAATGTCGGCAAATGTTACTTCGACAGATCTTTTGCGTATGATGCAGTCGGTCGACAATTCTAAGGTCTTTAACGTCATTGTCAAGGGCGATGTGCTTGGTTCCGTGACTAGCGTAGTTGATTCGTTAAAGCTGATTGATACAAAAGGTGAGGTGACTTTGAATATTGTCGCGACCGGTGTTGGTGATGTGACAGAGAACGACGTTTATATGGCGGCTGGCGATGGCAATACTGTTATTTATGGTTTTAATATTTCAGTTCCGACTAATATCGCGAAGCTGGCGGCACGTGATGGTGTAGCGATACGTAATTATCGAGTAATCTATGAGCTTCTGGATGATGCGAAGACTAGCATGGAAGGCTTGCTAGGCGAGGAAATTGTCGAGAATGAGCTTGGAGCGATGAAAGTAATGGGCGTATTCCGCATTACGAAGACCGAAGCGATCGCTGGTGGTAAAGTCACAAAAGGCAAGGTGATCCCAGGAGCGATGGTGCGCGTAAAACATGGCAATGAGATTATTGGCGAGGCAGAAGTCGCTAGTGTCGAGAAAGAACGCATCGAAGCGAAAGAGCTGATCGAGGGCGAGATTGGTGGTTTGGCATTGAAGACTGAAAAGAAAATTCCGATGGAAGTTGATGACAAGCTAGAGTTCTTCACTCGTGAGCGCAAAAAACGTACTCTTGACTAAAAATATCATACTCTTTTGCATCAAAAACGTACTCAGACGTATTGAGATTATACTCGTAAGTGCATAGAATATACTCAGACTTAGGCATACCGTACTCTTCTATGCAGAAAACGTACTCCGAGCTTACACTACTATGTTTCTTTAGCATGAGTATCGTTTGGTATCCGAGTGGTTGGTTGAGAGTGCATTTTTTTGGTTCAAAAAATCTTCCAAAAAAGTCTTGCCAAATGTAAAACGCTCGTGTATAATTAAAAACATAAGTAATAGAGGAATACTATGAATATAAACAAAAAGTCACGGAAGAGTCTTGTCGGTCCCGCAAGCTGCATGGCATTGCTGGTATTGCTGGCTGTGGCAACAATGTGCCCAGTCAGCAGTCGTGCGCGTGTAAATGCTACTGATGGTAGTGGTAGTAGTTCAGCAGACACAGCGGATACGGAAGACACTTTGCCGACCGAAGAGAACGGGGAAGAAAATGATGCGCCTAGTGATGAAGCAGCGGGCGATGAAGTTACCCCTGTTTCTGATGAAAATACTAACGCATCTGCCCGTGCAGCGGCTTCAGCGGCACTCTCCATCACATCTGGTGGCGCACTAGATCAGACTACGAGTGCTGAGCATGGTAAGCTCGCTACTCGTGCGCATAATGTTCATATTACTGCAAGTGATATCGAAGCTTACAGTTTGCAGATTACTGCAGCAAGCGGTGCTTCGCCAAATTTGACCTTAGACAACACTAGTACGACTATCGGTGGTGTTGGTACTGGTGGTACAGTCGGTACTTCGATCGGTGACAACAAATGGGGTTGGGCATGGAGCGACACTGCTTCGGCGAACCCAAATAGTATGACATATTATACCTTGCCTGCTTATAATACATCTGGTACAAACATGGCGACTGGTAAGATTAAAAATGCCACGGTTTCTAGCGGGTCCGTTAATCTTACCGGTACTCTAGCTTTTGCGGCTAAGTTCGGCAGTTCAGCTGCTTCAGGTCACTACCGTACCTCGGTTTTACTCGCACTTACGGCGACGCCGAAGAAGGTTGCTAACATTGATGGTATCAGTACTATGCAGGAAATGACGGCTGAGATATGTAGAAACTCCGATATCGGTGCTGCTAAAAACCTTAGGGATACTCGTGATGGTAGCGAGTACTCCATCCGCAAACATGAAGATGGGAATTGCTGGATGACCCAGAATCTACGTATCGTTAATAAAACCATCACTCCAGCCGACTCGGATGTCACTGCAAACTACACCATCCCTCCTTCTAGTCTCTCTGGCTTCTCCAGTAGTAACTACTATGCTAGCCAAGTCTATTATGCCAATAATACCACCAATGGTGCTTACTACTCTTGGACTGCTGCTACTGCTGGTACTGGTACTAGCTCCGTCACAAGCGGTGATGCTCCAAGTAGTGTCTGCCCTAAGGGTTGGAAGTTACCACCAAACTCTGGTAAGGGCTCTTACACTAACTTTACTAGTGCTGCTGGCATCGCTAATAACGCTGCTGGTTCTACTAAGATCCGCTCTGCTCCCTACAACTTCCCTTATGCCGGGTACGTCAGCAATGGCTCACTGCACGATGTCGGCTCCGGCGGCTACTATTGGTCACGTACTGTCGTCTCTGGTAGTAGTCAGGGCGCGTACCGCCTGGCCTTCAATAGCTCCAGTGTCGGCCCAGCCTACTACTACAACCGTTACTTCGGCCTCTCCATACGCTGCGTCGCGGTAGGGATTTAGCTTGCCTTAAGACTAATAATTATTTGCTATCCCACCTCCCATAATATACCGAATGGTTTTATGGGAGTTGGGATATTTTGGGTAAAATTTTTGATAAATTTAGCTAATTTAGCCATATTCTAGTCAAAACCACCAATTTTAACCTACCTCAAAGTACTATTTTCCCGTTTAAGCCTATTTAGAGCCATTCTAAGCGATTTTTCTGAAAACCTTGGTATGAGGAAGGTTTGAAGACAAAAAGCGCTAGGAAGCTTCTAGAGGCGTCATAGTTGGAAAGCAATGCTTCCGATAGATTAAAAGAGCATTGAAGCGTATATGTAAATGAGGCATTAATATCACACCCAGCCTATCCCTAAAGCTTGTCCGCAGTTTACGAACGAGGAGAAGGTGACACGCACCCGTAACGACGGGATGCGTGGACACCGCAGGCTTTAGGGATACGGCTGGTGTGATATTAAACTATTGTATCCCCTCATCACCCTTAACCCATATACTATTTAGGTAGTAGCGACGCAGCGTATGGGGTAACCGTCGTAACGGACGTTGTCGTCGCTGGCTGGGTTAACATTGCGGCTATTGAAGTATAGGGCGTATGTGCCGTTGGTAGAGTAGGCAGTACGTAACCAATAGTGGCCCCAAGAACCAACAAAGCCTAGTGAGCCATCGTCGACGTCCCCGGCATAAGGGAAGTTGTAGGAAATTAAAAACCAATTGTTTTCATGACTTCTTTGAGCTGGTTTTGGGTGTCTTCTACAGTGCCATTATTAAGAATGAAGTAATCAGCTGCGGCAATCGGACCGCCTTTTTCAAGATTTTCGATTTCGCTGATATCGCGCTCGCGAATCGCTTTACCGTCGAAAGGTCGTTCTGGACGCTTGGCAACGCGCTCGTAGCGCAACGATTTAGTAGTAACGACAGCAATAAAAGTCAAATCACCAGGGAATTCATGTTTTAGTGTCTTGTATTCGGTCCAAGAGTAAACTCCATCTAGAACGACGCGTTTTTGCCCAGCGGAGATGAGATCTTTTGTTTCGGCAATTGCTTGGCGAACTACCCAATCCTTACCTTCAGTATTGCGGATCATTTCACGAAAGGCTTTTTCGCTCTCGCCGTCGATAGTACGCTCAATGCCACGTTTTTGCATTTCCTTATAGATCATGCCTCCAAAATATACTTTTGGGATACCATGCTCGGTCAGATAGTCAACAATGACGGATTTTCCACTTCCGCTCATACCAACAATAGCAAGAATTTTTACATCTCTAGAATCTAACATGGTTTATATTATATCATAGAGTTAAGTTTTGCAAAATAGCTTCCCTTATTGCCGATAGATGATAGGGGATATGATATAATCATACTATGAAACGACTGGTAATTATAGATGGCAAATCGGTGTTTTATAGGGGTTATTATGCAATGGGCGCTCTTTCGACGAGTGATGGTACGCCGACGGGGGGAGTTTATGGTTTTGCGGCGATTGCAATGGAAATAGTGCGACAGCTTGACCCGACTAAGGTCGTAGTGGCTTGGGATTCTAAGAGTTCTACCGCAAAGCGCAAGGCGGTGTTTTCTGACTATAAAGCTGGTCGAACGAAGCCAGGTGAAGATTTTTATGCCCAGATTCCACTGCTCGAAGAGCTGGTTTTGGCTTTGGGATGGGGCTTTGTGGAATGTGATGATTATGAAGCGGATGATATTATTGGAACTTTGGCGCTTCAAGCAGATGAGGAAAGTGACTATGATACTTATATTGTCTCCTCTGATCTAGATATGCTACAGGTGGTAGATGATAATACGCGGATGTTTCGCATATTAAAGGGTTTTTCTAAGCTAGAAGAGCTTGATGTGGCAGCAGTGGAAGCTAAATATGGTATCAAAAAGGCACAGTTTTTGGATTTGAAAGCTCTGAAAGGTGATTCGTCAGACAATATCCCTGGTGTTCCGGGTGTAGGTGAAAAAACAGCGGTAAAACTGCTGAATCAATATGAAACGCTAGATGGGGTCTATGAACATTTAGACGAGATCACGGGTAGCACTAGGAAGAAGCTTGAAGAGGGAAAAGATAGCGCGAAGATGTCGTATTTTCTTGCAAAAATCATGACTGATGCGCCGGTGAAGCTGGCGGATATGCCAGATTTAGAGATTGATAAAGATCGTATTGTTGCGGCCTTAAAAAAATTGGAGTTTCGCTCGCTGGTGGGGAAGTTTATGAAGGAGAAACTCGACTCAAAAGCTCCAGCTCCTAAGAAAGAAAAAGCTTCAAGTCAGCAAACAGGTTTTAACTTTAGTCAGCAGACCTTGGAAATACCGCGTTATCTTGAGGATGGTACGCTGATTTCTTGGAATGTCAAAGAATTGATGCATAAAAATATCGAAGTAGCAGAGAAAATCTTGGGAGGAGGGAAGTTTTGGGATTTGGGACAGGGGAGCTTCTTGCTTGATCCGCTTGCTCGAAACGTTGAATACGGGGATGAGATGGCTGAATATGAACGCCAAAAGGCGGAGTTTAGTAAGCTATCTGGCTTGAATACAATTTTTACTCAGTTCGATTTACCATTGATACCGGTACTGTACCAGATGGAACAGGTAGGGATGCTGATTGATCGAGAGTACTTTCAAGGAATGAAAGTAGAGTTCTCGACTGAGGTTAATAAAATTGAACACAAAATTTGGTCAATGGCAGGACAGGAGTTTAATATTAATTCTCCTGTACAGCTTTCTGAGATACTGTTCACAAAATTAAATTTACCAACAAAAGGTATCAAAAAGACGCAGCGTGGATATTCTACTGGCGTCAAGGAACTTGATAAATTAGAGGGCAAGCACGAAATTATTGATGCTATTCGTGAATATCGTGAGGAGGCCAAGCTATTGTCTACCTATATCATGCCATTACCAGAGCTGGCAGATATCGAGGGGCGAGTTCATACAACCTTTAATCAGAATGTGACGGCGACTGGTAGGCTTTCGTCAACCAATCCAAATTTGCAGAATATACCTGTGCGCACAGAAGAAGGGCGCCGGATCAGGACTGGATTTATAGCTGGGGATGGTAAGACGTTGGTTAGCGCGGACTACTCGCAGTTTGAGCTGAGACTAGCAGCGGCTTTGGCGGGGGATCAAGCTCTAATCGAGGACTTCAATAATGATGTCGACATTCATACGAAGACAGCCTCGGAAGCTTTTGGTATCGCAATGGAAGAGGTGAGCAAGTCGCAGCGTCGTGCGGCAAAGGTGATCAACTTTGGTATTTTATATGGTATGAGCATTAGGGGATTGTCGACGGCGGCGGATATGAGCTACGATGAGGCGAAGCAATTTATTGAGAGCTATTTCGAGCTACGCAAGCCGATTAAGGACTATTTAGAGAAGATCCTTGTACAAGCGCGAGAGCGGGGCTATGTTGAAACCCTCTTTGGGCGTAGGCGGCCGACTCCAGATGTGCAGTCGAGCAATTTCTTAGTCAGAACTGGCGCGGAGCGAGCTGCACAGAATATGCCGATACAAGGTACGGAGGCGGATCTAATGAAACGTGCAATGATTAGAGTTGCAGCCGCCTTGCCTGAACACGCTAACGTGGTGATGCAGGTACACGACTCTCTGATCATTGAGTGCGATGAGGGGATGGAAGGGCAGATTGGCGGCATCCTGCGTGAAGAAATGGAAAATGTTGCCCCAGAACTGCCAGTGAAGCTGAAAGTAGACATATCAGTGGGGAAAAACTGGGGAGAATTGTAAGCTTTTACAAGTTGATGATAAGGATAATGGAGGAATTTGAATAATATGCCAGAGTTACCAGAAGTTGAAACTATCAAGAGGGGGTTAGCACCATTAATTATTAAGAAAAAGATCGTTCAAGTGGAGATTGATCCGCACACTCAGAAAAGCTTTCAGGGTGAAGAAGCTAATGTGGTAGATGTGACGGTAAAAGACATCCGTAGGAGAGGCAAGGCTTTGTTGATTGATTTGGACAATGATTATACGATGATGGTGCATTTGAGAATGACGGGGCAATTGATCTGGCGGGGTGCGGGGGTTGATTTGGCGCCGGAAGAGGCAAATTTGCCACAAAAAGACGCGGTGGCTCAAGACGCATCAAAGGCGAATTTTGCAGCAGGACATCCGAGTAAAAATTTTACAGATGCTTTGCCAAACGCTCAGACGCGCGTGAGTTTTACCTTTGATGAAGGTACGCTGTTCTTTAATGACCAGCGCAAATTTGGCTTCGTCAAAGTGATTCCAACGGGGGAGGTTGAACAAGAAAAGTTTATTGCTGAGCTAGCTAAAGAGCCATGGGAAATGTGTACACAAGAATTGTTCAGCCAGTGTCAGCGTCATAAAAATGCTCCTATCAAAGCGGTGCTTTTGGATCAGAAAGTCATCGCTGGACTAGGCAATATCTATGCTGATGAATCATTATTTTATGCGAGTGTACATCCTGCCACTAAGGCCGGAGAGCTAACAGAAGCACAGGTCGAGATGCTGCTAGAGGGGGCAAGGAGCGTCATGATGGCGTCAATCGACTCAGGCGGCTCCACTATGGCTACTTACGTCAAGCCAGATGGAAGTACTGGGAATTATATCGAGAACTTCGCGCAGGTATTTCGACGAGAGGGGAAGCCTTGCCTGAGGTGCAATGAAACCTTGCAAAAGACCCGTGTAGCGGGGCGGGGAACCCACTACTGCCCGAAATGTCAAAAAGCTCCAGAGTACTTTAAAGATGTTTAAAGTTTTCTATGGTCCGAATCGGCTTGAGGCGGAAAAGGCTATCAAGCAAACCTTAGGGGATAGCTACGAGGTTTTTGAGGGCGAAAAGTTAGAGCTGGCGGATCTACCGAGCATTTTCCGTGGTACTTCATTGTTTGGGGAAGAAAAACGGCAGATTTTGCTGAAAGATTTAGGTGAAAATCCTGCGGTTTGGGAGAAGGTTGTAGACTATCTAGATACCAGCCATGAAGTCATTATTTGGGAAATGAAGCTAGATAAGCGTTCGTCAGGGTATAAGGGATTGAAGGATGCTGGGGCGGACTTAGTAGAGTTCACCGAAACCAAAAAGCCAGATTTCAACTTAGTTTTTAATATCCTCAATACAGCCTTTCGTGATGGCGTGCAGGCAGTAAAAATGTTAGAACAGATCGAGAGCGAACAGGATTCGTATATGTTTTTTGGCCTGCTAGTAACGCAAATGTTGAAAAAATATGAGGCATCCGGTGCGGCGGCGCGAGAGCGTAGGATCTTGAAGGAGTTAGCGACCTTAGATATACAAATGAAAAGTAGCAGTCTCGAACCTTGGGATCTAGTTAAGAGTTTTCTTCTGAGAGTGAAAGGAATGTAGCGCAAAAATGATCGGTTGAAGATATAAAAGAACAACAAAAAGCTACTGAAGCGGGTGGCTTGAACGTATGATTTTAGCACAAAAATACCAGCTGATACGCTGGTATTTGGAATATGTGGATTAAGCAGATTAAGCAGTTGCTTTGGTAGCTTTAGCGAACTTAGCTAGAGCGGCCTTACGGCGAGAAGCAGTATTCTTCTTGAGAAGACCTTTCTTGACGGCCTTATCATACTCAGACTGAGCTTTGGACATGTTCTCGGCAGTAGGATTAGCTTTGAAAGCTTTTAGAGTGGTCTTAATATCGCTCTTAATCTGTTGATTCTTAGCGGTGCGCTTTACAGCTTGGCGTGCAGCCTTTTTTGCGGACTTAATAATCGGCATTAAAATTTCCTCGAGGTTAATTTATAAATTGATAACTCTTTGAGCCATTATATCCGATTTATCGAAAAAAGTAAAGAGTAAAAACAGGGAATTTGACAATAATTTCCAGAAGATAAGCGTACAAAAGTCAGAAGGTGATGTCTTGTGTGTTATAATTTAAGCATGAGTGAAAAACTTCCTTATAATCCAGTCGAACGTATCCGAGATATGAACAGTGACGAGCAGATTATGGATCGTCTTGATATGATGATTGAACGGCAAAATGAGCGCCTGAGACAACGGGAATCAGGAAGAAAAGCCCTGGAGGCAGCGAATCGCCCAAGTCCAGAGGAAATGTATCGCCGTCGAGTAGCAGTAGGGGTGCAAGAAGCGAAGCGACTTGCGTCAATCCATGGTGATGATACAGAACAAAAGCTGGAGAGGATGGATCGTTTAGCCAACATGCAGAATGATGATCCGGATCAGTATTGGCGTGACGTGATGGCGCAAGTTGCCGAGGAACGTTATGGTGAAGATAAGGATAACATTAAGTTCTATTATTCGACAAGCTTTGAGAATTTGCAGAAAATGTTCCAAGGTGATAAGTTGGTGAGCCAAGATGCGAATGGCAATCCGTTTAATAGTGAGATTAAGCTGTCGGCAGACTATAAAGAGAACGGTAAGTGGAAATCGGGTTTTGCGAGTGAACGGGATGCACAGTCAGATGAGATTACGCTGGTTTTTGATGGTAACTTGCTGAAAGATGGTGGCTTTATCCCGCTAGGTGATAACCCTTTGCTTAGCTCGGTGGACTTGAAAAAAACTTGCTTAGGTCTAGTATGGCCGGATCGTAGGCTGGATGGGAAGGTGCAGAAATTTTTGAGACAGAACGAATTAGATTTGCCTTGCTATCACGCAGAGAATGGGGATGATAAGTGGAGCGAACGGGCGTATTCGGCTGAGTTGCTCCGACAAAACCGAGATAAAGCAGTAACCGCTGGCGAGCGACGTCGAGAACATGAAGCTGAGCTGCGCGATCAAGTCTTTGATAATGTTGATAAAGATGCAGCTGATAAACTCACGAAGCGCTATGTAGATCGGATGTCGCGTAAAGATGTTGCAAAATTATTGCGCAAGTACAATAAACTCAACAAAGAATCGAAGCGCCGAGTAGCTGAACAGGCTGTGGCGGAATATTGTGCGGTCGTGCTAGATTTAGAGCATCCAGTGCGTGTGCAGTATATCAATGATCCGGCCAGCAAGCAAGCGGCGGATTATCGTTTGTATTCTGGATCTCGTGGAATAGAGCATTTATTGACGGTAAATCGCGCAAAATTTAGCGGTGATAATGTGATGGAAATACTCGAGGTTTTAGGTCATGAAAGTTGGCATGCAAAGCAGAGAGAATCACAATTAGAGTGGCTGGATTCCAGTAGACGCTCCCGTATGAGCGCAGAGGATCAAAAACGTGCTGAGGCTTATGAGTGGAATTCGGATCATTTTATTAAGCCGGATGTCGATTATGCTCAGTATCGGGCGCAGCTCTTGGAGGTAGAAGCGAATCAATTTTCGCAAAAAGCCGTGGCTACAGGACGAGCGGCGGCCAAATATCTTGCGATGCCACGCAAAGAGCGTGTAGCGGAGAAATTTAAGCGTAAGAAGAAAAAGTAAGGTAGAGAATGGAACTAACGTTTAGCTATATTTTGTCACAAATTTTGACGGTAGTCGAGTACGGTTTGCTGGGCGCATCGTATTTGGCGAAGAAGCGTAAAGCAGTAGTATTTCTAGATATCTTGTCGATGTCTACTGGTATTATCGTTTATATTTTGCTGGGGGCTGATCTGGGTATGGCGATGTCAGTGATTATTCTGCTGGCGAATTTCTATTATCTGTGGGATGAAAATCATCATAATGCCAAAGAGCGTAGTAAGCTGTATCCGCGGGATTATATCGTATTAATGGTAGTATTGCTAGCGATCGGTATCGTGACGATCTTTACTTATGATGGACCGCTTAGTTTACTGTCGGTGGCGGCGACGGCGTTGTATGAGATTTCGATCTGGCAAAAGAGTACGAAAGTCTATAAGTTTTTGGGTATCCCAGTGGCGTTTTGTTGGATGTCATATAATGGTTTTGAACAATCAATCTTCGGCGTACTTTGTGAAGCCGTGATGTTTATTACCTCGATTATTGGGTATGTACGCGAGTTGAAAGCTGAGAAGAGTAAGAAACATAAACTCAGCGTGACGGCTAAACCAAAGTCGAAATTGAAAAACGCTTAAAACCTAAAGCCACGCCCAAAAGTTGAAATCAAAAAGCACCTAGAACATGAAAGCTGTTCTCAAAGGTTGATTATGTTGGGCATTCGCTGGCAAAAAAATATCTCCCGCGAGTTCGTGGAAGATATTAGTTAGTCAAATTCTGGTGGGTCGCGAGGGACTCGAACCCCCGACCCTCTCGGTGTAAACGAGATGCTCTAGCCAACTGAGCTAGCGACCCAGATGTGATCATTATAACACGGATATTTGGATATGTATAGAGTTTTATGGTGGTGGATTGAGCTGATATGAAATGAGCTTTCAAGCCCTGCTGTACAATAGTTGTTTCGAGGGCAGAGAAAACCGCCCCCGAAGAGGCGGTGGGGAATGAAAGCTTAGATTACGTTGATTAGTGCCTGAAACGATGCCTCAAGAGCATCATTTTCAAATATGGGCTCAATATTGACGCTGGCATTTTTCGCTATGGCAAGCACTTTGGATAGCACCCGAACATCTTTGAGTCGGAGGGCTTCGCACTCCTCACGGTCAAGTAACTGTGAGTAGATGCGCTCATTGCCAGTTTCATCAAGTGGTGTAGTGCAATTACCGTCAAACGGTTCTATGGTGCCATTCTCATAGGCGCAGATATTGACAACTTGCAGTGACTGGATCTGCTGTCTGGTTTCGTCCAGAATAGCAACTTTCTCGGCACGCTCTTGGGAGATGCGATTCATCTCAAGTACAAGCCGGTTATTCTCATTCACGATTGCTTCGTACTCGGCTGCTTTAGTATGAAAAGCCAGTCGAAGCTGCTCCATATCCTCGCTGAGATCTCGCAACTGTCGAATGCAATCACGATGCTCTCTAGCGAACTGCTTGTGCTGGGACTCTAGAGCGATGATTTCATCGCTTTGCTGGTGTTCTGCAGCTTCCAGCAGCTGTAGCTGAGTAGCGCGAGAGGGATCATGGTTAGCAGGGGACAGCTGCACTTCTGTGAGTAATGAGATAGGTTTGCCTTCTTCGAGATTGCTCGGGGGTGGGGTGCATGTATTACCTCTATCGCCGCGTTTGAAGCGACTGAGCCGCTTACCGTTGGCACGAATGGCGTCCAGTATGGCTTCGTGATCATGGCGATAGATAATGCGTACATGTTGGGTGAATTCTTCAGGGGTGCAGGAGTATTTTTCGCAGAAAGCATCCATGTCGAAACCATGGCGTATGCCGAAGCGAAGATTGACCTGTCGAGCTTGTTTCAAGAGAGCCATACTTCTTCCTCCTCTGTCAGACACTGTTGTTGGATCTCAGCGGTTTGGATGTGCTGGGCGATAACAGCTAGGGTGCTGTCAAACTCGTCAAGCGTTGCTTGGGCGTGCTGTTGGAAATTCGTCAGATCAACTGGTTTAACTGGATCGAAACGACGTTCATGGGTCAGGTGCTTGGCGCGGGGAGTAATCAGCAGGGATTCACGGCTCACGCCAGCCCGATCGGCAATTTCTTGCAAACAGTCATAAACGGTACTGACGTGCAGGTCATAACGCGCTGCGATCTGCTTGGGTGTAAGGTTCTCTTCAGTATGCAGGCGTATGTAATCCGCTTTCATTTTTAAGGTTCTTTCATGTTGACTAGACAAGTAATTGACCTCCTTTCTGGTCAAAAAGGTTTGAGTCTATTGCAACAAAATGAATGCTTAGGTACGCTAAGACGTGCCCTATCTTTCTATTGTAGCACACATTGTTAAAATTGTCAAGCTCTAGGGAGAAAATAGAAGTTTTTCATCTCTAGGATAGATTATTTGTGCTATAATAATGAAATAAATTCAAGAAAGGATAAAGCTATGGAAGAACAAGTAGAGAGGATGCGACATACGCTGAGTCATGTGATGGCAGCAGCGGTACGGGAGCTTTATCCGACAACAGCTTTTGGTATCGGTCCGGCGATTGCTACTGGGTTTTATTATGATATGGACTTTGGTAATGTTAAAGTCTCCGATGCAGACCTGAAAAAGATTGAGAAGAAGATGCGAGGCATCATCGCACGCAAATGTAAGATGGTACGCCGTGAGGCTTCACGTGATGAGGCTCTAGATTGGGCGAAAGAACATAACCAAAAATACAAGGTAGAGCTAATTAACGATTTGCCGGAAGATGCGACAATTAGTTTTTACGATTTGGTAGATCCGAAAGGCGAGGTATTGTTTACTGACCTTTGTAAAGGACCGCACGTCGATGATTTGAAAGATTTGGGGGTTTTCCAGTTGGATAAAATCGCTGGAGCCTATTGGCGTGGTGACGAGCATCGTGAGATGCTGACGCGTATCTATGGCTTAGCTTTTACGACCGAGGAGGAGTTGAAGGCTTATCTTGCGCAACAAGAGGAAGCGAAGAAGCGTGATCATCGTAAACTGGGAAAAGAATTGGATCTATTCTGCTCGTCGGAGTTAGTCGGTGCGGGCTTGCCACTATTTACCCCACGTGGGACGATTTTACGGGACATGTTGAATGAATTTGCGCAAGGTTACCGCGTGCGCTGTGGTTATCGTAAAGTCTGTATTCCGCATATTGCTAATGTTGACCTCTATAAGACTTCAGGTCACTACGAGAAGTTTCCAGAGCTTTTGAAGTTCGTCAGCTCCGAATCGGGCGACGAATTGGCCTTGAAGCCGGTTAACTGTCCTCATCATAGTCAGATTTTTGCAAGTGCGCCGCGTTCATACAAAGAATTACCAGTGAAATATCTCGAAACCACGATGGTTTATCGTGACGAACGCAAGGGGGAATTGGGCGGTCTGTCACGGGTACGGGCGATTACTCAGGATGATTCGCATGTTTTCTGTACGGAAGATCAGGTCGAGGGGGTGTTTGGCGAGTTGATTGAGTCGGCCAAAGATCTCTATAATCGAGTTGAGATGAAATTACGCTTGCGCTTGAGTTTTCGTGATGATGGTGAAGGGTATATCGGCGATAAAGACATGTGGGAGCGTGCGCAGACTTCGATTCAGAAGATGGCGGACAAATTTCAGATGGAATACTATATTGGGCTTGGCGAAGCGGCTATGTATGGCCCAAAGATGGACTTCATGGCGGTTGATGCCTTGGGTCGCGAATGGCAATTGGCCACCGTGCAGCTTGACTACGCTATGCCAAAGCGCTTTGGCTTGGAATATACCGACACTGACGGTACGAAAAAGACCCCGATCATGGTGCATTGCGCTTTGATTGGCTCGATTGAGCGGTTCATGAGTGTGTTTATTGAACATACGGCGGGCTGGTTCCCATTGTGGTGTGCGCCAGAGCAGGTAAGAATACTGACTGTGAGTGATGAAATTGAATCGTATGCTCAGAAAGTTAGCGAAATTTTAGCAGGGATTGAGCTTGAAGAACCAATCCAGCATAACCAGTTGCGCTATTCGCTGGACAATAGCGATGATAGTTTAGGCAAGAAGATTAAACGGGCTACTGGTCTGAAGATTCCAATTGTGATTATCTTGGGTAAGAAAGATGAAGAGGCTGGTGAAGTAAGCGTTCGCCTGCGTGATGGTGAGGAGAAAGTTCCTCTAGAGAAGCTGGAAGAATTCATCCGTGGTCGTTCCGAAAAACGCTAAAACTATTGTCATCTTGGGACCGACGGCTTCAGGGAAGACGGGGGTTTCGATTGAGATAGCCAAGGAGATAGAAAAGCGGGCGCGGGAGGGGCGTCTGCTGGCTGGGTTGAGTGGAGCGGAAATCATTTCCGCGGATTCACGAGCGATCTACAAGGGAATGGATCTGGGTACGGCTAAGCCACCTCTGGAAGAGCAGGGCGGCGTAGCGCACTGGGGAATTGATCTAGTCGAACCAGGTATGCGCTTCACAGTGGCGGATTGGAAGGAATACGCTGAACAAAAGATTAAAGAAATTCAAGCGCGAGGGAATTTGCCAATGGTAGTAGGCGGTACGGGGCTGTATATTGATGCGCTGGTCTATAATTATGATTTTACTCAGGCGGCTAAAGAGAACCAATCTGATCGTAAAGAGATCTGTACAAATTTTGTACTCACTGGCGTAAATACTGACAGCAGCATATTGAGGGAGAGAATTACTGAGAGGGTGAATAAATTATTTGTTCAGGAGCTTTATGATGAAACTAATCGACTGATACAAAAATACGGCTGGGGTAGTCAAGCGATGAAGAGCAATATTTATCAATTTGCTTGGGGTTATATGCAGGGTGAATATAGCTTAGAACGGGCGAAAGAGCTGGCAGTGTTTGATGACTGGCACTTGGCTAAACGGCAGCTAACTTGGTTTAAGCGAAACAAAAATATTGTTTGGTTACCACTTGCTAAAGTTAAGGAATACGTGATAAAATGTATACAAGATGAGTAAAGAAAATAATGCACCTATTGAAAAATTGTTCGGCTCCAAAACACGAGCTAAGTTGCTAGAACTTTTCTTTGCTAATACGAATAAATCTTTTTACGTTCGCGAGATCACTAGGGTGATTGAGGAGCAGATTAACTCTGTACGTAGGGAATTGACTAACCTCGAGAGTATTGGTGTGATTCGCAATGAAACTTTTGATAACAAGGTTTATTACACTGCGAATATGAAGCATCCTTTCGCACACGCTTTTCAAGAGATGTTTGCGCCACATAAGGCGGTGGCGGCGACGAAAGTTCAAGAGATCAAACGCAAGCCGTCAAATAGTTGGGATGAGTATATTCGGCCTGTTTCTAAGTATTTGCGAGCGATGGCGCTGTTTAATCGCGCGCCAGGTCAAGATGGGATCGATCTTCTAATTATCGGTGATGACAAGACTAAGAAGTTGACCCGCTGGGCGGAGGTGATTGAGAAGAAGCAGGGAAAACCTTTGGACTACGTAATCTTGGGACGGGATGATTACCTCTATCGGCTTAGTGTAAAAGATCGTTTTGTTATGGGCATTCTAGAAGATACAGAGATTGCGGAGTTGTATGATCCAGAAGAAATAGTCAAAGTTGATGTAGTAGAGAATTAAAGGAGGAAAATGTTTGAGATTGAATGTAAGAACCCAGATGAGATTATCTTAACGACTAAGAAGACCAGTATCAAATTTAACGTTGCCGAGCAAACAATAGATGCGAACCTAAATGTCGGCAAGATCTATGGTCCAGGTGAGTTTGAGATTGGTGATGTAGCGATTCGGGGGTTGCCGACTGGTGAACGCACGGCTTATGAGGCGGTAATTGGCAATGTGCATATTGGTATTATTGGTGATAATGAAGAGGCAGCCATGCTGGACGAGTTAGGGGTATCTGACGTACTCTGCACATCATCGGTGCGTGCGGTGCGCGAAGTAGAGCCAAAAGTAGTTATCGCTATGGGTAATGTTGATGGTATGGTTACAGAGTTAAAAACCACACCAAGAGCAGAGAAGAAATATAAGTTGAAAAACTTTGAGGCTTTGCCACCGACTTTAGATGTGGTGGCTCTAACTTAGGAATAAAATGCAGGGCAATACCGTTATTACGCTAATTGTTATTCTGGTAGTGGTGCTATTTTCGATGGTACTGCATGAGCTGGCACATGGTTTGGTAGCCTATTGGCTAGGGGACGATACGGCGAAAGATGATGGCAGATTAACTTTGAACCCTTTGAAACATCTTGATCCAGTCATGTCTTTTTTGATTCCGATTTTGATGTTTTTGGGTGGAGGACCGATCTTTGGTGGGGCGAAGCCTGTGCCAGTAGATACGAAGAATATTAAACATGGTCCTTGGGGCATGGCACTGGTAGCTTTAGCGGGGCCATTGACGAACTTCCTTTTGGCTTTGATCGGATTCTTGATAGGTGTGTGGACTGGGTTGATCGTTGTGTCGAACGGTATGCCTGGGTTCGTGAACAACTTAGGCGGTATCATTATGATGGAGATTGTGATGGTAAACTTGGGCTTCGGGATTTTTAACTTGATTCCGATCCCGCCATTAGACGGGTCTAGGATATTGTATGCGATTTCTCCAGATGGCGTTCGCAATATTATGGATCAGATGGAAACTTTGGGGATTATCTTGGTGATGGCGTTGGTGATTTTATTCCCATCGGCTTTATCCTTGATTATGAATGGTACTCTAGAGGGAATCTTGCATGCTTTCGCTTGGTTAGTCGGTGGTACTTAGGGGGGATAGCGCTGTCCCGTTTATCGTCAGCGGAAGTTCGGAACAGGGGCGGCATCATTGAGGGGCTAGAATAGGTCTAGCAGACGAGGGGCTAGTGTGCTATAATTAAGTTAGCCCTAGTGGCGGCATGATTTTCCTGAATAATCATGTTTAGGGATTTCGTGGCTCATCTCCGTGGAGATGTCGCATAAGATTTTACCCACCTTGTATATACTACAGGGAAAACATCGTCATTGGGGCTACCTTAGGGTAGTACTAGGGTACAAATTAATGGTTTGTTGTGAGAGTATTTGAGGAGTGCTTTGGCAAGAAAACATTAAATTTTTAAGGTTTATTTAAGGTGCAAAAAGTGAAACAACGTATTCGAGTGGCAGCAATTGTCCAGAAGGGGCGAGAGGTGCTAATTATGAAGAAAGCTCAGGGTCGGGTGGACGGTCTACCGGTTTGGGAAATCCCAACGGGGAAGATTAAATTTGGTGAACAGCCCGAAGAAGCGATGGATCGCATGCTTGAGGAATATCTTGGCATAGAGATAACAGAGAAGATAGAGCTAAAAGACGTAGTGACTTTTTTGGCGCCATTGGGATCAAGCCAGCTGAGTAATTTATATATTGTTTATAACGTACGGTTGAGTGATGACACGAAGATTACTCCGCAGGATCGATATAGCTCGTACAAATATATCAAAGTTGATGAACTGGCTGGGTATAGGCTGGATGAGGCTAGTCTGAGCGTGCTGGAGATGGAGGAACATCAGCCTACGAGTTTGAATTACAAAACAGTAGCAAATAGCGCGACAGTTTACATTGACGGTTGTAGCCGCGGTAATCCTGGTCCAGCGGGCATTGGCTACCATATTGTGGGTCCGAATGGGGCAGTTTTGGCTTGCGGAGGGGAATTTATCGGTTTCGCGACCTCGAGAGTAGCAGAATATTATGCTCTGAAAGCTGGTTGTGAAAAAGCGATCGAGTTGGGGTTGAAATCGGTACGTTTTGTCGGTGATAATCTGATGATGATCAATCAGATGAATGGTATCTATAAGGTCAAAAATCGTGACCTTATGCCGATTTATGATGACATTCAGGAATTATTAAAGAACTTTGAGGCTTGCGCATTTGTGCATGTCGCAAGGGAGCAGAATACTAGAGCGGATGAGCAGGCGAATTTGGCGGTAGATCGGCAATTTGCCGTTTAAGCCTATTTAGAGCCCTTCTAAGCGATTTTTATTAAAACCTTTGTATGAGGAAGGTTTGGATCTAAAAGGCGCTAGAGGGTGTCTAGAGAGGCGGGGGGCTTCTGTTTTACTAGTGCCGCTGGCATTGCTAACAACGCTGACGGTTCCAACAAGATCCGCTCTGCTCCCTACAACTTCCCTTATGCCGGGGACATCTACAATGGCTCACTGTACTATGTCGGCTCCTACGGCCTCTACTGGTCACGTACTGCCGTCTCTAGTACCCTCGCATACCTCCTGGACTTCAGTAGCTCCGCCGTCTACCCAGCCTACAGCGACGGCCGTTACTACGGCTTCTCCATACGCTGCGTCGCTACTACCTAAATAGTATATGGGTTAAGGGTGGTGAGGGGGATGCAGCGCAATTGCTGATTAGCCTCAGCTATGCTATAATTAAGAAGAACTGACCTCGGTTCGTATTTACGAGGATAGTATCTTAATTTTTAGGAGGATAGTAGCATGGGATTCCCGATTTACTTGCCATGGAGTCAAGAACGTACAGAGTTAGCCATGCGCCACGCAAGAACTGACCTATTTATGCTGGACGTCCAGCTCGGCTCTGCCTGCAATGCCAGATGCCCACGTTGTGACAGTGCGTGTTGCGATTTGAACGAGCCCGCAGCTCTTGACCTGCACGCACTCTGTGGGTTGGCAGAGGAGATGAACCGCCGACACCTAAACTGGCTTGCCAAAAATCACCTTGGTACTCCGCCTGGCGGAGTGAATACTGGCTTTATCTGCGGTTTGGGAGAGCCAACAGTATCGCACAATATGACGAAGTTGAAATCGCTTCTGCGTAGTACAAGGTCTACGAATTTTAGCTGGTCGATTTTTACGAACGGCATCGTGTGGGATGACGAGCTAGAAAACGAACTGAAGCATGGCAGGCTGTGCGTGATGGTTCAGTATAATAGCAATGAACCGGAGCTGGTTGCCGAGATGCTGGGTGTTGGTTCAGAGCGTGCCGCCGAACATCTTAGAAATCGCCTACATTTACAGAACTTGGCGAAAGATCTTAACGAGTGGCATATCGAGCGCACCGGTGAGAATTTTACTGGTGTGGCAGCCTCTATTGTGCCGGAGCGTGACAACTTGGACGAGCTGATCGATTTGGTTGGCGAATGCCTGCAATATGGTATCTTCCCGTTGATTGGCGAACTGGAGCATGCTGGACATTCAAGTGGCGATTATTACGAGCGACATAAATTGCATGATCATGAGCTACGCACTGTATATCAGCAAATCGAACAGTGCTTTAACATCAGCTACGAAATGCCCGTCTGTCCAGCCACAATTGGCGCAATCCATATCAACAACCGCAATATCGTAACGGTGGACGAGTTCACTGGTTTGTCTTGTGGCTGGTTTGGCATGGGCGACCCCAAAGTTCACGAAATCGGTGATATTCGAGAAATGACCTATAGCGAAATCACTAGCGCCATTTTGGCATATCGGGAATCTCGCATTCCGGCAGTGCGGCAAGCGATTAATGACTATCCTGATATGGTATTTGGTGGTTGCGGCGGAAACGCGCGCAATCTGTTGACGGCATATATCAACCTCTATTAACTCCCTCGTATGCGCTTGTTGCGCAACAAGCGCACAGTAATTCTACTGTGCGCTCTTTCAATTTATTGTGATATTATAACTATTAAAATTTGGTCACCTTTTTCGGTTCAGGGAGGCGACGCTAGGATTGTAGTACTGTATCCCCTCACCACCCTTAACCCATATACTATTTAGGTAGTAGCGACGCAGCGTATGGGGATGCCGTAGTGGCGGCTGTTGCCGCCGGCAGCCGTGTTAATATGGGCGCTATCAAAGTATATATAGTATGCGCTATTAGTAGAACCGGCCGTACGTGACCAACAGCGACCATCAGAGCCAACATTGTACAGTGAGCCACTGACTATGAACCCGGCATAAGGGAAGTTGTCATTTATGCTGAATTAAGATTATGTGCAGGAACTTGTAAGTCCTAAATCGTTAGAATATCTGGTTTTATGCGTGCTGTACTCTTGAGCGAAATGAGCTATTCCAATTAAAATCCAGCAGACGGCTACAACGATCGTCTTGTAGTGATGACATAATTTTGCATTATTACAATATTGTAAAACATATAATATTATGATAATATTATAAATAAGTCCGAAAGACAGTCGCTTGGAAGTCCAAGAGGAAAGTCCGGGCAGCACATGGCATAGCAGTCGCTAACGGCGACCGTCCGTGAGGATAGGGAAAGTACCACAGAAACCAGGTTACCTAGCTTGCTAGGCAAAAGTGAAAAGAGTGAGGTAAGAGCTCACAGCGCTACATGGTGACATGTGGCGGTGGCAAACCCTGCTAGCTGCAAGGAGTGCTAGATACCTTAGCCAGAGGATGCACGATCACCGCTAGAATTAGATAGCAATGTCTAAACTAGATAGATGGCTGTCGATTCGTCCGAGAGGGGGAATTACAGAACCCGGCTTATTGACGACTTAAACCCGCTTCGGCGGGTTTTTGGTTGAGAGGCAGTTTTAGGATTGGTTTTACATATTATGTGTGCTGTATAATTTTATTAGTGATTTGAGATTGTAAGCTTAATATTTGGTGTGTAAGAAAAGTGAATAAATATTCATATGTAACTGCATACATTATATTTACCTAAATACATGTAACAAAAAATTAGCTCACATAAAGCAAGCTAATTTTTTTTGATAGAATCAAAACTTATTTTTTGATTAAGCCTTTTTTCTTCAAAGTACGTAGCGTTGAAGTGGCTACATTGACTTTGATTTTATGACCATCAACAACGATGGTTTTCTTTTGTACATTTGGCTTGAAAACTTTACGAGTCTTGCGTTGCGAAAATGAAACATTGTGACCGTACATTTTGCCTTTGCCGCTAATTTCACAGACTGCCATTATTTAGTCTCCTTCACGGTATTTACGATTGCCTTGAAAGCTTCTGGCTGGCTAACGGCAAGTTCGGCAAGCATCTTGCGGTCAATAGCGACGCCCTTTTGCTTGAGTTTAGCCATCAACTGAGAGTAGGAAAGACCTAGCTCACGAGAAGCATTATTGATACGTGTAATCCACAAAGCACGAAAATCACGCTTACGATTGCGACGATCGCGATAAGCATATCGCAATGATTTGATAACACCCTGCTTTGCCAGACGATAGCTGCGAGTGCGGTAGTGTTGCATACCTTTCGCAGAGTTTAAAATCTTCTTATGTTTTGCCCGAGCAGGCACACCACGTTTAACTCTCATCTTAAACTCCTAATGCAGTTTTAACGTTTTTAGCAATTTTACCCTTAACAAAGGCAGCAGTTTTCATGTTGCGCTTGCGGGCTTTGGATTTTTTGGCAAGAATATGGTTGCCATAGGCGCGCTCACGAGCAATCTTACCAGATCCAGTAATTTTTACACGTTTAGCGGTACCTTTATGCGTCTTTAACTTTGGCATATTAGGTTTCCTTTAGTTTAGTTATGAACAGAGCATCTCGATGGTGTAAGTTTAGCACTTAAGCCATTAGATTGCTAACTGCTCCGATTGATATTATGTAAAGTGCAATCAATGAACCGTGAAAGCAGGAAATTACTTTTTCCGAATTCCAATCGATAGGTTGCGCCCGTTGAATTGAGGTTTACCTTCTTGAACGATTTCGAAATCAGCAGCGGTCAAGGCTAAGATTTTATCAAGCATTGCCTGTCCTAGCTCTTTGTGTGCCATCTCGCGACCGCGAAAAACCAACATGATCTTGACACGATCTCCATCCTCAAGAAAGCTCTTTATCTTACGGACTTTAATATTAAGGTCGTTATCGCTGATTTTAAGACCAATTTTCATCGTTTTTAGCTCGGATTGCTTCTCACGGGCTTTTTTACGATTCTTAGCCTCTTCTTTCATCTTTTGGTATTGAAATTTGCCCCAATCGATGACTTTAACGACCGGCGGGTCAGCTACGGCTGATATCTCAACCAAGTCTACACCCTGTTCTCTAGCGATCAGTTGCGCTTCGCGACTGGACATAATGCCAAGTTGCTCTCCATTAGCTCCGATTACGCGTACTTTAGGATAACGAATTTCTCCGTTGAGTTTTGTGCGTGATGTTTTACTAATGGCTTACTTCCTTTCGCTTAATTTTGAACTACCCCTATTATAGCAAAGTTTTACTGATTAGACAAGCAGTTTATAAGGGAAAATTAAGGTTTTTCTAGAGTTTTTCTGGAGAAAATAAGAAAAATGTTCAGTTATGTAAAAACTGTATACAGTGCTTAATTTTATTACTCGCTAAATAGTTTGACGAAAGCTCAATGCCTCGGAAATTTGTTCAGCTCCTACCTCTGTTAAGGATGATAAATCTGCGATTGTTTGCGCTACTTTTATGGTCTTGAAATAAGCTCTTGCAGATAAATTTAGAGATGATACGGCTTCTTGAAGTAGTTTAACACCTGTTGGTGTAATTTTTACATAATTAGATATTTTAAGGGAAGATAGGTTACTGTTGTAGACACCGTGGCTACTATAGCGTTTTTGTTGACACAGGGTGGCTTCTTCGATCTGTTTGATGGCGGCGTTTTGTTTAGGTGTTGGTGAGGCTTTGACCGTATTGGAGTGTTTTTGAAACAAGTTGCGTCTTGGACTTATGTCTGTATCAATCTGAGTATTTTTTACAAGGTCTGAGGTCGATAGGAGTTGTTCTTGCTTAACGCGACCAACATTAATAACCATATCAATTCGATCAAGGATAGGTCCAGAAATGCGTTTATGGTAGTGACTAATTTGCAGTGGCGTGCAGCTGCACTCTTTGTCAGGGTCATTTAGGTATCCGCAAGGGCAAGGATTCATAGTAGCGATGAGCATAAAATTTGCCGGATAAGTGACACGCTGACGAGCGCGCGTGACGGTAATCACATGGTCCTCTAATGGCTGCCTCAGGGCTTCTAGGACGGTTCGAGAGTATTCTGGTAGCTCATCTAGAAACAAGATTCCATGGTGAGCTAAGGTGATTTCTCCGGGGGTAATTTTATTGCCACCGCCAATGATCGAAGCGGTGCTGGCGGTGTGGTGCGGTGCACGAAACGGTCTTGTCAAAATTACTTCATCTGATGTACTACAGAGAGAGTGGATTTTGGTGATACTAATCTGCTCGGATGGGGTGGGTAGTGGTAGCAAACCAGCTGCCACTCTAGCTAGGAGCGTTTTTCCTACTCCAGGTGGCCCAGAGAGCAGGATATTATGCCTGCCTGCTATGGCGATAGTTATAGCCCGTTTGACAAAATCTTGACCGCATACGTCGTCGAGGGTAGGAAACGGTGTTACTGTATTTTTAACAAGTATAGATGTGGCCAGAGCATCATCTTTTGCTGCTTGCTTCGCATTGGTGGAAGCCTTGGTTGTAGAAATATTTTGAATAGAGTGTATACCTTTAAGATGCAGGAGTAGCTCTTGCAGGTTGGCGACGCCGATGATTTGAATATCAGGGACTAGCTTAGCTTGCTCTAGATTAGCTTTGGGCACATAGACTTCTTTGAAGCCAGCCTTCTGGGCGGCTTCAACTACGCTTATAATGCCACGTACGGGCTTTGTAAGGCCGTCCAATGACAATTCACCTACAAACAGCCGTTTTTCCAAATCGCTTGGCAATACGTGCCGAGAAAGGATCAGGACAGCAAGTGCGATCGGCAGATCAAGATGCGAGCCATCCTTAGGTATCTCAGCTGGTGCAAGATTAATGGTAACTTTCTTGTCAGGGAACTGGAAATTGGAATTCGTAATGGCGGAGCGAACACGCTCGCGTGCTTCGGAAATGGTTTTATTTGCCATACCGACAATATTGAAGCTAGGTAGACTTCTGGCACTACTGGCCTCTACATCAACTATGCAGCCGTCATATCCATAAGGGATAGCGGAAAATACTTTTGCGATCATGCTAACAGTCTAACGAAAAGAAGTTGAAAAATACAAGCATAAACTTATTATCACATTCTGCAAGATCATACTATCAGTAAAAGTATTTTTTACAAGACAGTTTGAGCACTAGATTTAACAGACGAAAATGTTAATAATTAAAAATTTTAAGTATAGCTATCTAATGTTGTGTTTTTGACAATGATAGATTAGACGACATAAGTTGTCCTCAAGAAAGAATAGACGTTCAGCTAAAAGTAGGCTTATTAGGAAGCAGTACTACTTGCCAAAAATAAGCTTAGTGATATAATAAGAATATCTGGGGCTGACAAAGCTTAGACGGATTATTAACAGATACCAGGCACGACGATTGATACCGTAAGTATTGAATAAGTGAAAAAACCACTTCAAAGCATGTGCTTTATGCACCTGTTTATGCCTAATTAATTATTTCTAGGCTGGTCTGACGCTTAGTCTCCGTACGCGGCAGATTATTAGATTACGGTGATAAGGTAGGATAGTGATGATATTCTGCTCGAAAAATTTATCAGGGCACTTACAGTTTTGTTTCTTGCAGCTGTAGGAGTTTGCCGACGAAACAAGAAACTATGCGTGTAGAATGGTATTATGAAGATTTTTCGGACCCGGAGGCAGTATCCGGCAGCTCCACCAGTTAGAACTAAGAATCGGCCAGTATGGCCGTTTTTATTGTGCTGGTAGCAAGGCTCGGTGTAGCAAATCTTATCTAGGTTTATTTAGCGAAGGTTACGTAAGTGATTGATACTTAGACAATGGGGGCCTACTAGAAAACATTATCAACATGAATAATATGAATTTGATGGGCAAATTGTTTGTTGTCATGTGATGACCTTGACAAAAAGTGCCTGTGGAAAACTCTAACAAAAATCATAAAAATATTGTTCAAAAATGTGTTGACGTAAGCACTTTTTCGCGATATTATAGAGATAGCTTCTGAATACAAAATTTATTCACTGAAGCCAAACACAAAAATAGCCAAAATAACTCCACACTCTACAAAGACCGGTTTTCCTCGCAGTTACCGGTCTTTTTTTGACGATTGCCATATTTGTCCGCGACACACTAAGCGTATGTGGCTACATACAAAGGTTTCAGAAATACACTTAAAAGCTTATTGTTAAAACCGTTATTCATATCCAGTAAAGCGCTTAGAATACTATAAATGTTGTCCATATAACAACATCTATAGGGAACTAAGAGTATTTTTTACAATATCAGCTAGATTTTGGAGCATTACAATTAACCAGCATGTTGTAAATTTTACAACACTACCATACGACTAAATAACAGATACAAAATAGCTATTGTTGTAAAAAAGACAACATATTTTTATGAAAAAGTCTTGAATATTTTACATAAGCATGATAGTATAAGGACAGTCCAAGCAAACAACAAACAGGACAAACAAAAATGCAACTTAATAAACCAAAGTAAAAAAGTATTTCCGCGGGCGGAACGGTAATTTCTAGCCATAAATTACACTTTCTAGGAATTACCCGAGGCTTGCGGAACTACTACGGCGTTTTGCGATAGCGACCAGTAACAATCTTTTATAAGTATTGTTTCAGTCGAGGCCTTATTCTAGCTAATTATCTTTGATAGTTCTAGAAGGCGCAGTTCAGCAAACTCGGATTCGGTAGGGAATTAATCATTCGATTAGTAATCTACCGATCGGAATTACTCTGAACTAGAGCTATTTTATATAGCAGAATTGCACTGCCGGTGGAATCGTGAGCTATAATTCAATCCAGGCGCGATGCTATAGAACAATCATCTGATTGATCTGGCTCGCCCTCTGGAGTGAATCAAGGTTTACGGAGTTCCAATGCCAAATCTAGCCTTAATCAGTTAGCACATTTTACATATACTATACAGAACTGATTAAAATCGCTAGTTTTAAGTTCCACGATATCGTGGAGCGGTCAATACAGGGAATGGGCAGAGTTGTGGCCCAAAGTAACAATGTTTAAATGCCAGATAACTCACCCATTCTCTCCCTAAAAATCTATAACATGCACAATATCGCAAGGTATTAGTCGTTATAGTATCACGATAAACTACAAAGATGCCACGATGTGTCTATGTTTATCATGCTGAAAACAGCAAAATTCTTTTTCTACTATTTATGTCCAATGGGGGAAGCCTTAGCGATAAGGCCATAATAGTTAGTTTTCAAAACTTATATGTGGCGCGAGGAGAAGCGCTGCACAACCGAGGTGAAAATTAGGATAATCTATTTGACAGACATGACCGAAACGATGCTTATTGACTAAGTTGACAGATCGAAAGATTAGTTGGGCTAGGTATATGCCTAGCGGGGAATCGCAGATATAGAATATGTTTGGACTACCGTGATGACTTTCTTGGAGTATGATATAATAAGGTTATGCCTAAGCATCTTATAACAGTTTTGAGTTTATTTGCGGCAATTATTTTGTTGCTGATAATGAATTTTACTACCCCGACGGGCATTGGTCCTCTCGGGGTTTTGGCATTTTTCACAGCTTGTTATGTACTGGTTTTGGGCGTCTCAACGATAGTGGTTAAAATTTTTATGAAGATTTCGGGTAAGCAAATGGGGCGTAAAGGCTATCTCTATGCTGCAATTATTGCTTTTGGACCAATTATGTTACTATTGATCCAGTCGCTGGGAACGCTTGGACCATTAACGATTGCGCTTGTGGCGATCGTGATTTTCATAGCGTGTTTCTTGGTGAGTAAACGAAATTAAAGCATAAAATTTGTATACAAAACCCCTTTAATTCTTATGCTTAAAATGTTACAATAAGCTTATGGATGGTCATGAAACTGAGTACGGTAGGCAAAATATACCAAATGCGCGAGAATTGACGGAAGAGATTGATCGCAGTACTGACTTAACCGCACCAGAACTAAGCGAGAGTAAATCGAGGGAGTTTAGCCGCGAGCAAGCTGGTAATATTGGTGGTAAAGTGTTAACGTATAATCCTGACCAACTTGCAAATCCGACAGAGCAGACGAACATTGCTAATACCGAGCGCATTCGCGAAATGACTGAAGTTGAGAATGAGTATGGCGCGCAGGCGATGGAGAAGGCAAGCCTGATCGGTGCAGAGACTGAGATTCAAGCACAAGAGCGATTGGCAGAGGATCGTGAAGACATCGCCAATGAACAGGGATTAAATGGCTCGTATGTTAAGAAAATCATGGATAGTAATAATAAACGGATTACGCACGATACCGTCGATGCGGTCGATCGGATGATCTCGCACCATGATTACCATCCAGGACAATTGGATGAGCTGATGACGCAAAATCGAACTACTTTCCTGAAAGACGTCTTTAACCGTATTTTGGGGAGTCGTAATTAATGAATTGGTTAGTCGCATTAATTATTGTAATCGTTATCGTTATAATAATAGGTATCACGGTAGCGATCTATTTAGGTGGACAGCGTAAGGCAAAAGCTTACGAACGTAGCCTAAAATTAGTACCGATGTTGATTCATCTACCACCGTCGACTGACGATATTCAGGGCGGTGGCCGTGATGAGCGTGATGTGACCAATGAAGCATTAAGCCAAGCCCAGGTAATGTACTCTATTATCGCTTCAACGCTCAAAAAAGGCTTTGACAGCAAGGTTTTTGGGCAGCGACATATGTCTTTTGAAATTGTGGCGCGAAACGGTCTGATCAAATATTATACAATGGTTCCAGCCGTTTTGACGGAAACCGTGAAGCAGGCGATTATCTCGGCTTACCCATCAGCACGTCTGGAAGAGGTTGAGCCGGACAGTATTTTTTCCAAAGACGTAACGACCGATCAGATCGCTGGCGGTGAGCTGAGCCTGAAGAAAGAGTTTGTCTACCCGATTAGTACTTACGAGGATAGCAAACGTGACGCTAGTCTAGCGATTCTAAATGCTATGTCAGTCACAAAGCAAGACGAAGGAATTTCTCTACAAATTTTACTCAGGCCGACCGATGGTTCTTGGACAAAAATTGCGGAAGAGCGAGTACAAAATTTACGAAAAGGTCGTAAAACTCATAATGGTGGTGCAAAAATTTTATACGAATTTGCGTATATTATAAAAGATTTAAGCATTGCGTTTTGGCGTCCACCTGAGGCTCATGATGAGTTAGAAAGTAAGAAAGATGGTTTATCCAACCTCAAACAAGAAGAGATTGCGGCGATCGAAAATAAGACCAAGAGTCCAGGTTTTGAAACCCTGATTCGCATTGTGGCTAGCTCATCCAATAAGCCACGTTCAGAAGCAATGCTCGGTGGTGTAGTGGCGGCTTTTTCGCAGTTTGATACACAGAATTATAATGGTTTTCGATATGAGGCACTCAAGAACCCAAAACGTTTAGCAGTAGATTATATTTTTAGGTTCTTCCCAAGGAAAAATCGAACAAATATTTTGAACAGCGTAGAACTTGCCTCAATTTTCCATCTGCCAGCACAAAATGCCATTCCTACTTCTCAGGTAGAGCGGCAAGCTACCAAACAAGTCGAGGGGCCAGCAAAATTGGTCACAGAAGGAGTATTGCTCGGTGTGAATGAATTTCGTGGTGAGCAAAAAGAGATTAAACTATCCGAGAACGATCGCCGCCGCCATACATATGTAATCGGTTCTACGGGTATGGGTAAATCAGTACTTTTGACCAACGTAGCTTATCAGGATATGGTGGATGGTAGGGGATTTGCCTTTATTGATCCGCATGGCGATGCGGTGGAGTTGCTCATGGGTAAGGTGCCAGAGAATCGTATTGACGATATTATATACTTTGACCCGGCTGATATCGAGCATCCGATTGGTATGAATATGTTTGAGTTTACCTCTGACGATCAGAAAGACTTTATTGTGCAAGAGGGGATTAACATGCTCATCAGCCTGTTTGACCCAAGCAATCAGGGCTTCTTCGGCCCAAGAGGTCAGCATATGTTCCGTAATGCAGCACTACTATTAATGTCGGATCCAAATGGCGCGACTTTTATTGACATTCCGCAGTGTTTTACTGATCCAGAATTTGTGAAGTCGAAGCTACACTATGTAACAGATAAGGCAGTGTATGATTATTGGACAAAAGAATTTCCAGCTTCACAGAAGTCTAATGATGCTGGTGAGGTAATTACGTGGTTTACCTCGAAGTGGGGACCATTCCTCTCTAATACTATTATGCGTAATATCCTTGGTCAAACCAAAAGCGGTTTTAATATTCGTGATATTATGGACAAGAAGAAAATATTCTTAGTCAACTTGTCAAAGGGACGTCTCGGCGATATTAACTCGCAGCTGCTCGGTATGATTTTGGTGATGAAATTCCAAGCGGCTGCCATGAGCCGTGCAGATATTCCAGAAGATGAACGCAAAGATTTCTGCCTCTTTGTGGATGAGTTCCAGAATTTTGCGACAGAGAGTTTTGAGAGTATTCTCTCTGAGGCTCGCAAGTATCGTCTTAACCTTTTTCTGGCGAACCAGTTCATGACGCAATTAACAGATAAAATCCGCGAAGGTATTTTGGGTAACGTTGGTACAATTATGGCTGGTCGTCTTGGCGTAACCGATGCCGAGCTGATGGAAAAAGCCTTTACGCCAGTGTTTAACGCGGAAGATTTGCATAAACAGGGAAATTATCAGGCGATCGCGACGGTCATGATGTATAATTTGCCATCAGCACCGTTTACGATGAGCTTATTGCCGCCAATGGGCAATCCAAATCCGCAGCTTCTTGAAACTATGAAGGAATATTCGGCCTCTCGCTACGCTAAGACTCGGGCTGAGGTGGAAGCTGAGATCAAGCAGCGTTGGCAAGCTGAGGAGAAAGCAGCGAGCAAAGCTAAAGCTTCTGGTGACACTGGACCAATTGGTCAGCTTGAAAAAGCTCAAGCGGTGGATGAAAAGACGAGTTTCTTGGATTCTTGGAAACTTAAGAAAGCTGAAATTGTCAAAGCTACAAATGCCCCTGAGAAGCCCGTAGAAGCCCTACAAGGCCTCGATAAGCCACAAGCGGTATCAGATAGCCCTACGCCCGAAAAACCTCATACAGAGCCTCTAGATAGCCTTAAAACGCGAAATGAAGAAAATCAGTCAAAAGAAGCCTTTTTTAAAGTCAGGTAATGAGGTATAAGGAAAAAACGTTATGAATAATGAAAATACTCAGTTTGGCACAGTCAACCCCGCCAGCCTCTCAGGACAAACGACACAAACCCCGCCGAGCCAGGGAATGAACCCAAAGACCACACTCAGTGAAGCTGAGGCAAGGCTATTATTACAAGCGGAAACTCAAAAGACTCAGAAGAGCCTCACGAATCATAACCAAAAGCAAAAGAAACTTTTGATAACTGCGCTTGTATTAGCGGTGGTGATTTGCGTGGCAACACTGGTGATGGTTTTTGTACTGCGTTAGAAATTTTTATGTTAAAATAAGTTTATAAAACACGCCAACACCAAAACGGAGAAACAAATGGAAAATAAGGGTCACATCAATAATACTGATCAGATGCTGCAAGCGATGGATAATCCGATCACTTCGCACGGCATGCCGCCAGCGACAGCGCCAAAGAAGCCTAAATCCCCGCTCATGATAGGAGTGGTTGCGGTATTATTTTTGGCATTGATTGGGGCTTCGATTTGGGGTGGAGTGGAAACTATGAAAAATCAAGAATTGACTGCCGAGCTTGCGCAAGTCAACAATGCAAATGAAACGCAATTAGAAACTCTCACCATTGATAATACGATCGTGCAACGACTCTATCGTGATTTTGATGGTTTGAAGGATAGTCGATTCGGCACACCGAGGTTTTATACTGATCCAGAGACCGCAAAAGGTAATCCAGATCGGGAACTAATGAAGCTAATCGCGATTAGCAATATTAAACAAGACGATTGCCGGGGACACTATCCGGTAGAATCTGACCCAAATGCTGACTATAGTGTGCATGGTTGCTATGATGGCGAACGGGTAGCGTTTAAGATTAAAGAGCGTTTTGGTAAGGTGGTGACTTTTGAAGATGGCAAGATGATCGGTGGTGATACCTGCGGTCGCTGGGTCTATAGTGCGGAAAATTCGGAATTTTATAGCGATTCAATGGGGTGTGACAGGGATGAAGTAGCCATAGTGGAGCATGCGCCGTATGCTATTGAGCGTAAGGGTGATATGTTATATGTCTATGAGATGGCGGTGATCTCTGGCCCGGACGGGACGAAATATGATTTTGCTGAGATGAACTCAGACGGTAATTATATCGGCGAACGCTTAGAAAATCTCGAATTATCAGATGATGGCAGCGTTGACCTCTTGGCTAATCGGGAGAGATTAAGTAATTTTAAGTGGACTTTTCGGCGTACGACCGATGGAAATTACGTTTTTGCTGGCTTAGAACGTCTGTAAGCAAAATAGTAAGCGAATTATTTAAAAATGCCTAGCAGTGTTCAAACTAAGTTAGATGGTACGAAAACCAGACCAAAGCCACCAGAATGCTCTCTAAGCCCACCAGAAGCCCTGTAAGGCACTTGTAAGCATAAACATGATATAGAATAAGGTTTTGATATAAAACCGCTCAGAGAGCCTCTAATTGGCCTTAAAACGCATTTACAGGTTTAACAACTAATGATAGAATAAGCAAAGTTATGAAACAAAATACACCAAAAACCAATCGTAAGTCGGTCGCTAAGAATCGCAATGGCAAGACGCGTTCTGCTCGATCTCAAGCAAACCTTGTTAAGCATCAAGCCTCGACTAGGTCAAGCCAGCGATCTAGAGTACACTCAAGTCGCCAGACTAGTGCCAAACAGCGTCATTTGAGTAAGAAAGGCATCATTGCAAGCATTATTGGTATTGTGATCTTGATTGCGGCGATTATTGGTTTGGTAGTTTTCTGCGCTCGGAATAATTCTGAGCCTGAACCTGCTCCAGATGATGAGATTAGTCAGGTTGAACCGCCAGAGGAGGAACCAAAGGAGCCTGAACCAGTCATTAATACTGACCCGCTCGTCAAAGAACCCACGATTACAGACCCTGCAACTTATCAGGTAGCTGCGCATAAACCACGCTTTCTATCGATCCCTTCATTATCTCTATATAATATTCCTGTTACAGAAGTGGGGATGTGGAGTGGAAAGCAGCTTGGTTCGCCGACTAGTACGAGAGTGGTAGCTTGGTATTATCGTTCGGCATTGCCAGGGGAGAAAGGCGTATCAGTGATGGATGCACATGGTGGTGATCTGGGTACGGGTATCTTCAAGACCTTACCTCGTGCTAAAGTCGGCGACGAAGTATTGATTGAGATGGGTGATGGTCGTAAATTTACTTACATTATTAAAGAAATGGTTTATAAGAAGCTCGGTACTGAGGCTAATAAATATATGGACACAGTTTATCTACCTCTGTCGGCAGAAACTCCAACCCTATCAATGATTACCTGTACGGGAAAATGGCTACCAGATAAGCAAACCTATGATTTGCGCCTGTTTGTGCGTGCCGCTTTAAAACAATAATGGCATAAAATCTCTGATAAAACCCTTGCTTTTTAGGGGAATGTAAGGTAGAATATAGAGGTAATGTAAAGCAGAGGTAAGTCGAATGTCTGAAAAACAAAAAAGCGATGGGCAGAGTTATGATAGCTCTCAGATTCAGGTCTTGGAAGGGTTGGAGCACGTACGCCTCCGCCCAGGTATGTATATTGGCTCAACTGGTTTCGATGGTCTGCACCATTTGATTAAAGAAATCGCCGACAACTCTGTTGATGAGGCGATTGCTGGCTTTGCGAATCAGATTAAGATTACGCTGCTCGCTGATGGTGGCGTGAAGGTTGACGATAATGGTCGTGGTATTCCGGTAGATATTCACCCTAAGACTGGCAAATCAGCTCTTGAAACCGTGCTTACCGTGCTTAATGCCGGTGGTAAGTTTGGCGGCGGTGGATATAAAGTTTCTTCCGGTCTACATGGTGTAGGTTCGTCAGTGGTGAATGCGCTTTCAACACGCATGATCGCCGAGGTCCGTAAGAATGGCAAATTGCATCATGTCGAGTTTGAATTGGGTAAGACGACTCCTGAGGGTTTCAATGTCATTGGTCAAGCTGATGGTACTGGTACCTCGATCACTTTCTACCCTGATCCAACGATCTTTAAGGAAACTACCACTTTCGATTATGAGTGGGTTTCTAATTATGCTAGGCATCAAGCTTATCTGACGAAGGGGATTTTGATTTCGGTAGCCGATGAGCGTTCAGGGAAGCGTGAGTCGTTCTATTTCGAAGGTGGTATTCGTAGTTACGTTCGCCGTCTGAATGAGGGCAAGGAAGTGGTCTCTGACGACATTTTCTACGTTGAGAAGCTCATGGAAGACACTATGGTTGAAGTGGCGTTGCAATATAATGATACTTATTCGGAAACTATCAAACCTTTTGCTAATAACGTTTTGACCCCTGAGGGTGGTATGCATGTGGTCGGTTTTCGTACAGCGCTCAACCGCGTGATTAATGATTACGCTCGCAAGAATAATCTTCTCAAAGAGAAAGAGCCAAACCTCACTGGTGATGATATTAAGGAGGGTTTGACGGCGGTAGTATTGGTGAAGTTGCCAGATCCGCAGTTTGAGGGTCAGACCAAGAATAAGTTAGGTAATCCAGAGGTCAGAAGCTATGTCGACAAAGTTACTACGGAGTACTTTGGCTATTATCTAGAAGAAAACCCTGCCGTAGCGAAGAAAATCATCAATAAGGCCACTCTGGCCGCACGGGCGCGTAAAGCCGCTCGGGCAGCACGCGATAATGTCATCCGCAAAGGTGCTTTTGAGGGGTTGAACTTACCGTCAAAGCTAGCTGACTGTTCTAGTCGCAATAGGGAAGATTGTGAATTATTTATCGTAGAGGGTAACTCGGCGGCTGGTTCCGCGAAAGAGGGGCGCAACCCGCAGATTCAGGCGATTTTGCCACTACGTGGTAAAGTCCTAAACACCGAGCGCGCACGTCTGGACAAAATGTTAGCCAATCAAGAGCTAGTCAGCCTGATTAAAGGTCTTGGCGTAGGTATCGGTGATCAGTTCAATCTTGATGGTTTGCGCTATAATAAGATTATCTTCATGACTGATGCCGATGTGGATGGTTTACATATTGCGACCTTGTTGATGACGTTCTTCTTCCGCTATATGCCAGAAGTGATCAAGACTGGTCACGTCTATCTAGCGAAGCCACCTCTGTTTGGTCTGACTAAGGGTACTGGTAGTAATCGCAAAATCGATTATGTTTATGATGAAATTGCTCTAGAGAAGAAATTGCAAGAGAAGATTAAAGAACGTCAAGAGGCGGGTACGAAGATTGACCCAAATCAAGAGCGTTTCAAGCAGGCTGGATATACTGCGCAAAACCGTTTTAAGGGTTTGGGTGAAATGGATGCTAAGCAACTTTGGGAGACCACTATGGATCCGGAGAACCGTATCTTAGTGCAGGTTCACATTGATGATGCCGAAAAAGCCGATGCCGTCTTTACAAAATTGATGGGCGATCAGGTGCTATTGAGGAAGAACTTTATTCAATCTGGCGCAGCCAACGTTAACTTAGATGATTTGGATTTCTAGGAAAGGAGTAGGAAATGGCGAAAAATGACGATTTGAATGATGAGAAAAACCCAAACCTTGCTCCAGAGGCTCCAGAAAGCCCTACAAGCGACGAAAAACCAAAAGCCGTATCAGACCAAGGTTCTGATGCAGAAGCCGCTTCTGAGGCTTCTGAACGCGTCGTAGAGGGTGAAGTAGTGAATGGTATTGAACAAAAAGCCGTCGAAAGTACCATGGAAAATTATTTCCTACGCTATTCGATGTCAGTAATTATCGATCGCGCCCTCCCAGATGTCCGTGATGGTTTGAAGCCAGTGAATCGCCGTATTCTCTATGCTATGAATAAAAACGGTTGGAAAGCACCTCATGCCACCGTGAAATCTGCTCGTATCGTCGGTGAAGTAATGGGTAAATATCATCCTCACGGTGATTCATCGATTTATGATTCGATGGTAAATCTTGCTCAGCCGTGGAAAATGCGCTACACCCTCGTAGAAGGACAAGGTAACTTCGGCTCGATGGATGGTGATGATGCAGCAGCCTCGAGGTATACTGAGGCGCGTATGGATAAGGTTGGTGCGGAGCTTTTGACTGATATTGAGAAAGAAACTGTTGATTTTCGTGATAACTTCGATGGTAGCGAGCAAGAGCCAGTCGTCTTGCCAGCAGCAGTACCGAATATCCTTTTGAATGGTCAAATGGGTATTGCGGTGGGTATGGCGACCAATATCCCCCCTCATAATCTGACTGAGGTAGTTAATGCGACTGTTGCGCAGATTGAGAATCCAGAAATCTCTCTAGAGGAACTCATGAAGCATGTCAAGGGTCCAGACTTCCCAACTGGTGCGGAGGTTTATGGTGGTACACCGATGAAGCAAGCTTATGCCACCGGTAAAGGCTCTGTCACAATTCGCGCTGTTACTAATATTGAAGAGAAGAAGAACGGTCGCTACAGTATTGTGATTACAGAAGTTCCGTATGGTATGAGTAAGGAAGCGTTTATTGAAAAGGTGCGGGAATTAGTGCTTGCAAAGAAGCTTGATCATATCGCGGATGCTCGCGACGAATCCGCTCGTGGTAAAATCCGGGTGGTAGTGGAGCTAAAGAAGGACGCCTTCCCGAAAAAAATTCTCAATCAGCTCTATAAAATGACGGGGCTACAGACGACATTCCATTATAATATGTTGGCTCTAGTCGATGGCGTGCAGCCGAGGATTTTGGGGCTCAAGGAGATTCTTTCTGAGTTTATCAAACATCGTCAGAAGGTTATTCGTCGCCGTACTGAGTATGATTTGCGGAAGGCGAAAGAGCGCGCACATATCTTAGAGGGTTTGAAAATTGCTCTAGATAATATTGACGAAGTGATTAAAACTATTCGTGAGAGCTATGACAATGCTGATAAACGCCTGATGGAGCGATTTGGCTTGAGCGAAATTCAGGCAGCGGCTATTTTACAAATGCAGCTGCGTCGCTTGCAAGGTCTAGAACGCGAAAAGATCGAGGATGAGTTGAAGGCTCTGCTCGAGCAAATCAAATACTTTGAGTCGATTTTGGCCGACGAAAACGAAGTTTTACGCGTGGTGAAAGAAGAATTGATCGCCATGCGTGATAAATATGGTGATGAACGCAAGAGTCGTATTTTCAATCACGAAGTAGGTAAGTTCTCTGAAGAAGAGCTGATCCCAGATGAGGAGAGCGTTATTCTCCTTACAACTGAGAATTATATGAAACGGGTTTTGCAGGGCGATTTCAAACGCCAGAATCGTGGCGGTAAGGGACGTCGTGGCATGACTACTAAGGAAGAAGATGTTATCTCTCAGATTATCACGGCAAATTCACACGATTATCTCCTATTCTTTACAAACCAAGGTCGAATTTTCCGCCTCAAAGCCTACGAAGTTCCGCAAGCCTCAATGACCGCTAAGGGTACACCAGCCGTCAATATGCTCAATATGCACCCTGATGAAAAGGTTACGGCTATTATTAAACAAGGCGCGAATGTCAACGGCTACCTCTTTATGGCGACCAAGAAAGGCACTATCAAGAAAACTCCAATCAAAGAGTATCTCAATATCCGTGCCAATGGTTTAATGACGATCAAGCTTGATCCAGGCGATGAGCTGAAATGGATCCAGGAAACCACTGGTGATCACGACATTGTGATTTCTACCTCAGCCGGTCAAGCTGCGCGCTTTAGTGAAAAAGATGTGCGTAGCATGGGACGCGGTGCTCGAGGCGTGCGTGGTATCCGTTTACGTCCAAGAGACGAAATCGTCGGTATGGATGTTATTAAGGATAAAAAGCAGAAGTTGCTCGTGGTTTCGGCGAACGGTTACGGTAAGGCGACCATGGCAGAGAATATCCCAGCTCATAGCCGTGGTGGTGTCGGTGTGAAAGCGGCAGCAGTATCAGAGAAGACTGGTCCAGTCGTCGCCGTGCATACCCTTGATCCAGAGGCAACTGAAGTCATTATGATGTCGACCAAGGGTCAGGCGATCCGCATCGCAGTGAAAGAAATTCCAACTCAAAGTCGTGCTACTCAAGGTGTCCGTATCATGCGTCTCAATGATGGTGACACCGTAGCTTCCATCGGTGTCGTCCTTCCAGACGTCGAAGACTCTGAGCAAGAGAACTAATCTTTTTAATCATTCGCCGATTAATCACGCATTTCGGTATAATATTACTTAGAAAAGCAAAAATGGTAATTTCCAAGTGAAGTTACCATTTTTTAGTAGTAATTTTTTGGATAGAATATCATCTCGATGCATCTCTTCTCTCACGCTTGGTAGATTGTCGTGATGCCGCTAAAGAGCTAGCTGGATGACCTTCATGTGTCTCTTTCCTCATCCCTGGTAGATTGTGTAGGTGATATACTCTTAATACTTATGCTTGTAAACCCGAAAAATTTTTTGTTATACTCACGCAATATACTAAAATAACCTGTGAGGTTTTATGAAAATACCAATAATTCTAACAACTTTGATGCTCATGGCGAACTCTTTATCTCTGCCAGCTTTAGCGGATTCTTCGGCAGTTACTACCGTTATACCAAATCAAGCGCATGAAGAATTTATCTTTGATCTGATTGATCCAGTTGCTAATAAAATCAATTTCCGTTTCAAAGATGACGAGAATATTATGTTTAGCCGTCTGGTGTTGGCTAGCTATGATTTTGAAAAATATACGATCTCAGAAGTTGATGCAAACCTTGGTAAGCTCGGAGTCGTGACAGGGAATAATATTCCATACTGGGCGAGCGACAGCTTTATCCGTTATGGCACCATGGATGACGGTGGTTATGTTGAAGAAATTGATCTCAATAACTTTTATGGCCTGCGCTTACACTATAACTTGCCAGGAAAGCTGTATTATGCGGTAGAAATTATTGAGGGTGGACTTAACGGCTACTGGGTGCGAGGGGTGATTGATTATCATGATTGTGTGTATAATTCTACGGCGAATCCTGCTTTATCGGTAGTTTGTGTAGGTGAATATAATAATGATCTTTCAAAAGTAGTTTACAAACGACGTGATAATACGATTTTTGATGGTGAAGTTACAACTTCGTGGTCGAGTGCTTGGGAAAAAGAATTAAAAATGCGTCTAACGAACTTGGAAAATGAGATCAAAGAGTGGGATGGGGCTGAAGACTATAAGGTTCAGACCTTAGAACGTCTAGATAATCTTGCTAATGTTGCAACTGATGCCGATCATGCAGATGAGATTTTAGCCCAGATAGATTGTTTGAAAGACAAATTAGAGAACCCTATAGAGCCTGACAAGGAGGAAGAGCGACCTTCTACGCCAGATCCAGACATTAGCACTGATCCGGATACGGACACAGACACTGATACGAATACCGATTCGAATGTCGGTCCAGATCATAATACTGGCTCTGGCTCGGATTTCGACCAAAAGCCTAGCCAGCCAGGCTCTACTGATTCTGAAACTAGCAACCCAAGTACAGCTCAGCCAGATTCTGTCGCCCCAAGCACAGATAATGCAGGTGCAAACCAATCTGATGCCCCTACTAAGCCTACCACGTCGAATGGTTTTTCTGGAACCACCACCTCATTTATCATAAGCTCTTCTGCATCGCCAGATTCTCAGATAGCAGGGAATCAATCATTGAAATCCGAGAATGATCATAACCTGGAGTCATCATCGGCAACTTTATCAAATCCGACCCCAGAGCTACCGAGTTTGCATGGCGAGAAAGATAATAAATGGTGGGCATGGGTGACTGTTTTTCTAGTTGTCAGCCTCTCTGGTGGCACACTGTGGTGGGTAAAGCGTGCTTTTGGCAAATCTCATCTGAAATAATAAAATTATACCTATACATAGTCAACCGTTTATGCTACAATATAAGCATGAACGGTTGGTTTGCATTGTTGGCATTCGCCTGTGGATTCCTTATTGCACAGCTCTGGAAAGCTGTGACTAGTATATTTATGAGGTTACGTAAGGGTGAAGCTTTTAACTTGCAAGAGCTTTTCCGTGATTTTATGCGTTCGGGGGGTATGCCGTCGGGACACTCAGCGAGCATGACGGCCTTGACAGTGTGCTTAGGGATTTGGCAGGGTTTTGACAGTGCAATTTTTGCTTTAGGGTTGGCTTTTACTGGGATTGTTATTTATGATGCCGTACACGTTCGCTATGCCGTAGGCGAGCAGGGCAAAGCCCTGAATAAAGTTTTAGTGAAAAATGGCCAAAAACCACTGAAAATCGTCGAGGGGCATACAACAGGACAGGCTCTAGTGGGGATCATTTTGGGCATTATAATAGGGGTAGTGGTAGGAGTTATCTTCAAAGCATAAGAAGTTTCCTTAAAATAAGTTAAAAAAGTCACAAAAAAGTATAAAAAAGTTGTTGACATTTCTTTTTAAGTGAGATAAAATGAGAATATCCTAAGGGAAACAGGGTAGAACATCCGAGAAAGTACCATTAGGAGATGAAGTTTAACAATTTAGTTGTGCAATTATGAAACTATATTTATAGTTTTTATCATCGTCAGTCTTTTATATTTGAACAAGATTCAAATTTTCAGGTTCTTTTGAACCACTTTAATGGAGAGTTTGATCCTGGCTCAGGATGAATGCTGGCGGCGTGCCTAATACATGCAAGTCGAGCGGTAGCAGGGCTTCACCGTTCTCTTGTCGCACTTGGCCTATGTGCAAGTGGTCTGATACGAGGGAACAGTGAAGCTGCTGACGAGCGGCGGACGG